>Ga0207873_1003138_pt1 | contig 12508 bp, 11 predicted proteins | sample BGWIniCompost_FD_187373 | JGI IMG/M metagenome (GOLD analysis project Ga0207873, IMG submission 187373) | Cellulose adapted compost microbial communities from Newby Island Compost Facility, Milpitas, CA, USA - BGW Initial Compost (SPAdes)... ... | reverse complement strand
GACGCATCAGTAGTGAATGCTCACCGTGGATCCGATGTCCAGGAAGTCCCAGAGGAAGGCGGCGTCGTGCTCGAGCAGGCCGACGCAGCCGTTGCTGCCGAAGCCACCGAAGGCGGACGGGGGCGTCCAGTAGTTCTCATGCAGTGCATAGCCCCCTTCCTTGAAGTACTGAGTGTACTGGACCTCTTCGAGGTAGTAGTGCCCCGGTTCGTCCTCCGGGATGCCGACCGTCGTCGAGTCCATCGTCTCGTTGCGGACGCGCTGGAGTACCTCGAAGACCCCGGTCGGCGTCTTCCCGTCGCGCCCGGCGGTGATGATCGCGGCATAGACCGGCGTCTCGCCGTCGTAGGCCACGGCGTAGAACGTTGACAGATTCACGTCCAGCCAGTGACCGGAGAAGGTCTGCTCGGGTGGGGTAGGGATGAAGGGCGCGACCATCGCCGCGCTGATGTAGCGGTTCGTGCCGATGCGGTACCAGGTGGGGTTGCCGTCGACGGGGTCGCCCGGCACTTCGTCGTACACGTGGACGGGGTGCCGGCCGAAGGCGGTCCCGACGATCGGTGCATCCAGTCGCGGCGCGGTGCGGATGTTCACTGCCTCAGCCGTGACCACGCCGACTCGCGCCCCGTCGGGGGTGCGGATGGCGACCTCCCAGCGCAGGTCGTTCGTGTGGCCGCCAATCGCGGCCGGTTCGGGAGTGGGGGTCGGGGTCACGACCGGCATCGTCTCGGCCGGCTCCTCTGGTGCGGCCGCTGCGGCCGCCGGGTCGCGTGTCGTGGTGAAGTCGCCGCGGGCGATCGGACCGAGCGACGCCATGCTCAGGATGCCGGTGGTGCCGAGGGCGGCGACCAGCAGTGCCAGGCCGATCGTTCTGAGGGTGCGACGCATCGACGAACCTTTCCCACCCGTTCCCGCCGTGCGGCCGTGTCGGCGGCCGCCGTGTGTACGTTCACTAGTGATAACTGGGAAGCGGGCCATTTCGTTACGACGGCCGGGCGCGAGCTGGCCACACACATAGCGTCCCCGTCGCCCGGCGACAGGGACGTTCGTACACATTGTACATCTCTTGAGTCTGAGCAGCACGTGCCCGGCCGCGCTGGGGGCTTGATGCGCAGGCGCTTACCCTTCAGATTGGCGCGATTGGGGGCGTGCCAGTTGCTCGACCAGGCGGCTTGCGTAGCGATCCACGTGGTCTGGATAGGTGTACCCGAGGCGCCCACAGGTGTCCCGGGCGACCACGCGGAAGAGGTCCATGGTGCTCATGAGAGCGAGCCAGATCGCGCTCTCGTCGTAGCGGGCGAAGGCGCTGCGCAGGTGTGAGAGGGTTCGTGGATCGGCCCAGCGCTCCAGGAAGCGGCCTTCATGCCAGGTGTCCACGCGCGGGTCGCGCGCATGCATGTCCCACTCCAGCATTCGAAGCAGCAGGGTCTTCATGTAGCCGTCGCAGCAGCGTAGGGCGACCCAGAGTTCACCGCGTCGCAGCTTCCGGGCTGTCCAGACGGCGTGGTACCAGAAGTCCTGGATCAGCTCGTCCATCTCCTCCGGGCCGGGCAGGGACGGAGACGGAAGCGCATCGCGCTCCAGGTCGGTCAGCACGCGGCTCAGACGACCATGGCGGTCAATCAGGATCCGGTAGCCCCGAGCTACGACCGGTGCGATCGCGGCTCGCAGTGCCTGGTCGCCGTGTTTGGCGTCTAGCGCGTCGAGCCAGGTTGCCGGCAGGAGAGTGAAGTCGACGTCGAGCCCGCCCTCGAAGAGAACGCGGCGCTCCCGGCCGATGCCGAGCGCGGTCGGCTCGGTGAAAGTGATCCGCGGCGGCGCGATAGCCTCGAGCCACCCGGCGGACTCCAGGTAGGGGATTGGGTCGTCCACGAACAGAACCAGGTCGAGGTCCGACCAGGGGTCCGCCGGGTGGTCGGCACGCGCATAGGAGCCGACCACGGCCAGTGCCTGGATGTCGGGTCGCGCGGCGGCCCAGCGGGCGATGGCGCCTTCGAGCGCGGGCATGGCGGATTGATCTGCGCGCATGGTTGCCCTTTCTGGTCGCCATATCGAGGCTGCCCGGGTATCGTAGCACGCCCGTGTGGCCCGCGCGGGCCGCCCATCCCGGCTAGTGGTGCGCCAGCTTCTGGTAGGGGTACTCCCCCCGAATGCGCGCCTGGAAATACTGGCCGTGCGAGGTTGCCGCGAGCAATTCCTGGTAGACCGGCTTCGGTACGTCGCGGTACTGGTAGACATCACCGCTCTTCACGAACTCGATCTCCAGGATCTGGCGGTCTGGATCGTACCCTACCGACCGGATCATGCTCGACTCGACTGCCTGCCGGTGCATCGCTCCCGCCTCTCCGGTACCGGAATCGTGCGGGCACGCTCCAGTGCCCGGTCAGCGGGGAATGCACGATGCTTGCCGGGGAGTGTGCGTCATTCGTCATGCGTGATGCGTCAACCGTCCCCCTCACCCCCGGCCCCGCCATGACTAAGCCCGCCAGGGGAGAGGGGAGCAATACGCAGTACGCACTTCGGGTGACGTATGACGTATGACGCATGACGTCTCACCTCCGCTGGTGCTCGGGTAGCACGGCCCAGACGTGCGGCGGGCGCTCGGGGAGGCGCGGGAGAACCTGCCCGTCGACCAGCGTCAGGGTGTTGACCAGCCGTTGGGTGCCGCGTCGCTCGTCCATCCCGACGTCGTGGAAGACAAAGTCCCCCTCCTCCAGGCGCCAGAGCGCGATGTCGGCCACGGATCCGACGCGAAGGGTGCCGAGGTCGGGGCGGCGGATCGCGGCGGCCGGGCGGGCGGTCGCGCGCTCGATCACCTCGGGCAGGCTCATGCCGAGGGCGAGGAACTTCGAGAGTGTGGTCGGGAGGTCGTACATGGGTCCCTGGACGGCGAGCTGGTGGATGTCGCTGGAGATCGTGTCGGGCAGGACTCCCTGCTCCAGCATCGCCTCGGCAACGGCGAAGCTGAAGGAGCCGGTGCCGTGGCCGATGTCGAGGATCAGGCCGCGCTCCTGAAGGTCCCGGATCACCGGCAGCACTCGGCCATCCTCTCCGAGGATGCGCATGTCGCCGCCGGTGAAGCAGTGGGTGAGGATGTCGCCGGGGCGCAGGTAGGCGGCGACCTCGTCGATGGTCGGCGGTCCCCAGCCAACGTGGACCATGAGGGGCAGCCCGACCCGGTCGGCCAGCTCCCGCGCTCGCTCCAGCGGCCGGACGCCTACGCCACGCGTGGTATTCCGGTCGATGCGGGCCTTGATCCCCAGGATCAGGTCACGGTTGGCCTCGACAATCTTGGCGGCGAGGTCCACATCCCAGTAGTCGGGGTTGGCGAATTCCCAGGTGGGGGCGATCAGACCGATCGACGACAGGTTGAGCAGGGCGAAGACGCGACAGCGGCTGGGCTCCGCGATGTAGCGGCGAAACCCGGGGAAGGAGTAGGCGCCGGCCGAGCCGACGTCGAGCCAGGTGGTGACGCCGCTGCGGGCTGCCACCGGGTCGGCCTCGATGCCCCAGTAGGTCGCGCCCCAATAGATGTGAGTGTGCAGGTCGACCAGGCCGGGTGTGACGATCTGCCCGGTGGCGTCGATAACGCGCTCTGCACGTGCGAGGTCGATCTCCGGCTCGATCGCCGCGACGCGGCCGTCACGGATGCCGAGGTCGAAGCGTCCCTGGATGTCCGCGCCGGGGTCGAGAACCTCACCACCTCGGATGACCAGGTCGAATCGTTCGCCTGCACCCTGCCCGCTCATTGCCTAGCCTCCTCCGTTCGCTCGACTGACGGTCCGCCGGCTGCAGGCTAGACGATTCGACCGGGGGCGGCAAGGGGCAAGGCGATGAGCGCCGGCATCGTGCCGGCGCTCCTGATAGATCCCGGCCCGGGCATCCCGCCCAGGCCGGGGTTGCGCGTCAATAGAGCGGGGTGTCGGGGCGGAACGCTTCGAGCCACTGCTTGACGGTGGCGAGGAAACGCGCCCCGGCCAGTCCGTCGAGGATGCGGTGGTCGAACGACATCGAGAGGTTCATCATCGGCCGGATGGCGATGGCGTCGTCGATCACCACCGGGCGTTTGACCACCGCCTCGGTGCTCAGGATGGCCGACTGCGGCTGGACGATGATCGGCGTCGAGAGGATGGTGCCGAAGGTGCCGGGGTTGTTCACCGTGAAGGTGCCGCCCTGCACGTCGTCCAGCGTGAGCTGCCCGCTGCGGGCGCGCGTTGCCAGGTCGCGGATGGCGCGCGCCAGCCCCACAATACTCTTCTCGTCGGCGTTCTTGATGACCGGGACGATCAGTCCGTCCTCCATGCCGACCGCGATACCGATATTGATCGCCTTGCGCAGGATGATGCGGTCCTCGTCCCAGACGGCATTCACGCGCGGGTGCTCGCGCAGCGCGTGGACGACGGCCTTGACGACGAAGGGGAGGTAGGTCAGCTCGAAGCCCTCCTCCTGGCGGAATCGCTCCTGTGCCCGCGCGCGGGCCTCGACCACGCCCGACATGTCCACCTCCATCCAGAGGGTGACATGTGGGGCGGTGCGCTCGCTGCGCACCATGTGCGCGGCGATCTGCTTACGCATCGGCGTGACTGGAACGATCTGGTCGCCCTCCCAGATCGGGATCTCCGGCTTCTCAACCGGGATCTCAACCACGGGACGCGCGGCGGAGGGTTCCGGCTGAGCGGCGACCTCGGCCGGCTTCGGCGGCGCGGCCGTCTCCTGGATCGCGGCCGCGGCGGCGTCGACGGCCGCCTCCTCGCGCTCCGGTGCTGCCGCAGCGGCGGGCTGCGCCTCACGCTCGGCGATGTAGCGCAGGATGTCCTGCTTGGTGACCCGGCCGCTCAGGCCGGTGCCGGGTACCTGGGCGATGTCGATCCCGTGCTCCTCGGCGATGCGCCGCACTGCGGGCGAGGAACGGGTACGGAGCAGCTCTTCGGCGCTCTCACGGCCGGTCCGCCTCGGGGCGTGCCCGCGTGCGGGACCGGCGGCCAGCGCACCGTTGATACGCTCCTGGGCTGCAGCACCGGTCTCAGGTTCCGCAGGAGCGTTGGACGCCTCGGTGCCCTCCTCCGCGATGACGCAGATCTCGGCGCCGACCGGGAGGGTGTCCCCCTCTGCCGCGCGGATCTCGGTCAGGATGCCGGTCACCGGCGAGGGAATCTCCGCGTTGACCTTGTCGGTCGTGATCTCAACCAGGGGGTCGTATTTCTCGACCCGGTCGCCCACCTGCTTCAGCCAGGTACCGATCGTGCCCTCGGTGACGCTCTCGCCGAGCTTGGGGAGCCGGACCACAGTGCCGTGACGGGTCGTGGACATAACGCGCGATCTCCTTCCCGGGCAAGGCTGGTGGCGTACCCCTCACCCCCTCTCCCACGAGGAGTGAGGGGGAACGGGTACGGGATGCGTGTTCCGTGTCCCGCGGCCTGTTACTCCTCGTCTCCTCCTCTCCCCTGGTGGGAGAGGGGCCGGGGGGTGAGGGGTGGTCCCTCAGAATGCCGCGAGCTGCTCCAGCGCGGCGCCGATCTTCTCCGCGGTGGGCAGGTAGGCCTGCTCCAGCGGCGGGCTGAAGGGCATGGCCGGTACCTCCGGCCCGGCGACGCGCATGATCGGCCCATCGAGGTAGGGGAAGGCTTCCTCGGCGATGAGCGCCGCGACCTCGGCCCCGACTCCGCCGACCTTGTTGGCCTCGTGGACGATCAACACCTTGCCGGTCTTGGCCACCGACTCGAGGATCGTCTCCTCGTCCAGCGGGCGGAGCGTACGCAGGTCGATGACCTCGACACTGCTGCCGTCCTTCTCCTCGAGCGCTTTGGCCGCGGCCAGCGACTCGTGGAGCATCATCCCGTAGGAGATGATGGTGACGTCGGAGCCTTCCTTGACCACCTTCGCCTTGCCGATCGGCACGGTGTGCCCGTTCTCGGGCACCTCGTCGCGGATCAGGCGGTAGGCCTTCTTGTGCTCCAGGAAGAGGACCGGGTCCGGGTCATAGATGGCGCTGCGCAGCAACCCGGCGGCGTCTGCCGGGTTGACCGGTGCGACCACCTTGAGACCGGGCTCACGGGTGAAGGCCGACTCAAGGCTCTGCGAGTGGTAGAGCGCGCCGTGGACCCCGCCGCCGTAGGGCGTGCGGATCACGATCGGGCAGTCGAAGTCGCCCCCGGAGCGGTAGCGGATCTTGGCTGCCTCGTTCATGATCTGGTCCATTGCCGGGTGGATGAAGTCGAAGAACTGGATCTCGGCGACCGGCAACAGGCCGTGCAGGGCCGCGCCGATGGCGACCCCGACGATCGACGACTCGGCCAGCGGCGTGTCGATCACCCGCTCCTCTCCGAACTCATCGATCAGTCCGGCGGTGACCCGGAAGACGCCGCCCCGCTTGCCGACGTCCTCGCCCAGCACGATGATGCGGTCGTCGCCGCGCATCTCCTCGAACAGGGTGTCGCGGATCGCATCAATGAGGAGTTTCGTGGCCATCGCCCGCCTCCTTAGCTGCCGTAGACGTGGAGCATCAGCTCGGCCGGATCGGGATACGGCGCCTGCTCGGCGAAGTCGGTGGCGTCGTCGATCTGCGCCTTGATCCGGGCTCGAATTGCGGCGTCCTGCTCTTCGGTCAGGACGCCCTGCTCCATGAGGGCAGTGCGGAAGCGGACAATCGGGTCCTTGGCGCGTTCAGCCTTGAGTTCCTCGGGATCGCGGTAGGTGCGGTCGTCGTCGTCGCTGGAGTGAGCGGTCAGGCGCTGGACCTTGGCCTCGATCAGCGTCGGGCCGCCGCCCGCGCGGGCGCGGTCGACCGCCTCCTTGGCGACGGTGTAGACGGCAACCGGATCGCCGCCGTCCACGGTGACGCCCGGCATGCCGTAGCCCGCGGCGCGGTCGGCGACGTTCTCGATCGCCATCTGCTTGCGCTGCGGGACGGAGATCGCGTAACCGTTGTTCTCTACAAAAAAGACCACCGGAAGCCGGTGGATCGACGCGAAGTTGAGCGCCTCGTGGAAGTCGCCCTGACTCGTACCGCCCTCGCCGACGCAGGTCCAGGCGACCGTGTCCTCGCGACGGTACTTCGCCGCCAGGGCGATCCCGGTCGCGTGGAGGACCTGGGTCGCGACCGGGCTGGAGCCGGTGATGATGTTGTGTTTGCGGGAGCCGTAGTGCCCCGGCATCTGCCGGCCCGCACTGGTCGGGTCCTCCTTGCGGGCCAGCAGGCTCAACATCAGGTCACGCGGGGTCAAACCGAAGTAGAGGACCATGGCCAGGTCCCGGTAGTAGGGGACCAGCACGTCCTTCCCCGGTTGGAGAGCGAAGGCTGCGCCAACCTGCGCCGCTTCGTGTCCCTGGCAGGAGATCACGAAGGGGGCCTGACCGGCGCGGTTGAGCAGCCACATGCGCTCGTCCAGCGACCGGGCCAGGACCATGTACTCGTACATGCGCACGAGATCCGATTCGGTGAGACCCTTGGGCGCCGTTGCCCTGGTCTCAATACCTACGCCCCCGGAATCGAACTGCTTCATGACGCAGCCTCCTTCGGCTGGGGAGCCAGCGTTGGCTCCGGCGGTCAGATGTGGATAGCCATGCCGTCCACAGCGAGCGCCGCCTCACCCAGAACCTCGGAGATGGTTGGGTGCGGGTGCACGCTGAGGCCGATCTCCCATGGGGTGGCTTCCAGCAGCGAGGCTAGCGCCGCCTCGCCGATCAACTCGGTGGCGTGCCCACCGATGATGTGCACGCCCAGGATCTCGTCGGTCTCGGCATCAGCGATCACCTTGGCGAAGCCGTCGACCTCGTCCTCGATGAGCGCCTTGCCGTTCGCGCGCAGCGGGAACTTGCCCACCTTAATGGTGCGCCCCTCTGCCTTGGCCTCCTCCTCGGTGAGGCCCACGCTGCCGATCTCGGGATGGCAGAAGGTGACGCTCGGCACCTTCTTGAGGTCGAGCGGCATCGGCTTCTTGCCCGCCAGCAGCTCCATGACGATGATCCCCTGATGCATCGCGGTGTGCGCCAGGAGCTGCTTGCCGATCACGTCGCCGATTGCGTAGACGCCGTCGACGCCGGTGAACCCGAAGTCGTCGGTGACGATGTAGCTGTCCTTAGTCTTGATGCCCAGCTCTTCCAGGCCGATATCCTCGATGTTCCCCTGGCGGCCGATCGCGACCAGGAGGGTGTCCGCCTCGATCCGCTCCTCCTTGCCGTCCCGCTTGACGCGGAGCTCGACACCACCTTCGGTGATGTTGAAGTCCTCGGCGGTCGGGCGGTAGTCGGGGATGATCTTGATGCCGGCCTTGGTGAACGAGCGGGTGAGCTGCTGCGAGACCTCCCGGTCCTCGTTGGGCACCACACGCCCGACCAGGGTCACCTCGCAGCCGAAGTCGCGGTAGATCGTGGCGAACTCGACACCCGTTGCGCCGCCGCCGCGGATGATGACCCGCTTCGGCAGATCGGGGGACCAGGTGGAGTGATCGCTGTTGATAACCCGCTTGCCGTCGAACTCGATGCCAGGGATCGCGCGCGGGCGGGAGCCGGTGTCGATAATGATTGCGTTGCCCTTGACCTCCTCGGTGCTGCCGTCCGCCTTGGTCACGATGACGGTACGGTTGTCCTTGAGGCGGCCGACGCCCTCATAGATATCGATCTTGTGCTTGCGGAAAAGGAACTGCAGGCCTTTGTAGTTCTGCTCAACGATGCGGCCGGAGCGCTCGATGGCCTTCGAGTAGTCGATCTCGATGCCGGTAGCGGTGACGCCGTACTGCGCACCGTCCCGCATCAGCCGCGCGACGGAGCCGCTCTTGAGCAGGGCCTTGGTTGGGATGCAGCCACGGTGCAGGCAGGTGCCGCCGACCTTGTCCTTCTCGACGACGGCGACTTTCAGTCCGAGCTGCGCGCCTCGGAATGCGGCCGCGTACCCGCCGGTCCCGCCGCCGAGCAGCACAACGTCGTATGACTCCCCTGGCATGCCTTCTCCCCTCTACTGCGCTGTAGCGCCGCACTCCCGGCGGGTTTACGGGGCGAGGCCGGCCCGCTGTCCGCACCCATGCACCCGAGACAACCGCAGGGTGCCTCGGAGCGGGCGGGGATGTGCTGCGGGGCTTTCGTCCACGGGAGGCGGTCGCACCTTCTATGCCAACCTTGGCAATCCGGCCCTCCTTGCCCCACTGAGGCTAGTATACAGTGCCCGTCTGAATTCGCGCCCCGTCGACTGTACGAATGGGATGCCTGCGAACGGCCGAACCCCGCGACGGCGGGCAATTCGACCCCCGATTTGGCATACTTAGGATCGACATAAGCGACGAGAACTGGGGCTGACGATGACCACGATGCCGGAAACAATTGTGCCGGTCGCAACCTGGCGGCGCCTGGCGGAGAAGGCGGCGCGGGAAGGGCTGCGTGCCTACCGGCTCAACGGCGACCGGCGCGCCTGGGCGGTCACGAGCCATAGCCAGACCGACACCGCCTACGAGGTGACTATCCTCGATGGCGATCTCCTCTGCTCCTGCCGCGGGAGCGCCTTCCGCCCCTACTGCAAGCACCGCGCGCTGGTGCTCGCGGAGCTGGGCCTGCTCGACGAGGCCGGGTCCGGTGTTGATGCCGAGGGGCGCCCGGTCGTGCCTGACCGGGTGATCGAGGCACTGTACGCGGCGTAGTCCGGGCTTGTCATTCACTCCGTGACAACTCGCTCCCAGTCCGGAGAACGAGGTCACTCCGTTCCTGACACGCGACACGGTGAGCAGCCGGCGGCCGGGGTAGGTCTGACACCTGCCCCGGCCGCACTCCATTTTTCCCGCTCCCGCGCTGAGTGCGGGACGTGGTGGTGAGGGAACAGCCCTCACCACCGGCGAGACTCGCGGGCCGCCTGTACCTTGGCGAGCGCGGGCTCCGGCGTCGTGTGGCGGATGACGTACTCGGCCGAGAAGATCCAGAGCAGCGCGACGAACGGAGTCAAGACAATCGCGGGCAGTTGGCTCGTGCCGGTCGGGAGGAAAGCCACGGTCGGGGCGACCCATAGCGCCGCCAGCATCCAGCCCATGACGCCACGGTCCCAAACCCCGGAGGTGGGCTCTCGGTGGATCGCGCGCCACAGGAGCGCGATTGCCGGCAGGAGGAGCGAGCCGGTGTGGATCAGCGTGTGGTAGCTGAGCAGGCAGGTGGCGACGAGCATCAAGGCCGTTTCCGCCTCATCGGCCGGCGTGCCCCGCTCCGGTGTCGAGCGGCGCCAGACGGCGACGGTCACTCCCAGCAGCGTCAGCGAGATCCCGACGATGGCGACCTCCTGGACCAGTGCCGGGGCGCTGGGGAGCAGCCGGACGACGGTGCCTCGGACGTTGATCATCCCCGTGACGTTGGTCGCGGTCGTACCGGCGGGCTGGCTCAGGTCGTGGCTGAGCTCGAGATAGTCGGCCACCCCGGCGCTGCCGAGGATTGCGAGCGACAGTCCGGCTGCCACCGCGCAGGCGATGGTTAGACCGATCAGCGCGCGCCAGCGCTGCTTGGTGGCCAGGTAAATGGCCGGCACGACAAGGAGCGGCGGCTTGATCGCCAGGATGCCGAGTGCGAGCCCAGCCGGGAGATCCTTGCCGCGCCGGCTGAGCACGACGTAGGCGACCACGCCCAGGAACAGCAGTCCCTCTGCCTGGCCGAGCCGCAGGGTGTAGAAAACGGGGAAGAAGCTGAACGTGACGAGCGGCAGCAGCCAGCCCAGGCGGAGGTTGAGCGCGCGGTCGAGCAGCCGCGCAGCGATGAAGAACGCTCCGGCGCTCAGGGCGACCCAGACGGCGAATGCCCCTGGCGCAGGCAACCACTGGAGCGGGAGGGCGAGAACTGCCAGGACCGGTGGGGCCACATACGGCTGGAGGATGCGGTCGGACCAGGAGACGCCCTGTGCGGCGATGATGGGGTATTGGGCGAGCCGCTGGGCCCACCAGTCGTAAAGGCGATGGCCGTCGCCATCAGCAATGATCTGAGCCGCGGTGTAGGTCGTCAGGAAGTCCATGCCGACATGGCCGAAGAGGCCGTCGACGAGCTGGCTGCCGAGCGCCATGATGAGCTGGACAACGAGCAGGAGCGCACAGCCGGCCACAATCGCGGTGTGGGCACCTCCGGTGCGGTCCACCCCCCTGCGGTCTGCGGAGGGGCGGACTGCTGGGGCCCGATGGGTCCTGGAAAGCAGGTCGTTCCTCCTTTCTGTACGCACGACACACGCCGGCCGCCCTGGCCGGCGAGCGCCCTGGAACTTCCACCAACCTGCGTGCCACCACTGCACCGGGCGCTTTACACGGCGCACGTTCTGCGATAAGGATGGGGAGGAGAACAGGAAGTTTCACGGCGTGCGGGTAACGACCGCAGCACGCTTGCCCCTTCAACGTTGCGCGAAGGAGAGAGAGGACTGAGTCATGACCGCTCGAGGACTGGAAGGCGTCGTCGCAGGCACGACGCAGTTGAGCTCGATCATCGACGGGGTGCTGACCTACCGCGGCATCAACATCGATGATCTCGCGGAGCACGCCAGCTACGAGGAGGTTGTGCACCTGCTCTTCTTTGGCAGGCTCCCCACGCGCGCGGAGTTGGACGACCTGCGGCGGCAGCTCTCCGCCCTCCGCCCATTGCCCGAAGGATTGATGACGCTGCTCCGCACCGTGCCGCGGGACGCGGTCCCGATGGACACGCTGCGCACGGCTGTCTCGGCGCTCGGGTTCTATGAGGAACACCCCAACGACACCAGCCGCGAGGTGAGCGTCGAGAAGGCGCTCCGCCTGGTGGCGCAGGTGCCGACCATCGTGGCGGCGCTGGAGCGCCTGCGGCGTGGCCAGGAGCCGGTGCCGCCCCCGGAGGGGACCGACACCGCGCATGCCTTCCTCCTGATGCTCAAGGGCACCGCGCCCGACGAGGTCGAAGTCGACGCGATGAACAAGATCCTCGTGCTCCACGCCGACCATGAGTTCAACGCGTCAACCTTCGCCGCGCGGGTCACGGCCGCGACGCTGGCCGACATGCACGCGGCGGTGACCGCGGCCGTGGCCGCGCTGAAGGGCCCACTCCATGGCGGGGCCAATGCCGCGGTGATGGCGGCGCTCCAGGAGATTGGCGACCTCGACGGGGTCGAGCCCTACGTTCTCGAGAAGCTGGCGCGCAAGGAGCGGATCATGGGCTTCGGCCACCGCGTCTACAAGCAGGGCGACCCGCGCGCCAAGTGGCTGCGCGAGATGTCGCGCCGGCTGGCCGAGCGGTCGGGTGAGCTGAAGTGGTATGAGATGTCGGTCCGCATGGACGAGGTCATGCAGCGGGAGAAGGGGCTGTTCCCCAACGTGGACTTCTATGCGGCCACTGTGTACCACTATCTCGGTATCCCGAAGGATCTGATGACCCCCGTCTTCGCCACCAGCCGCATCTCCGGCTGGACGGCACACATCCTCGAGCAGTATGGCGACAACCGGCTGATCCGCCCTCGGGCGGACTACACCGGGCCGACCAGCCAGGCCTGGGTGCCGATCGACCAGCGCGGATAGGCTCCTCTGGAGCGGCGGGG
>Ga0207873_1003137_pt1 | contig 12508 bp, 7 predicted proteins | sample BGWIniCompost_FD_187373 | JGI IMG/M metagenome (GOLD analysis project Ga0207873, IMG submission 187373) | Cellulose adapted compost microbial communities from Newby Island Compost Facility, Milpitas, CA, USA - BGW Initial Compost (SPAdes)... ... | reverse complement strand
GTAGTGCGTGCCCGTGTTCTTCCGCAGCGAGGACTCCGTCACGTACAGCGCGCCGTTCGGGATGACCGTCGGCAGGCCGCGCAGGTCGTCGCGGAGGATGCCGACGAACGGGAGGAGCCGTTCCGTGAGCGCCGGGTCCTTCGTCACCGCGTTCAGGCGGCGCCGGGCCTCCGCCGACTCCTCCGTGCCCAGCGGGGCGAGCTTCTTCTCCAACTGGCCTGCCGTCGCGGGGGGCTTGGGGTCCTTCCACTTGTCGTGGATGGACTTCGCCAGCGTCTTCAGCGAGCCGCCCGCCTTCGCCGCCAGGGACTCCAGCTCCCGCAGCGGGACCTCGTGTTCCAGGCCCTCGGGGCCGATCAGGCCCACCATGTGCTCGGTCGCCCGGCGTCCGTCGTACGACAGCAGGCCCTCGTACACGTAGCCGATCTGCTCGACGTCCAGCGCGCGGAAGCTGAGCGTGCGCACCTCGCGCTGCTTGCCCTTGCCGACGCGGACCTCCTGCACGGCCTGGAGCATGTGCAGGACGGTGCGGTCGTCGATGGGGAGGAGCGGGGTGGTGCGCTCCAGCCACGGGTACTTGTCGGGGTCGAAGATCGAGCCGTCGTAGGCGGGGAGGTGGAAGCCCGAGCCCGGGTGGTCCACTCCCCCGTGCACCGCGTGGAAGAGGGCGATCAGGCGGTGCCAGGCGGACGTCGTGTGCTCCAGCGACGTCTCGCCCTCCTCGTCCGCCCTAGCCTTCAGCTCGTCGCGCAGGAAGCGGGCGGAGTACGAGCGTGCGTACACCTCGTTGTCCGCGGGCAGCAGGCCCCGTTCCTCCGCGAAGAGGAGGAAGACGACGCGCATCATGACCGCGACGGCGCCCCGGTAGACCTCGCCCGCGGTCACGCCGGACGCGTGCAGGCCCGGCGCGCCGTTCTCGATGGCCCGGACGTCGGCCCGCCCGATGGCGTCCACCAGCAGCTCGACCGCCTGGCGGACCTGGATGCCCAGCGCCTCGGTGACGTCCTCGCCCGCCGCCAGGCTGGCCTTCAGCAGACCGACCAGCGTCTCGGCCTCGTCGTACTCGAAGAAGCGGCGGCGGCGCAGCAGGGAGACGAACGCGCGGACCACGTTCCGCTCCGCGGCCTCGTTCCAGCCGATGGCGTCGAAGACGGCCGTGGTCGTGACGCCGCCGACCGGTGCCCAGACCAGGCACCACCAGCGGCCGTCGGTGACCAGGCCCAGCGGTACGCCGTGGTGGCGCAGGAGGCGGGCCAGGCGGTCGGCGGGGGCGGCGGACCAGTCGCCGCCACCGCCGGCGCGGGCCGTGGGCGCCGTACCGGCGGGGAGCCTCATGCCAAGGAGTCGTACCCGCTTGGCGGCCGACTCGACGTCCGGCTCGGTCGCCAGGTCCGCGCCGGGTTCGACCAGCGCGAAGTCGGGGCGGACCTCGGTGTTGTGCTCCGCGACGCGCAGGGTGAGGCGGTCCAGTCCGAAGTGCTCCGACTCGCCCTGGCGGAACACCAGGGCGTCGCCCCACTCCAGCAGGCGGCCGAGGATGTACGCCACCCACTCGTCGCGGCCGGCGGTCGGGTCCGTCTGCCAGTCGGCGTGGCGGGCGCGCAGCCTCGCCCGCTCGTCCTTCTCCAGGGCGTCCAGCTGGGGCCAGGCGCGCAGCAGGACCGGCATGGTCAGGAAGGGGCCGGAGACCTCGGTCAGGTCCAGCCACTCCTGGTGCTGGCGGCGGCCGTCGGTGGCCTGGGCCTTGGCTGCGGCTGCTCCACGGCTCATGGTGCGGCGGGGGCTCATCGGCGGGCTTCCTTTGCGGGGACTACGAAGACGACGGCGGCGGGGAAGAGGTGGGAGCGGGGCTCGCGGTAGCGGGCGGCGATGGCGGCGAGTTCGCGTTCGCGTTCGGCGGGGAGGCCGTCGAGGCGTTCCTGCCAGCGGCGGCGGTCGTCCTCGAACTGGCGGCGCTCGTGGCCGGTCAGCTCGTGGGTCGACAGCAGGGCCATCTGCTCGCCCTCCCCCTCGCCCTCTTCCTTGAGCTTGGCGCGCAGGGTGGCCTCGAAGCGGTCCAGGGTCGCGGTGATGCGGCGTTCCTCCTCGGCCCGGCGGTCGGCGAGCCTGCTCTCCAGCTGGCGGCCGCGTTCGGCGGCCCTGGCCTCCAGGGCGCGGTAGAGGGGGTCGCGGAGTCTCGGCCAGGCCTGTGTCAGCTCCTTGCGGAGGTGCGGGGCCGCCTCGATGCCCTCGGTGAGCGCCTGGGACAGGACCCTGCCCTGTTCGCCGACGGACTCCCAGCGGCGGAAGCGGCCGGTGTCGCCGAACCAGCCGCCCGCGTAGAGGACTTCCTCGTGCAGACGGGTGCCGTCGGTGCCGACGAGGACGTAGCGCGCGTAGGCGGAGACCAGGGTGGTCGTCACGGCCGGGTCGTCCGAGACGACCGCGGTGACGCGGCTGAGGCCGATCGAGTCGGCGTTCCACACAGCTGCCGTCAGCAGTCGGGTGGAGAGGGCCACCAGGGGGTGCTTGAGGTGGGCGAGGACCACATCGTCCTTGGCCTGCGCGGCCACCGCCGGGGAGAAGGTGAGGGGGCGCTGTTCGCCCTCGCGGAGCTTGTGCGCGAGGCCGCGGGTCGCCCGCTCCCAGCTGCCCGACAGGGGCTGGACCTCGAACAGGTCGCCCGGCTCGAAGTCCTCGGCCCGGTAGTCGGACGGCAGGAGCGGAGGCTGGTGGTCCAGGGCCAGGGCGGTGTCGACGACGCGCTTGATGTTCGCCGGCGTCAGGCCGAGCGCGGTCACGGTCTCTTCGTACTGGTCGGCGAGCCGCTTCGTCTGCGCGGTGACGTTCTGCTCGGGCGCCACCTCGCCGCCGGTGCGGCGGCCCTTGATCGGCTTGGGCCTGGCGTGCTCGATGTCGACCGGTGCGGTGTCGCCCGTCATGCGGCGCTGGACGGCGTCGGCGAGGACGGCGTTGACGGAGCCGAGGTCGTGCTCCATGCGCGCGACCTTCTTGGCCACGCGGGAGAGGAACTCCAGGTCGGCCTCGTAGGAGCCGGCCTGGGCCTGCTGCCAGCCGGCGCCGATGAAGTGGGTGATCTCGGGGTCGTTCTTCTGGCCCCAGCGGTCGATGCGGCCGATGCGCTGTTCGAGCTTGTTGGGGTTGAAGGGGATGTCGTAGTTGATCAGGCGGTGGCAGTGGTTCTGGAGGTCGATGCCCTCGCCGGCGGCGTCGGTGGCCAGGAGGATGCGGACCCTGCCCTCCTCGCGGGAGGGGTCGGCCTGGAAGCCGAGGCGGATGCGCTCGCGGTCCGCGGCCGACAGGCCGCCGTGCAGGCGCTCGACCCGGCCGCCGTCGGTGAGCTGCTCCTGCTGGAGGAGGTCGTGCAGCCACTCCTGTGTGTCGCGGTACTCGGTGAACACCACAACGCGTTCGTTGGTCCACCGCTTGCCGTCGGGGCGGCAGATGGCCTTGAGCTCGCGGATCAGGGCCTCCGCCTTGGAGTCGGGTGCCGCCTCGTGGGTGAGGGCCCAGCGCTCCATCTGCTGGAGCAGGCCCAGTTCCCGGCCGTCCTCCGCCGGCGTGAGCGAGGTGGAGCGGGTCAGCGCGTCGTCCTCGGCGTCGACCAGGCCGGTGTCGTCGAGGTCGGCGACAAGGTCGGCGAACTCCTCCAGCCACTCGGGGACTTCGGCCGCGGCCGAGCGGCCCCGTGCGGGGCCGGTGTCCTCCAGATGGGACAGGTAGACCTGGACGGTGTGCAGGAAGGCCGCCGGGGAGGAGAACAGACGCTTCTTCAGCAGCAGGGTCACCAGGTCGGCGGCGCGGCGCCCGCCCCGTGCCTGAGGCGTCAGCTTCTTGCGGCGCAGCTCGGCGAACTCACCGAGCAGACCGTGGATCTCGCGCTCCTGCGGGGTGTACTCGACAGGGAGTTCACGGGTCTTGCGGGTGCGGAAGCGGGGCGTGCCGTCCGCGTTGGTCACCGTCGACTTCAGGCGTCGTACGACGGTGTCCTTGAGCGCTTCCTTGTCGGGGTCGACTCCGCGTGCGAAACGCTGGTCGTCGATCAGTTCCAGGAGCGCCGTGTAGGACTCGGGGTAGCCGTTGTGCGGGGTGGCCGAGAGGAACAGACGGTGCTCGAAGTGCGGGACGAGGCGCCGGATCAGCTTGGTCTGCTGGGAGTCGACGGCGTACACCTGTTTGGGCGCGGCGGGCGCCACGTGGTGGGCCTCGTCGAGGACGAGCAGGTCGAAGAAGCGCTTGTGCTCGCCGTCGGGGCTCTCCTCGGGGGCGCCGATGACCTCGTCGAGGAGGCGCTGGGCCTTCTGGCCGCGCAGCCAGGGCAGGGAGATGATGGTGAGCGGGTGGACGCGGAAGGGGTTCGCCGCCGTGCCGTGGGTGCGGCGCAGGCGGGCGCAGTGCTCGGAGTCGACGATGGTGAACTCCAGGCCGAACTTCTCGGCCATCTCGTCACGCCACTTGAGGGTGAGGCCGGCCGGGCAGACGACCATGACGCGGCGGGCCCGTCCCCGCAGCAGCAGCTCCTGGACGACGAGGCCGGCCTCGATGGTCTTGCCGAGGCCGACGTCGTCGGCGAGGAGGAGGTTGACGCGGGGTGCGCCCACGGCGCGGGAGACCGGCTCCAGCTGGTACGGCTCGACGGCGACGCCGGAACGGAAGGGAGCCTGGAGGGTCTTCGCGTCGGCGGAGGCCACGGCGGACCAGCGGACGGCGTCGAGGAACGCGGCGAGGCGGTTCGGGGGATCGTAGGTGCCGGTGGAGGCGTCGGGGAGCGAGCCGGCGGGCAGCACACGGCGGCCGGGCTCGACCTCCCAGATCACGGAGAGGGTGTCACCGAAGCGGCCGTCCGCCACGGACTGGAGGTGGACCAGGGTGGCCGGGCGGCGGTTGTCGTGGCCGTCGGGGGCGGGCGGGGACGGCTCGACACGGGCCACCACCCAGGACTGTCCGCGCACCTCGACCAGGTTGCCTTCTTCGGGGAGTTGCTCCGTTCCGGTCCGCCCGGTATCGCGCTGCGCTGCTGGCGTCATGGGTGCTGTTCCCCTCGCTGTTCTCCGCCGCCGTCCGTAGACAGTCTCCTGTCTCCCCTCCGGAACGACGCGACCGCAGGCTAACACGCCGTGTTCACTGTGAACAGAGATTACAAAAGTTCGCTCGGGCACCGCCTCAGGCCATACGGCGCAGCCGCTCCAGAAGTGCCCGGCTGCGCCCTGGCCCGCTGCCCCTGGCGGGCAGGACGCGGTCCTCTTCGTCGGCGAGGCGGCGCAGCAGCTCCTCGGCGGCGTGCCGCTCGCCGGTGCGCACCAGCAGCACGGCTATCTCATAGCGGGTGTCGATCACCGCGGGGTGCCCCGGCCCGAGCAGGCTGCGCTGCTCCGCGAGGACCGACCTCAGGTCGTCCAGGGCCTCACGGGTACGCCCGAGCGCGCCGGCGCACAGGGCGGCTCCGGCCCGGGCGGCAAGGGCGCTCGCGCGGTCGAGGCCGCCGCCGGCCAGCAGCTGCCGGTACTCCTCCAGGGCACGGGCCGGACGGCCCGCCCGGCGCAGGGCCTCGATCTCGGACAGCCGGGGATGGGCGGGCATCTCCTCGGCGACGGGAGCCGGCCCGGTCGCCCATGCGGCGAGCAGGGCGGCCACGTCCGCGGCGGAGGCGGGCCGGTCCTCGGGCTTCTTCTCCAGCAGCCGCTCGACCAGCGCCCGCAGGCCGTCCGGCACATCGGGGCGGCGGTCGGTGAGCGGCGGGACGGGCTCGTTGGCGTGCCGGTGGTACAGCATGAAGGGGCTGCCGTCGGTGAACGGCGGTGCGCCGGTGAGCAGCTCGTACAGGACACACCCCAGCGAGTAGAGGTCGCTCGCGGGCACGGTCCGGCCGACAGCCTGTTCGGGCGCCATGTAGACGACGGTGCCGGGGGTGGCGTTGGAGGCGGTGAAGCGGGTTTCCCCGGGGTGGGGCTCCAGCGCGGCGGCGACTCCGAAGTCGAGGACCTTGATCTCACCGTCGGGCGTGATCATCAGGTTGGACGGTTTGAGGTCCCGGTGCACCACGCCCTGGCCGTGGGCGTAGGACAGCACCTCGGCCGTGCGGCGGGCGACGTCCGCGGCCTGCTCGACGGGGAGCGGGCCGCCGTTCTCCAGGACCAGGTCCAGTGCGCGCCCCGGAACCAGGTCCATGACCAGGTACAGCTCGCCCTCATGGGTGCCGTGGTCGTGCACCGTGGGGATACCGGGGTGGCGCAGGCGGCTGGTCAGGCGGACTTCACGCAGGAAACGGCGTTCCAGGGTGGTGAGTTCGGACCCGCGGTCGCGGCGTGCGAGTACCTTGACGGCCACCTCTCGATCGTGGTCGCGGTCGTGGGCCGCCCAGACCACGCCCATGCCGCCCCGGCCCAGTTCGCGCGTGAGCTCGTACCGTCCAAGGCTTCGCCGCATCGCGCCCCGCCCCCACTTCCAGCGCCTGCCGCGCCCGCCACCTCGTGACGGCCGGGAACGCGCGCCGCCCGGCCGACGAGAGCATTTTGTCACCGGCGCGGCACGCCTGTGCCCCATGTGGCCATAAAGATGGGTGTGGCAACCACCTCCCACCTCCGCCCGGATCGGGCGTGAGGACATCACAGGGGCAGCGGACCCTGCGGGACGAGGAACGGGCGACAGGGATCCTCGGGCACAGTACGCCTGACCGCCAGCTCGGGGCGCGAGTGCGGCAGGTGGGGCCCCAGGGCCGCGTACACCTCTGCCGCGGAGGAGGGGCGGTCGTCCGGCCGCTTGGCGAGCAGCGCCGTGATCAGGTCCTGGAGGTCGTCGGGGACATCGACCCCCGCGTCGGCGACGAGAGGCGGGGGTGTGGCGAGATGGTGTGACGCGAGGAGCGCCGGCTGATGGGTCGGGAAGGGAGGCGCCCCGGTGAGCATGTGGTGCAGCAGACAGCCCACGGCGTACAGGTCGCTGCGGCCGTCCAGCCGGCCCCGGCCCTCCAGGAGCTCGGGCGAGGCACAGAAGAGGTTGCCGACGCCCTCGCCGGTCGCCGTGAGACGCGGGTCCGCGTCACTGAGCAGCTTCACGAGCCCGAAGTCCAGGATCTTCACGGTCCCGTCGCGCCGGATCATGATGTTCTGCGTCTTCAGGTCACGGTGGACGAAACCGGCCTCGTGGACCGCGGACAGTCCCGCGCAGATCTGTGCGCCGACGGAGGCCGCGGAGGGGACGTCGAACCGCCCGTCGTCGTACTGGTCGAAGAGGTACTCGAGGGTGGTGCCCTCGATCAGTTCCATCACCAGGCAATAGGTGTCGTCCGTGAGCGACGCGTCGAAAACGGTGGCGACGTTGGCATGGTTCAGCCGTGCGGCAGCCCTCGTCTCACGGTGGAACCGCGCCAGGGCCGCGTCGCGGCCGCCCGGCACGGCCAGCAGCTCGGTGGCGACGGTCTTCACCGCGACGGGCCGGTCGAGGGGCAGATCGACACCCCGCCACACCTGCCCCATCACACCTCGGCCCAGGATCGACTCCAGCCGATAACGGTCGCAGAGCACCATTCCCGGCGCTGGAGTCGGCATCTTCCTTGACCTCCACATTCTCTGCACATCACGGCGGAACGAGGGCTCTGTGAACAAAGTCAATAAGCGTAGTAGCCTCTCATTACTACGGCAGCTGGGACGCCGACCTGCCCAGCCGGCCAAGTACCTCGGAGACTGATCGATGACTAGCCCGGACGTCGTACCCGTCAGCCTGGCCGAGATCGCCCGGATCGCCGGCGTCGGGCGAGCCGCAGTGAGCAACTGGCGGCGCCGCCATGATTCCTTCCCCACCCGTATCGGGGGCACCGACGTCAGCCCGCAGTTCTCGCTCGCCGAGGTCGAACAGTGGCTTCGGGACAACGGCAAGCTCGACGACATCGGCCGCAAGGAGCTCATCTGGCCGCGTTTCGAGGCACTCGGCAGCCGTAACGAGTCGGGGCTGGCCGTGGCCGAGGCGGCCCGCCGTATGCGCTCCCCCGGGGCCCGGATCACCCATCCGGAACTGTCCGCGCAAGCTCGTGAACTGGTGTCCGAGGCGGCGAGGCTGGGACGGGAGGAGGGTCCGCGCGAGACCTTCGAGTTCTTGCTGCAACGGTGGCTGGAGACCCATGTCCGGCAGCTCAGCACCACGCCGCCGCCCCTCGCCGCACTGATGGTCCGGATCGCCCTCGCAGTCCGGCTCGGTTCCGGGGACGGCGGACTGACAGTCCTCGATCCGGCCTGCGGCACGGGACACCTGGCTGCCGCGGCCGCGCAGGAGTACGACGGCACGAAACTCGAACTGCTCGCGTGCGAGCGGGACGAGGCACTCGCCGCGCTGGCCTCCGCCCGGCTCGGCTTCCTCACGGCGGACCGTGACATCCGTACGCGGATCGCCATGGCCGACTCGCTGCGCGACGACCCCTTCGGCGGCACGCAAGCGGACATCGCGGTGTGCAACCCGCCGTTCAACGAGCGGGACTGGGGATACGAGGAACTCGCCACCGACCAGCGCTGGGCCCATGGGCTCCCTCCCCGGACCGAGCCCGAGCTGGCCTGGGTGCAGCACCTCCTCGCCCACCTCAGGCCCGGCGGTGCCGCCGTGGTCCTTCTTCCCCCGGCCGTCGCGTCGCGCAAGGCGGGCCGCCGCATCCGGGGTTCCCTGCTGCGTACCGGGGCGCTGCGGGCCGTCGTGTCCCTGCCCCCGGGCAGCGCGCAGCCGCACAGCGTGTCCCTGCAGTTGTGGATCCTCAGGGCGGCGGCGGACGGCCCGGCGGCCGCGCCCCCGAGCCAGGACGCGCTGCTGGTGGACGCCACACGCTTCGCACGGCCGGGGACACGCGAGCCGAGCCCGGACTGGGACGCTCTCGGTTCGTTCGTCCTCGCCGCACTGGCGACCCTGGACGATCCCGGCAAGGAGCCCCCGGAGGGAGCCGCCCGCGTTCCCCTGCTCGACCTCCTGGACGACGAGGTCGATGTCACCCCGGGGCGGCATATCGCCCCCCTGTCGGAGTCCTGCCCGAAGAAACTCGCGGCGCGATGGGGCGAGTTCACCTCGCTGCTGACCGATCTCGCGGATCAGGCGCGGTATCTGTCCGCTCTGGACGTCGAGACCGGCACGCAGCAGGCCATGACGACCCTTGGAGACCTGGTCAAGGCGGGCGCGCTGACGCTGCGCGCCGGGCAGCAGCCCCCGGAACCGACGGCGCCGGTCCGTGGCGCCACCGTGCCGTTCCTCACCGTCGCCAACCTCCTTCACGACGGCACGCCGGGCCAGGTCCTGCCCACCGACTCGGCGCAGGCCGTCGCCGAAGAGGGTGACGTCGTGGTCGCCGGAGTGATCCGGGCCTTCCGGGCCTGGGTGCACCAGGGGCCGCCGATGGCCGTCGGCCCGCAGCTCTACGTCCTGCGGGTGGACCCGGAGAAGCTGGACGCCCACTTCCTCGCCGGTTGCCTGCGCGCGCCGGCCAACGGGCGCCAGGCGGGCACCCATGCCTCCAGCTCGTCCCGGGTCGACATCCGGCGTCTCCAAGTCCTCCAGCTTCCCCTGGAGAAGCAGATGGCGTATGCCGAGACGTTCCGCCGCCTCAGCGCATTCGAGGCGCTGCTCACCACGGCCGACGGTCTGGGCAAGGCACTGGCGGGCGACGTGAACGACCATGTGGCAGCCGGAGGCCTGACCGCCTGACGTGGCGGTGTTCAGCCGCCGATCGAGACCGCAGCGCTCACCAGACGCGTTCGCCGCCTGTGCGATCCGGGCTGTCACCGGCCGCGACCCCCGAACAGCGGCAACGCCGACGCGGTGCGCCGACTCCATGGTCACTTATCGTGCATACCGGCGTATTCATCACTGAAGACGACGGGAGCGGTCGTGGCAGGCGAGCGACGGTCCTTGGCACCGCTGCTCGCGGTGTGCGCCGGGTACTTCATGGTGATCCTGGATGTGACGATCATCAATGTCGCCGTGCCGGTGATCGGCAGAGAGCTGTCGGCCTCGCTCACCGGCATCCAGTGGATCACCGACGGGTACACCCTGGTGTTCGCCGGCTTCCTGCTCACCGGAGGCGTGCTGGGCGACCGGTGGGGCAACCGGCGGGTCTTCTGCGCGGGCGTGGCGGTGTTCACGGTGTCGTCGGCCGCGTGCGCGCTCGCGCCGGACGCCCCCGTCCTGGTGGTGGCCCGGCTGGTGGAGGGGCTCGGCGCGGCGCTGATCGTGCCGGGTTCCCTGGCCCTCCTCCAGCAGACCTATCCGGAGCGGGACGAACGCTCCCGGGCCTTCGGGGTGTGGGGTTCGATGGCGGGCATCGCGGCCTCCGCCGGACCCCTGCTGGGCGGCGTTCTCGTCTCCACGGTGGGCTGGCGCTGGGTGTTCCTCATCAACCTGCCCGTCGGTGCCGCCTGTCTGATGCTGACGATGCGCTACGTGGAGCGCTCGCCCCGGCTGCCCGGCCGGCGCCCGGACTGGCCGGCGCAGTGCGCGGTCGTGGCGGCGGTGGCGCTGCTGATCTCGGCGCTCAACGAGGCCGGACGCCGCGGCTGGGCCGATGAGGCGGTCCTGGCCGGCCTGGGCCTCGCCGCGGTGGCGATCGCCGCGTTCGCGGTGCGCGAGCGGCTGGCCCGGTCCCCCGTCCTTCCGCTGAGCCTGCTGCGCTCGCGTGCGATGAGCGGCGGAGCCGTCATCGGTCTGCTGTTCAACTTCGCCTTCTACGGCATGGTGTTCACCGCCAGCCTGGACTTCCAGCATCAGCGCGGGTACAGCGCCTTGAGCACCGGGCTGGCACTGTTCCCCGCGGTGGCGATGACGATGTTCGCCTCGGTCCTGTCCGGGCGGCTCAGCCGGCGCACCGGGGACCGGCCGCTGGTGGTCTCCGGCATGCTGCTCGCCTTCCTGGGACTGGCCGTCTGGGCGGCAGGCGGATCCACGCTGGCGTACCCACTGCTGGTCGCTCCGATGATGGCGGCGGGCTTCGGTACGTCCTTCGCGCTCACCGGCTCGACCGCCACGGTGATGGGCGCCGCGCCCGGCAGCCGCTCCGGAACCGCCTCCGCCTTCTTCAACACCACCCGGCAGGTCGGCAGTGCCATGGGCGTCGCGGTCGGTGGCAGCCTGCTCGCCTCCGCCACCGTCTACGACACCGGGCTGCGCACCGCCATGGCCGCCTTCGCCCTCGCCTATCTCACCGCCGCGGGCCTCGCATGGCTGTGCGTGCCGACGAAGGCCGAACGGGCGTAGGCGCCGGGGTCGAGACGTCATGGCTGGATACAGAAGGGCACCCGCTACCCGGAGTCCTCGATCCTGCCCGACGACACCGTGCTGATCTCCGGCGGCTCCGAGGACTACCGCGGGCGCAGCGACTCCGACATCCTCCAGGCGCGGATCTATCACCCGGACACCAACACGTTCCAGCGCGTCGCCGACCCGCTGGTGGGCCGCAACTACCACTCCGGTTCGGTGCTGCTGCCCGACGGCCGCGTGATGTTCTTCGGCGGGGACCCGCTCTTCGGCGACAAGGCCAACACCAAGCCGGGCACCTCCGAGAAGCGCATCTCGATCTACACGCCGCCGTACCTCTACCAGGGCGAGCGGCCGGCGCTGGGCGGCGGCCCGAAGACCGTCGAGCGCGGGGGCGCGGCCACCTTCGCCACGAAGGACGCGGCGTCCATCAGGACGGCCCGGCTGATCCGTCCCAGCGCCACCACGCACGTGACCGACGTCGACCAGCGGTCCATCGCGCTGGACCTGAAGAAGACGAAGGACGGCGTGACCGTCACCGTCCCGAGGAACCGCAATCTGGTCCACTCCGGCTGGTACATGCTGTTCGTGGTGGACGACAAGGGGAGACCGAGCAAGGCGCAGTGGGGCAGGGTGCCCTGAGGCACGTCTCCATGTACGAGAGGGGAGGTCTCGGTTGCCGGGCCTCCCCTGCCTTGTTCGGGCGGGGCGATCAGCGTGCGCGGTGCGGGTCACTGCATCAGGATGAGTGTGTGAACAGCCCCACTGAACACATAGCCGCCGTGGGCCGGTTGTGGCGGGAGCATCTGCGCGCGGCCTTCCCCGCCGGCCTGCGCGGTGCCGAACCGGGGGGCGTCGACCTGGTGATGCTCGACGCCGACATCGCCGGATGTGTCTCCACCTGGCAGACCAACGGTGGCGCTCTCGATGCCGAGCGCCACCGGATCCTGCGTGAGTGCATCGCGGACCTGGAGCGGGTCCTGCCGGGGCTCGACGACTCGGAAGGGTTCCGCTACTTCGGGCGCCTGGGCCGGCTGGCCCGGCTCGTGGCGGAGGGCGGGCCGAGGCCCGTCGATTGAGGGCTCTGCTACTCGTCGGAGGGCGGTCCGCTGGCCGCCGAGTGAGCCGGTCCGCTACTGCGGGCGGCGCGTGCGGCCGGCTGCACCACGGCCGGCCGTACGCGTGTGCGCGATCGCGAGGGTGAGGAACAGGCCCACGACCGCGGCGGAGACCCCGAGGTCGATGCCGATCTCGCGCGCGACCGGCGCCACCGCCAGGAACGGCGCGC
>Ga0207873_1003136_pt1 | contig 12511 bp, 7 predicted proteins | sample BGWIniCompost_FD_187373 | JGI IMG/M metagenome (GOLD analysis project Ga0207873, IMG submission 187373) | Cellulose adapted compost microbial communities from Newby Island Compost Facility, Milpitas, CA, USA - BGW Initial Compost (SPAdes)... ... | reverse complement strand
TGTGCACCTCGTAATCACGCCCGTCCGCCTTAACCATCACCAGGTACCCGGGCACGAAGGAGGGCGAGCACAGCAGGTCTTCACGCTCGAAGCCCAGGCAGGTGTTGTCCCAATCGCGCGCTTCCACGCTGGTGACGGATGTCTTGCTTACGTCGATCCCCAGGTGAGCGGCGATCGCCTGGCGGGCGGCGGCGACGGCCTTGTCCTGATCGGAGGGGGCCGGCGGCGGTGTGCTCACCACGCCGCCTTCACGAATGGACGGCACCAGCCAGAAGGCCTGGGCATGGGAGGCGCGGCCGTTGTTGTCCACGCTGAGGATGAACTGCACCTTCTGCCCGGCCAGGGCGCTCAGATCCACGTCCACGCGGGTGATCTTCCCGTCGTAGACCTCGTGCCAGCGGCCCAGGTTGGTACTGCTGCCGCCGTTGATGCGGTAGTCCAGGCTGAAGGTCACGTCGCAGCGGTTGTACCCGTCCAGACAGCCGATGTCGGCCACGAAGTGATCGCCGGCGCGCACCTTATACTCGGGGTACGTGCCCGAGATCCAGCCGTCGCTGCTCTGGTTCGGGCGCATCCACAGGGTGGATTCGTCCTCGCGGCGGCCGTTCTCCAGGCGGGGATTGTTCGTGTACTGCACCGAGCCGGCCGGGTCATCCGAAGAGCCCGAGCAGTTGATCACCCCGGCGCCCGTGCGCCATTCTGCGCTGCAGAGATTGCCTGCGAAGTCGTACGGGTAGTCCAGCACCGGCGGGGCGACCACGCGGATATCGACCCAGAAAGCGGTCTTCCCGTCGCGGCCGACGCCGAAGTACTCGCCCGTGTCGCTGCGCAGCATCCAGTAGCCGCGGTAATTCCCGTCTTTCTTCGGGGCGCGCAGGCTTACCGACAGGTCGACAGCCTCACCCGGGTGGACGCGGCCGGGCAGGGGGATCACCGGATTACCGTCCATCAGGGACCCGTCAACAAAGACCAGGTTGTACTTCTTTGTCCAGATGCAGGAACCGGTATTCTTCAACCGCCAGGTCTTGGTGAACGATGCCGAGGGGCCAAAGCGTGTGCCGTCGCTCACGCTGATATCGGCGACCAGCTCCGCCCGGTTGCAGGGCTGCGGCGTGGGAGTGGGCGGCATCTGGGTGTTCGTCGCGCTGGGCAGCGGCGTGGGCGAGGGCGGAACCGCCGTATCGGCCGGCGGCGGGGTCTGCGATGGGGCGGCCGTCTGCGTGGGCGGCACGGTTTCCACAAAATCCGTCGGTACTTCAGCCGTCGCGGTGCCAGGCAGCACCGCCTGAGCGGTCTGTGTGATCTGCGCCTGGACCGTCTGGGCTGCCTGCGTGTAGATGGGATCCAGCCCATCGGCAGTGCCGGGCGAGCGCGGTGCACCAAAGTTACAGGCGAGCCCGAGCAGGGCAATGAGCGCTACTAGTAATAGAGGGGGCAGTAACGTCTTCTTCATCATGATCCTCCTTAGAGAGGTTAATTTCAAAAAGTTAAGGGCTGGTTAAGCCTTCAGTATTAAGACGTACAACACCCCGGAATAGTTTCCGATTTTAAGAATTGGGTGAGATTCTGGGCGGGCAGGATAGAGACAAAAGCTCTTGTATGCGCATAGCCTGTATTTCTTAACGTTACAGGCCGGCTTCCCCCTGTTCTGGCTTTGCTGGCACGAAAAAAAGCGGGCGGCTGCGCCCCTGTCAGCCGTCCGCTCCCGTATCTTTTTTATTCCGCATCCTTAGGTACGCATCTACCGGCGGCGCGGATTTATACAATTCCCCATCAGGCAGGAAAGTCCCGATTTTTCAAATTCGCCGGAAAATTCTTCTTTGGGACTCTTTCTGAGACGCCCGGCGGGACACTGGTGGGATGGGTTCTCCCTATACTGTGGACAGTCAAACAAATCAGTACGGTCCGCGAAAGGAGAACTGAAATGAACGGACAAAAAACCTTCCAAACCTCAACTCACCGCAGTGAGCACAGCCTGCCTGCTGGCTTCCTGCGCCGCTTCCTTCTGCTCATGCCCCTGCTGCTCGGCACCGTCGCCCTCTTCGCCCTGTTGAGTGGACGGCTCGGCAGAAGCGCTCCGGTCCCGGTCAGCATGAACCTGATCCCCGACCAGCGCGTCGAGCTGGTCTCCATGTCCGCCCGCCCTGCAGGGACCACGCGCAGCCTGGTGAAGGTGCTGCAGGCTCCCCGGGAAGGCAGCCGGGTGATCGATATCCTCACCCCCGGGCAGCAGGTCACCCTGGTGGGACGCAGCGGGGCTTATTACGCCCTGAGCGCCCACGACGGACAGGTGCGCGGCTGGGCGCCGCTGGGCGAGATCAGCGTGGAGACGGTGAGCGGCACCCCGCGGGCGATGACCCTGGTCTACCAGTCTCCCGATGTGCACAGCACGGTGGTCGACATGATCTTCCCCGGCGAGCCGGTGGGAATCCTGGGCAGCACGCCGGACGGTGAGTACTACGCTCTGGCCGGCACAGACGTGAGCGAACCGGTCAGCGGCTATGTGGCCGCCGGCGACCTGCAGATGGAAAGCAGCCGCGGCCGCAGCCGTTCGGTGGGCAGGGTGTACCGCCGTGCGGACGCCGCCAGCCCCGTGGTGACGGTCATCACACCCGACCATTCCTTTGACCTGCTGGGGCGGGATGCCGGGGGCGAATGGATCGCAGTGAGCGGCAGCGGAGATGAAAAATTCACTGGCTGGATGCCGGCCGGGGAAGTGGTCTCGCAGGTGAACCGCCTGATCCTGCCCGTGATCCCCATGCGCTGATTTCAGCGCATCCCGACAGAACAGCGTCCTTCAACAAACAGGTGAAAGGCGATCAAGGCCTTTCACCTGTTTGATTCTGTATCCATAGCCATTCAACGCGCTCTGCCGTTCACCCATCCCTGAACCATTCACTCGTCGAGGACACGGGTTGTTCCAGATGTTTCTTAAACGGTTCTCGAACGCAAATCTTCCCAGATCGGATGAGAGGGGAAGCGTGCGGTGGAAAACGCCTGGTTTTCCGCCTTTCACGCAGCGTTCAGGACTGCGGATACATAAGCCTCCAGGTCCAGGGGGGCGGTGCGGGACTGCTGCAGGGCTGCCTCGCCGCCCGGCATCACCCGGATGCCCTCCAGCAGGCCGGCGGCCTGGAGGCGGATCTCGCGCCAGGTCTGGGGGTGCTCTGCGGCCAGCACGGCGCAGCGCGCCGCGGACTGCGGGTCGCCTAGCGCGGTGTGCAGGGCTGCCAGACGCGCCAGCGCCAGCAGCATCAGCCCGCTGCTCTCGCAGAAGCGGGCGGTGCGCAGCCCTTCCAGCAGATGCTCCCGGCCGGCGTCGAACATTTCCAGGGCGACCTCCGCCCGGCCTAACCCCGAGAGAGCGTATGCAGCGCCCCAGTCGTGCCGCACCTGGCGAGCCAGCTCGAGGCTGGTATTGAAATGAGTGCACGCGGCTTTATAATCGCCCTGCATGTGCGCCAGGTCACCCATGCCGCGCTGGTAATACCCTTCGCCAATGGGGTCGTTCTGTTCCGCGAACAGCAGCCGGCTGCGCTCGTACCAGCGGCGCGCTTCGTCTGCGTCGCCCAGCACCCGGTAGATCTCCCCCATCTCCCAGACATGCCACATGAAGCCCAGCGGATCCCCGACGCTCTCCGACAGCGCCATGCCCTGGCGGCGCAGTTCGACGGCGCGCTCCGTATCGCCGTAGCGCAGGGTCTCCAGGCTTTCTTTCGAAAGGGCATACGATGACCGGCGCAGGTCGCCGTGCTCGAGAAAGGCCTGGCGCATAAAACGGTAGGCCTCCAGGGCGCTCTCGAATCCTCCCTGGCGCAGGTAGGCATCGCCGATCTGCCAGTGGATGTCGGCGGCGATGGCCCAGTCGCCCACTTCCAGGAAGATGCTGCGGGCGCGCTGCCACTCCTGCACCGCCTCCGGGATGCGTCCTTCGATCAGCAGCAGGTTGCCTGTCAGCCGGCGCGTGGCGGCGACCTCGCGCCGGTCGCCCAGCTGTTCGAAGATTCCCAGGGCGGTGTCCAGCGCACGGCGGGTTTCATCCCGCAGGTCCGGGCTGCCGGCGCTGTACAGGCGCACTTCATACAGCGCGCCCAGGAAGGCCAGGGTGCGGGCGTGCTCCCAGGCGGTGACTCCGTGCTCCCCTGCCTGCGCCAGGCGCTGCAGGTGCCGGATGCCGGCGTCCAGGTCCAGCAGGCGGCCGTACAGGTACGCCAGCAGACTGGCCCAGGCGCCCAGGCCGTCCATCTCCGCCCCGGAGCCGGCGGATTCCCACGCCCGGGCGACGGCCTCCCGGTTCAGGCTGATCATGATCCCGTAGGATTCCAGGCGCACAGAATAGCCGTCGACATAAAAAGCAGACGCGGCGGTGAGCAGGATCGTCCTCGCCCGGCGGCTCACGGGCTGTGCCCCGTCCCACCCCAGTGCTTCCAGGCGTGCGCACGCCCGGGCGATCATCTCCGGCAGGTCGAAGAGGCGCATACGCGTCTCGTAGTACAGCAGCAGCCCGTGGAGCATCTGCCCGGCAAGGACATCCAGCCGTCCGGCCTGCAGCAGCCAGTCCCAGGCCGCCTGCATGTTCTCGAACTCGGCGCCCGCCGTGCGGAAGGCTTCGACCTGCCCGGCTCCTTTCATCTGCTCTCCGAGCTGCTCCAGCAGCGCGGCATAGTGCAGGGCATGGCGTTCGCTGGCCTGGCGGTGCTCCTGCGGGTGAGCCTGCAGTTTTTCCAGCGCGTACTGACGCTGCAGTTCGTGCAGAAGGAAGCGCCCGCCGGAGATGCTGCGCAGCCACGACTTGCTCGCCAGCCCCTGAATCTCTTTCAGGCCGGCACCGGCCACGGCCTGCAGCGCAGTGCGGTTGAAGCCGGCCGGAAAGACCCCGGCAGCCATCAGCACCCGCTGTTCGTCTGAGCTGAGCAGCGCCCAGGCGCTCTCGATCACTGCCCGCAGGCTGCGCTGGCGCTCGGGAAGGTCCTGCCAGCGGCCTTCCAGGAAGTCCAGGCTGCGCCCGATCTCGGCGGCGATCTCCTCCAGTGTGAGCACCTCCACCCAGGCGGCAGCCAGCTCAATGGCCAGCGGCAGCCCGCCCACCAGGCGGCAGATCTGCATCACCGCCTGCATCTCCTGCGGGCCGGGGGCAAAGCCGGGCTGCACCTGCCGGGCGCACTGGCAGAACAGCAGCGCAGCCCCGTAGGCGTCCTCGTCCGCTCTCGCATCCGTTGGGGGCTCCAGGTCCAGCCCCGGCACGGGGAAGAGCTGCTCGAGGCGCAGGTTGAGGCGCATGCGCGAAGTCACCAGCAGACGCACACCCGGAGCCGCTTCCAGCAGCTCATCCAGCAGGCCGGCACTGCCGGCGTCGACGAGCTGCTCAAAATTGTCCAGCACCAGCAGCATGCGTTTTGGCTGCAGGAAGGCGCTCAACTGCCGGCGGTGCTCCTCCGGCCCTGCGGAGCAGGTCAGCCCGACCCCGTTGGCGATCGCCGGGATGATTTCGGCCGGGTCGCTGACCGCTGCCAGCGGGATGAAGGCCAGGCCGTCCTGAAAGGGCATATCAGGACCACGAGTCCCCTCCCACCGGCGGGCGAACTCCCAGGCGGCTTCGAGGGCCAGGCGCGTTTTGCCGCTGCCGCCTGGCCCGGTCAGGGTCACCAGGCGGCCGGCCGGGTCGCTCGCGAGCAGGCGGACCAGGCCTTCGAGCAGCGCCTGGCGGCCGACGAGCGGGCGGCGAGGAACCGGCAGGTTGTGGCGCTGTTGGGCTGGCGTAAGGAACTCTTCTGGGGGCAGGGTGCTGCCTGCTGCGATCCGCGGCGAGGCCTGCTCCGGCGGGCCGAGCTACCGGCTGCGGATGGCCTGGTGCAGGGCCTGGGTTTCGGCCTCGGGTTCTGCACCCAGCTCCGCTTCCAGCAGGCGCACAGCCTCCTGGTACTGGCGCAGCGCAGCCGCCTGCTGGCCGTCCAGGGCGTACAGGCGCATCAAACGCCGCTGGGCCGGCTCGTGCAGCGGGTCGAGCGCCAGCAGCCGCCGGGCGTACGGCAGGGCCGCATCGTAGGCCTGCGCCCCTTCGTAGTGATCCGCCAGGCGCTGCAGGGCACCGGCCAGCCGTTCACGCAGGCTCTCGGCCTCGAAAAACTGCCATTCGTCGAACCCCGGGGAGTCGGGCAGGCCGAAGCCGGTCAGGAAGCCGGCGGTATACAGTTCCACCGCCTGCCCGGCTGCTTTCAGGCAGTCCGGGCAGAGCGCACCGCCGCTGTGGGGGTGTGCTGCCGCTCGGGCGGCGGCCTCGCGGAATTCGAGCACGTCCACCCGGTCGCCGGGCTGCAGCACGAAGGCGGCCTGCAGACGGTTCGCCTGCAGGCGTTCCCGGCCGGTGAGCGCAGCCAGGCGCGAGAGCTCACGGCGCAGGCCAGCGCGCGCCGTCGATGCGTCCTGGTCGGGCCAGAACAATGCAGCCAGGGTCTCACGACCCTGGGGCTGGCCGGTTAAAACCAGAAAGGCCAGGAGGGCAGCCGTTCTGCGCCGCTCGACCTCCAGAACCTGTCCATCCTGTGTGATGCGCGGGTACCCGAACAGGGCGATGTGCAGCGCCAATACCGGTTTCCTCCCTGGCCCGGTTCACGGACATGCAGCTGGCGGTGTGTGTATGGGGATAATTTTACTCCAGATGGAGGAATTAAAATCTGTCAGGTGCTGGACGGGATGCGGACGAGAGCGGAGGCTGCGGGTGGAGCTGGATACGCTCCTCCCGGCATGGCTGTCTGACAGCTGGCAGGTGCGCGTAAGGGGGGGAGGGTCAGGGAGCTTTCGAGGGCAGGTTTTTATATTTGGGCTCGGTTACCCCGGACCAGCGATGCTGTCTTACTTGCGTCGAGGGGCACGGCGCGTAGCGAGCAGCAGTGGAGCTGTCTGGACCCTCACCTGGGGAAGAAAACCGGATCTTGCCGCAACGCCGTGCCCTTATAGCAAAATATCTTGCACAAGGTCCTCTGAGGGCACGGCAGTTAAAGGCTCCTGACCGTTCCTTTCAGGGAACTCGCCAGGGCTTGATAACCCTGGCCCAGATGCAGCCGTGCCCCTGGCGCGTGATGAACTGTATCCCAGAAATGAGTTCTCTGATATCTACATTAAATACCTGCCTCTGTGAGGGGATAGGGAGGGGGTTCACAGAGGTAGGTTTTTAGTTTTTGTATCATGGTAATCATTTTAGGTTTTTAGTAAGCCCATGGACATGGCGATACAGACATCCGCCCGCAGGCGCGCTGAGCGGAGGCCCGCAAGGGCCGCAGTCGAAGCGGCCTGCGGGGCCTGACAGCCCCAAGCATGCGAAGCATGCCGCTTCGCGCGCCTGCAGGTCAATTACCCGGCGCCCATGTACCCTGAGCGGCATGCTTCGCCTGGTCGGTCGAAGGGTGCCTGGGCGCCGGGTAATCGATCTTCGACTGCCGCTCTGCAAACCTGGTAAGCCTGATGAGATTAATTACCTGCCCTTGAGAAACAGGGAGGGGGCGGGCTGCCGGGTGTCCGGAGCGGCATGGACAGACATGCTTTGAATACGGCGCATATTGCAGATGTCACGCAGGTCTGCCGCCGGGCGGCGGCGAGCAGGCGTCGTCGTTGGCGCCGGGGGCGCAGATGGGAGCGGAGGGCGCTGGTCATCCGTGTCCTGCCTTTCTCCATCCTGCCCATGCACAGGTTACTTTCCCGGGCTCACTTATATTCGGGAAGCGCGGCGATTTCCCGGTCGCACAGCGGCGGCAGGGCCGAGACGTCGCCTGACTGACTGTGGAGCTGCGCCGTAAAGTTCGGATCGCTCCAGTGCTCTCGGGTCAGGTATCCCAGGCGGTAATGGTCCCCCTCACCGCTGTAACACCAGCCCTGCCCGTTGATGATCACCGGACCGGGGAGCGTGAGCAGATAACGCGGGCGCAGATCTTCCAGCGCGGATGGGTAATGGCCGGAATCCAGGTAGTAATATTCCAGCGCCTGCTGAACGGCGTCCGCCCTTCTGGCGGTCAGTGCATGGATATCCACCCGCTGGGCCAGGGTTGAGACCGCGATCAGCAGCCCGCTTACCACCAGGGCGTATGCCACGCCGGTCCAGCTGGCGAGCAGAGGCTTTGGCCAGGCCAGGATGAAACCGGCCAGGACCGCGCTCATCACAGGCAGGAAAATCCACAGGTAGCCCAGCGGATCGTAGGTGCTGTCCCAGAGAGTCAGGCGGTACAGGTATATCAGGGCTGCGCCGGTCAGTGCGCCGCACAGCGTGAAGACCGCCGCTGCCAGCCAGGGGCGGCCGCCGGTGGAATCAGAAGCTGCGCGCCAGGTCTGTACCCCCGACCGCAGGAGCAGCGCCCCCATGATGGTGCCCAGAGCCAGCAGGATCGAAGGCAGGAAAAAAAAGAAAGTGTAGGCCGCATCAACGCAGAGGATGTGACTCTGACCGGCAGCCGCAGGATTAAGGCAGTAATAATCCCATGCGCCGCCAAGGGTTTCGATCAGCGTGTAACCGGGCAGGAGCAGCAGCCCCAGCACCGTGAAGGCCGAAGCGGCGACCAACACCGCCGGCTGCCAGTTCCAGATGGCTGCGGCCGCAGTTAACATCAGGATCACTCCGGTCCCCCCGCCCAGAAGTATCAGTAAACTGGTGACATCCGCAGGCCCTGACCCCATGGCTCACCCCCTTTCTTTTATGCTCCAGTAATGCTCCAGAATTCTCGTCTCCCGGTCAGCGCACGATCAGAAAGCCCAGCACCTCTCCGATGCTCTGCAGGATATTGGCGTAGAAGTTGCCTCCCAGCTGGCGGAAGAGTTCGAACGGGCTTCCGGGCGCGCCGATGAAGGGCCGGACGGTCCAGGCCATCTGGCTGCCCACAAAGGCGTAGACAAACATCCACATAACGAGCACCCGCCGGCGGTTGGCGGCGCCCTCAGGCTGGTCGCTGGTGACCACGTGCATCCCCTGGTACAGGAACACAATCCCCATCAACCCTGAGACCGCGAAGATGGATACATTGAGCAGCTTGAAGAACTGGTAATGGCTGGTGGGGCTGGTTGTGAGCAGGAAAAAGAGCGTAATTGGCGCGCAGCTCAACAGCAGCACCGAGGTGACCGTGATCGCCGTCAGGATGATCGTCAGGCTCTGGTTGGAGCCGAACAGCAGGCTGAAAAAGTACAGGCTGGGGACACACACGATGAGCGTGGCCAGGAAGAGCAGCGGCAGCTTGACAGCCGAGCTCATCGTCTGCCACAGACTGTGGCTGGAGCCCATCACCGCGCCGTACAGGGCAAAGAAGGTGATGCTGGATACCAGCATGGCGCGGATTTTGCTGGGCAGTTCGATCCCTTCGCGCACTTCATTGAAAAATGCCCCCCGGTTGCGCAGGATTTGCTCGGTGATGCTGAAGTCCTTCGCGCTGAAGGAGCGCGCCGGCCTGGGTATATGGATGGTGGATCCAGTCATCATTTCCTCCCTCAGTTACCACTGGATATTCGTTGGAAATACGGTGAAGAGCACCGTCAGCAGCCAGAATATACCCCACCCGGCCAGCGCGAACCGCCAGCGTTGAAAGAGCATCCCCGGGATGAGCAGCGCCGCAAAGGCCACAATCCAGAACCCCGGCCGTTCGAGCATTTGCTGCCAGTTTACGCTGGAGCCGTCAGGGGCGAAGGCCAGCCAGCGCATCACCACTGCGAAGAGCACCGGCAGGGCGGCGGCGGCCAGGGCTTCCAGGGCTTCGCGGCCGGAGTGCAGGTCCTGCAGTTCCGCCGCCACAGCTTCCACGCCGAACCTTTCGGCGGCCAGCAGCAGCGCCCTGTAAGGGTCTTCCCCGCGTGCCGAGGCCTCGGCGGCGGTATCTTCCAGATGGGTGCGGATCTCTTCCAGCAGTTCGCGCTCGGTTTCTTTGCTCAGGTGCAGGTGCCGGCGGATCTTATCGAGGACCTGATCGACGGTTATTTCGTCCATGTCGGATCCACCTTCAGCAGGGCGTTCATGGCGCGAAAAAAAGTTTGCCACTCGGCAGTCTGCTCCCCCAGCACCTTGCGGCCGGCCTCGGTCAGCGAATAGTATTTGCGCCGGCGCCCGTCCACGCTGCGCCAGTCGGAGGTGAGCCAGCCGTTCTGCTGCATGCGGTGCAGCGCCGGATAGAGCAGGCCTTCTTTCATGTCGAAGTAGCCGCCGCTGCGCTGCTGCAGCTGCTGGCTGATCTCGTAGCCGTACATGGGCCGCTCGAGGAGCAGGCTGAGAATTAGAATTTCGGTGCTGCCTTTGCGGATCTGTTCCTTTGGTATCAACCGTCACCCCCATACCTAACGAAGTTATGCATATACAATAGCGAATTTTTAACGTTATGTCAACAGGCAGCGCTGGCAAGTTTTATCTCTTCAGTTCTCCGTGCAGTTCTGGGTTGGTTGTATGTCCCCTCCCCTGTTAGCGGCGGATAACATAAGGCAATACGGACTCCACGGCCCCCGGGCCCCCTTGGACTGAGCATGCGAAGGATGCCGCTCCGGATGCCCGGGTGCCATGCACACAATCTTCGACTGCCGCTCTGAACTCCCGCCTGGAATTATGTATAACAAGCAACCCTTGATAGCAGGCACAGGTGGGGGCCGTAAAAATTTGCCGCTCGCCAGAAAACAAGAACAAAAGTGCTATAATTAACCCAGAGCAGCCGCGCGAGAAGGGAGGATAGGAAAATGGAACACCGGTACGAACCTTCGTTCCCCCTGTCTTTAACGCGCGCCGAACTCGAATCCTTCAACAACTTCTGGAAGTCGCTCAGCGCCGAAGATCAGGCCGTGTTCGACGACCTCATCCAGGCCGCGCTGCAGCGCCGCGCTTCCCAGTCCTCCCAATCCGCCTATCTCCCCTACCATATCTTCCTGCTTTCGCTGCTGGTTGAAGAACACAAAGAAGTCAAGCGGCTGCGCCAGCAGGTGCTGGAACTGCAGGAGCAGATCCAGCACGAGCAGACCCGGCACAGGCGCAGCGGTCCGCGCCCACCCACGCCGGGCACGGACCACGGCTGACGGTATCACCACCCTTAAATTATTGCTCTTCCGCTCTCTACGGGCGGTCAAATCCCTGTTTGCAAAATTTTTCAACGTATGTAATAATCGAACGCAGAGGGTAAAACGATTGCGCACCGGGGGGCAGGCAGGCGCAGCTCAGCGTATCTTTTCTTTGACTGCGAAACCTACCAGACACCCCTGAAGGAAGGATTGGTTCGCGCTGTCAGCCGGCTGCGGCGCGCTGCCCTTTTTTGCTTATGTTCGCAAACCACAGCCTGCATGACCGGTTTTCCCCGGTCAACCAGCCTGTTCAGAACCATAAGAACCTGGAGCCAGCACACCGGTGGCTCCCCCTGCGTTATCACGAAATGAGGTGTCAGGATGGTGGGGAATGAATCCCGGTCACTGGAAAGGGGAGCCCGCATGGAAGCTGGCCCGTACCGGATCCTGCTCGTGGACGACGATGAGGACGATTACTACCTGACTCACCGCATGCTGCAGGATGCTTCGGGCAGCAGATATGTGGTCACCTGGGCTCCGGATCCCGACACCGCCCTGCAGAAAATCAGCAGCGAGCCGCTGGACGCCGTGCTGGTCGATTACGACCTGGGCGCGGTAAACGGCATCGAACTGGCCCGCCAGATGATGCAGAAGGATTATCGCGGCCCGATTATTCTGCTCACCGGCCGCGGCAGCTACGCCGTGGACCTGGAGGCCATGCAGTCGGGCGTGATGGATTACCTCAACAAGAACGAGGTCACCGCACAGCTTCTGGAACGGACGCTGCGCTATGCTATCGAACGCAAACAGATCGAGGAAGCGCTGCGCCTGGCAAAAGAAGAGATGGAGCAGCGTGTGCTCGAACGCACGCTGGAGCTGGTGCATAAAAACGAAACGCTGCTGGCCGAGATCGCCGAGCGCAAACGGGTCGAGGCCGAGCTCGAAGAGATGAGCCGCCGCATGATGGAAAGCGTCGAAAGCGAGCGCATCCTGCTGGCCCAGGAGCTGCACGACGGCCCCATGCAGGAGCTGTACGGGCTGTCCTTCCGGCTGAACCTGCTGGAGCGCATGCAGGAAGAAGCCGAGCGCGCCCGGGAAATCCGCCAGTTACAGGCCGATCTGGCGCGCATCAACGGTGTGCTGCGCTCCATCGCCGGAGAGCTGCGGCCCCCGGCACTGGCACCCTTCGGGCTGGAAAAAGCGCTGCGCGGGCACGCCGACCGCTTCCAGCAGGATCATCCCGAATTGAAGCTGGAGCTCATGCTGATGCCAGACGGCCAGAACCTGGACGAACAGGTGCGCCTGGCACTGTTCCGCATTTATCAGGTCGCGATGAACAACGTGCTTCGCCATGCCCAGGCGCGGCAGGTGAAGGTGCGTTTTGAATATGACGCTGAAGAGGCTGTCCTGGAAGTGGAAGACGACGGGCGCGGTTTTGAAATCCCCAAACGCTGGATATCGATGGTGCGCGATGGCCATTTTGGGCTGGCGGGCGCCTTCGAGC
>Ga0207873_1003135_pt1 | contig 12512 bp, 13 predicted proteins | sample BGWIniCompost_FD_187373 | JGI IMG/M metagenome (GOLD analysis project Ga0207873, IMG submission 187373) | Cellulose adapted compost microbial communities from Newby Island Compost Facility, Milpitas, CA, USA - BGW Initial Compost (SPAdes)... ... | reverse complement strand
GAGAAGTTGCCGCAGCCGTTCGCCGTCGGCACGGGAGATGCCGACGGCGGGCAAGTCGGTCAGCAATGGGAGGGTCTCCGGCGTGGGATTGCCCCACACCGCTTTCACGGTACCCATCGGGACGGACGGATTATCGGGCGGACCCCAGTTGATCACGACCAGCGCCCGGGCGCCATGCACACTGGCAAGCCGGGCCTTCTCCGGCCGCGGCGGGGCGTAGGAGAGACTGGCGAGCACGATCTTGCCCCGCACGTCCGTTGTGGCGTAGTCATCTTCGCCGCCCGCGCCGACGTACACCAATTCGCCCTCGACACCCTCCGGACCGGTCGAGCCGCTGTGTGCGAAGGTCATCCCGACGATCGGCTCACCGATGTCGGTCGGCTCCAGCACCGTCAACCGGCTGGGCTCGGGAAAGCTCACCAGACCAACCAGCTCATGGAGGTTCGTCGGAATCCCCGCTTCGCTCAGTTGATCGCGCAGGTAGGCGGCCGCTCGCTTCTCCTCTGGGCCGCCCGAGAGCCGCTCCGGCACCTCGCGGCACAACCACTCGAGATGGCGCCACGCACGCTCAACCGACACGGCATTCACGATCTCGTCTCGGATCATCCCTCCTGCCCTTCGATGGTGACGCCCCGTGCCCCGCTCACCGACTACGCCGGCTTTGTCGCACAATCGCCACTTGACGTCCCCACGGTGAGCACGTCCCAGGCTCGCCGGCAGAGCACCGGGGACAATTCGCGGGTACCCCGGTACTTGCGGTTCAGCGCCTATGACGAAGGCACGTGACCTTCCCTACAGGGGTGTTGTCCACAGTACAGTGCTATGGCCGAAGCCGATGATGACATTGCCGAGGGTTGCGTATCAAGAGGCTCAGACTGCCTCCTGGCTGCCGAAGCCGGCGGAACTTTTTCCCTGGATAGTCAACTTGTCCTAGATCAGAACCATCGTACCGGCACTCCCAATCATCAGATCAGGGTAGACCAGCACCAATCGTCCCGCGAACGGTCCGGAGCCGTTCAGCCAGCTCAAACGTGCCGGAGTGGTCCGGTGCACGCGAGCCGGCCGCGGCTGACGCGTTGCCTGAGGCGAGTCGTCCCGGTTGCCGGGCTACGACCCCCTCGCGAAGGATTCTGGTGGGGTGATGCCCCAGGGGGAAAACAGGCCGGGGGCGTCGCCCCACATGGTTGGGGCGGCTCGCCTGTTCAGGACACGGGCCATCTCGGCGGAGAGTTCATAGCGGTTTCCGTCCGGTGTCCAGAAGTAGGTGAAGAGGTTGCCACCGATGCTGTGGCGACCGGGGCCGACCTCGATCGGGATCCCGGCGTGCGCGAGGAGGTCGGCGGCGCGCTTCATGTGTTCGATGCCGTCGACCGTCCAGGCCAGGTGATCGAGCGTCTCTCCCGATTGCCCGCGGAGGATGGCGAGGTCGTGGTGCTGGTCGCTGACGTGCAGCCATGCCCCGCGCCAGGGTCCGTCCGCTGAACGGCGGATGTCCACCAGATGGAAGGAGAGGGTCTGGGCCAGGAAGCTGGTGAGCCCTTCAACGTCGGTGGTCCGCAGCGTGATGTGGTCGACGTCGCGGGGTGCGATGCCTCGCGATCGGTCGACGGCGGGGACGGCGGGGTGTGGGTAGGTGTACCGGCGGGTCGGGTCGGGTCGGAGGAGGACGAGCTCCATGACGTGGCCGGAGGAGAGCGTGAAGCGGATGGCTCTGGCTTCTCCCGGTTCGGCGTCGGTGCGCTCGGTGACGTTGATGTCGCGCTCGCGCAGGAGCTGCGCATAGTGCGCGAGGTCAGTCTCATCTTCGACCTGGAAGGCGAAGTGGGCCACACCGGTGCCGCCCTCGACGAGAGCGAGGTCGTAGTAGCCGTCGGCGCCGCAGCCGAGATAGATCGTTTCCGGGGTGCGTTCCAGCTCCACCAGGCCGAGCACGTCTCGGTGGAAGACCACGGCCGCGCTCAGGTCAGGGACGCGCAGCTCCGCGTGGGCTAGTCCCGTGATCGCCATGGGGCATTCCTCCTTCCTGACCTGCCGCGTCATTTCGCGTTATTTAAGGAAGTTGCCGCATCCCACCACGCCGACGAGATCCGTGACCCCGGGATCCACCAGCACCTCAGCGGCGGCGTCCAACACCGGGCTGAGCATCGGCTGCGCTCTGCTCCGTGGCGCGGTCGCCGGCTCGATCACGCGGCGCCTGCGTCGCCGCTGAGCTGGCGCTGCAGCCGCACCTGCTCCGAGAAGAGGTCGAGCAGGGTATCGTGCAGGCTGCGCCGGTCGACGTCATCGGTGAGGTCGAAGCTGGCGAGCACGCTGGCCGGCCGCGCGGTGAGGAGCACCACCCGGGTGCCGATCCGCAGCGCCTCGTCGATGCTGTGAGTGACGAAGAGGATCGTTTTTCGGGTCTCCTTCCAGATCCCGACCAGCTCGTCCTGCATGATGCGGCGATTCTCCGGGTCGAGCGCGCTAAAGGGCTCGTCCATCAGGAGGATCTGCGGCTCGACCGCCAGGGCCCGCGCGATCGCGGCGCGCTGCTGCATCCCGCCGGACAGGCGCGCCGGATAGTAGTGCTCGAAGTCCGAAAGCCCCACGAGCCGCAGGTAGCGCTCGGCGGTCTGCCGGGCCGTGGAGCGCGGCACGCCGCGCGCGCTGAGGCCGAGCACCACGTTGTCGAGGATGGACTTCCACGGCAGGAGGCGGGGCTCCTGGAAGACCACGCTGATGTGGTGGTCGTGGGTACTGGAGAGATCGACGGCCTGCCCGTTGATGCGGATGTGTCCCCGGCTTGGGCTCTCGATCCCGGCAAGGATCCGGAGCAAGGTTGTCTTCCCGCAGCCGTTCGGCCCGAGCAGGCAGACCAATCCGGACTGCTGCACGGCGAGGGTCAGGTCCTGGATAACCGGGATCTGGTACGCCTTCGAGAGGTTCTGGATCTCGAGGGCATTCGTTGTCGGCCGAGTGATGTCGATCGATGACCGCGGGGTGGCCACAGCTCGCCCCTCTCGTCGTGTGCGTCTCTCGGCGGATGCTCGCAGTACTCCAATCGCGGCTCAGTGCTCCGCATGCCATGCGAACTCGGTCACCGGTGTCGCCTGCGCGTGCTCCCGCAACAGCCGTTTGAGGACCTTGCCGCTGGCGTTCTGCGGGAGGTCATCGACGAACTGGATGCTCCGCGGGACTTCGAACCCGGCGAGGCGCTCCCGGCACGCCGCGACGATCCGTTCGGCTGTTTGCGTCGTCGGGGGCACGCCCGGCTCGAGCACGATGACTGCGTGGACGCACTCGCCCCAGTAGGGGTGGGGCAGACCGATGACCGCGGCCTCCGCGACGTCGGCGTGCTGCCCGAGCGCGTCTTCGACGACCGTCGAGTAGACGTTCTCACCACCCGAGATGATCATGTCCTTCACCCGGTCGAAGACGTAGAGGTAGCCGTCCTCGTCGAGTGAGCCGACGTCGCCGGTGTGCAGCCAGCCGCCGCGCAGCGTGCGAGCGGTCTCCTCGGGCCGGTTCCAGTAGCCCCGCATCACCTGCGGCCCGCGGACGACGATCTCGCCGGGAGCACCGGGCGGCAGTTCCCGATCGTCGGGGTCGACGATGCGCAACGTGGTCTCGGGCGCGGCTCTGCCCGCGGTCCGTAGCAGCGCAGGCTGCTCGCGGAGCCCGCGCTCATGCTCGGCAGGCGTGAGGAAGGTCACGGCCTGCGTGGCTTCGGTGAGGCCGTACGACTGGATGAACCCGTGGCCGAAGGTGGCAAGCGCGCGCCGCAGGAGACCCTCGGTTATCGGCGACGCACCATAGTAGATGAGCTTCAGATGTGGGAAGCCGGGGTGACCCCGCTCCTCCACGACGTCGAGGCACGCCTGGATCATGGTCGGCACGAGCAGGGTGTAGGCCACGCGCTCGTGCGCAAGCGCATCGACGGTGTCGGCCGGCACGAAGCGCCTGTGAATGAGCAGCGTGGCGCCGTGAAAGATGGGCGCCAGGACCCCCGGCACCAGCGACGCGTGGAACATCGGGGCGACGACAAGCGCGCGGTCGCCCCGGGAGAGTGAGACCACGCCGGCGATCTGGTGGACGTTCGTCACCACCGCCCGCTGGGTCAGGACCGCGCCCTTCGGCATGCCGGTCGTGGCGCTGGTGTAGAGCTGCAGGAGATCCCGGTCGGGCGTGCCGCGCGGCGGATCGGGGCCGTGGCCGGCGGCCTGAACCCAGCGCTCGCTGTCCATCCATTCGTCGCCGGAAGGTGTAGGCTCCCCGAACGAGATCCAGTGCCGCGCCGATGGAAGCTGCGGGCGGATCGGATCGAGCCGGTCCCGCACCGACGCATGGGCGAACACCGCGCGCGGCGCGGCATCGCGCAGGATGAACGCCAGTTCCTCCCCGGACAGGCGCATGTTGAGCGGCACAACCACCGCCCCGGCGCGCGACGCCGCAAAGTAGAGCAGAAGGAACTCCGAGCAATTCGGCGATAAGACGGCGATGCGGTCGCCGACGCCGATGCCTGAAGCGACGAGCGCCCGCGCCCAGTGACGCGACTGCTCCGCCGCGTCACCGTAGCGGAGCGTGCGCCCCGCACCCGTCGCGAAGAGCAGGTCGGGATGTTCGCTTGCGTTGCGGTCGAGGATAGCGTGTAGCAGCACGACGAACGGTTCCTCTCGTTGGCTACGATGTCGGCCAGAACAGCTCCGCTTTGACCCGCTCGGTGTCGAGCCAGCGATCGTCCTGGAGCAGCACGCCGTTCTCGCGGTTGAACTTCAACTGCTGCGCGATCGTCTCTTTCAGCTCGTCGTTCAACCCGTAGAGCGGGACAGTGCGCTCCAATGCGACGCTGATGACCTCGGGTGGCAACTGCGTAACGGCGCTGAAGGCCTGGACCAGTGACTCATCACCCTGTGTCCAGAGCCCGGCAATCTGCTCCTGCGCTGCATTGATGTCGGTGAGCAGCTCCGGGAATTCCTCAGCCAGTGATGATGGGGCGACGTAGGTGACGTGGACCTGCGTCGTGTCGGTTCCGGATGCCGCTTGCCATAGCTCCTGCTGCGTGGTGAGGATGCGCGCGGTGCCCATCTCGGTCAGCCGCGCCGTCGTCGGCTCCCAGATCAGCGCTGCCTCGACCTCCTCGTTGATCATGAGGTTGGCGACATCGGGCGGTGCCGAGCCCTGCACGAACTCGGTGTCCTGCAAGAGGTCGAGATCGTAGGCGTTCCGCACGAGCGCAACCAGGTCCTGGGTCGTCGTAGCACCGGGCACACCAGCCACGCTCCGCCCCCGGAGGTCCTCGACGCTCTGGATATCCGAGTCCGGCGCCACGACGATCGCGCCGAGGGTGCCGACCGCCGCGCCGAAGACGCGCAGGTCGACCCCACGCTCAAACATCTGCGCCGCGATGACCACGGACATATCGATGATGTCGACCTGTCCGGCGTTGAACGCGTTCGCCAGGGCGCTGATCTGATCGACCCGCTGCCATTCCATATTCCAGCCGAGGTCCTCCAGCAGCCCCATCTCGTCGATCGCCTCGCACCCGGCCCAGCCGAGCGTGAGGTAGGCGAAGCTGAAGGACCGGTCGGGCTTCGGCTGCTGAGCACCCGGCGTGGCCTCCGGCGAAGGAGTCCCGCCGCCCGGATCGGGCGTGCTGCCGGACTGGGTGGGCGGGGCCGACGTCGCGGTCGTCAGCGCAGCCCCCTCGGTCGGTGCTGCTTCCGTCCCCCCGCACGCGGCAAGGAGAGTGCCGAGGCCGGCCGAGGCCATGAGCGTCAGGAATCTACGGCGAGAGATCATTGTGACTCCTTCCCGTTCCCACCGTCTCACGGGTCGAACACCGACACGGACGCGGATGTGCAGCCGGACACCAGCGACGAAGAGCCGTGGGGGCCTCCTAACTCCAGGACGCCACCTTGCGCGAGAGGAAGTTGAAGATGACCTTGTCGATCACCAGCATGATGAGGATCAGGATGATCGCCCAGACGAACACCAGGTCGGTGCGCAGCGTGTCGCGGGCGAAGTTCATCATGTACCCCACGCCGGTGCTCACCCCGAAGATCTCCGCCACCACCGACACTCGGAGCCCCAGCGCGAACGCCACGCGCATCCCTGCGACCAAATAGGGCAGCACGCTGAAGGCGATGATGTGCCGGAAGACCATGACGTGGCTGTAGCGGTAGACCGAGGCCATCTCCAGCAGCTTGCGATCGACGTTCTCGATCCCTTCGATGATGTTGCTCAGCACCACAGGGATGGTGATCATCAGCGTGGTGAAGATCGGGGCGCGATCGCTCAGACCGAACCAGATGACGGCCAGCACGATCCAGACGAAGACCGAGGTGGCATTCAGCACCGCGTTGATGTCCTTCACCGCCGGGCGCAGCGCCGGCAGCCAGGTGACCAGCAGCCCGATGGCGAGACACAGCACGACGGCCAGCGCGAACCCGGCCGCGACCCGGTAGAGGGTGGCTTCCACGTGGCGCCAGACCGTGCCGCTCGCGACGATGTCCACCAGCCCACGCGCCACCACGGCCGGTGGTGGGAGCAGGTACGGGTTGAGGCGCGCGGACAGCATCTCCCAGGCAAGGAGCAGGAGCGCGGCCAGGACCAGCGTCACGGCGTGAATGCGCTCGATCACCTCCCGGACCTGACGACCCGGACGGCTCACCACCGCCTCCGTCACCGCTCCCTGTCGCTCCGCCACGTTCAAGGGCATGCTCTCATCTCCCCCTTCCTAGGGCGCGATGCCGTCGCCATCGCCGGGGCTGTCCCGACGCGCCTGCCACCGCTCACGGGCGAGGTCCAGGTCCGGGGACTGGAGACAGTCCGCGAGCCGTTCGGCCGACTCCGCGAGGACGTCGTCGAAGGGTCGCTCGAACGACTCGCGCATCAGGTGCTTGGCATGCAGGGCGGCCGCTTTCGGGATGTCCAGCAGTTTCTGGACGATCGCCTGAACCCCGTCGTCGAACTGATCGGCCGGGACCAACCAATCGAGGGCAGCCGGTCGGCGTTGGGCGGACGGCGGATGAGCGGGATCGCCCTGAGATGCCCGGCCAGCTCCCGGGCGGTGAGGACGTGCCGCACCCCGGGGACCGACAGGGCCTCGCCGGCATCAAGCCGCGTGATCCGCGCGCTGGGTAACGGGGAGCGGACAAACACGGCGGAGAGCAGACCGGGGAGGCGGATATCGTCGGTGTAGGTTCCGCGCCCGGTGATGAACCGCTTGTCCTCGGCGCGGCGCACCGCTTGCCCGATCACGGCGGTTCCCCCTCCTGCGCCAGACCGGCGAGCCGCGTCAGCCCGGCGATGCCTCGCCCACCGTCGGTGTTGATGACCACCCCGGTTACCGCGCGGCTGCGTGCCGTGGCCGCGAGGTAGACGTAGGCCGCGGCGTGATCGTCGGGCGTGGGGACCATACGCATGGGCGTGGTCGCGCGGATGCGTTCGTCGCGCCCGGCCACCTGCGCTATCGAGTTCGTAGCCTGGCCGAACGCGTGCAGCCCCCGGAGGTCCGTACCGGAGGTCCCGCCCGGAGCCACGCCGTTGACGCGCACGCGCGGCGCGAGCTGGTGGGCGAGGTGGACGACCAGCCCGCGAGTCGCCCACTTGGACGCGCCGTAGAGCAGGCCGCCGCCCTCAGGGTAGAAAGCAGCCGTGGACAGGGTGAGAATGATCGAGCCGTTGCTGTCGAGCAGCCCCGGCAGGGCCGCCTTGACGGCGAGCATGTACGACTTCACGTTGGTGGCGAAGATCTCGTCGAACCCCGCCTCAATCTCCCCGGGCGTCAAGTCCAGGATGCTCCGGTAGGAGTCGAACACCCCGGTGCAGCAGACGAGGGTGTCGAGCCGGCCGAAGGCGTCGGTCACGCGCGCGACGGCATGCTCGAGGTCGGCGTACTGGGTGGCATCTCCCTGCAGCGTGAGCACCTGCGGTCCGTGGGCTGCGTCGATGGCGTGCAACTTCGCCTCGCTGCGGCCGAACGCGGCGACCCGCGCCCCTTCCGCGACGAAGGCATCCACCACCGCCCGGCCGATGCCGGACGTGCCACCGACGACCAGTGCTACCTGTCCGTCAAGCCAGCCCACGGTTGTTCCTCCCTGCCGGGGTGTCGCCACGACGACCTCCGGGATTCAGCTCCGCGGCCCTAGCGGGGCCCCCACGGCGTTTCGAGGAACCGGGAGAACGTCTCCACCGGCTGCCAGCTCAGCGCCTCCAGTTCCAGCGCATCCAGCCGGACCATGTAGTCCAGCTTCGGCGAGCGGATCTCGAGTCGGACACCGTTCCGCGTGCGCACCTTGCGGATCTCCACCTCCGCAAACTCATTGGCAATGGTGATCGGCTCCCCAATCACCTCGAGGACGACCTCTTCGTTCCCGTCGTGGCCGTTCATCCTCGCGCTCCTCCTGTGACGGGTGACGGGCGCGCCCGCGCGGCCCTACACGAAATAGGAGAGGTTGTAGGTCGCCAGCACACTTTGGTCGAGGATCACTTGCCGGTACGCGATCCGCCAGCCGTCGGGCGTCTCCCGCAGCACATCGCGCCGCTGGCCCGAGAGCACCTCGTACCGCGGCAACTCACCGCGGCTCCGGTAGATCAGCACGTTGTACCGGACCGCGTACTCCCCCTCGGTATCACCCGGGTGGATACGGATGTTCGTGATGAAGTGCCGGACGCGGGACGGCGGGTCTTCGGCCCAGGCGTACTCCGTGTTCAGGCGAGCAACCCGGACCTGCAGCATCTCCTTCGAGTCGTCGATGATGCGCGCCGTGGGCGAGACGTCCCACTCCGCCTTCTTTTCGCGCGTGACGCGGACCGGCACCTCGTAGCGCGCATCGTCGGTGAACAGCTCGACCCACTCCTCGTAGTGGCGCTCGTCGAGCAAGTCCGCCTCGTAATAAAGGAAGTCCGTGATCGACTCCCGAACCTCCGGCGGGATCTCCGCCGTCCGCGGGACGCCGGGCGGAGTTCGCGGCTGTGCTCCGGTCTCCATGTCGTACCACCCCTTCGACTGCGCTCGAACCAACCTCCGACGGCAGACGGGCACCCCCTGACAGACGTGGGGAACCCGACCTGCCTACTGCGGCGGGTGGAACGCGGGCGGAACGCGACTGGGGTCCACGCGCTCACCCGGCGGCGTCGACACGTAGTTGAGCCACGTCCCCCACAGGTTGCGGAACCCGATCTCCGTCACGTACGGGGTGAAGGCCAGGCCCGGGCCGGGGTGATCCTTGAGTGGCTCCCAGTCGAGTCCCTGGAAGTAGGCAAGATCAAAGTCCGCCGCCGAGCTCGCCCCGTTCTGGCGCGAGAGGTTGGTCCAGTTCTCGAAGTCGTCCTGCTCGAAGGTCCCCGCCGGCCCGAACGCCAGGTTGTAGATCCGGTAGAGCTCATCCTTGACGGATTGCGGGGCGTCCTTCGGCACCAGACACCAACTGAACATCTCGATCTTGCCCGGCCCCCGCGGGTGCCACAGCCGCATGGTGCAGAACTTCAACCCCGGCTGCTTCGGCGTCAGGCTGAAGGGTTGGATCAGGAACGACAGGTTCGGAAACACCGTGCCCACCGACATGCGCGCCGGGCTGAAGACCTCGATCTGCTCCGGCGACAGCGCCTGCTGCATCCCTTCGACGACTTCCTCGGGGAACCCGACGAACGGCGGCAGCCCCGGCGTGTGGCCGATCCCGATCAAGTGCCCGCGGCCGGGGATGTGGACCGCGTAGCCCATGAAGTGGGTCTTGCCCGAGGAGGGGTAGAACCCGAGCTGGAAGCCGAACTGGTGCGTGACCGGCGTGTGGTAGCCGTCGCCGCCGAAGTTCTCGGCGCAGAACTTCCAGTCGGTATCGGCCACCCAGCGCTCAGGCGGGCCGTAGGCTTCGGTCCCGTTGGGCCCGGGCTTGAGGAAGAAGTCCAGGTAGAACTGGAAGCCGCCCAGGTACTCGTCGAGCGGTTCCGCCTCCGGGTCGAGCGTGCCGAAGATCAACCCGGCGTACGTGTCGATTCGGACCGGCTTCAGGCCCCACTCCTCCTTGCGGAGGCTCTCGCGGTACACCTCGCGGTAGTAGGGGACACCGATCAGATCCCCGGTGTTCTTGAAGGTCCAGCCGTGGTATGAGCAGCGGAAGTGCGACGCGTTGCCCATCTCCGCCTTGCACACCTGATTGCCGCGGTGCGTGCAGCGGTTGTGGTGAGCGCGAATCTCCCCGTGCTCGTCGCGCACGACGATGATGGAGTTGTCGCCGATCCAGCGCAGGACGTAGTCCCCCGGATGCGGCACCTCCGACTCGTGCGCCAGGAAACACCAGGCCCGGGAAAAGAGCCGCTCCTTCTCCAGTTCATAGACCGCCGGGTCATTGAAGATCTTGGCCGGGACGCGCCCCTCCGGCAGGGTGTGCCACATTCGCTGCACGAACTCCGGCACGGACGCGGTGTTGACGGTCTGCATGACCTAACCTCCTCGTCGTCCGGGTCGCCGAGCGCGACCGTTCGGTCATCGGAGCACAGCGCGTTGCTCCATCCGGCGCGCTCGCACCTCCTCCACAAGCTGGCGCCAGCGCTTGACATGCTCGAGCGTGTCCGCCACGTGCCGCTCGGGCAGCAGCTCCATCACGTAGGGCGGACGCGACGGGCCAGGCGTCATGTACCCCGCCGCCTCATACCGCAGCCGCTCGAGCTGGATGTTGTAGCGGGCAAACTCCGGGAAGTCCCGCCCGACGATGAACGGCTCATGGGCCCAGAGAATCCGCTCGGCGATCCAACGCCCTTCCTCCTCGTCGCCGCCGAGCAGGGTGTCGCGCAGGTACAGCACCGGCTCCGGCCCACAGGTGGCTGTGGTGCTCCAGAAGCCCGGCACCTCATCCCGGTAGAGGCTATAGGCGAAGTACCAGATACACTCGATCGGGAACAGCCGGATCTTGCCCTGCACCGCACGCAGGTCGTTGTGGTAACGGAACCCGATGGCGGCACCGCCCGCATACTTGACCGCCACCACCTGGGGGATATCGGCCAGCGCGGCGTACACCTCCGTGGGGATGACGCCCCGGAAGGCCGCCGTGTTGTCGTAGACGCAGATGGCCAGGTCCGGCACCGCCTCGGCCACGTCGCGGTAGAAGCGGATCATTCCCGGGCCGGTCATCTCCGTCCACATCGGCCGGCCCAGCAGCACCCCCGTCACCCCGAGGTCACGCACAAAGCGCATGCGCGCGACCGTGTCGCGGGTGTTGAGCGTGGTGACCCCGATGAAGAGGGGGTAGTCCGGGTTGTACGCCCGGACGGTTTCCGCCACCACCGCGGCGAACTGCTGCCACTCCTCCAGCGTCAGAGTGGCCATCTCACCGAGAGTCCCGTTCGTGGCGATGCTGTCGAAGCCGTCGTCGAGGAGCGCGCGGATCATGCGCTCCGACTCGTCGAGGTTGACCGTGTCGCGGGCGGTCAGGTCCCCCGCGTTGGCCGTCGCCGGCGTCGGCGGATAGGCCATGACCCCGCGGAGATCCGATGCCGTGATTCGCGGTCTGGACGCCATCTCAACTCTCCTCCCGTCGGAGCGCGAACTCGCCCACGTCGCCGTACACCAGACCCCGCGTCACACCTCCACTTCGTTCGACCGCTCCTCCTGACCGATCCCACCGCAAGCCGTCGGCTCAGCGGTCAGGGCGGGGATGCCGCGCCGAGCGGCTCCGAGGCACCCGCACCGCCCGTTCCCGCATCACCGAGCGCGGCCTCGCACGCCCGCACGACGTGCGCCACGCAACGCTCCTCCGCGGCGGCGGCGTCGCGGCGCGCGACGGCATCGACGATGGCCTGGAGCTCCTGAAGGCTCTGCTCCAACCGGCCCGGCCTGCCCACCGATGTGCGCCGGAGCAGGGTGATGCGCCAGTAGAGCGTCCTCAAGACCGTCCGCAGCGCGTCGTTCCCCGCGCCCTCGAGCAGCACGTCGTAGAACCGATCCTTCGCAGCCAGGAAGGCGCTGAGACAGCCGTCGCGCGCGGCCTCGGCCACCAGCCGGTAGGCCCCGCGCAGCCGCCGGACGTCCTCATCCGTGGCCCGCTCGGCGAACAACCGGCCCGCCATCCCCTCGAGCGTCGCCCGTACCTCGTAGACTCCCCGGGCCTGCTCCAGGCTGATGGATGCGACGATGAGCCGCCCACGGGAATCACGGGTCAGCAGCCCCTCGGTCTCGAGTTGCCGCAACCCCTCGCGCAGCAGCCCGCGGCTGACCTGCAACTGCTCACACAGGTCCCGCTCCACCAGGCGTGTGCCGGGTCGTAAGATCTGCTCCGCGATGGCACGGCGCAGGCTCTCGACCGCCTGCTGCCGGATTGGTGCGACCACTCTCGTGACCTGGCTGGCCATCGCCGATTGCCCGCATATCCTAAGCATTCCCGGAACCATTCGCGCGCTTATACTGTTCTACAGTCCTACGCGCAAGTAGTGATGCCGAGCATTACTGTCCTGTCAACACCATCTGAGACTCAGCGGTGCCGAACAAGATGCAAGCTGCATTTCGTCTGCAGAGACGAGCAGCGGCTACGGCTGGC
>Ga0207873_1003134_pt1 | contig 12513 bp, 12 predicted proteins | sample BGWIniCompost_FD_187373 | JGI IMG/M metagenome (GOLD analysis project Ga0207873, IMG submission 187373) | Cellulose adapted compost microbial communities from Newby Island Compost Facility, Milpitas, CA, USA - BGW Initial Compost (SPAdes)... ... | reverse complement strand
CCGCGGCCCACGGCTCGGCTCCGAGAGCGGTACGGAGACCACGGAGTACGGGCGCTGCCCGGCCAGATCACCGCTGACGCCGACCATGTACCCCAGCGCGCCCTCCGCGATCAGATCCACCGCGGCGGCCCCGAGCACCGAGCCGAGAACCCGGTCGCGCGCGGTCGGGCTGCCGCCCCGCTGGAGGTGACCAAGCACCACCGAGCGCACCTCCTGCGTGATCGTGGCGGCCAACTCGCGGCGCAGCCACTCGCCGATGCCACCGTAGCGGCGCTCGTAGGGGAGATGCCCGACCTTTTCGTAGATCGCCTCGCCGCCCTCCGGCTTCGCGCCTTCGGCCACGACGATGATAGTGAAGTGACGGCCGAGCGCCTGGCGTCGCCGGATCGTCGCCCGGATGGCGTCGAGCTTGAATGGGATCTCCGGGATCAGGATCACGTCGCCGCCACCGGCCAGGCCGGAGTGGAGGGCGATCCAGCCGGTGGTGCGGCCCATGACCTCCACGATCATGACCCGGTGGTGGCTCTCGGCCGTGGTGTGCAGCTTGTCGATGGCGTCGGTGACCGTGTTGACCGCCGTGTCGAAGCCGAAGGTGACCTCGGTGCCGCGCACGTCGTTGTCGATGGTCTTGGGCACGCCGACGACCGGGGCGCCCATGGTATGGAGGTGGTGTGAGACGGTCAGGGTGCCGTCGCCGCCGATGACCACCAGCGCGTCGATGCCGTGCTGCTCGACTCGCCGCAGGACCTCGCTGCTGTAGTCGCGGGGCGCTTCGTCACCGGGCGCAGCGTAGGAGAAGGGGTTGCACCGGTTCGAAGCGCCAAGGATCGTGCCGCCTCGTGGCAGGATGCCGCGCACACCATCGAGCGTGAGCTCGACCCAGCGGTCGTGGATGACCCCCTCGAAGCCGTCGCGGAACCCGATCACCGACCACCCGTGGTCGAGGATGGCCGCCTTGGTGACTGCCCGAATCACCGCGTTGAGACCGGGGGCGTCTCCCCCGCCGGTGAGGACCGCAATCCGCTTCCGTCCCTCGACTGCCATAGCGACTCTCCCCTGCCTTGCGTTCCGTCCCCAGCACCGCCACCCGCTGTCGACGTCCGATCGTGGCACGCACGGTCGGGACCAACGGCCGTGACGGTCGATGGGCCGGCCGGGCTGCGGCGACTGCTATAATGCCACGCTGGAGTCGGCCGGCCGGAGAGCGGACTCTTCGGCATTCTACACAGAGTGCAGTGATGCATCGGCGAAGTGGACGCGGAGACGGGCTCTTCCGCACCCGGAACGCAGCATGGTGCCCGGCGCCGCTCCCCCGGTTGGGGGGCGGCTGGGGTGGCATCCCCGCGCCTCCCAGCAGGGGCAAGGCCCCTGCATGTGGACGTGTGGCTGTGAGCCGCGTGATGATCGTATGAGCGTGGGAGGATAGGGGACCACCGATGAGCGACGAACGAAAGTACGTCGAGGAACTGAGCGACGTGGAGGACGATTTCGACCGCTGGTACGTCGAGGTCGTCCGCCGGGCGGAGCTGGCTGACGAGTCGCCGGTGCGGGGCACGCGCGTGGTGCGGCCCTACGGCTTCGCCCTGTGGGAGAACATGCAGGCGGAGCTTGACCGGCGCATCAAGGAAACGGGCGTCCAGAACGCCTACTTCCCGCTCTTCATCCCGCAGAGCATGCTGGCACGAGAGGCCGAGCACGTGGAGGGCTTCGCGCCGGAGGTCGCGTGGGTAACGCGCGGCGGCAACAAGGAGCTGGAAGAGCCGTGGGCGGTGCGCCCGACCTCTGAGGCGATCATCTGCCCGATGTACGCGCGCTGGGTCCAGTCGTACCGCGACCTGCCGATTCTCATCAACCAGTGGAACAGCGTGGTGCGCTGGGAGGAACGTCCCCGCGCCTTCCTCCGCTCGCTGGAGTTCCTCTGGCAGGAGGGCCACACGGCCCATGCGACGCTAGAGGAGGCCGAAGAGCGGACGCGCCTGATGCTCGAGGTCTACCGCGACTTCGTGGAAACGGAGCTGGCCGTTCCGGTGATCCCGGGCCGGAAGACGGAGTCGGAGAAGTTCGCCGGCGCGCTCCGGACCTACACCATCGAGGCGATGATGGGCGGCAAGAAGTGGGCTCTCCAATCCGGGACCTCGCACAACCTGGGCGACCACTTCGGCCGCGTCTTCGGCATCGAGTTCCTGGATCGGAACGGCGAGCGCCGCTACGCCTTCAACACGAGCTGGGGGCTCAGCTTCCGCATGGTCGGCGCGGTGATCATGGTGCACGGCGACGACCGGGGCTTGAAGCTGCCGCCGCGGGTGGCACCGATCCAGGTCGTGATCGTCCCAATCTGGCGCAAGGAGTCGGAGCGCGAGGCGGTGGAGGCAGCGGTCGACCGCGTGCGCGATGCGCTGCTGCCGGTGGCGCGGGTCTTCGTCGACCGGCGCGACGACAAGACGCCGGGCTGGAAGTTCAACGAGTGGGAACTCAAGGGCGTGCCGGTGCGACTGGAGATCGGCCCGCGCGACGTGGCCAACGATCAGGTCACGCTGGTGCGCCGCGATACCCACGAGAAGCAGGCGATCTCCATTACCGATCTGGCGGGCCGGATCCCGGAGATCCTGGACGACATCCAGGCCAACCTCTTCGCCGCCGCGTCGCGGATGCTGGCCGAGAACACGGTGGAGATCGACAGCTACGACGTGCTCAAGGAGCGGGTCGCAGCGAACGCGGGGTTCTCCCGTGCCTACTGGTGCGGCAGCGAGGAGTGTGAGGATCGGGTCAAGGCCGAAACCAAGGCCACGATCCGCTGCATCCCATTCGACCAGCCGGAGGCGCCCGGTCGCTGCCTCGTGTGCGGCGAAGCCGCGCAGCAGCAGGTGATCTGGGCGCGAGCGTACTAACGTCCGCTCAACACTGGCGAACACGCGCCGCTCCTCTCCCGGCTCGGGAGAGGGGCGGTTTCATCTCGGGCTCTTAGACCCAGATGTCCGATGTCGAGTCGCCGCCGGGATAGCGCATCTCATGCGCACGGGCGGGTCCGGCCGGCTCCTTGCCGAAGTCGACGAAGAAGTCCTTGCTGATCTGCATACCACCCTGCTCGGTGTCGCAGTCGATCTGCAGCAGGTGCGAACCCGCCGTGGCGAGGTCGGGGTAGAACTGGTTGTCCCAACTGCTGTAGAGCGAGTTAGTCACGTAGAGCCGCTTGCCGTCGAGGCTGAGCTGGAGCATCTGCGGCCCGCCGCGCAGCGTGTTCCCCTGCACCTCCTCGGCACGCCCGAGAAGCCCGCCGACCCAGACCTGCCCGGCCAGCCTCGGCTTGGCAGGGTCACTAATGTCGTACTGCCGGATATCACCGTGGAGCCAGTTGGAGAAGTAGAGGTAGCGGTCGTCCATCGACACCAGGAGGTCGGTGATCAGACTGGGGACCGGGAAGGGCCAGCCCGCCACTTCAACCGGTTCAACCGCGATCACGTTCTCGACGGTCCAGTCGCCGTCTTTCCGCTCCCAGTGCCACATGGTGCTGCTGAGCGCGGCGCCGACGAAGCCGTGAGTGCTATCCGGATCGTGGAGGAAACGCACCTCGAGCGGGATCAGCCCTTCGTCACCCAAGTCGACCGTCTTGATGACGTCGTGCTTTTCCCAGTCCCAGAAGTGGATCGCGTGACCGTACTTCCCGGCCGTCACGTCCTCAAGGTTGAAGCCGGGTAGGAACGTGCTCGGCGCGCCCCACTCACTGCTGACCATGACGTTGTGGCGTGGCTGGTACCAGTAGTCATAGTTGAAGCGCATGGCGCCGCTGTCGTGCTCCCAGCGGCCGGTGATGTTGAAGTCCTGGTCGAGCAGGAGGAACCCGCCCGGCCCGTCGCCGTCCCGGTCGCCGAGCATCGAGATCATGATCGAGCTGTCCGGAAGACAGTGGACCGTATGCGGCGCGGAGAGATTGACTCGCTCCTTGATCTCCTCACCCTCGATAACCTTGTGCACCTTCGGCGCCCGCGGGTCGCTCGCGTCAAGGATATTGACGCGGCTCGACAGGGTTCCCGGGGCGATCAGGAAGCGGCGGCTCGCACCGGGGTCGGCATGGCAGGAGCTACACGCGTTCCAGCCGAAGTGGTGCAACTCATCGCCGACGTGGGGCATGTCGGTGCGGTGGATCACCTGGGAGTAGGTGCGCGAGTTCGGGTCGACGTCAACCGTCGCCAGGTAGTCGGGGTGCTCAATGCCGGTACCCTCGTAGAGTGCAGTGGCGTAGAGCTCCTTCTCCGGACCGGCCTTCATCGCGTCGGCCGGCGAGGCGTAGCCAGGCCCATGGTGCTCGTGGGACGCGTGGTCGGCGCTGCCCATGGGAGTCCCTCCTTAGGGGGTGATACCCGGTTCGGCTCGCACGGGTGCGGGCCGACCGTGGTGGAGGCATAGCGGGAGGACACACGTGGCACTAGTGTGAGGCACTGACACAGTTGTATCAAGCTAATAATTCAGGTGAACATGATCGAATTGGAAGCACTGCACGCGGGTAGCGTCCGGCTCAAACGGCGGACAGGCGGTAGTCTTGGGGTGGAAACGGGATGTGCCCGGCGGGGCTAGCGGCGGAGCGCGCGCATGCCGAGCACTACCGCGGCGGCTACGAAGCCGACCACGGCGACATCCACCAGGAAAATGAGCGGGTTCATGCTCAGAATCGCCATCGGGCTACTCCTCGCTACGGTATTTCCATGCGGGTGGACTTTGATCGCACAGTCTACCACGGTTTCTGCACGCCGTCGCGCCTCGCACCGCACCCAGGTGCGCTCCCGAGAGAGGTGTTGACGAGGGCATTACGATGCTCTCATCAGGTCCCGCGTTGGCCCTACAGCTTATTGAGAGGTGGGCGTCCGTGAAGGTTCTCTTCGTAGCGGGATTCGGTCCGATTGCGCCGGACATGGAAGCGGCACGCGCATTCTACAGCGAGACGCTGGGCCTTCCGCTCAGTGGTGACGAGTCGTACCTGGCCAGCGACGAGGTCGACGGGGTGAAGCACTTCGCCGTCTGGCCGCTCCCGGCCGCAGCACAGTCGTGCTTCGGCACGGACGACTGGCCGGCGGACTTCCCGGTGCCGCGGGGGTGGATCGAGTTCGATGTCGAGGACGTGGCTGCAGCGACGGATGAACTCGTCGAGCGCGGGTACGAGGTGCTGGTCGCGGATCGGCTGGAGCCGTGGGGTCAGCGGGTGACGCGGCTCCTGGGACCGGAGGGGCTTCTGGTCGGGATTACCTACACGCCTCACCTCCGCGGCGAGGGAGAGTAAGCACGGCCTGCGGCGAGACAGTAGGGTGCGCCGCAGCCGGCGCGGTGCACCCGCTCGTACCTACTCGGGACTGCCGACGCGCTGGTCAACAGTCGCTGCTGCATCGACGCGTGTCTCCGGCTGTCCGTTGTTGGGCCGGGTGGCCCGGTCGTACTTCCGCCAGTAGGCGCGGGCGATGGAGGCGGCGGCGACGGGTGCGGTCAGGATGAGAAAACCCAGGACAAGCAGGCCGCGTAGCAGGATCGTCTCGTTCTCCAACCCGGCGGCAATGAGCAGCGGCCCGAGCCCGAGCGCAGTCGTCTTGCTCGACGCGTGGAGGCTGGTATAGACGTTCCGCATCCGCAGCACGCCCCAGACGGAGAGCGTGAGGATGAGGAGGCCGAGCAGCACGAGGGCGTCAGCTACCCAGGGGACCACTGCCTCGAGCATCAGAAGATCCGTCCCTCCGCATCGAAACGTGCCGCCGCGAGCGTGCCGACGAATGAGAGCAGTGCCAGCACCAGCGCCGCATCAAGGTAGTGCGGTGAATCCCGGCCACCGGCGAAGAGGGCGAGCAGGCCGACCAGCATCGTCGTAACGAGCTCGAGCCCCAGTACGCGGAGCAGGATGGTGCGCGCGCGCAGCGTGAGGGCGACGCCTACCGCGATGAGCAGGGCCAGCCACAGTGTCGCGATATAGAAGACGACTACATGCATTCGGGTCCCTCTCTCCCGATCCCCGGCGTCATGGGAACACCCAGCGTTGATATCGCTCGTAGAACCGCGCCAACGAGGCGCGGAAGGCATCTGGTTCGGATGCGTCAAACACGTGGAACAGCATCGTGCCGCGCTCCCAGTCGACGTCCACCAGCACCGACCCTGGCGCGAGGGTGACAAGCAATCCCGTGACGGCGACGCCGATCCGTGTCCGGGGGCCGATGGGCACCTCGAGATAGTCGGGAGCGGCGGGGCGGCGCCCGAGGACAATCATCGCGACGTCCCAGGTCCGGAGGACGACGTCTAAGAAGGCAGCCAGGAAAAACGGGACGAAGCCGATTAGCCGCCGTCCGAGGGGAGGATCCTGTACCGGCTGGCTCCGGTGGTCGAGCAACAGCAGCAGCGTAGCCGAGATGATCAGGCCGACGAGCACGTCGCCCAGGCTCACGCGGCCCAGCGCAAGCAGATAGATTCCGCACAGCAGTACGAGGCGTAGGATGAAGAGGCTCATGACCCACCGCCCGTCAACGCTGCGGCCGCGCTGGCACTGAGTGCCAGCAGCGGCTCAGGCCAGAGCCCGATAAACACGATTCCGCAGGCCAGGGCCAGGACGAGGACCCGGGCGCCGAGCGGGCTCGGCGGCGTGGCGTGGTTTCGCGCCCAGTAGTCGCGCTGGTAGATGCGGAACAGGTAGATGAGCGAGAGCGCGCCGCCGACGAACACGAGCGCCAGCAGCGCCGTGCTGTCCGCATCCGCGCCCGCCCGGAAGATGGCGACCTTGCCGAAGAACCCGGCGGATGGGGGCACCCCGGCGACGCTGAAGGCAGCGAGGGCGAATGCGGCTCCCACCAGCCATCCACGCAGTCCGACCGCCAGGAAGAGGACCAGTTTGTTGAGCGAATTGATGATGGAGTACAGCACGGCTGCCGCCAGCCCAACCGGGCCACCGACCCCGAGTGCGACCAGGATATAGCCGACCTGCCCGATCGAGGACCAGGCGATGACCTCGCTGGCGGTCCGTGGGCTGATCGCCTGCACGGCGCCGTAGATGATGCTGAGGCTGCCGATAACGATCAGGCCGCCGGCGGTGAGACTCAACTCGCGCGGCATGAGGCCGGCACCGAAGCGCAGCAGGCCGTAGCTCCCGATGTTGGCCAGCGCGGCGCTCAACATGGCGGCCACCGCGGGCCAGGTGTCGCGGTAGACGAGGGGCACCCAGGAGTGGAATGGGAACAGCCCGAGCTTCAGGCCGAACGCCACGAAGATGAGGACCGCGATCAGCAGCACGGACCCGGCCGGTGCCCCGTCGACCCGGTCAGCCACGCCCATCATGTCCAGGGTGCCGGTGACATGGTAGAGGGAGGCGACCCCGGCCAGGAAGACGACGGAGCCGAGCAGGTTGACGACCATGAAGGTCAGTGCCGCCCGGAGGTGCCCGACCTGCGCGCCGTAGGTAGCCAGGACGAACGACGAGATCATGGCGATCTCAAAGAAGACGTAGAAGTTGAAGATGTCGGCGGTCAGAAAGACGCCGGTCAGGCCAGTGCTCATGAAGAGGACCAGGCTCGGGAGCGAGCGCTCGTGAACGCCACCCAGAACCTCGTAGGCCAGCGCAGCCAGCAGCACGCCGAGTGAGATCAACGCGAAGGCGATCCCCAGTGCGTCAGCGCGAAGGCGGATCCCGATCCCCGCCGGCCAGTCGCCCGCGACCATCTCGACCGGTCCCGAGGTCCAGACCTCGATCCCCAGCCGAACCAGCGCGATGAACGCGGCGACCATGACGCCGACCGCCACGGCGCCGACGGCGCGCCGTCGGCCATCGAACGGCGCGAGGGCCACCGCTCCGAACCAGGTGATCGCCAGCGGCAGGAGGAGCAGCATCAGTCGGCCACCCTATCTTCCGGCGGCATCGACACCGGCGTCCCTTCCGTTTCTTCGCCCTGGTCCACCGCTCTGGCGATTCGTGCTGTGTACGTTCGGTAGATCAAGCCCAGGAGGACGGCCACCGTTCCGAACCCGATCACAATCGCGGTGAGAACCAGTGCCTGCACCACCGGATCGCTGATTCGCTCACCGGGGGGTAGCGGGTAGATCGGCTCGCGGCCGCGGCTGAGCCCGGCCGCGACGATGAAGAGGTTCGCGGCGTTCGAGATGAGGATGACGCCGCCTGCCATTCGGATCAGGTCGCGCTTGAGCAACAGGAACGCGCCACAGCCGAAGAGGATGGATATCACCAACGCCAGTCCCAGAATCACGAGTCCACTCCCTCGCTCCCGTAGCGATTCCCGATTGCCCCGAGGACCGACACGATCATCCCGAAGACGAGCAAGAAGACCGCCGCGTCAAACAAGACGGCCGTGTGGAATGCCAGCAGGCCCAGGTGAGGCACCTCTTCCCCCGGTCGTGGATAGTGGGTCATGATCGGGTCGCCCCAGAGGACTGGCGCGAACGCGGTGGCCAGCCCAAGCAGGAGCCCGCTCCAGGCGAGGAGGGGTGCCCGGCGCAGGCTGGGGTAGCGCGCAAACAACTCGCGCGGGCCGAAGGCCAGGAACTGGATGACGACCCCGGTGCCCGCAATCACTCCGGCGCTGAATCCGTCGCCCGCTCCGAAGTATCCCTTGACCAGGATGGCGACCGCAGTCACGAACGTCGGGAGGAAGATCAACCGGGAGATGACTTTGGTCAGGATGGTGCTCATGCTCATGCCGATCTCCTCGAGGCAAAGAAGGTGAGCGCGCCGAGGAGCGCGACGGCGATCACGGTAATCTCACCGAGCGTGTCGAGCCCGCGGAAGTCAGCCAGGATGGCGGTGACGACATCCGCTGCGTGGGCGGCTGGGGAGAGTTCCAGGTGTGCGCGGGCCATCGTCGCGTCCGGCGCGGGCCACGACAGGACGCCCCAGCAGATCACGAAGACGAAGCCGGTCGTGATAAAGCCCACAGCGCGGCGACGCCCGGGGTGCGGCTCGCGTTCTGCAGGAGCACGTGCCAGCTCGATCGGGAGCAGCCCGAGCACCGCCAACAGGAGCAATGTCATCATCGTCTCGATCAACAGGGCGACCAGCGCCACGTCCGGTGCACCGATGAAGGTGAAGACCGCCGCGAGCGAGTACCCCACTGCCGAAAGGGAAAGCACCAGGGTCAGGCGACCGGCGCTGCGCGTTGCGACCAGAGCCGAGAGGGCCGCAAGTACCAGAAAGAGGAAGAGTGGCCAGTCGCTCGTGGGGAGTCGTCCGACGCGGAAGGTCGGCCAGGGCGGCGCGAAGACAATGGTCACGCCGACCAGCACGGCGGTCGCGACGAGAACGGTGGCGATACGCCACTGGAGATTCCGTACCTCAAGGAAGGCGCGCGTTCGGCGCGAGAACGTGGTGAGCCTGATGATCGCCGTGAACAGACCCCGGTCGGGGCCGTACCGATCCCCGGTCCTCGCCACTGCGCGCGGAATCGTGGCCCAGCGCGGCGCGGTCAGAATGGCCACGACCCCGAGCACCCAAGTGATCACTGCCATCAGGTTGGGCGCGCGCAGGTCGAAGTGGTAGGCGAGTTGCAGCGGCGTGGCCCGTCCGGCCATCGCCTCTCCAGCATCCGCGGCGAGGCTCGCTGCCGGACCCGGCACGATCCCGCCGAGCCCGACTAGCACACCGAGCGCGAGCACCGGAAGCGTCAGTGTCCAGGGGATGCGCTCCACCCGGTTCCGAAGTGGTCCCAGGAAGATGTTGCCCCAGAAGCGCCAGGTGTAGGCGAAGCTTAGGACGGCGCCCGCGACGGCGAGCACGGGCACCACCCCGCCGCGCTCCGCGGCCGCGGCGAAGAACACTTCATCCTTGAAGAACCCCATCGTGAGCGGTAGTGCTGCCAGCCCGGCTGCGGCCAGCCCGCTCCCGACGGCCAGCAGCGGCAGCGACCGAGCGAGACCGCCGAGCCTCGTGAGATCGGTCTCTCCGGTCGCCTCGGTCACCGCGCCTGCGCTCATAAAGAGGGCACTCTTGATGAGGGCGTGGGCGAGGATGTAGAAGGCCGCCCCTTCCACCGCGCCGAGGCTCAGCATCACCACGACGTACCCGTACTGAGCGATGGTTGAGTAGGCCAGCAGCCGTTTGATCTCCATCTGGGCCAGTGCCAGCACTCCGCCGATCGCCATGGAAGCGAAGCCAAGGGCCATGAGGACGTTCTGCAGGCCGGGACTCAGGTCGAGGAGCGGGTGGACCCGGCCGAGCAGGAAGACCCCGGCTGCGACCATGGCTGCCGAGTGGAGGTAGGAGGAGACGGGCGTCGGCGCGACCATCGCCTGCGGGAGCCAGAAGTGCATCGGAACCTGGGCGCTCTTTGCGAGCGCGGCGATCGCGATGAGCGCTCCGGTCGCGGTCACGAACGGCCCGGCTTGAGCTTGCGCCAGGATGTCTGGGAGCTGCGCGGTGCCGAAGCGCGTGTAGAGCAGAACCCCGGCCAGGATGAGCAGGATCGCGCTGATCCCGGTTACGAGCAGCGCAGTCATCGCTGCCCGCCGGGACGCTTCCTGCTCCTGCTCGTAGCCGATCAGGTAGTACGACGTGATGGCCGTCAGATCCCAGAAGATGATCAGGACGATGAGATCCTGGGCCAGGACGAGGCCCAGCATCGCGGTCATGAACAGAAGGATGAGACTGTAGAGCCGGACGGTGCGGGACAGTGGGTGACCCTCGTGGGCCGCGTGCCGGGGCATGTAGCCCGCGGCGTAGGTCAGGACGGCCAGGCCGACTCCGGTTGCCAGCAGCGCGTAGAGCTTAGCCAGGCCGTCGGCCGCGAAGGTGAGGCGGAGGTCCCAGGTGGGTGCCCAGGCGAGATCGACCCGCCCCCCGGCAGGCATCAGGAGCGTGGTCGCCAAAGCCAGGGCTGCGGTCGCCACCGCGAGAGGCGGTGCGAGCCGCGGGCGGACAGCGCCCAGGGTAGCGACCGCGAACGTCCCGAGGGCGGCGACGATGAGGGGCGCCAGCACTCGGAACTCCTCGGGCATCGTCACCTCCACCACCTGCGGCTAACCTCTGCCGGGTACGCTCGAACCGCGCGCGGAGCACCCCACTACACCTGGGTGTCGTGCTCGTCTTCCGAACGTGCAGACACCCGCTGCACGGTAATCGACTGTCGCAGCCGAGACGCGGCCGGAGCCGATCTGAGATCGACATAACGGTTGGAACGCACGGACGAGGCCATCTGGCTCGGTCGGGCCTCGGGTGGGCACGGAGACGTGTAGGCCCGTGCGCGGTCAAAGGAACCCGAGCGTGCCGGCCGCCGTTAGGGATTTTACGATATGCTTGCGCCATGCGTCATGGGGTCGATCACGATCGATTTTCCCGTCTGGTGGAGCACGTCGTTCCGGGAGCCGAGCTGTGCAGCGTGGAGGCGTTACCGGGCGGTGTCTCCGCGCGGGTGACCGTAGTCGGGGTGCGCTATCCGGACGGACAGTCCCAGCGCCTGGTCGTGCGGGAGTACGGTGCTGGGGATCTCCACCGTAACCCGGATGTGGCAGCCCACGAGTTCCGCGTGCTCCAGGTCGTGCGATCGGCAGGGGTACCCGCTCCCGAACCCTACTACCTTGACCAGACCGGCGCACTGCTCGGAACGCCGCTCATCGTCATCGACTACGTCGACGGGCAGACCGGGCTGGCATCGGCTGATCTGGATCGTGCCCTCCCACCACTGGCTGAGACGCTCGCCAGGATCCACTCGGTGGACGTCGCGGCGGCCGATCTCTCCTTCCTGCCCAGCCAGGAGCGCACCGTCGCGGAAATGCTCGCCCGACGGCCTGCCACGCTCGATGACTCACTGGACGAGCCCCGGATCCGTGACGTGCTGGAAGCCGTCTGGCCGCTGCCCCAGCGGAATCAGCCGGTGCTTCTGCACGGGGACTACTGGCCCGGCAACACCTTGTGGCGCGATGATCGGCTCGTGGCCGTGATCGACTGGGAGGATGTCGCGCCGGGTGATCCGCTGGCGGACCTCGGCAACGCGCGGCTGGAGATCCTGTGGGCGTACGGCTCCAGCGCCATGCACGCCTTCACCCGGCGATACCGGGCATTAATGCCCCACGTCGACGTGTCCTGCTTACCTTACTGGGATCTGATCGCGGCCCTCCGCCCTGCGGGCAAGCTCTCGCAATGGGGCCTGGACCCGCAGACCGAGCAGACCATGCGGGCGCGACACAAGCGCTTCGTGGACCAGGCGCTTCAGGCGCTCGGCCGGTGCTGACGCGCCCGGGAGAGCGGTTAGTCAGTGCCGCCGGGAATGTCCCCTGCCCGACCCTGTCGCTGCGGAGCCCGCAGCCCGGCGTTACGGGCGGGCACCTGTGCGTCTGGGGGCGCGTTGGACAGGTGGCGGGCCCGAGGATGGCGCGTGTCTGGGCTCAGGTAACGGCGCCCGAGAGCCGTCCTCCGGAGCGTCGGGGCGGGAGGCGAAGACGTCGGCCATGGCGCCGTCGACGGTGTACTGGGGCCATCGGTTGTCCTGCGGTTCCGTGATGGCGAAGACCATCACTCCTCTGATCCGGTCCGGCATCTGCGCCACGGCC
>Ga0207873_1003133_pt1 | contig 12513 bp, 11 predicted proteins | sample BGWIniCompost_FD_187373 | JGI IMG/M metagenome (GOLD analysis project Ga0207873, IMG submission 187373) | Cellulose adapted compost microbial communities from Newby Island Compost Facility, Milpitas, CA, USA - BGW Initial Compost (SPAdes)... ... | reverse complement strand
CGCCGTCGAGTTCGCGCGCCTCGGCGCGGCGGTCGCGATCCTCTCGCGCGGCGCCGAGCACCGCGCCGCGGGCGTCGCCGCGGTCGAGGCGGTGGGCGCGCGCGCGCTCGACGTCGCCTGCGACGTTCGCGAGCCCGAGGCGGTGGCCGCCGCCTTCGACCGCATCGAGGCCGAGCTCGGGCCGGTCGACGTGCTCGTCAACAACGCCGCCGGAAACTTCCCGGTGCCCGCCGAGGACCTCTCGCCGAACGGCTGGCGCGCGGTCACCTCGATCGTGCTCGACGGCACCTTCCACTGCACGCGCGAGGCGGGCCGACGCTGGATCGCGTCGGGGCGGCCGGGCGTCGTGCTCAACGTGGGCGCCTCCTACGCCTGGACGGGAGGGCCCGGCTTCGCGCACTCGGCGGCCGCGAAGGCAGCCGTGAAGAACCTCACCGAGACGCTCGCCGTCGAGTGGGCGCCCTACGGGATCCGGCTCAACTACCTGGTCCCGGGCCTCATGCCCCATCCCGACGAGGCGCAGCACATCGTCGAGGGCGTGCCCGAGCGCGGCCGCGCCGAGGATCGCCGCTCGCCCGCCGGCCGCGTGGGCCAGCCGCGCGAGCTGGGCTGGGCGGCCACCTTCCTGGCCAGCCCCTACGCTTCCTACATCTCCGGGTGTACGTTGGTCGTCGACGGCGCCAACTGGCAGCGCCGCGCCATGCTCCAGCCCGAGTTCGTGCCGATCCGCGAGCAGCTCGGCAAGGGGCCGTTCGGATCGCGGGGATCGTGACGGCGCGCGCCGCGCTCAGCGCCCGCCGAGCATCAGGTCGAGGTTCTGCACCGCGGCGCCGGCCGCGCCCTTGCCGAGGTTGTCGAGGATCGCGACGAGCAGCACGTGGCCCGACGCGTGCGGCACCACGTGCAGGTCGACGCGGTCGGTGCCGTTGCAGGCCTGGGGGTCGAAGCTGCGCTCGTCGAGCGTGGCGGCGTCGGCGATCGGCAGCACGCGCACGTTCGCCTCGCCCTCGTAGCGGGCGCGCAGCGCCTCCCACACCGCCTTGCCGTCGGCGCCGGGGCGCAGCAGCGCGGCCGGCAGCGGGATCTCGATCCGCATGCCGCAGCGGAACGGGCCCACCGCCGGCACGAACATCGGCTCGCGCTCGAGCCCGCTCCAGCGCATCATCTCCGGCACGTGCTTGTGTCGGGCGGCGAGCGAGTAGGGCGCCTCGTACGGGAGCGAGAGCAGGCCGCGCGCGGGATCCTCCCACTTCTCGATGAGCGGCTTGCCGCCGCCGGAGTAGCCGGAGAGCCCGTGCACGGTGAGCGGCGCGTCGCGCGCGACGAGGCCGGCGTCGAGCAGCGGCCGCACGAGCAGCAGGAAGCCCGTGGGCCAGCAGCCCGGGTTGGCCACGTACTTGGCGGCCGCGATCGCCTCGCGCTGGCCGGGGGCCAGCTCGGGCAGGCCGTACACCCAGCCCTCGGCCACGCGGTGCGCGGTGCTGGCGTCGATCACGCGGGTGGGCACGTCCGCGGCCCAGGCCGCCGCCTCGCGCGCGGCGTCGTCGGGGAGACACAGGATCGCGAAGTCGGCGGCGCGCAGCGCGTCGCGCCGGGCCGCCGGGTCCTTGCGCGCCTCCTCGGAGAGGGTCGAAACCTCGAGGTCGGAGCGTGCCGCCAGCAGCTCGCGGATGCGCAGCCCGGTGGTGCCGACCGAGCCGTCGATGAAAACGCGGGGCCGCATGGCGCGCGATGGTAGCGCGCACGGAGGCCCATCGCTTCGACGAGCGCGAGGGGCTCGCGTGGTCGAGCGAGCGCTTCCGGCGCGCTCTCCGGGCGCGCGGCCGCCCGGGGCGGCTCGTCGCTCCGCCCTGCCGCGAACGCGCCGGCAGCTCAGCTCGGACCGTGCGCGGGTGGCGCGAAGCGCGCGCGCCAGGCGCGCGGCGGGAAGAAGGCGAGCCACTCGCACAGCGCGGTCGTGAGGACGAGCAGCGAGACGACGCCGACGAGCGACGGCGGCAGCTCGTAGCGGCCCGCGAGCTGGGCGACCAGGTGGACGGCCGCGACGGCCGCGATGGCGGCCGTGCCGATGCCCCACAGCCGCATGCGGCTCTCGATCAGCGGGTCGCCCATTCCGATCCGCAAGCGCCGGCGCATCAACACGGAGAAGTGGAGCGGCTCGCCGGCCGACCAGCCGTACGCGGCGAGCAGCCCCAGGTTCGGCCCCCAGCGCCCGAGCCAGCCGCCGAGGCCGCTCTCGTCGCGCAGCACGTGCAGCACCCACGAGCCCCAGACGCCGAGCGCCAGCCACACGCACAGCGCGGCGAGCGCGACGCCGGCGAGGCGGCTCTCGGGGCGGAACACGGAGCGCGAGAACAGGCCCACCAGCGCGGCCCCGAGCGAGATCGCGGTGACGCCGGCGAACGAAGCGCGGCCGTCCCAGGGCGCCGGCAGCAGGCGCAGCGACTCGGCCGCGACGAGCAGCGCGTAGCCGAACGCGCCGGCCAGCAGGAAGTTGAGCCCGATCGCCAGCTCGGGGAGCTTGCGCGTGCGGCGCGCCAGCACCAGCAGCCGGACGCCGAGCACCAGGCTCGCGATCAGGAAGGCCCCGAAGCCGATCGGGCCCAGGACGTCCGCCATGGCTGCTCCCCCCGGCGCCCTCATCGGGGCGACCGGGGCTCGGGTTGAGCGGCCCGTGGGACGACCCCCACGCGACCGAACGCGAGCACGGCAGGAACGTTCGGTCGCAATCGGGTGACCCATGCGGCGATGGGTGCGAGGAGCGGCAGGCGCGGGGACCGGCACCGCGCGAGGCTCGATCCGGTATCGTCGGCGCGGCCCGGCGGCCACGGGGGAGGCACCGAGCGATGCGAGATCGGAAGCGAGGGCGAGCGCTCCGCCTGACGTGTGCGGCGGCGATGGGTTGTCTGGCTCTGGCCGCGTCGCGCACGGCGGACGCGCGCCGGCTGGTCGAGGCCGGCGATCTGCTGGTGGGCGCCGGCGACACGGTCTGGGTGGTGCGCGCGGACGGCAGGGGCGTCGCCCCCTTCTCCCCGCGGCCGGGCGGTAGCGCGAACCAGCTGAGCCTGCCGGCGGGCATCGGTGTCGACGCTGTGCGCGAGCGGGTCCTGGTGGCGGACTTCGGCGGCGGGCTGTTCGTGATCGATCCCGAGGACGGCTCGCAGACGAGGGTCGTCGACATCCTCGGCGGGCCGCTCCCGCTCGGCGACCGCTTGAACGGGCTCGAGGTGCTGTCGGACGGCAGCGTACTCGTGGGAAGCATCGAGGTCTCCAGCTTCCCCATCGAGAGCTACTCGGCGCGCATCGACCTGGTGACGGCGCCGAACACCCAGGCGCGCGCCGTCGCCACGCCTCGCTCGGAGCAGCTCTTCAGCACGTTGTTCCCGATCCAGGTCGGGCTGGCGGCCTCCGAGCCGATCCCGGGAAGCCCGGTCATCCTGGCGTCGGTCTTCCTCTTCGGCGGGAGCATGCTGGCGACGGTCGGCATGGACGGGACCGTCACGCCTGCCGATGGGATCCCGACCCAGGCGGGCGCCCTCGTCACCGAGGCCGACGTCCTTTGCTCGTCGTCGGGCCTGCTCCTCTTCTGCGTGCGCTACTGGAGCGAGCTGCGGACGGTGGCGAACGAGTGCATCCCGTCGGACGCCACCATCGTGCGGGACAACCTCTTCTCGGTGAAGGAGATCTACAGCGGCCCGCCGCTGCGCTGCCCGTTCTCGGTGGAGGTCGCGCCCGGTGGCGAGCAGGTGTTCGTGCTGGACGGAAACTCCGACGGGAGCGACCTGCGCGTCTATCGCCTGGACCGGGACGCGGCGACCGACACCTACACCGCCGTGCGGATCGCCGACGAGAGCCAGCTGCCGAGCTCCGCCTTTCCGGCCGTCCCCGGGCTCACGATCGCGCCGGTCGCCCTCCCCGAGCCGGCCGCGGGCGGCGCGGCGGCGGCGCTCGGCGCGCTGGCGCTGCGTGCGACGAGGCGGCGACGCCTCGCGGCGCGCCGATGCACGCGCGACGGAGGCGCAGCCCGACGGCCGCCGCCAGCGGTCCGAGATCGGAGACGGCACCCGACGCACGCCCGGCACCCAGGAGGCGGGCGGCTCGCGCGTCCGGGGCATCACGGTCTGCTCGCGGGAGGAATGCAGGGGATGAGGGGGCGCATGCGCAGGCGCGTGCCGTGCCTGGTGGGCGCGGCAACGATGGGATGGCTGGCGCTGGCTGCGCCGCGCGCGGCCGAGGCGCGCCGGCTGGTCGAGGCCGGGGATCTGCTGGTGGGCGCGGGCGACACCGTCTGGGTGGTGCGCGCGGACGGCGGAGGCGTCGCGCCCTTCTCTCCGCGGCCCGGCTCCGGCGCGAATCAGCTGACGCGGCCCACGGGCGTCGGGGTCGACGCCGCGCGCGAGCGCGTGCTCGTGGCGGACGTCAGCGGCGCGCTCTTCGTGGTCGATCCCGCCGACGGCTCGCAGACGAGGGTGGTCGACATCCTCGGCGGGCCGCTTCCGCTCGGCGAGCGCTCGACCGGGCTCGAGGTGCTGTCGGACGGCAGCGTGCTCGTGGGAAGCATCGAGCCCATCGACATCCCGCAGTACCACGAAGCGCGCGTCGACCTGGTGAGCGCGCCGAGCGCCCGGGCGCGCGCCCTCGCCGGGCGGCGCTCGGACCCGATCGGCGGCGCCCATCTCGCAGTGCTCGGGGTGGAGATGGGTCTGGCGGCCGCGGAGCCGAACCCGGGAAGCCCGACGATCCTGGCGACGATCTCCGCCGCCGGCACGAGTCAGCTGGCGTTCATCGCCATGGACGGCGCCGTCTACTTCGCCGACGAGGCGCCGCTCCAGGACGGCTACACGATCGTCGACCCCGACGTCGACTGCCCGAGCGGGGTCTCCTGCCAGTTCTACTGGACCGAGATGATCCCGGAGACGCCCGATTGCAGCGGCGGCAGCATCGTGCGCTTCACCTTGTTCGGGCCGCAGGTGATCTACGGCGGCGCGCCGCTGCGTTGTCCCGTCGAGGTGGAGGTCGTGTCCGGGGGCGACCGGGTGTTCGTGGTGGACGCCAGGGCCGACGGGTCCGACCTGCGGGTCTACCGCCTGGACCGCGATCCGGAGACCGACACGTTCGCGCCCATGCCGATCGCCGACGAGAGCGCGTTGCCGGATGGGGGTTCGCTGCACGGGCCGGCGCTCGCGATCTCGCCGGTCGCGCTGCCCGAGCCGGTCACGGGCGGCGAGGCGGCGGCGCTCGGCGCGCTGGCGGGGTGGACGGCGCGGCGGCGTCGCGCCGCGGCGCGCGGATGCGGGCGCGATGGAGCCGCGGCTCGACGGCCGCGGCCATCGCGGTGAGGTCGAGCGAGACGCCGATCGCCGCGCACACCGGGACCAGGAAGGAGGCGATGCGGGCGGCCGCCGCGTTCGGAGCGGTCATCACCGACTCGTGTCGCACCTCGAGCACGGAGAAGCGCTGCCGCTGCGCCTCGGCGTCGAGCCAGGCGCGCACCTGGGCCACGTGGGCGGCGAGCGCGGCCGCGTCGACGCCGTCGTCGGCGGGCGCCGGCTCTCCGCGCGCGAGGGCGAGCCGCGCGAGCATGCGGCGCTGCGAGAGCTCGATCTCCTCCGGATCGCGCTCGGCGAACAGCACCAGGTAGCGCTCGTCCTCCGGCAGGGCGCCGAGCAGCGCCGAGATCACCTTGACGGCGCGCCCGCGGGCCGCGCGGATCGCCTCGGGCTCCCGGGCGAGGCGGCGGGCCGGCGCCCACTCGTAGTAGCCGCGCGGGTTCGACGCGTCGGGCGGCCGGGCGCCGTCGGCGAGCACCGGAAAGCCGCCGGCGGCGAGCATCTGCATGAGCAGCGACGTGCCGGCGCGCGGCAGTCCCGAGACCACGACGATCGGGAGCCGGGGCGCAGGAGCGTCCTCCTGGGATCGCGCCATGGGCCTGAACGTAGCGTGCCGCCGCCGGCCGCTACGCGGCCGCCGGCTGCGCGAGGAGCCGCCTCGCTCACGCCTTCTCGTCTTCGCGATCCGCGATCGTGGCGTACCAGTCGAACTCGCTGCGCTTCACCCAGCCGGGCATCCGCGGGCCGAGCTTCATGCGCTCCTGCATGCGCTGGCTGAGCTGCCCCTTCTGCATCAGCTCGAGGAACACCGCGCCCGCGCAGCCGTGGTCGAAGAAGTCGCGCTGCCAGGCCCACTGGAAGTTGCCGGCGTAGCGGAACCAGGAGCCGCCGGTGCCGCCGATCTCGATGGGCCGGCCGTCCTCGCCCTTCACCGGCGCGATCTGGCGCCAGATCCCGATCACCTCGCCCTTCTGCTCGTCGATCAGGGTGCGCACGTAGGGGTAGGTCCACTTCTCGAGGCCTTCCATCTCCGTGCCGAGCACCCACTGCCGGATCTGCTCGCGCCCGCGCGCCACGAACTCGTACTTGGGGCCGTTGTTCCAGCTGTAGATCGCGTCCGGGGCGTAGAACCGAGCGAGCGGCTCCCAGTCGCCGGTGCGGCCGCACTCGTCGTTGGTGGCCACGAAGCGGCGGATCATCTCCTCGAGCTCGGCGCGGGGAAAGGCGGGCATGGTCACTCCTCGACGATGCGCAGCGCGCGGGTGGGGCAGTGGCGGACGGCGGCGTCGAGCTTCGCGCGCAGCTCGGCGCGCGGGCAGGGATCGAGCACCACCACCCGGTTCTCCTTGGGGTCGAGACGGAACAGCTCGGGCGCCTCCGACACGCAGACGGCGTGGCCCTGGCACAGGTCGAGGTCGGCGACGATGCGCACGCCGCCGCCCGTGGCCGCCGTGCTCGTCGCCGCGCCGCTCCGGGGCACGGCCACCGAGGTCGCCTTGCGCGTGCGGCGCCGGTAGCGCACCCGGCAGGGCTGGGCGAGCTGCACCACCATCTTCGAGTGGTCCTCGCGGTAGCTGGAGAGCGGCTGGGCGAGCTCGAACTCGTAGCGACGCAGCAGGATCGAGAAGATCGCCTTGATCTGCATCATCGCGAAGGAGGCGCCCACGCAGCGGTGGCGGCCCGCCCCGAACGGGATCCACGCGAAGATGCGCTGGTCCTCCTCGCGCCCCGGCTCGTAGCGCGTGGGGTCGAAGCGCTCCGGCTCGCGGAACGCCGCGGGGTCGCGGTTCGAGACCGCGATCGACACGCCGACCGTGGTACCCACCGGGATCGTCCAGTCCTTGAACGCGAAGGGCTGCGCCACCTTGCGCATGAGCAGGATCAGCGGCGGGTGCAGGCGCAGCGTCTCCTTGAAGCAGCTCTCGAGCACCGGGATCTCGCGCAGCGCCTGGTAGGAGACCTCGCGGCCGTCGGCGTAGAGCGCGTCGAGCTCCTCGGTCACGCGCTGCATCCACGCGGGATGGCGCAGCAGCTCGAGCAGCGCCCACGAGGAGGTGGTGGAGGTCGTGTGGTGGCCGGCGAACATCAGCGAGATGAACATGCCGGTGATGGTGTCGATGTCGTAGCGCGGCGAGCCGTCCGGGTTGCGCAGGTGGCGCAGGACGTGGAAGAGGTCGCTGGTCTGGCGCCCTTCGCGCTCGCGGCGCTCGAAGATCCCCTGCAGGTAGGCGACCAGCTTCTTGCGCGCGCGGTCGCGCTTGCGGAACGACGGGATCGGCAGGTAGGGGTTCACGTAGGCGAAGGCGTCGGTGCCGCGCTCGAGGTCGGCGAACAGCGGCACCAGCTCGGGGCCCAGCTCGGCGCGGAACTCGGGGCCGATCAGCGCGGCGCTCGAGGTGTAGATCGTGAGCTCGGCGAAGAAGTCGAGCAGGTCGATGGTGCCGGCGTCGCCCCAGCGCGAGATGAGCTGCTCGGTCTCGCGCGCGATCGTCTCGGCGTGACCGCGCATCGCCTGGTCGCGCAGCGAGCGGTTGCGCAGCGCCTGCTTGCGCTGCTCGGGCGTCGCGTCGAACACCACGCCGGGCCCGAACACCGGCTTCATGAACGGATAGGCGGCCGCCTGGTCGAGCACCTCGTCGGGCGCGCGGAAGAAGGCCTCCTGCGCGTCCTCGCCGTAGAGCATCACCAGCGACTGGCCGGCGAGGCGCAGCTCGCCCACCGGGCCGCACTCCGCGCGGCAGCGCCGCATCAGGCCGATCGGGTCGCGGCGCAGCTCGAGCAGGTGGCCGAGCAGCGGAACGCCGCCCGAGAGTCGCGGGATCGGGGCGCTCACGGTTCACCTCCCAGGCGCAGCTCGGGCGGCGCCTCCGGGCCGAGCTGGATCACGTCGAGATGCGTGCCGGGGGGCGCGCTCACGGCCGCCCGCACGGCCTGCGCGACGCTCTCGGGCGGCATCCAGCGCAGGTGGCGCTGCACGCCGATCCGGTTCCAGGTCTCCAGCACGCGCTTCACGACGGCCGGGTCCCAGCCGTCGGCGAAGCCGGTCGGGAAGGTGGGCCCCGGGCGCACGATCGTGGAGCGGATCCCGGTGCCCTCGCACTCGATCTTGAGCGTGCGCGCGAGGCCCTCGAGGCCCCACTTGCTCGCGGTGTAGCCGGGCTGGTAGGGGCGCGGCACGACCGCGTTCTCGGACGACACGAAGACCAGGTCGCCCGGCGCGCGGCGCGCGCGCAACGACGCGATCGTGCGGCGCGCGAGCAGGCCCGGGCCCACCAGGTTCACCGCGATCTCGCGCGCGAAGCTCTCGGGCGCGACCTCGTGGAGCAGGCCGGGCGTGCAGAACGCCGCGTTGTTCACGAGCGTGTCGATCGGGCCGAGCGCGGCCTCGGCCGCGTCGAAGCAGGCGTCGATCGCGGCCGGATCCGCGAGGTCGAGCGGGTGCGCCGACGCGGCGCCGCCCGCGCCGCGGATCTCCTGCGCGAGCTCCTCGAGCCGGCCTTCGCGGCGCGCCGCGAGCGCCACCGCGAAGCCCGCCGCGCCCAGCGCACGCGCGATCGCGGCGCCGATCCCCGAGGAGGCGCCCGTGACGAGCGCGACGCGCCGGCGCGCCTCGCTCATCGCGCCGCTCGTTCCCAGCGCAGCGGCAGCGCCGCGAAGCCGCGCACGTTGACCGAGTGCACGCGCACCAGCCCCTTCGGCTCGATCTCGTAGTCGGGGATCCGCTTCCACAGCTCCTCGAGCGCCACCCGGCCCTCGAGGCGCGCGAGCGAGGCGCCCAGGCAGAAGTGCGTGCCCTGCCCGAACGAGAGCGAGGCCCGCGTGTCGCGCAGCAGGTCGAAGCGGTCGGGATCGGGGAACACGCGCTCGTCGCGGTTCGCCGAGCCGATCAGCAGCACCGCGCGGTCGCCCGCGCGCAGCTTCTCGCCGTGCAGCTCGACGTCGCGCGTCACGAGCCGCGCCAGCGCCTGGGTCGAGTTGTCGTAGCGCAGCGTCTCCTCCACCCAGCGCGGCACCAGCGTGGGATCGGCGCGCAGCAGGTCGCGCTGGTCGGGATGACGCCACAGCCAGTAGAGCGCGTTGCCGAGCAGCTTGGTGGTGGTCTCGTTGCCGGCCACGATCATCAGGAACAGGAAGCCGATGATCTCGCGGTCGCTCAGCCGATCGCCGTCGATCTCGGCGGCCAGCAGCGCGCCGGTGAGGTCGTCGCGCGGGCGCTGCTTGCGGTCGGCGAGCAGCTCGGTGAAGTACCGCAGCATGCGCAGCGCCGACTCGGCGGCCGCCGGAGGCAGGCCCTGCACGCCCTCCTCGCGGTGCACGACGGTGTCGGCCCAGGTGCGTAGCTGGGCACGGTCCGCCTCGGGGACGCCGAGCAGCTCGCTGATCACGTCCATGGGCAGCCTGCCCGCGAAGTCGCGGATGAAGTCGCAGGCGCCCCGCTCGAGGACGGCGTCGAGGTAGGTGGTCGCCATGGCGCGGATGCGCGGCTCGAGCGCCTGCACGCGCCGCGGCGTGAAGCCGCGCGAGACCAGCGCGCGCAGCCGGTCGTGGCGCGGCGGGTCCATCGCCAGGAAGGACATCGTGTTCTCGGCCTGGGGATGGAAGGCGTCGAGATCGAGCGAGACGCCGTTGCGGCTCGAGAAGGTCTGCCAGTCCTTGAAGGCGGCCAGCACGTCGGCGTGACGCGAGAGCGCCCAGAAGCCGAGCTCCTCGTTGCGGTAGGCGGGCGCCTCGGCGCGCAGCCGGGCGTAGAGCGGATAGGGGTCCTCGTGGACCTGGTAGGCGTAGGGGTCGTAGACGAGGGGCTCCGGCACGCCGGGCAGCATGCCACGATTTACATAGTGGGTGCAATGTATTTTGTGGTAGCGTGGCCGCGTCGGGGGAGGACGGCATGGCGGGCGCGGCGCTGCGGGTGGGGTTCATCGGGCTCGGCAACATCGGGCTGCCGATGGCGAAGCGGCTGCCGGCGGCGGGGCTCCAGGCCACGGTCTACGACATCGTGCGCGCGCGCGTCGACGAGCTGGTGGCGGCCGGCGCGCAGCCGGCCGACTCGCCGCGCGCGGTGGCGGCCGCGAGCGACGTGATCGGCGTGTGCGTGCGCGACGACGACGACGTGCGCGCGGTGCTCGCCGGCGAGGACGGCGTCTTCGCGGGCGCGCGCGAAGGGACCGTGGTCGCGGTCCACAGCACGGTGCAGCCGGAGACGGTGATCGAGCTGGCCGAGGGAGGCGCGGCCAGGGGCGTCGCGGTGATCGACGCCTGCGTGACCGGCGGCGCGGCCGCCGCGGCCGAAGGCACGCTCACCGTCATGGTGGGCGGCGACCCGGCGCACCTCGAGAAGGCGCGCCCGATGTTCGACGCGTTCGCGCGCAAGGTGGTCGCGGCCGGCAAGCTCGGCGACGGCTGCAAGGTCAAGCTGTGCAACAACCTCATGACCTACCTCGCCTGGACCTCCGCCTTCGAGGCGACGATGCTGGCGCGCGCGGCCGGCCTCTCGCAGGAGGTGCTCGAGGAGGTGACGCGCTCGAACGGGAACATGACCGATCCGATGCTCTCGTTCCTGCGCGCGCACAAGCTCCCCGAGGAGGTGCGCCGCAGCGAGGGCTTCCAGGCCGTGATGCGCGGACACCTCGCGGTGGCCGAGAAGGATCTGGCCGCCACGCTGGCGCTGGCGCGCAAGAGCGGCGTGGCGCTGCCCGCCGCAGGCCTCGTGTCGCAGATCATGGCCCGCGTCTACGGGGTCGAGGATGGAGGACGCCGATGAGCGACGAGCACGCGCCGCGCGAGGAAGCGCGCGAGGAGATGGACGACTACTCGGGGCCGTTCCGCCCGGACTTCCGGCTCGAGGACCTCTCCAAGGAGGCGCTGGTCAAGCTGTGCCGCGAGCTGATGCTCGCCGCGCACCTGCTCGACCGGGCCATCATGCCGGCGATCCTGCAGCGCTTCGGGCCCAAGGCCATGGAAGAGCTGGCGATCGAGGAGTGGCGCGGCGCGAGCCCCGTCTACACCCAGCGGATCCGCAAGGCGATGAAGATCGAGGGCGACGACGTGCCGGCGATCTTCAAGTCGCTGCAGCTCGATCCCGGCTTCCCGCACGAGTACATGGACGTCCACTACGAGGTGGTGGACGAAAGGCGCGGCTACTTCTGGCTGAACTCCTGCGGCGCGCTCGCCGACGTCGAGCCGTGGGGCGAGGAGCGCGTGCGCTCGATGTGCCACCACATCGAGGACCCGACCTTCGACGCCACCGCCCAGGCGGTGAACCCGAAGGCGCGCGTGCGCCCCGTCCACCGCCCGCCGCGCGACCCGAAGGACCGCCGACCGGTGTGCCACTGGGAGGTCGTGATCGACGACGACGCCGAGCCGCTCGAGGAGGCGCCGATCACCCGCATCGTGCGCATGTCGACGGCGGCCCGCTTCGAGTTCTCGCCGGTGCGGAGCAGCCGCAAGCCGGCCGCGGCGAAGGAGCAGTGATGGCGGACGAGGAGCAGCGCGCGAAGGGACTGGCCTGGTTCGAGCGGGTGATGGGCTTCCGTCCGCCCGACGTGCGCGGGGACCCGTTCCTCGACGCGACGATGGACCACCTGTTCCCGGAGGTGTGGGGCCGGCCCGGGCTCGACCTGCGCGCGCGGCGCATCGCGACGCTGGTGGTCCTCATGTGCCTCGGGCACGAGGCGACCCTCAAGCTGCACCTCGGGGCCGCCATGCGCACCGGCCAGCTCAGCGACGTCGAGATCGACGAGCTGATCCTGCACGTGGCCCACTACGCGGGCTGGCCGCCGGCCGCGATCGCGAGCCAGGTGGTGCGCCAGCTGCGCGCCGAGCGCAAGCAGGCGCAGGGCGGCGCGTCGTCGGCATGAGCGCGCCCGACCGCCGCGCCCCGCGGCGCCGCCGCAGCCACGCCGAGCGCACCGCCGAGACGCAGGCGCGCATCGTGGCGGCGGTGGTCGACAGCATCGCCGAGGTGGGGCTGCCGCGGACCACCGCGGCCGAGGTGACGCGCCGCGCGGGCGTGACCTGGGGCGCGGTCCAGCACCACTTCGGCGGCAAGGACGGCATGCTGATGGCGGTGCTCGCGGACTCGTTCCGGCGCTTCGAGGAGCGCCTGGCCACCGACGGGCCGCTCGCGGAGCTGCCGCTCGCCGAGCGCGTACACGCGTTCGTGGAGCGCGCCTGGGCGCACTTC
>Ga0207873_1003132_pt1 | contig 12515 bp, 9 predicted proteins | sample BGWIniCompost_FD_187373 | JGI IMG/M metagenome (GOLD analysis project Ga0207873, IMG submission 187373) | Cellulose adapted compost microbial communities from Newby Island Compost Facility, Milpitas, CA, USA - BGW Initial Compost (SPAdes)... ... | reverse complement strand
CCGGTGCTCGGCCGCGCCGTCACGGCTTGAGCACCAGGTCGAAGTGGACGGTCACGTTGTCGTGGACCTTGAGGGTCCCGAGCATGAGCCTGGGCGGCTTGACGCCGTACTCGGTCATGTCGAGTTCGTAGCTCCCGACGACGCGGAGCGTCTCGCCGTCCTCGGCGACGGCGGTGGCGTCCATGGTCACGGCGCGCTCCTCGCCGTTGATGGTGAGCCGGCCGTTGATCCGGACGCTGGCGGTGCCGTCGGGGTCGGGCGAGACCTCGTGTCCGTCGTAGCGGAAGTGGATCATCGGGCGCTCTTCGGCGTTGAGCGCCTTGCGCATGTGGTCGTTCATGGTGCCGTTGCCGCAGTCGATCCTGGCGACGGGGATGTCGAGGGCGACGTCGGCGACGGCGTTGCCGAGGGCGGCGACGTCGACCTGGCTGGTCGCAAGGTCGATGGCGAAGGCGCCGTCGAGCGTCGTCGCCTGGCACTCGAAGTCGCGAACGGTCGATCCGCCCCGGAACCAGAGCCGGCTCTCGGGCTGGAGCGCGAGGCGGAGCGGCGCGGCGGCCACGGTCACTGCGGCGGTCTGGGCCGCCGGAGCGGGTATGCCGGCTTCCTGGGCGCCGAGTGGTGCGGCCGAAGCGACGAGCAGCGTGGTGAGGGTGAGTCCGCCGAGGCGACGTGCGGTCATGGCGAGCCTCCTTTCGGTGGCGTTGGTGTCATCTCACGGGCGCCGGGCCGTGGGGCCGGGCTGGGTCGGTTGCCGCGGCCTGGCTGGCTCGCCCGGCGACGAGCGGCGCGCTGTCGCGCTCCGCTCACCGTCTGTGTGCACGATACTCGGCGGGATCGTCGTCGGCTGTCGGGATTCGGAGGAAATTTTGTGCGGTGTCGGCTGAAGGGTGTGTAGTGGAGTACCCGACACCGTATCGGTCCGCAGGGGACGCGACGTCGGGGAGGATCGCCTGGACCAGGTCGAGGACGAGGGTGCCGGCCAGGGGGACGGAGGTCTCGATGCGGATCGGGAGCCGCTGCGCGTCGTCGGTCAGGTGGAGTCGCAGCGTGCCCTGGCCGCCGAATCGGCCGGCGTCGCGGACCTTCATCTCGACGACCACGGTCTGGAAGTCGCCGATAGGCGCGCGGAGCCGTTCCCGCCCGAGGACGCGTACGACGACGGGGTTACGCTCCGGATCGAAATGGCGCACGTGTTCGTTCATCTCGCCGTCGGCGAGGGGAAGGGTGCGCAGGAAGTAGATGAAGGAGAGTTCGTCGAGTGGGGCGTTCGTCGGTGAGCGTCCGTCGCGCCCCGTCGTCGTATCGATCCAGCGCAGCTCCTCGGGGTGGATCTCGACCTCCTCGTTCCGGGAGGTGAGCGGGTTGCGTTCCCTCTTGTGGTAGCGCAGGGACGCCAGCCCCCGCGGGTCGATCCAGGAGCGGGTCCGGTCCTCGACGGTGAAGAAGGCGACCCTGGCCTCGAAGTCGAAGTGGAGCACGTAAGCCTCGCGGCCGCGCACCGACTCGGGCCCGCCGACGCCCATGCACCCCTCGCCGACGTTGCCGAAACGGCTGCTGGTTATGCGGTAAACGAGCGTCTCGCCCGGGCCGAACGGCAGCCGCGGCGCGACCTGGGCGCTCGCGGACGCCGGGGCGAAGGTGGCGAGAACGGCCAGCGCGGCGGGCCGCGCGGCCGCCGCGAGAGATGCGCGGGCGGTCAGACGTACCAGACGCATGGTTCTATTCTCGGTCGATTGCCGATGGAATCAATCGGAAAGATGCGGGCGGCGCGTCCGGCGGTCTGTCGGGGGAATTCAGGAAAATCGATCGGGGGCTTCCCTACGCGGGGTGGTCGCCGGGATCGTCCCGAGCTCTATCGAAGAGCTCCCTGGGTTTGCCTTGGTGGTACGGACAGCATGCGCTGGCACCGCCGCCGGCGCGCATGCTATCCCTTCCCCCGATCGACTCCCGGCCGACCCCCGGCGCCGCGCGGCGTCGTCGCACCCCGCGGCGGTCCGACGCTCCATCGGTACTCTCCCCGATACGAAACTCCCTACCGGAAGCACTCTATGACCCGACTGCTGTTTACGGTCATTCTCATGTCCATTCTCGCGGGGTGTGCCTCTCCCTCGGTGAAGCGGGTGGTCGACGTCACGCCCGAGGAGGCGCCCCGCCTGCTGCTGACGCCCGCGGACCTGGAGCGCGGAGACCATTGCAGGGTGTCGCTGACCCCCGCCCCGGCGCTCGAGGATCTGATGGACTCCCCGGCGGTCCACGCGGATCTCGAACGGCTGCAGGCGGAGTCGGGTCCGGTCCAGGGGCGGGCGCTCCTCACGATCCGGGTGGACTCGACGGGAGCGCCCACGTGGATCGACATTCTGGACACGGATCTGCCCGCCCCCGTGGGCGCGGGGATCGTGCGGGCGTTCGAGGGGCGGCTCAAGCCCGTGCGGACGGACGGCGAGGACGGCCCGCGCCTCGAAGGCTGGGCTCACCGCATCGAGGTGCGGCTGGCCGAGCGCCCGGCCATGCGCGTCGGGAATCCGGTCCTCTGCACGCCGCGGGTCGTCAACGAGGAGGAGGTCAAGCGGCTGCTCCAGCAGCGTATCGAGGCGAGCGGCGGCTTCGCGTCGTTCCGGGAGCCGGCCCTCACCGTGCGCATTCGTGTCTGGGTGGATGAGTTTGGCCGACCGACGCAATCGAAGGTAGAACGCTCCGGCATGGCACCCGGGATGGACTGGATCGCGGCCGGTCTCGTCGACTCCATGGTCATCGAGCCGGCGACTCAGGACGGCCGCCCGATCCGGGTGATCATCGACGTTCCGATCACGGTACGCTTCGCGAACCCCCCGAGGCGCTGAACGCGCGGCGATCCGGGGCCCCTCGGGGCCGGGGGGCTGCACCGATCCGGCAGGACCCCACCGGATGCGACGGGGCCGGCGGCGCGAATGCGCCGCCGGCCCCCAGTCCATGACGGCGGTCACTCCGGTGCGGCGCTCAGACGAACACGATCGCCTCGGCGCGCCGCGCCGCGCCAGGTCATCATGCCGTCACCGCGCCGCCGTCACCGGCCCTTGCTTCGTCCAGCGGCCGTACCACTTCAGCATGTAGAGCTGCGTGCGCATGAAGTTGGACGGCCTGGACGACGTCCCGTGATACTCGTCGTTGAAGCGCATCATGACGACGGGCACGCCGAGCATCTTGAGCGCCTGGTAGTACTCCTCCGTCTGGCTCATGGGAGTGCGCAGATCGAGCTCGCCGGTCATGAGGAGCGTGGGCGTCTTGACGTTCTTCACGTACATGATCGGCGAGTGGGCGAGCCACTTCTCCGGGTTCTCCCAGGGGAGCGACCGGAACCGCTTGTACGCCCAATAGACGATGTCGGCCGTGCCGGCGAAGCTGAACCAGTCGACGACCGGGCAGCGCACGGCCGCGGCGGCGAACCGGTCCGTGTGGCCGATGACCCAGCTCGAGAGGACGCCGCCGCCGCTGCACCCGCCGACGTACATGCGGTCGGTGTCGATGTACCCCCGCGCCACCACGGCGTCGACGCCGGCCATGAGATCGTCGTAGTCGACGCTGGGATACGCGTCGTCGATGGCGTTGCCGAAGTCCGTGCCGTACCCCGTGCTGCCCCGGGGATTCGTGTAGAGGACGACGTACCCGTTCGCCGCGAAGTTCTGGAACATGTAGTTGAAGCCCACGTTGTACATCGCGTGCGGGCCGCCGTGGATCTCGAGGATGAGCGGGTACTTCTTCGACGGGTCGAAGGACGGCGGCTTGACGATCCACCCCTGGATGCGGGCGCCGCCCGTCGACTCGTACCAGATCTCCTCGACCTCGCCCAGCCGGATCCCGGCGAGGACGTCGTCGTTGACGTGGGTGAGCTGACGGATCTGGCCCGGGCGGCGGACGTCGAAAGCGACGACGTCGCCGGGCTCGTGGGGCGCCGTGCGCACGCCGACCGCCGTGCCGTTCCTCGAGATCGAGGAGAGGGTGAGCATGTGCACGCCGTCGGTGAGCTTGCGGACGCGGCCGTCGAGCGTGGCGTGGTAGACGTTGCGCGTGCCGCGGTCGTCGACGGCGAAGTAGAAGCCGCGGCCGTCGGGTGCCCAGGTGAGGCCGGAGACGTCGCGGTCCAGGTCGGGCGTCACCTTGCGCATCCCACGGCCGTCGATCCCGACCACGTGGATCTCTGCGACGTGGTACGTCTGGTCCGTCCTGTCCGTGCCTGTGAAGAGGACGTGCCGGCCGTCGGGGGAGACGACGGGGCCGGTCCAGTTCCCCTTGCGGTCGGTGAGCTTCCGGATCTCGCGGGTCTCGACGTCGACGGCGTAGATCGCCGACTCGGCGAAGCGCATGTCGGGGTCCTCGGTCAGGCCGTCGAAGACGATGGTCCGGCCGTCGGGCGTCCAGTCGTAGCCGGCGCCGAAGTCCATGCCGCTGAAGCGCGCGCCGACGTGCCACTCGCCCTCGGTGATCTGGCGCGGGGTGCCGCCGTCCGCCGGGACGATGAAGAGGTGGTTCCACCCCTCCGCCTGGAAGCCGACGCGGTCCTGGCGGAAGTGCATGCGCTCGACGATGCGGGGCGCGGGCGTCCAGTTCGCGCCCGGGGGCGCGGGCGGAAGGTCGATCCGCCAGTCGCTCTTCGGGGCGGGCGGGACGCGCATGACGAAGGAGATCGACCGGCCATCGGGCGACCACTTCACGTTCATTGGCGTCTCGGTCAGGCGAGTCACCTGCGTCGTCGCGCCTTCGGCGTCCATCCACCGCACGAAGATCTGCGTACCCTTCGGCTCGCCCGGGGCGAGGTACAGGATGCGCGTGCCGTCGGGAGACCAGCGGGCCGAGGAGCCCTCGACGAGGAAGCGGTTCCTCGAGCCGTCGGCGTCCATGATCCAGAGCGCCGACCGCCAGCGGTCCTGCACTTTGTCGACCCAGCGTCGCGTGTAGATGATCTGCCGGCCATCGGGCGAGATCTGCGGGTCGGCGACGCCCTCCCAGTCCAGGTAGTGGTCGACGGTGAGGAGGGTGTCCGACGGGGTCTCCTGGGCGAAGGCCGCCGGCGCGAGTGGGGTGGCGAGCGCCAGCGCGGCGGTCGCCACGGCGGCGAGCGCCGGGGCCAGGATGAGGTGCCGTAGCCGATGTCGCATGGTCGAATCCTCCTTCTCGGGTGGCGTGATCGCCGCGGTCGGGACGCCGACGCGGCGCTGGGGACGAGCCGGGCGAGCGCGGGTTCGCGATGGGCCGGCACGGGCCCGCGCCGGCGCGGTTGCGGGTCCGTGGCTGGCCGACGCGGGTCCGCGCCGGCGGACTTGCGAGTCCGGGGCGAACCCGCACGAGTCCGTGCCGGCGCGGCCGGCGCCGTCACACTCACGCGCCCGCGAAGACCTTCCTCCCGAGCGCGCGGCCGATGAAGCGCAGCCGCTCGGGCCAGGGGAGGCGCATCAGGTTGGTCTTCACGACGCCACGGGTGAAGTACGTCTTGCGCGAGTAGTCGATCGCGCAGTCGACGACGATGGGGCGGCCCGCCTCCGTCGCCGCAGCGACCTGGTCGAGGACCGCGGCGACGTCGTCGTCGGAGTCGAGGCGCAGGCACTCGACGCCGAGCCCCTCGCAGATGCGGCCGAGGTCGTAGTCGTGGACCTCGCTGGCGACCTTGCGGTTGAGCGCGACGCCCTGGAACTGGGCGATCTGCGCGAGTTCGCGGTCACGGAGCACGATGACCGCGACGGGGATGTCGTATTGCGCGGCGGTCAGCAGCTCGAGGCCCGTCATGAGGAACGCGCCGTCGCCGGCGAGTACGACGACGGGCGCGTCCGGGCGCGCGAGCTTCGCGCCGATCGCGGCCGGGACGGAGTACCCCATGCAGGAGTAGTCGACGGGCGCGAGGAACTGGCCGGGCTTGTCGAGGCGCAGGCACTCGACGGCGAGGAAGGTGCCGTTGCCGCTGTCGGCGACGAAGATCGTCTCGGGGCCGAAGCGGCGCTGGAGCGAGCGGAGCAGGTGCGCGGGCGTGACGCCGGGGCCGCCGGCGTCGGCGAGCCACTCGCGCCAGACCATCTCGTGGCCCTGGCGGATGCGGACGCGCAGCTCGGCGCCGCGGAGCCCGCCCTCGGCGGGTCGCTTCTCCGCGAGGCGGTCGAGGAGGCGGCGGACGAACTCGGCGGCGTCGGCGTGGATCGCCAGATCCGCGGGGTAGTTGCGCCCCGGGACCTCGGGGTCGATGTCGACGTGGATGAGCGGGCGGCGCGGCTTCATCCCGTAGCTCCCCGTCGCCACCTCGCCGAACTTGCAGCCGATCGCCAGCGTCGCGTCGCAGTGCGAGGCGATGTCGCGGACGAACGGGGGCGCGGCGTCGCCGAAGCCGGGCCAGAGGAAGTGGGGGTGCGACTCGGGGAAGACGCCCTTCCCCTGGAAGGTGGTCGCGACGGGCGCGTCCAGCATCTCGGCGAGCCGAACGAGGTCCTCGCCCGCGGCGGCGGCGCCGAGGCCGAGGTAGAGGAGCGGCCGTCGGGCGCGGAGCAGGAGCTCGGCGGCGCGGTCGATGTCGGCGGGTGAAACCGATCCGCCGGCCCCTCCCCGCGTCGGCGGGCTCCAGCGCAGCTCGACGTCGTGGGCGAAGAGGTAGAGGTTCGCCGGGATCTCGACGAAGACGGGGCCCGGCGCGCCCTCGCGGGCGATGCGGCAGGCCTCGCGGATCGTCGGGTAGATCTGGGCGCCGGTCTCGGGGCGGAGCTGCGCCTTGGTGATGGCCCGGACGATGGCGAACTGGTCCACGTCGTGGAGCTGGTAGGCCATCCCCGTGTCGCGGCGGATGCCGCAACCGAGGACGAGCATGGGGACGTTGTCCATGAACGCCTCGGCGATCCCGCTGAGCGCGTGGGTCAGCCCCGCGCCGGGGACGAGGTTGGCGCAGCCGAGCTTTCCGGAGGCGCGCCAGACGGCGTCGGCCATGAAGGACGCGCTCTGTTCGTCGGTCACGAGGATGGGGCGAACGCTCTCGGATTCGGCGAGGGCGTCGTAGAGCTCTATGTTGTGCGTGCCGGGGATCCCGAAGGTGAAGGGGATCCCCTCGTCTTCGAGTGCGCGGACGACGATCTGTCCGCCGGTCAGTTTCATCGGGAGCCACCTCCTGTACTGCGTCCGCCGCCCATGCGGGGACCTCCTGCGATCGGTACCGACTCGTCCAGCCGTGTCACCGCGTCATCGTTCACGCGGGGACCTTCTCCGTCGTGGCGAGGAGCGCCGCGGCGTCGGCGCGGATCGCCTCGGCCGCACGGTCCGCGAGCGCCATGACGGTCAGGTACGGGTTGATCTCGACGGCGTCCGGGAAGAGCGCCGAGTCCGCGACGCGGAGCCAGGGGATGCCGTGGACGCGGCCCCAGGCGTCGGTCACGGAGTCGGGGACGTCGCGGCCCATCCCGCAACCGCCCATGAGGTGGGCGGCGGAGACGGAGATCTTCCCGGGCTTGAAGTGCCGCGCGTCGATGAGCTCGTCCACGCGGTCCATGTCCCTGCGCTCGATGAGCGGCGGATCGGCGGAGGGCGCGTGGACGCGGAGCGCGCCGGCGGCGAAGAAGATCCTCGCCGCCGTGCGCGTCGCCCGGACGAGGGCCTCGACGACCTCGTCCGTGAAGGTGTAGTGCACGATCGGCCGGCCGTCCTGGTCGACGGTGATGTAGTTGGACGGGACGGCGCGGTCGCAGGCGAGGACGAGGATCATCTGGAGGCGCGGGAAGGCGCGCATGAGCGCGCTGTGCTCGGCGCCGAAGCCGGTCAGGTTCTTCGCCGTGGTGAACGGGAAGTACATGCACGTCTCGAGGATGAAGCGCTCCTCCTCGGCGCGGTCCAGGTAGAAGCTCTTGGGATGGCCGACGTCGTTCGTGATCTCGCGGGGGTGCTCGGCCACCAGGATGTGCGCGGGGTGGCAGGTGAACCCTGCACCGAGGCGCGGGAGCCGGGCGCCGAAGCCGGAGCGGAGCAGGAGCGCGGAGGAGCCGATCGACCCGCCGCAGCAGACGACGATCCCGGCGCGGACGCGGTAGTCGCCCGGCGGCCACTCGGAGGGGAGCCCCTTCTCGCCCGGCATCTTCTCGCTGACCCGGACGACGACGGCGCGTTCCTCGATGCGGAGCGCCTCGGCGCGGGTGACGACCTCGACGCCTTGGCGCTCGGCGTTGGGGAGCTGGACGCGGTTCGTGCCCTGTTTGGCGGCGTTGGGGCACCCGAGGTTGCAGAGCGAGCTGCCCCTGCACCCCTTCACGTTGATCGGGAATTGCTCCGCCCGGTACCCCGCCTTCTCGCACCCCTCGACGAAGAGCCGGTTGTTCTCGTTGATCCGCTCGGGCGGGAGGAAGTGGACGTTGTTCTCCTCCATGTACTTGCGCGAGCGGGCGGCGATGTCGGCGTGGTCGAGGCCGGGGACGTTCCAGCGGCGGATCACGCGCTCCGGGGCGATGATCGAGGTGCCGGTGTAGACGACGGTCGAGCCGCCGTAGGCACGGCCGAAGGCGAGGGTCATGGTCCCCTCGGCGGTCAGGAAGCCGCCGTTGTCCTCGTAGAGGGCGCCGGACATGTCCAGCTCGCGGCCGGTGAACTCGTCGTCGCGGAGGCGCGGTCCTTTCTCGAGGACGAGGATGCGGAGGCCGTCTCGGACCATGGGCGCGAGCGCCTGGGCGACGGTGCCGCCGCCGGCGCCGGAGCCGATGATGACGATGTCGTAGTGCTTCTCGGTCATGCGTCCTCCTCGAGCGGACCGGCGTTCGGTGTGGCGGGCGCCCCCTCGGCCGGCGCACCGGTCGTGGCATCCGCCGGGCCCCGTCTAGCATCCCACCCGCGCGGGTCCGCGCGGTATCCGATCTCCTTCGCGGCGGCGGGGCGGGCGTAGTAGCCCATGAAGACGAGGGTGCGCAGGCCCCAGAAGCCGCGGCGCAGGAGGAGGAGCGGCGCGTTCTCGAAGCGGCGCAGGACGAGGGTGCGTCGCGCGGGGTCGAGAGCGGTGAAGGTGCGGCCGTAGAGGAGGAGCGGGCGGAGCTGGATGACGCGGATCAGTGTCTGGAGCTGGCGTCGCAGCGCGGGCGGTCGGGCGGCGAGCGCGTCTTCTATGATCCGCTCGACTTCGGCCCATTCGTCCTCGGTCAGCGACGCGGCCTCGGGCACGATCGTCGTGGCGATCGCGCGGAACGCGGGGCGGACGGGAGCGAGGACCGGTGGCATGGGGTCGGCTCCGACTGGGTGATGCCGGCGTACACGAACCCTCGGCGGCTTCGGCCAGGCCGGTGAAGACTCTCGAATATGGGGAAGTTAGGCGCGGGGATCGCCGGCGGCAACGGGGCGCGTGTGCGACGGCGCGCCAGCGTACTCGCGGGCGGACCGGACGGGCCGCCGGGGGGCGTTCGCTCGCCGGGTGGCGCCCCTACTCCCGGAACGCCGTCGCGGCGAGGTGGAGGAGGTGGTGGGGCCGGCCGGTGACGCGCAGGAGGGTGAGGAGGAGCGGCGCGGCGGCCGGGAACCGGTGCGCGAAGCGGACGAGTGCGACCGCGCGGCGGGTGAAGCCGAGCGACCGGTGGTTGGCGGGCCGGCGGCGGTCCTCGAAGGCGGCGAGGCGCTCGGCCGAGAGGTCGTCGTCGCGGAGTGCGGCGTCGGCGACCTCGGCGAGGGCGAGGGCGTCGAAGACGGTGGCGTTGGCGCCCTGTCCGCCGGCGGGGCTCATGGGGTGCGCCGCGTCGCCCAGGATGGCGGCGCCGTCGGCGACGTAGCGGTCGGCGTGGCCGTACACGCGACGGGTACGCGTGAGCGTGCGCGGGTCGGCGATGCGCTCGCGGAGCGCGTCCGCGAGGGGGGTGAGGGCGGCGAGCCCGCGCCAGAACGCGTCGGTATCCCCGGCGAACATGGCATCGACAACGCCGATCGTCGCGAGGAGCACGCCGGCGACGCGGTCGCCGGGGGCGGGGACGAAGAGGGCGGCGAAGAGGTCGTCGCGGACGGCCTCGGGCCGGAACCAGGCGATGGCGGCGTCGTCGGGGATCTCCGGCGGCCGATCCAGCATGAAGGTCAGGAACTCGACGGGGAAGAGGCGGAGCCGGGCGCGGATCCCGAGGCACTCGCGGACGATGGAGCGTGGTCCGTCGTCGCCGACGAGGAGGCGGCCGTGGGCCTCGAACGCGCGGCCGTGCATGCGGCCGCGGACGCCGGCGACGTACCCGTGCTCGCGGATCAGGTGCGTGACCTCGGCGCCGCGGTCGAGCTCGACCCGGCCGGTCGCCAGGGCGGCGTCGATGACGATCGAGCGGGTGAGCGCCGGGTCGACGGACACGGGCCGGCTCCCGGCTTCACGGAGGTCGTCGGGTCCGATGGCGAGGATGGTGTCGGATCCGCGCCGCACTTCGATGCGGCGGATCGGCAACGCCGCGGCCGGGGAGAGGAGGTCGCCCGCGCCGAGGTCCACCAGGGCGCGGAGCGTCGCCTCCTGAAGGATCTCGGGGCGCGCGATGGACGGCGGCGCGGGCTCGCGCTCGAGGATGCGGACGCGGTGGCCGCGGCGGCCGAGGGCGAGGGCGAGGACGGCGCCGCCGATCCCGCCGCCGACGATCAGCGCGTCCGTGCTCATGCAGCGATCACGATGGTCGCGATGCGACCTGCTCGGCGACGTAGAGCTCGTCGATGATCGGCCGGAAGCGGGCCACGGCCTCGGGGCGTCGCAGGCGTCGCAGCACGGCGAGGCCTCCGGTCTCGTCGCCATCCAGCAGCCGGAAGGCGCGGATGCGCTCCGCTTCCGGGAGCCGGTCGTTGACTCGCCGGACTTCTTCCTCGACGAGAGCGTGGAGCTCCGGGTCGCCGATCGGTCGGTCGGTCAGCTCGGGGTGCCATGCGGCGATAGCATCGCGGTCGATCGTCAGGATCGCGACCATGAACGGCCGGCGGTCGCCGTAGGCGAGCGCATGGGCGATGAACGGCCGCTCGTGGAGGAGCTGCTCGATCTTCTGCGGGGCAACCAGATGCCCGTCCGCACTGACGATGAGGTCACTCTTCCTCCCGGTCACGTAGATGAAGCCGTCCTCGTCGATGCGGCCGACGTCGCCGGTGCGGAGGAAGCCGTGGTCGTCGAAGGCCTCCGCGCTCCGGTCGGGGTCGCGGTAGTAACACGAGAACACGTTGGGCCCGTGGACGAGGAGCTCGCCATCCGCCGCGACGCGGACCTCGATCCCCGGGAGCGGTCGCCCGACGGAGCCGGCGCGTGCGGCACCCGGGCGGTTCGCGGTCACCGGTCCCGCGGTCTCGGCCATTCCCCAGCCGTCGAAGACCCGGATGCCGTCGGCCTCGAAGAAGCGCGCGAGCTCGGGATCGAGCGGTGCGCCGCCGCAGAAGATCGCGGCGAGGCGGCCGCCGAGGCGCTCGCGGGGCGGGCGGTCTCCCAGCCTCTCACGGATTCGCTCCAGGAGCCGCGGCGCGGTCACGAGTGCGTCCGGCTGCAGAGCGGCGGCGTCCTCGAGGATCGTATCGCCGGCCCGACCGAGCGCAAGCGTGCGCCCGAGGAAGAGCGCGGCGAACTCGCCGCAGACGCGTCCGAGCACGTGGCTCGGCGCGATCGGGCAGAGCACCTGCTCGATCGGCTGGAGCGCGTCGGCGAAGGCGCGCGCGGACGCGGCGAGGGCGCCGATCAGGTTGCCGTGGGTCAGGAGCGCGCCCTTCGGCAGCCCCGTGGTCCCGGCGGTGTAGCAGATCGTGGCCGGCGCTTCGCGGGCCCGCCGTGCCGTCCGGTCCAGGCGGATCGCGCCCTGCCCCGGCGCGGGTAGCGACTCCAGCGCTGCCAGCGACAGGAGCGTCAGGTCCCCCGGCGCCTCGCCCTCCAGCAGGATCACGTGCTCCAGGCTGGGCGCGCGGTGCCGCAGCCCCTCGACGCGCGCCGCCGCGTCCCGGTCCTCCACGAAGGCGACGCGTGCGTCTACGTGGTTCAGGATGCACGCCAGCTCCTCTTCGGGCAACTCCGGATCGATCCCGAGCACCACCGCGCCGGCCGCCATGGCGCCGAGATCGGCGAGGATCCACTCGGGCCGGGCGCCGGACAGGATCGCCGCGCGGTCGCCCGGGCGCACGCCCAGCATCTCGAGTCCGCCGGCGATCGCCTCGACTCGATGCAGGACCCGGCCATACGTCCAGTCGCGCCACGCGCCGTCCCGGAAGAATCGCAGGAGCACGCGGTCGGGCTGGTCCACCGCGCGCTCGCGCAAGAGTTGGATCAGGTTTTCGATCGCCACAGCCGCCTCCCGTGGACTGTCCGTCGTTGAGACGGAGAGCATCTGCAGGACGCGCGCCGGCGGGGTGTGGCTGCGGATCGGCGGGAGTGTCGTGGTCGGCGCCTGGTGGTGTGGGGCAGGTGATGGACCGGCGCGCGAGGCGGCCGCGCTCCGCGCGGCGGGGACGGCTTCTGAGGCGCGCCCGCGGCGACGGCGCCGCGTAACCGTGCGGGGAGCGGCCGCCTGCGGCGGCGGGGTCGGCCGGCTCGCTTCGCTCGCCGGCGGGGGCGGCGG
>Ga0207873_1003130_pt1 | contig 12521 bp, 13 predicted proteins | sample BGWIniCompost_FD_187373 | JGI IMG/M metagenome (GOLD analysis project Ga0207873, IMG submission 187373) | Cellulose adapted compost microbial communities from Newby Island Compost Facility, Milpitas, CA, USA - BGW Initial Compost (SPAdes)... ... | reverse complement strand
AGCCAGGTCGCGACACCGGCCAGCAGCGCCGCCAGCCACGACAGCAGGATCCGCTGGCGTGCCAGGCGCGCCGCCTGGTCGCGGATCGCCGCCAGTTGCTGGGCCGGCAGGAAGTCGCGCAGCTGCGGCCACAATGCGGGGCCGTCCAGCAGCTCGATCCGCTGCAGGGCGGCGACCGGACGCACCTCGTCGCTGATCCGTCCCTGGGTGACCAGGAACGCCCCGGCGGCGTCCTTGAGCTGGATCGCGCGCGCCAGTTCGTTCACCGTCAGCCGTCCGAGCACGAACGCGCTGCCGTGCTTGCACGAGAGCAGCCAGCGCTCCTGGTCGCGCACGAGCACGAAGTCCTGGTCGTCGCCGCTGTTGTCCTCGTCGATCAGGCGCGTGAACCCGCGCCGGCCGAGCGCGTCGAGCACCATGTGGATGAAGCTGCGCCAGGACACGCCCGACAGGGCGGTGATGCCGGCGCGGGTTTCATCGCGGCGGCGCTGGACGAGGTGGAAGTAGACCGTCGCCAGTCCACCGACGAGCAGCGTCACGGCGATCGCGATGAGCCAGTTCGACATGGGTAACGGGGTACGGGGGGCGTGGAGAGGATAGCGGAATCACCGCCGCCGGAGAGGCGCACGCGCATGACGACGGGGCCTGGCCGGGTTCCAACCGATACCGCCGCCCCGCGCCGGCGTGGCCCGGAGGCAGGGTCGGTGAGCGGACGGGGAAGGGCGCCGGGGCGCCTGGACGCAACCGTATTCAGAACCGCTCGGCCAGCACCCGCCGGATCTCGGCCTCGATCGGGGCGCGCATCGCCGAAAGCAGGAATCCGAGCGACGCGGTCACGTGCAGCAGCTGCGGTTCGAGCGCGATGCGGCCGTCCACGCCTGGACGGCTGAAGCGCAGGGTGTCGCCGTGCCAGTCGCATTCGACGCCGAAGCGCTGCACCAGCGAGTCGGCGACCTGCTGCACGGCCTGGCGCGCCTGCTCCATCGACAGGTCGTGGCTGTGGCGGATGTCGATACCGGCCATGGGGCGGGGAAAGTCCGGGGGGCGGTCATTCTGCCAGACGCGACGTCGCGCGCAGCGTGATAGATTGCCGCGCCTATGGAGTCCGTCAGACTGCGATTCGCCGGAGAGGCGTCGAACGACCGGCCGCTGGCGATCGGCGTGCACGGGCTCGGGCGGCGCGCGGGCGGCACGGTGGAACTGGTCGAGGGCGGCAACGAGCCGGTGCGCCTGTGCGTGGACCGGCGCGGCGTCTGGCTGAACGTCGACGAGGGCGGGCCCGGCGTGCACGTCAACGGGCGCCAGGTGCGGCGGATGGCGATGCTGCGGATCGGCGACGCGATCTACGTCGACGGGACCGAGCTGCGCCTGGTGTCGGCGATCCCGGTACAACTGCCGCCCGACGACCTGCCGCCGCCGCCATCGGACGGCATGCCGAACCTGCGCGTGGTGCTGCGCGGCGTCGGCGGGCGTTACCACGGCCGCTGCTTCACCCTCGAGCGGCCGCGCCTGGTGGGTCGCAGTTCGGAAGCCGACATCCGCATCGACGACCCTGCGTTCGCCGACCGCCACGCGCGCCTGGAGCTGGCGGGCGACCAGGTGGTGCTGCGCGACCTGGGGTCGGCCGAAGGCAGCGTGGTCAACGGCGAGCCGGTGCGCGACGCGCTGCTGTCGCCCGGCGACCAGGTCGTATTCGACGGCCACCACCGCTTCGTGGTCGAAGCGCCGCAGCGCCGGCCGCGCGCGGCCGAAGCCCGGCCGGCGGCGCCCGACGCCTCCAACGACGACGAGGCCGCGCCTTCCACGGCGCCGGGCTGGCGCCTGCCCTGGCTGCTGCTGGCCGCGATCGGGATCGCCGCGGCGCTTGCGGCGCTGCTGCTGTTCGGCTCAGGCTGAGGCGCGGCGCGGCGCACGTCGCGCCAGGCGGGTCCACAGGCGCCAGCCCAGCAGCAGGGCGAGGATGCAGGCGTACAGCAGCGGCTCGCGGTAGTCCGATTTCACGATCCACCAGAAGTGCAGCACGGCGAACACGGCCACCGCGTACACCAGGCGGTGCAGCCGGCCCCAGTGGCGGCCCAGGCGCCGCATCCAGCCCCGGGTCGAGGTCAACGCGAGCGGGACCAGCAGCAGCCAAGCCGCGAAGCCGACGGTGATGTACGGCCGCTTTGCGATCTCCCCGAACACCATCGCCCAGTAGCCGGCCAGGTCCAGTCCGAGCCAGGCGGCGAAGTGGAGGCTGGCGTAGGCGAAGGCGTACAGCCCGAGCATGCGCCGGAAGCGCAGCAGCACCGGCTGCCCGGTGAGCTGCCGCAACGGCGTGACGGCCAGGGTGAGCAGCAGCAGGCGCAGGGCCCACTGGCCGAGCGCGTGCTCGATCGCCGCCACCGGGTCCGGGCCGAGCGCGTCGATGTCGATGCCGCGCAGGACCAGGCCTGCCTTCCAGGCGAGCAGCCCCAGCGGCAGCAGGGCCAGGAGATGCACCGCGAGCTTGGCCGCGACCAGCGGCAACGAGGCCTGCGCGTCCGGCCCCCGGCCCGGCCGGGCGCCGGCACCTTCGACCGCGCGGGCGCGCGGGCCGCGTTTCAGTACCACTTCTTCAAGTCCATGCCCGAGTAGAGCGAGGCCACCTGGTCCCCGTAGCCGTTGAACATGCGGGTCGGGATGCGGTCCGCGACCAGGCGGTTCGCCGTGCCGGCGATGCGGCGCTCGGTCTTCTGGCTCCAGCGGGGGTGGTCGACGTCCGGATTCACGTTGCTGTAGAAGCCGTACTCGCGCGGCTGCAGCCGGTTCCAGGCGGTCGGCGGCATGCGTTCGGTGAAGCGGATCGCGACGATCGACTTGATGCTCTTGAAGCCGTACTTCCACGGTACCACCAGCCGCAGCGGCGCGCCGTTCTGCTGCGGCAGCGGCTTGCCGTACAGGCCGGTGGCCAGGAACGCGAGCGGGTGCATGGCCTCGTCGATCCGCAGGCCCTCGCGGTAGGGCCAGTCGATCGAGCGGAACCGCACCCCGGGCATCTGCTCCGGGTCGGCCAGGCTGGTGAAGGCCACGTACTTCGCCCTCGAGGTGGGCGCGAACTTGCGCAGCACGTCGGCGAGCGGGACCCCGAGCCAGGGAATCACCATCGACCAGCCTTCGACGCAGCGCAGGCGGTAGATGCGCTCGGTGGGGGCGGCGCCGCGCAGCAGGTCGTCCAGGTCGACGATGCCCGGCCGATCGCATTCGCCCGACACCTCGACCTGCCAGGGAGAGGTGCGCAGGGTCCGCGCCGCCCGGGACGGGTCCGACTTGCCGGTGCCGAACTCGTAGAAGTTGTTGTAGCTGGTGACGTCCTCGTAGCGGGTGAGCGGTTCGTCGGTGCTGAAACCGGCGCGGGCCTCGGCCGGCGTGACCCGCGCGGTCGAAGGCGAGGGCGGCTCGGCCTCCGCGCAGCCCGCCAGCGACAGCAGCGGCATGCCCGCCATCGCGCCCAGCAGTTCGCGGCGCCTGCGGTACACGGTTTCATCGGTAACGGCCGATTCGGGAATGGCGAGCGTGCGGCGCAGGGACATGGCTGGTTTCCTCCGGAACTTCTGTTGGAACGCGCAACGCACGGAAAGTTGCGTCCCGGCGGGAAACGCTGGTGCACTGCGGCATACTAGGAGGCTTCCCGTCCCCGCATTATTCGTCGACCGATGGCGCGTGCATACAACTTCAGTCCCGGACCCGCGGCACTGCCCGAAGCCGTCCTGCGCCAGGCGCAGCAGGACATGCTCGAGTGGGGCGATGCCGGCGCTTCGATCGTCGAGATCAGCCATCGTGGTCCCGAGTTCCTCGAGGTCGCGCATCGCGCCGAGGCCGACCTGCGCACCCTGCTGGCGATCCCCGACGACTACGCGGTGCTGTTCCCGGCCGGTGGCGCGACCACCCAGCAGGCGCTGATCGCGCTCAACTTCGCCGATCCCGGCCAGCGCGTGGACTACGTGATCACCGGCCACTGGGGCCGTACCGCGCTCAAGCAGCTGGCGACGGTGGACGTGAACATCGCCGCGAGCAGCGAGGACGACGGGTTCCGCACCATCCCCGCGCGCGAGTCCTGGCGGCTGTCGAAGGACGCGGCCTACGTGCACGTTACCGCCAACGAGACCATCCACGGCGTGGAGTTCCGGCCGGCGTGGGGCCCGGTGCCCGACACCGGCGACGTGCCGCTGTTCGCCGACTTCAGTTCCAGCATCGCCTCCGAGCCGATCGACGTCTCGCGCTACGGGCTGATCTACGCCGGCGCGCAGAAGAACCTCGGCCCGGTCGGCATCACCGTGGTGATCGTGCGCCGCGACCTGCTCGCGCGCGCCGGCCATCCACGCGCGGACATCTTCAACTACGCCTCGCAGCTGCGCGCGGAATCGATGCTCAACACGCCGCCGACCTGGAACTGGTACGTGCTGGGCCTGACCGTGCGCTGGATGATCGAGCAGGGCGGCACCGCCGAATTCGACCGCCGCAGCGCCGAGAAGAGCGCGCTGCTGTACGACGCGATCGACGGCTCGGGCGGCTTCTACCGCAACGACGTGGATCCGGCGGTGCGCTCGCGCATGAACGTGCCGTTCTTCCTGCCCGACCCGGCGCTCGACGCGCCGTTCCTGGAGGGGGCGCGCGAGGCCGGCCTGATCGGGCTCAAGGGCCACCGGGTCACCGGCGGCATGCGCGCCTCGCTCTACAACGCGATGCCGGTCGAGGGCGTGCGTGCCCTGGTGGCCTACATGCGGGAGTTCCAGACGCGCCATGGCTGACAAGCGCAGTTCCAGCAAGGCCGCGCGCGGGCGCGGCACGCCGGCCCGCAACGCCGCCCCGGTCGCGGCCAGGGGCAAGCGCGGCGCGACCGGGTCCGCGCCCGCGCGCGGCAAGGGGGCCGGCGCCGAGCAGTCCGACCGCGCCTCCGCGGGCGAGATGAAGATCGACGCCGAGGCGTCGGCGCGCAGCCGGCGCGAGTTCGCCAAGCAGGCGCAGCCCGACCTGGCCGCGGTGCGCGCCCAGATCGACGGCATCGACCGCGAGATCCAGGCGCTGATCGCCGAGCGCGCGCTGTGGGCGCACCAGGTCGGCAAGGCCAAGGGCAAGCTGGCCGCGGCGATCGACTACTACCGGCCCGAGCGCGAGGCGCAGGTGCTGCGGCGCGTGGTGGACCGCAACCAGGGGCCGCTCAGCGACGAGGTCCTGGTGCGGCTGTTCCGCGAGATCATGTCGGCGTGCCTGGCCCAGCAGGAGCCGCTCAAGGTCGGCTACCTCGGCCCCGAGGGCACGTTCTCGCAGCAGGCCGTGCACAAGCACTTCGGCCACTCGGCGCGCGGCCTGCCGCTGGTGAGCATCGAGGAGGTGTTCGACGAGGTCGCCGCGGGCAACGCCGATTTCGGCGTGGTGCCGGTGGAGAACTCGGGCCAGGGCACGATCCAGTCCACGCTCGACATGTTCCTGACCTCGCCGCTGAAGATCTGCGGCGAGGTCGAACTGCGCGTGCACCAGTACCTGCTCTCGCGCACCGGCCGGATCGAGGACATCGAGCGGGTGTACTCGCACGGTATGTCGCTGGCGCAGTGCAAGAACTGGCTGCGGCAGAACCTGCCGGACGTGCACAAGGAAGCGGTGTCGAGCAACGCCGAGGCGGTGCGGCGCGCCAAGAAGTCCGACGATGCCGCGGCGATCGCCGGCGAGAACGCTGCGCACGTCTACGGCATGAAGGTGGTGGCCGGCCCGATCGAGGACCGCAACGACAACACCACGCGGTTCCTGGTGATCGGCCGGGCCTCGTTCCCGCCGTCGGGCAACGACCGCACCTCGCTGATGGTGTCGATCCGCGACCAGCCCGGCGCGCTCTACCGCATCCTCGAACCGCTGGCGCGGCGCGACATCAGCATGAACCGGATCGAGTCGCGGCCAGCCCATGGCGCGCTGTGGCAGTACGCATTCTTCATCGACGTCGCGGGCCATGCCGACGAGTCGCCGCTGAAGGACGCGCTGGCCGAGATCGACGATTTCGCCGGCGACGTGCGCGTGCTCGGTTCGTACCCGGTCGCCGTGCCCTGACAGGCCGTGGCGCGGGCCGGGCCGCCGGCCCGGCCGGGCGCGCGCGTCCCCGATTCCCATCGCATCTTCTCTTGGACAGGACCAGATGAGCAGCAGCACCAAGGGCACGGACTGGATCGCAACGCGGGGCACGCCGCTGCGCGGCGAGATCGCGGTGCCGGGCGACAAGTCGGTGTCCCATCGCGCGATCATGCTGGCGTCGATCGCCGAGGGCACGTCGCGCATCGAAGGCTTCCTCGAGGGCGAGGACGCGCGTGCGACCGAGGCGATCTTCCGGCGCATGGGCGTGCGCATCGAAGTCCCGGGCCCCGGACGGCGCGTCGTCCACGGCGTCGGCCTGCACGGGCTGCAGGCGCCGGACGGACCGCTGGACTGCGGCAACGCCGGCACCGGCATGCGCCTGCTCGCCGGCCTGCTGGCCGGGCAGGCGTTCGACACCGTGCTGGTGGGCGACGCCTCGCTGTCGAAGCGGCCGATGCGGCGCGTGACCGTGCCGCTGGCGCGCATGGGCGCGCGCATCGACACCGGCGAAGGCGGCGTGCCGCCGCTGCGCATCCACGGCGGCGCCGCGCTGCAGGGCATCGAGATCCGCACCGAGGTGGCCAGCGCCCAGGTCAAGTCGGCACTGCTGCTCGCCGGCCTGTATGCCGCCGGCACCACGACCGTGCACGAGCCGCATCCGACCCGCGACTACACCGAGCGCATGCTGCACGCGCTGGGCTGGCCGATCGGGTTCTCGCCCGGCCATGCACGGCTCGAGGGCGGGCACCGCCTGCTCGGCCGCGACATCGTGGTGCCGGCCGACTTCTCCTCGGCGGCGTTCTTCATCGTCGCCGCCAGCCTCATCCCCGGCTCGGAGCTGGTGTTGCACCGGGTCGGCATGAACCCGCGCCGGACCGGGCTGCTGCACGTGCTGCGGGCGATGGGGGCCGACATCGAGCAAACGCCGGCAGGGGAGCAGGGCGGGGAGCCGGTGAGCGACCTGCGCGTGCGCCACGCCCCGCTGCACGGGATCGAGGTCCCGGTTGAGCACGTGCCCGACATGATCGACGAGTTCCCCGCGCTGTTCGTCGCCGCGGCGTGCGCCAAGGGCCCGACCGTCGTCCGCGGCGCTGCGGAACTGCGGGTCAAGGAGTCCGACCGCATCGCCACCATGGCCGCCGGACTGCGCACCCTGGGCGCACGCGTGGACGAGACGCCCGACGGCGCGACCATCCACGGCGGCGCCCGCCTGGGCAGCGGCGAGGTGGACAGCCATGGGGATCACCGGATCGCGATGTCGTTCGCGATCGCGGCGCAGCTGGCCGCGGGCGAGGTGCGGATCCGCGACGTCGAAAACGTGGCGACCTCGTTCCCCGGGTTCGACGCGCTGGCGCGCGGAGCCGGCTTCGGGCTGCGCATCGCCGATTGACCGCACCCGCGGCCGGCTCGCGCGGCGCGACGGGCGACTGCCCGCCGCGGCGAGGGTCAGCGGTTGGCGATACGGAAGTCCACCGGCACCTGGACGGTGGATGCCACGGGCTTGCCGTCGCGGATCGCCGGTTCGAAGGTCCAGCCGCGCACGGCGTCGACCGCGGCGCGGTCGAGATCGCGCGAGCCGCTGCGACGCGAGATCGTGATTTCGCCCGGGCGGCCGTCCGCACCCACTTCGACCTCCAGCACCACCGTGCCTTCTTCGCCGGCCCGCCGTGCGGCTTCCGGATACTCCGGTGCGGGGTGGTTGAGCGGCAGCGCATTGCGATCGGGCAGGCGCGGCGCGGAGGCGGCGCGCTCGCGTGCGGTGGCGTCGCGCGAGTCCGGCGGCACGGACACCGGCGAGCGCGATTCTTCCCGCACGGGTTCGCCGATCTGGACCGGCGCGGGCGCGGTCGGCTGGGGATCCTCGCGGCCGAGGAAGTACCAGGCCGTGGCGATCACCACCAGCAGCAGCAACAGCCACAGCAGCAGGCTCGCGCCATGGCGTTCGCGGGGCGGCGGCGCCCCGGGCGGCAGCCCGTCATCGTGCACCGGGCGGTCGGGAGTGGGATCGGACATGTTTCGGTTCCTCGTGGAGATGCGCGCACCATTCCACGAGCGGGGTGCACGGGCCGTCGCGGCGACGTGCAGGAGCGGTGATCCGGACTCAGCGCTGCGCGTCGAAACTGATGACCTGCTGAACCGTCGCCGGAACCGCGACGCCGTCGCGGGTGGCGGGCTCGAAGCGCCAGCGTTGCACCGCGCGTACCGCGGCACGGTCGAGGTCGCGGTGGCGGCTGCTTTCGACCACGCTGACCTCGCGCGGACGGCCGTCGGCGCCCACATCGATGCGCAGCACGACCTGGCCGGTCCGGCCTGCACGCAGGGCCGCGCGCGGATAGTCCGGCGCCGGCGCGGAGACCGGGCGCGGCACCGTGGTGGTGCCGGCGGCAGGCGTCGCCGGTGCGTCCGGCCCGGCGGGCAGCGTCGACGGATCGACCATGCCCGGCGGCGGTTCGGGCGCACCGGCATGCCGGTCGATGCGCACCGCCTCGCCGTCGCTGTCCCCGTCCATGCCGCTGGCCGCGGAATCGCTGGCCGGAAGCGGCGCGGGCAGGGGCTCGAACACCTGGCCCGGTGCGCCGGCCGGGCCCTCGCCGGCGCGATAGAACTCGAACTGGTCGCGACGGTTCGCCAGCATCAGCAGGAACAGCAGCAGCCCGGCCAGCACCGCGCCCGCCACCAGCCACCAGCCGCGGCCGGCCGGCAGGTAGGCGGCGATCTTCCGCCGCCAGGGGCGTGGGGTGGACGGCGTGGACATGCGGCCGGCCTCTCGTGCGGGACGTTGCCGCGATTCTGGCACAGCCCGCCGGCGCCGCCCGGCCCAGCGGCGCAGGAACCGCGCAAACCGGCGATAATCACCGCTTTCCCGCCGCCGTTCCCGCCATGCTCGATCCCATCCTGCTCCGCCAGCACCTCGACGACACCGCCGCGCGCCTGCAGCAGCTGCGCGGCTTCGCCCTGCCGGTGGAACAGCTGCAGTCGCTGGAGGCCGAGCGCAAGCGGATCCAGGTGCGCACCCAGGAGCTGCAGAACCTGCGCAACACCCGCAGCAAGGAGATCGGCCAGCTGATGGGCACGGCGGCGCGCCTGGACAGGCAGGGCGACGCCGATGGCGCGGCGAAGGCGCGCGCCGACGCCGAGGCGATGAAGGCCGAGGTGGCCGGCCTCGGCGACGAGCTCAAGGCCAGCGAGGCGCGGCTGGACGCGATCCGCGGCGAGATCGAGGCAATCTCGCTGGGGGTGCCGAACCTGCCCGATCCCTCCGTGCCCGCCGGGGCGGACGAGTCGGGCAACGTGGAGCGGCATCGCTGGGGCACGCCGCGCACGTTCGACTTCGAGGCGAAGGACCATGTCGAACTGGGCGCGCGCCATGGCTGGCTCGACGGCGAGACCGCGGCCAAGCTGTCGGGCGCGCGCTTCACCGTGCTGCGCGGCCAGCTGGCGCGTCTGCACCGCGCGCTCGCCCAGTTCATGCTCGACCTGCACACGGGCGAGCACGGCTACGAGGAAACCAACGTCCCGCTGCTGGTCAACGCCGACTCGATGCGCGGTACCGGCCAGCTGCCGAAGTTCGAGGAAGACCTGTTCAGGACCCCGTTCGGCGAGGACGCACGCTACCTGGTCCCGACCGCCGAGGTGCCGCTCACCAACATCGTGCGCGACGCGATCGTCGAGGCCGGGCAGCTGCCGCTGCGGATGACCGCGCACTCGCTGTGCTTCCGCTCCGAGGCGGGCAGCGGCGGGCGCGACGTGCGCGGCATGATCCGCCAGCACCAGTTCGAGAAGGTGGAGCTGGTGTCGATCACCCGTCCGGAGGAGAGCGACGCCGAGCTCGAGCGCATGACCCGCTGCGCCGAGACCGTGCTGGAAAGGCTCGGGCTGCCGTACCGCCGCGTGCTGCTGTGCTCGGGCGACATGGGCTTCTCCGCGCGCAAGACCTACGACCTGGAGGTCTGGCTGCCGTCGCAGGGCACCTACCGCGAGATCTCGTCTTGCTCGAATTGCGGCGACTTCCAGGCCCGCCGCATGCTGGCGCGCTGGCGCAACCCGGACACCGGCAAGCCGGAACTCGTGCACACGCTCAACGGTTCCGGCGTCGCGGTCGGGCGCGCCCTGATCGCGGTGATGGAGAACGGCCAGCAGGCCGACGGCTCGATCCTCGTGCCCGAGGTGCTGCGCCCGTACATGGGCGGCCTCGACCGCATCGCCTGAGCCGTGGCGGCCCGGGGCCGGCCGCGCCCGCGCTCGTCGGCGCGACCGGCCGCGCCCGTCAGGCGGCTTCGGCGACCGCCTCGGGCAGGCTGTCGAGGGCGCGCGCGAGCGCGGTGGTGCGATGCTCCGGCGAGATGGCCACGCCGTCGGCGCGCACCACCTCGACGTCCACGCCGAGGAACCCGAGCACGTGGCGCAGGTAGGGCTCGACGAAGTCCGATGGCTGCCCGGCGTGTTCGCCGCCGGCCGAGACCGCCGCGATCACCCGCTTGCCCACGGCCAGGCCCTCGGGGCCGTTGGCGGTGTAGCGGAAGGTGCGGCCGCGCACCGCGATCCGGTCGATCCAGGCCTTGAGCGTGGAGGGAATGCTGAAGTTGTACATCGGGGCCCCGAGCACGACCACGTCGGCGTCGAGGAACTCGCGCAGCGTTTCCTCGGCCCGGGCGGCCTCCACCGGGTCATCCCCGGACAGGCTCCCCGGGGACAGGTGGGGCAGGGGATCATGGGCGAGGTCGCGGCGGATGACCTCCAGCCCGGGCACCCGGGCCTGCCAGCGTGCGACGATGGCCCCGGTGAGTTCGCGGCTGACCGACTGGTCGCCGGTGACGCTTGAATCCACGTGCAACAGCTTCATTTCCTTGATTCCCGTTTCTCCGGCTGGGCCGGCATGCGGCACACGATATGGCGTTGCGGGAATGGAATAAACGTGGTCAAATACGACTCATTGTTCCGAAAAAGGAGCGAACGTGCAGGACCTCAATGATCTGTACTACTTCGCGGTCGTGGTCGACCACGGCGGATTCGCCGCTGCCGAGCGCGCCCTCGGAATCCCCAAGTCGCGGCTGAGCCGCCGCATCAGCCAGCTCGAAAACGAGCTCGGCGTGCGCCTGCTGCAGCGTTCCACCCGCCGCTTCGCGGTCACCGACGTCGGCCAGAGCGTGTACCGCCACGCCCAGTCGATGCTGGCCGAGGCGACCGCCGCCCGCGAGGTGGTGGACCGGCTCAGCGCCGAACCGCGCGGCGTGGTCAAGGTCAGCGTGCCGGTGGGCATCGCCCAGCAGCTGATGCCCAAGCTGCTGCCCGAGTTCCTCGCCCGCTACCCGGAGGTGCGCGTGCAGATGCACGTGAGCAACCGGCGCGTGGACGTCATCAACGAAGGCTTCGACGTGGCCATCCGCGTGCGCACCCGGCTCGACGACGACGGCAGCCTGGTGCTGCGCACCTTCGGCCAGATCCAGGAGCTGCTGGTCGCCAGCCCGCGTTACCTGGACAAGGCCGGGCGCCCCAAGGTGCCGGAGGACCTGGCCTCGCACACGTCGATGACGATGGGCGAGGAGGACGGTCGCCACCGCTGGGAACTGCAGGGCCGCGATGGCGAGGTACGCCGGGTCGAACTGAAGCCGCGCGTGTCCGGCTTCGATTTCCCGATGCTGATGGACCTCGCCCGCCAGGGTCTGGGCATCACCATGTTGCCCGAGACGATGTGCGCCGACGCGGTGCGCAGCGGCGCGCTGGAAGTGGTGCTGCCCGACTGGCGCCTGCCGCAGGGCGTGGCGCACGCGGTGTTCGCGTCGCGGCGCGGCATGCTCCCGGCGGTGCGCGTGTTCATCGACTTCCTGGCCGAGAAGCTGCCGCCGCTGATCGAGGAGTCCAGCCTCAACTGCCGCAGCTGCGGCAACGGGCAGGACGCCGCCCAGGCCGTCCGCCCCGCGCAGCGTCCGGGGCCGGGCGTGCAGGCCACGATCTCCTGAGCGGAACGCATCGCGTCGCTGCGACTGGTCGAAACCCGGTGCGGCGATCAGGGTCAGCTGGAACGGAGGGGAACCGATGGGGGTTGTTGGCAAGGCGCCGGGATGGCAGCGGGCTGTGTCCGCGCTGCTGACGCTTGGCTTCGCGTGGGCGTTCGCCACCCGCGCGCTCGACGGCGGGCTGGGTGCATGGCCCGAGGTGGTCGTCATGCTCGTGGCGTTGTATGGAGGTTACCTCTTTGGGTACTTTGCCTGGCGCGGCCGTCTGCCCGGCCGGCTGGCGGGCATGCATGGCCGGCGACCTCGCGGCGGTGGCGACGCCTGAGGACTCCCTGAGGACTCTCCGAGGCCAACACCAAGTCGCGGCACGGCCCGCTCCAGGCGCTGTGCGAAGATGTGGCCGGGTGGTTCAAGGCAGCGGTCTTGACCCGGAGGCCGCAGGCCGGAGGGAACAGCGGCGCAGCCGCTGGTCAAACCGCCGAA
>Ga0207873_1003127_pt1 | contig 12523 bp, 8 predicted proteins | sample BGWIniCompost_FD_187373 | JGI IMG/M metagenome (GOLD analysis project Ga0207873, IMG submission 187373) | Cellulose adapted compost microbial communities from Newby Island Compost Facility, Milpitas, CA, USA - BGW Initial Compost (SPAdes)... ... | reverse complement strand
TCGAGCCGTTATCAACAACCAACACCTCGAACGGGTCCGCGTACGTCTGTTTGGTAAGCGCCGCCAGCTGTTCCCCAAGGAGCGTCGCGGCGTTGCGGGCGGGAATGATTACACTGATGAGCTTCGCGTCATGGGAGCTAGCGTTCACCTGTGCACCCCCTACTCAGATTGATGTGTGGTATGCCGGGGTTGGGCGTACACCAGGGCAGCGCTCTGTTAGCTTTCGGCTTACGGAGGGCCCTGATCCGGGCTCACCGGGGTTGTCCAGGTAAGCATCGGCCGAACGACGCCGCCGAGGCGACCGACCCAGTCGCCACGGGCCGAGTCGCCGTCGTGACTATCCACCACTTGGAAAGCGACCGCCTCGGGCACGGAGAACTCCTCCTGATTGGGGCTCAGTGAGAGCATGCAGGGGTGGATGCTGAGCATCCCTTCCGAGAGCAGGTTCCCCGGGATCTGTGCGCGGCTGATGTAGCGCCCTGCAGGGCGGGGCCGCCGCCGCCACTGCGGGTCAAGGTCGAGAGCTGTGAAGATGCGGGTTCCCTCCTCGTTGTGGACATGGAAATGGGGCAGCAGCAGCCGTCCGCCCTGCAGCACCTCATACTCCAGATCCACATACACTGGCTGACGAATATCCATCACATCGCTGATCTCAAGCTGCTCATTGCGCACGCAGACAGAGCGGAGACGGGCGACCTGCCCGCCCGGGGCTGATGCGGGCTCCCAAGTGCGCACCGCGCTCGTACCCTGGCCGCTGCTCAGATAGGCGCTCGCCACCTGATGGGAAGGGCCGTCGGCGAGCACCGTGCCATGGTCGAGCAGGATCGCCCGCGAGCAGAGCCGGGTGATCGCCGACATCGAATGGGAGACGAAGAGCACCGTGCGCCCGTCCTGGCCTACGTCCTGCATCTTGTTGAGGCACTTCTTCTGGAAGCGCACATCGCCAACAGCCAGCACCTCATCAACGATCAGGATCTCAGGTTCGAGGTGGGCAGCCACCGCGAAGGCCAGGCGGACGTACATGCCGCTGGAGTAGTACTTCACCGGCGTGTCGATGAACTTCTCGACCTCGGCGAAGGCGACGATCTCATCGAAGTTGCGCACGATCTCAGAGCGGTGCATGCCGAGGATCGCGCCGTTGAGGAAGATATTCTCGCGCCCGGTGAGCTCGGGGTGGAAGCCGGTGCCGACCTCGAGCAGCGAGCCGACGCGACCATAGATCGTGGCGCGGCCGCGGGTGGGCTCGGTGATCCGCGAGAGCACTTTGAGCAAGGTGCTCTTGCCAGCGCCGTTGCGCCCGATGATGCCGACCGTCTCGCCATGCCGGATCTCGAAGGAGACATCGTCCAGCGCCCAGATCGTCTCGGTGCGCGGTTTCGCGCGCCTGCCGAACGTCCGCAGGGGCGCGGCGAAGGCCGCCGCGATCTGATCGCGCAGGGTGCTATAGGCGGCGCGGCGCTCGCCCCCCACCCCGATCTGATACGCCTTAGCCAGATGCTCCGCTCGAACCGCGATACTCATAGGATATCTGCAAATTTACGCTCGGTGCGCTGGAAGAAGAGCATGCCTGTCAGCAGCAGGGTGGCCGTCACCAGCGCTGAGACGAAGATCGCGGCGCTGGGCGGGTTGGTGCCGAGCAAGGCCCAGCGAAACCCCTCGACGACACCGACCATCGGGTTGAGGCCATAGATCGTGCGCCAGGGCTCGCTGATCAGGCTGCTCGGATAGACCACAGGCGTGGCGAAGAGCCAGAACTGCACCAGGAACGGCACGATATAGCGCACATCGCGATACTGCACGCTAAGGGCGGAGAGCCACAGGCCGATCCCGACGACGGTGGCGATAGCGAGCAGCATGAAGATCGGCAGCAGCAGGATCGCGGGGGTTGGCACAACCCGGAACCAGACCATCATGCCGAGCAGCACCAGGAAGGCGAAGCAAAAATCCACCAGGCCGCCGAGGGCGCTCGCCACCGGCACGCTGATCCGCGGGAAGTAGACTTTGCGGATCAGGGCGGCGCTGTTGAGCAGGCTGTTCGACGAGGAGGCCACCGCCGTGCTGAAATACTGCCAGGGCAGCAGGCCGGCGTACGAGAAGATCTCGTAGGGGATATCGCCCTCGGAGGGGACCTTCGCCAGCCGGTGGAAGAAGACGTTGAACACCACCATGGTGAGGAGCGGCTGCAGAATCGCCCATGATGCGCCCAGGACCGTCTGCTTGTAGCGCACTTTTACATCGCGCCAGACCAGAAAGTAGAGCAGCTCCCTGAACTCCCAGAGCCCACGGAGGCCCAAGCCGGCCCAGCCGCTCGTAGGTTGAATCACGATCGCCCGGCGCTCAGGCCTCTCGTCTGCCTCGACGAGCCGCTTATGCTGCGTCTCTGCTATCGACAACAGGCACCTCCGCCGTAGAGAGGCGCCGGGGGGCCAGCACGCGGCCGGCCCGGGCGCCAAAGAACGCCAGGGCGCCGAGCGCGAAGAGCGCCTCGACGCCGATATTCATCTCACGCACAGCGCGCCCGCCCGCCGCGGCGAGCAGCAACTCGAACCCTGCCGGCAGCAACAGCGCCAGCAGGGCCGCGCCACCCCAGCGGCCGAGGAGCGGCAGCAGCGGGCCTCTGCTCCAGGCCAGCGCCAGCCCGAGGGGCAGACCGATCAGCCCGTGGACCAGCAGCCAACCCCCTGTGACGAGGGCCGCCGGGGGCAACTCTGAGACGACGCGGGCCACCTCGCCCGGCGCCAGCCAGCTGAGGGCCACGGCCTCTGGCACGATCTCCAGCTCCCAGGGCGTATCCACGCCATCGGCGTAGAGGGCGAGGCGCGCCCCCTCGTAGGTGAGCAGCAGGCGCCGTGGCTCGCCCGCAGCGAGCAGACCCGGCGCGCGGAGCTGCTGCAACGTGCCGTTCGGGCCGTTACTGGCGGTGCGCAGCCGCACCACCACAGCATCACCCTGCTGGCCGATCGTCAGGTTGCGCAGGCTGTTGTTGTACGAGAGCGAAATGATGCGCGCCGGGCCCCGCTGATCGCCCGCGGCCGGCGTGACCGTCGCCGACAGGGTGAAGGCATCAGCCTCCTTGATCGCCGCAATGGCCGCGGCAACCGGCTCGGCGCTGCGCAGATAGCTTCCCTGCTCGGTGGCGCGGCGCACCAGATCCGGCGTGCGCCCGGCGCGCTCGCTCAACTGGCCGCCGAGCGGGTAGTCGAGGACGAGCGCATGCTCGAAGGCCTGCACCGGCCGGCCCTCCAGCATCGCTTGGGCCTCAACGGGCGCGAGGCCCACAGCGGCGATCCGCAGATCCTCCACCGTGCCGGCCCAGGGGTGCATGCCATTATGCTCGTTGCCGATCAGCAGGCGATAGCCGGCATCCCAGCTATCGAGCCGGGCGGCGGTCTGCACTTGGGCGGCCAGGGCGAGGGCCACGGCCAGGTAGGCGAGCGTGCCAACCACGAGGGTGCGCCGCGAGGCGGCCCAACGCTCGGCGCACCAGAGGCAGAGCGCCCCAAGGAGCGCGCCGCCGAGATTGGCGACGACATCGATCAGCGAGGCGGTGCGGGCGGGCAGGAACAGTTGGGCCACCTCGATGGCACAGGCGAGGGCGGTCCCGGCCAGCCCCACGATGACGAACATCCTGGGGCGGCCGGAGACGGCGGCCGCGAGCAGGATGCCGAAGGGCAGAAAGAGCAGCAGGTTATTCAGCACATCGTCGGGATGGCTCGGGCCGGCGAGCAGCGCCGTCAACATGGCGAGCGGGCCCCCATCCAGCAGCCGCGGGGGGATCTGGAAGCGGAACGGCGCCAGCGTGACGATGGCCAGGCCAAGGATGAACATCCCCAGCGCAACCATGGCCCAGCGGCGCAGCAGTTCAGCGCGGGGCACGCTCATCATCGCGTTAGTGCATAGCGACGGCGCGGTGCTGCTCGTACCACGCGATCGTCTTGCGGAGCCCTTCCTCGAACGACGTCTGAGAGACGAAGCCGAAGCGCTCCTTGGCCCGTGTGGTATCGAGCTTGCGCCGGGGCTGGCCGTTCGGCTTGCTCGTATCCCAGACAATCCGGCCCGTAAAGCCCGTGAGGCGGGCGATCGTCTCAATCAGCTCCTTAATGCTGATCTCGTAGCTGCTGCCGATGTTGACGGGTTCGCTGCTGTTGTAGCGCTCGGCAGCCAGCAGGATGGCGTCGGCGGCGTCCTCCACATAGAGAAACTCGCGGGTGGGCGATCCGTCGCCCCAGGCGACAATCTCGGACTCGCCGGCGTCGCGGGCCTCGACGCATTTGCGGATCAGGGCGGGGATCACGTGGGAGCTGTGGAGGTCGAAGTTGTCGCGGGGGCCATAGAGATTCACCGGCAGCAGGAAGATCGAGTTGTAGCCGTACTGCTCCCGATAGCTCTGGCTCTGCACCAGCATCATCTTCTTGGCCATCCCATAGGGGGCGTTCGTCTCCTCCGGGTAGCCGTTCCAGAGATCCTCCTCGCGGAAGGGCACCGGAGTGAACTTAGGGTAGGCACAGACGGTACCAAGGGCGACGAACTTCTCCACTCCGGCGCGCCAGCTCTCGTGGAGCAGCTGCACGCCCATCATCAGGTTATCGTAGAAGAAGTCGGCGGGGTGCTCACGATTAATGCCAATGCCGCCGACGCGGGCGGCCAGATGGAGCACAATATCGGGGCGGGCGTCGTCAAGCAGCCGGCGGATCGCGTCGCGCTCCCGCAGATCATAGGTGCTGGTGCGCGGCACAACGATCGCCTCCGGCTCGAAGGCGCGCAGCCGCTCGACCACAAAGCTGCCGAGAAAGCCGGCGCCTCCCGTTACCACCACGCGGCGGCCCCGCCAGAAGCTGTGGCGCTCCGGCCAGCTAGATTCGCTCATCACGAGAAACTCCTTCCACTCGCAGGCACACTCATCGCCCGCGCTGCTCTGTATGAATATGATGATAGCGCATATCGCAGCGCACACCACCACTCACACATGGAGCCGGCGGCAGGGCAGATGAGCCATGACAGCGAGGACGCAGCTGCAGCTGTCAGAATACGGAACGGGATCGTAGTTTGCAATTACAATATTGTCAGAACGCGGCATCAGGACGCGCCAGAGCGGCTCGAGCTCAGAGCAGCTCAACCCTGGCCCGTAGCTCCGCGGGGAGCTGCCCGGTGGCGTTGCGAGTATCGACGACGGCGGGGGCGAGCTGGACGATCCGCTCGTAGGGGAAGGCGCTGTGGTTGGTGATAATCACGGCGCAGTCGCAGCTGGTGAGCAGCTCATCGCTCAGGGGGACCGTCTCGTAAACGCTGCCGTCGTGGGCCTGGAAGCGCGGCACGTGGGGATCGCAGGCGACGACGACGGCGCCCTCGGCGGCGAGCAGATTCATCACCTTGATGGCGGGCGACTCGCGGTAGTCGTCAACATCGGGCTTGTAGGCCACGCCAAGGATCAGCACCGTGGCGCCGTTGAGGGCCTTACGCTGGCGGTTGAGCACCCGCACCACCAGATCGTAGACGTGGCGCGGCATCTGGGTGTTGATCTCGCCGGCCAGCTCGATAAAGCGGGTCGTCAGGTCGTAGGCCCTGGCCTTCCAGGTGAGATAGAAGGGATCGATCGGGATACAGTGGCCGCCGAGGCCAGGGCCCGGAGTGAAGCGCATAAAGCCGTAGGGCTTGGTGGCGGCGGCGTCGATCACCTCCCAGACATTGAGGCCCATGCGGTCGCAGAGCAGGGCGAGCTCGTTGACGAGGGCGATATTAACGACGCGGAAGACGTTCTCAAAGAGCTTGGTGAGCTCGGCGACGTCGGGGGAGGAGACGGGCACCACGCTGCTGGTGATCTGGCTGTAGAAGGCGCAGGCGAGCTCGGTGCAGAGAGGGGTGAGGCCACCAACCACCTTGGGCGTGTTTTCGACGCTGTAGCCTTTGCTGCTGGTCTGGCCGGGGTCGATGCGCTCGGGCGAGAAGGCGAGGAAGAAGTCGGCGCCGGGACGCAGGCCGCCGGCGGCGAGGCGCGGCGCCACTACCTCGCGGGTGGTGCCGGGGTAGGTGGTGCTCTCGAGAATGACCAACTGGCCGGGGCGAAGGGTGCGGGCGATCGTGTCGCTGGCGGCCTCGATAAAGCTCAGGTCGGGGTCGCGGGTCTGGTTCAGCGGAGTGGGCACACAGATCACGAGCAGGTCGCACTCAGCCATGCGGGCGACGTCGGTGGTGGCCTCGATACGGCCAGCGGCCCGCAGGTCGGCGAGGACACCGTCCGGCACATCGCCGATGTAGCTCTGGCCGGCGTTGATCAAAGCCACGCGCTCCTCGCTCAACTCGAAGCCGAGCACGCTGAAGCTCTGGGCTGCCGCGCGGGCGGCCAAAGGCAGGCCGACGTAGCCCAACCCGATCACGCCCACTTTGGCGGTGCGGGCGGTGATCTTTGCCTGTAGTTCCTTCTGTAGTTCCTTATTGTAGCTCATTGATGGTTTCCGTGATGGTTTAGATGTGGGTAGCGGCCAGCGCCACCGAGGCCATTGTACCGCATGGATAAAGACGGGCTCTTTAATGGGTGCCGACGCCCCAGCCCTCACCAGCGGGCGTGGGCGCGTTGCCCACATCCCCGGCGGGCGAGCGCGGCTCTCGGTGTCTGCAACACGCTGCATGCGAGGCGCTGCCCCTCGCGCTCCCCGCCAAAGGTGCGGCTACCCCCTTGGAACCCCCGAAGCCAATGGCTGCCAGCACCGACACGCCATCGCTGCATGCCAGCCACGCAGGTGCGGGCGTTGCGTTCCCCCCAAGCCCGCTGCCGGGCGGCTTCGTCTCCACCACGATACCCTTGAGTAGCGAAGCTGTGGGGAGGGTGGCGTTGAGTGGGTAGTGCCGCTCCCGCTCTCGGCGCCGAGGGGCATGCGCCACCAGGCGGCTCGGCGGGGAAAACAGTCGGCTTTGGGGTCCGGGGGTGAGGCCCGCTAGGCGGGAGGTGTCGGGGGCGGACGCAGTAGCGCGAAGCGCTTGCGCCTGCAGGCGGCGCGCCCCCAAAGTGCGGTATCATACCCCGCAAATACCGCAACGTAGCGAAGGGGGGCGACGATGACCCGCACCATCCGCGCGCCGCGCGGCCCGCAGCTCACCTGCGCAAATTGGCAGATCGAGGCGGCCTACCGCATGCTCCAGAACAACCTGGACCCCGAGGTCGCCTTCGACCCTGAGAACCTGATCGTCTACGGCGGCCGCGGCCGCGCCGCCCGTAACTGGCAAGCCTTCGAGGCTATCCTCGCCACCTTGCGGCGGCTGCGGCCCGACGAGACGCTGCTCGTGCAGTCGGGCAAGCCCGTGGCGGTGTTCCGCACCCACACGGACGCGCCGCGGGTGCTGCTTGCCAACTCCAACCTCGTGCCCGCCTGGGCCACCCAGGAGAACTTCGACCGCTGGGAGGCCGCCGGCCTCACGATGTACGGCCAGATGACCGCCGGCAGCTGGATCTACATCGGCACCCAGGGCATCCTCCAGGGCACCTACGAGACCTTCGGCGCCCTCGCCCGCCAGATGGGCTGGGGCACCCTCAAGGGCAAGCTCGTCGTCACCGCCGGCCTCGGCGAGATGGGCGGCGCCCAGCCGCTCGCCATCACTCTCAACGATGGCGTCGGCCTGATCGTCGAAGTGGACCGCTGGCGCGTCGAGCGGCGCCTCGGCCTACGGCAGCTCGATATGGCCACCGATGATCTGGAGGAGGCCATGACTTGGGCCGAAGAGGCCCGCGCCCGCGGCGAGCCCCGCTCGATCGGCCTGATCGCCAATGCCGCCGAGGCGCTCCCCGAGCTGCTCGCCCGCGGCGTCGTGCCCGACGTGGCCACCGACCAGACGAGCGCCCACGATGTGCGCTTCGGCTACATCCCCCCGGGCATGAGCCTCGACGAGGCCGCCCGCCTGCGCCACGACAACCCCGAGGAGTACGACCGGCGGGCGATGGCCGCTATGGCCCGCCACGTCGAGACGCTACTGGAGTGGCGCCGCCGTGGCGCCGTGGTGTTCGACTACGGCAACAATCTGCGCCAGCGCGCCTTCGACGCTGGGGTAGCCGATGCTTTCGCCTACCCTGGCTTCGTGCCGGCCTACATCCGCCCGCTCTTCTGCGAGGGCAAGGGCCCCTTCCGCTGGGTGGCCCTCTCCGGCGACCCCGAGGATATCTACACCACCGATCGGGCGATCGCCGAGCTCTTCCCCGAGAACGCACACCTGCGGCGCTGGCTAGAGCTCGCCCGCGAACAGGTGGCCTTCCAGGGGCTGCCGGCGCGGATCTGCTGGCTCGGCTACGGCGAGCGGCTGCGGGCCGGTCTGCGCCTCAACGAGCTGGTGGCCGAAGGTAAGGTGGCGGCGCCGATCGTGATCGGGCGCGACCATCTCGACGCCGGCTCGGTAGCCAGCCCCAACCGCGAGACCGAGGCGATGCAGGACGGCTCGGACGCCATCGCCGACTGGCCGCTGCTCAACGCCCTGATCAACGCCGTGGGCGGCGCCACCTGGGTGAGCATCCATCACGGCGGCGGCGTGGGGATCGGCTACTCGCTCCACGCCGGCCAGGTGATCGTCGCCGACGGCACACCCGAGGCCGCCCGCCGCCTCGAGCGCGTGCTCACCAGCGACCCGGGGATGGGCGTGGTGCGCCACGCCGACGCCGGCTATCCCGAGGCGATCGCCTTCGCGAAGGCCAACGGGATCGATATGCCGATGCTGCAATAGCCATGCAACCCATCGATCTGCTTATTCACAACACCTCCCAGGCGATCACCTGCGCGGGGCCGGGGCCACGGCGCGGCGCGGCGATGCGCGAGGTTGGCGCGCTGCCGGGCGGGGCCGTGGCCGTGCGCGGCGGGCGGATCGTGGCCGTGGGGCCGGAGGGCGAGCTGCGCCAGCGCTTCGAGGCCGCCGCGGAGCTCGACGCTGAGGGCTGCGCGGTGCTGCCCGGCCTGGTTGACCCCCACACCCACGTAGTCTACGCGGGCGACCGGGTGGGCGAGTTCGAGCGCCGGATCGCCGGGGTCAGCTACCAGGAGATCATGGCCGAGGGAGGCGGGATCGCCGCCACGGCCCGCGCCACCCGTGCGGCGAGCGTGGAGGAGTTGGCGGCCGCCACGCGCCGCCGCCTCGACCAGATGCTGCGCCTCGGCACCACCACCGCCGAGGCCAAGAGCGGCTATGGCCTGGAGACGGCGGCCGAGCTGCGGCAGCTGGAGGCGACGGCGGCCCTCGACAGCTCCCACCCGATCGACCTTGTGCCCACCTTTCTCGGTGCCCATGCCCTACCCCCTGAGTATGCCGGTCGCGCCGACGCCTACGTCGAGCTCGTGGTGGAGGAGATGCTGCCCGCCGCGGCGCGCTGGTACGCCGGCTCGCCCTTCGCCGCCGCCGGCGTGCCCATGTTCGTGGACGTGTTCTGCGAGCGGGGCGCCTTCGACGTGGCGCAATCGCGGCGGGTGCTAGAGGCGGCTCGCGCCCGCGGCCTGCCGCTCAAGGCCCACGTGGACGAGTTCAGCGAGCTGGGCGGGCTGGCGATGGCCCTGGAATTGGGGGCTGTCTCGGTGGACCACCTGGATGCGACGGGGCCGGAGGGCATCGCGCTGCTCGCCGCATCGTCCGCTGTGGGCGTGGTGATCCCGACCGTGCCGTTCAACCTGGGCGGCACCCACTTCGCCGACGCACGGGCGATGATCGACCGGGGCGCCGCCATCGCCCTGACCACGGACATCAACCCTGGCTCCGCGCCATGCCCGTCGCTGCCCCTCGCGATGGCGATCGCCTGCCGCTACCAGCGGCTGCTGCCGGGTGAGGCGTTGATCGCCGCCACCCTGAACGCGGCCCACGCCGTAGGCCTCGGTGAACGGGTGGGCTCGCTGGAGCCCGGCAAGCAGGCCGATATCATCGTGCTCGACACGCCCGACTGGCGCCACCTGGCCTACGAGTTCGGCGGCAACCTGGTGCGGCACGTGCTGAAGCGAGGGGAACTTGTGACAGCGTGACAAGGTGAGGGGGTGACAAGGTGACCCCTGACGGCGCTGATAGAAGCCCTTCGAGCACCCTGTCCCCCTGTCCCCCTATCCCCTTGTCACCTTGTCACCCTGGAGCCAACCATGAGCAATGACGCAATCATTCTCGACGGCGAGAGCCTGACCTTCGAGCAGGTGCTGGCGGTGGCCTACGGGCGGCCCGGGGCGCCGCGGGTGGCGCTGGCCCCTGAGGCTCGCAGGCGGGTGGAGCGGGCCGCCGAGGCGGTGCAGCGGTTGTTGGCCCGCGGCGAGGTGGCCTACGGCATCACCACGGGCTTCGGCGCCTTTAAGGATCGCCTGATCCCGCCCGAGCATGTGGAGCAGCTGCAGCACAACATCCTGGCCAGCCACGCCGTGGGCGTGGGAGAGCCCTTCGACACGCCGACCACCCGGGCGATCATGCTGATCCGCGCCAACACCCTGGCCCGCGGCCACTCGGGGCTGCGCCCCGAGACACTGGAACTGCTCCTTGCGATGCTAAACGCCGGCGTGCATCCGCTGATCCCAAGCAAGGGTTCGCTCGGCGCGAGCGGCGACCTGGCGCCCCTGGCCCACATGGCCCTGCCGCTGATCGGCTTGGGCGAGGCGGAGCTGAACGGCGAGCGCATGGCGGGCGGGGCGGCGCTGGAGCGGGCCGGACTGGCGCCGCTGCGGCTGGCCGCCAAGGAGGGCCTGGCGCTCACCAACGGCACCGCGGTGATGTGCGCGCTAGGCGTGCTGGAGACGGCCAGGGCCGAGCGCCTGAGCCAGACCGCCGACATCGCCGGCTGCCTGAGCCTGGAGGCGCTCCACGGCACGCATCTGGCTTTCGACGAGCGCATCCACGCCCTGCGGCCCTTCCCGCGCCAGCAGGAGTGCGCCGCCTACCTGCGGGCGCTGCTGGCCGGCAGCGAGTTCACCCGTGGGTACGATCCAACCGATGTGCAGGACGCCTACACGCTGCGCTGCATCCCCCAAGTGCACGGGGCGGCGCGGGACGCGATCGCCTACGCGCGTTGGGCCTTCGAGATCGAGCTGAACGCTGTCACCGACAACCCGCTGATCTTCGTCGGCGACGGCGACGATGAGATCACTGTGCTCTCGGGCGGCAACTTCCACGGCGAGCCGCTGGCGATCGCGATGGACTATCTGGGCCTGGCGGCCGCCGAGCTCGGCAGCATCGCTGAGCGGCGGATCATGCGGCTCACCGACGAGGCCTCTAACACCCATGTGCTGCCGGCCTTCCTCACACCGGCCGGCGGGCTCAACTCCGGCTATATGATCGCCCAGTACACCGCGGCAGCCCTGGTGACGGAGAATAAGATCCTCGCCCATCCTGCGAGCGTGGACAGCATCCCGAGCTCGGCGAACGTGGAGGACCACGTGAGCATGGGGGTGACGGCCGGGCTGAAGCTGCGGTCCATCCTCGATAATGTTGAGCGCATCCTGGCCCTCGAGCTGATGGCCGCCGCCCAAGGCGTGGACTTCCGGCGGCAGGAGCTAGGCGAGCGGGCGCGACTGGGCGCAGGCACCGGCCCGGCCTACAGCCTGATCCGGCGCCACGTGCCCTTCATCGCCGAGGACACAGTGATGTACCCCCACGTCGAGGCGGTGCGGCGCCTGGTGGCCGACGGCAGCCTGGTGGCGGCGGCGGAGCGGGGGCTGGCGAACGGTAGTCCGTAGTCGGTAGCCCGTACAGCGAGAGCCTCACAAGGCTATATGGAACCACAGAAATCTCTCGGGATGGGCCTGTAAGGGCGGCCCGTCGTGGCCGCCCTCTTGGGATGCGCCAGCCGACCTCTTACCGACGAATAATCGTGGCTTTATTTAGAGAAGCAGGCGACATGGCCGTAAAGGCCGCCTGACATTGCGCTAGCGGGTTGGCGCTTTGACAGGGCGATGGGGGCGGGCTACAATCCGTTCCGAGAGCGGATGTGGCCGGGTGGCCGCCCTGGTCTTCAAAACCTGTGGGCGCGGTGACGAGCCGCGCCGGTGGGTTCGACTCCCACGCGCTCTCGTTTTTTATGGAACAAAGCGCCATAGATTGGTCTGCCTGTTATCCCATACTGCCGCTCCTGACAAGTGCACTGCTCCTACCTGGAAGGTGACACTCCGCCCAGGCTTGCCGCAGCCCGTTCGGCTCGGCGTCTCTGCCTCTACGGCTACGCTGACCATCATCTGCCCGTTGACCAGACGTGTTGTACCCCGCCCACAGGGAACGCCATCGACCAGCGCTCGTACCGTCATCCCTTCCTGCGGTACAAAGCCCTCGCCGCTCTGCACCGGGCCGTAATAGATCGCTGGTAGCTGGTCGAGCGTCTTGGCATCCGGCCGGCTGTTGGAATGAGCCGTGACTGCCGCGCCAAGCGGTCCTTTCAGGCGCAGCGTGACGTCACGGGTAACGTGGATGAAATAGCCCCGACCGAACTTGAGCTCGCGCAGCGTGTTCAGCTCCTCTGGCTGGTTGACATCATACGTGAGCCACGGCCCGTTCGGGTCGGTTGGGTCGTATGTCTTCACGGTCGTGTACACGCCCT
>Ga0207873_1003126_pt1 | contig 12539 bp, 13 predicted proteins | sample BGWIniCompost_FD_187373 | JGI IMG/M metagenome (GOLD analysis project Ga0207873, IMG submission 187373) | Cellulose adapted compost microbial communities from Newby Island Compost Facility, Milpitas, CA, USA - BGW Initial Compost (SPAdes)... ... | reverse complement strand
GTGGCGATGGCGCCGCCCATATAGGCCGCCAGCAACAAGGTTCCCAGGATTCCTGTTCTCGGAATGAGGAAGAGGATCAACGAAATCATTTCGATCACACCGATAAACCGGTAAACGGCTGCGTCAAACCCAAATGAAGAAGCCTGGGCAAGCGCCGCTTCATTTTGTGTCAGTTTCATCCAGGCGCTCATCGTGAAAAGAAGCCCTAAAATGGAAGCGAACGCCCATCCGGCAATTTTGACTGCTTTGTCCGGCATAGTTCTTTCTGATTTGTTCATTTTGAATTTATTTTAAGTTCCGGCGCAAATTTCAGAAGATAAACTATACATTTGTTATCTGTTACAAAAAGGATAGTACTTACAAAAAGGATAGCATATGGAAAAGCATACGGTTGAAAGTTGCGCCAAAACCAAACTGGCGATAAGGGATACGCTTGACGTGGTGGGCGGGAAATGGAAGCTCGTGCTGATTTCCGTTTTAAGGAGCGGGAAAAAGGGATTTAATGAGCTGTCGAGGGAAGCGGGGATTTCCCCGAGAATTTTGTCGAAAGAGTTGCAGGAATTGGAAATGAACGGCCTGGTAAGCCGGCAGGTATGCAACACCAAACCCATCTCGGTGCAATACGAACTGACCGAATACAGCAATACCCTGAAAGAAGTTTTGGACGCCATGATAAAATGGGGGAATCAGCACCGGCGGAAGATTATGTCGCCAAACTAAGGGCTGCGCGAGAAGTTGAGGACGAATATCGCCTTATGGGCTTGGGACTTTTTCGCTTACATACTCCAGAATATCGCCGGGCTGACAGTCCAACGCTTTACAAATCGCCTCCAACGTGCTAAAACGAATCGCTTTCGCCTTGCCTGTTTTTAGAATAGAAAGGTTTGACAACGTCAAATCCACTTTCTCTGAGAGTTCGTTCAGAGAGATTTTTCGTTTGGCCATCATGACGTCGAGGTTTACAATGATCGGCATGGCTTAAATGGTCAAGTCGTTTTCTGATTTCATATCGAGGGCGTTCTGCAATATTTTTTCAAATATCGCCGCCGCAGCGGACACAACGATCGAAACAAAGGTCGCTGCGATGCACATGGCCAGAAATCCCGCAGGGTCCTCGTCTTCGGGATGGGAAACGACGACGTATATGCCCGCCGCAATAATCAAAACCACTAAAATGATTGCGCAATACTTGATGCTCGCCAACGCGCCAACGGAATCTAGCGAGAACGCCTTATTTTGGCCGATGTAGCCCAGCAATTTAAACGCCTTATACAGCGCCACGAAAAATGCGGTTGAGGCGGCGTATCCATACAAGATGAACGGATCGAAATAAACGCTGAACAAGTCGAGGTTTGCCGCCCTTCCTTCCATTAAGGGGAAGCGGATCAAAATGAGGAGCGCCACAAAGCCAATCAGGACAACGACCGCCTGGAGAAATCTTGTTGAAGTCTTTTTCATGATGTTCTTGCGCTTGAATTATGACGCAATAGTAACAAATATTTATTGATATTCAATAAATATTTGTTCTTATTTAGAAAATATTTGAAGCGGCTGGAGCGTCTGAATCGCTTTGCTTCCAATACTGTATGGGGCTATTCCAGGTTTTCAATAATCTTTTCGAGCGTGGCGATGATTTGGTTGTATTCCTCCTCCGTAATGTTTTTCATCGCCTTTTGCCGGAATGCTGTTTGCTTCTTCAAGCAAATTTCAAACAGCTCTTCTCCTTGGGAAGTAAGATTTAACGCTGCGTTTTCATGGATCAGTCCCCTTTCAACAAGGTTTGAAATAGCCTGGTTTATCGCCTCCTTACGATCAAACTCGCTTAGTAAACCGGCAATTTGCTCCCTGGCGATTCCGGGGTTTTCTTTGACGGAGTTTAGGATTTGCCATTGCGTGCGATTAATGTTGTGCTCCTTATGAATTTGGTTGATTCCTTCCGTCAACAAGTTGTCTACTTTTTTCAAATAATAACCGATCGGCAATTTCTTATTTTTCATAAAACAGGATTTATTTTCTGGAAATCTACAAATCAGAATTTAAAGGATTCATACGAATTTCGACCGGCTCCTGGTTGCAGCATTTCCAGTCGCCGGTCGCAAACCATCGCATAGTAACAAACGCAATTCCCCTCCAAGGAGGGGAATTTGAGCTGCCAGCGACAGTCTAAAAGCTCGTGACTGAAAGAAGTTGTCAGTTGTAGGTCGTAAATTGGCAGCTATAGAGGATTACTTCGGCATAGTCTACTCTCCACTTCGCCACATCGCTAGTTCGCCAGTTCCCCATTTCGCCGCTTCGCTGCGCTATGGTCCTTCGCCTCGCGACAAACCCAACTAGTCGGGGCAGTGTGGGTTCTTTTAGGTGTTTGAGCTGCAAACACCTAACCGACGGATCTTGGCCGTCCCATGTCCTTCCTATGCCAAAAATGCGCAGACCTTGTCAAACACTCCCTTAAACGCCAGGTTGATTTGCCGTTCATATTTTTCATGCAGCGGAAAAGGATTTTCATGCGTATAGGGATAATCGAAATCCACTTCATCCACCTTGATCCGGATATCCCTGAATGCGCCCTGGAGGGTATTGACCACCTCGAACGGAGGGATAACGGCGTCCTTTTTCAGGACAATGGCATAAAAATCGTCTTCCGCTTTCCGGAACAGGCTTTCCCTGAACTCCCTCATTTTCCGGTAATCCAGAAGCGAGTGGAAGATTTTCCCTTCCAGGTGGTCTTCTTCGATATAATGACGCAGCCGCCGGTCTTTCTGGAGGAATGAATCAAAATGTTCGATCAGGTAGGAATACAACGCCACATTGGCTTCGCTGTCGAGGATAAATTTGGACACCGGCGACATGCGGTTGAAAACGGCGCCGCTGCAAAACAGGCACACCTTTACCATATCGAAATAGCCTTTGAAATTGGCTAATTTGAGAATTTGCGCAAGAAACCCGCCGATGGAATACGCAAAGATGTCAAGCGTAAAGTCTTTGTCGATGAGGGGATGCCGTCCGGCCCTGCATTCTTCGATAAACTGCACGACGTCGTAGTAGGTCTGCAATCCCGACCAGATAAACCGCTGGGGCATGCTGTGAAGCCGCGCGCTGATCGCCGCGTTCGACAGCGTAGAGCCAATGATATGGGGAAACATTTCGGCCCTTTTCCGGCTCAGCTCAAACATTTGCCTTTTCTCGCTCCAGGCCGGCTGGGCCCTTTGCATATGAAAGGCAATGGGGAAGAAAACCACCGCTTTGCCTGTATTTTCGCAAATCGCTTTGCCCATCGGCAAATATTTGTCCCAATGCTTTTCATTGAAGCCATGGAACAACATGACCATCTCCGAGATCTTTTGCGAACCCGCCGGAACCAAAATCTTGTAGCTAAAATCGCGGTTCTCGGCCACCATGACGTCCTGCGCATGCACGCTGTCATGGATATACCCGGTATCCCTGAAATACGAATACGTGTTGGGAATGGGCGCGTCGTGAATGAGGCAATGGTATTCGCCGGCTCCGGGCAAGAGGTGAAAAGAGTGGGAATGAAAATCAAAACTTCTCGCTTCAAATTCGCCAGCCTGCGCGCAAGGAGCGTCTGATAAAAATGCCTGCTGAAGTTTGCGGCAATCGTCGAAGTAGTTCATAAGCAAAAATGCTATATGACAAACTTAACCAAAATACGGCGGCTATCTCAACGAATGCCGGTAAAACTGAGGGCGGCGCCTGTAAATTAAGTTGCGAAAGGCGTGAAATATCCGGTAAAGCTAGGCTTACCTGAACCGGATGTCTTTGATCGCCCGTATGGGAATGTACTTGCTTCCTGAAATTCCGATATGAAGGTCGTTGAAAACCAGCACCCTGTCGTAGATGGCCTGATCCACTCCCTGGTCGGAATCGTAAATGATCAGCGTTTTTTTATCCCTGCGGCGCGCCGCTTTCCTGATTTTTCTTTCCCTGAGCTTCTTCAATGCGTTGCATTCCAGCGTTTCTTTCACGCGCTCAAAAGTGTCAATCTTTTTGTAGATCAGTTCCATTTCATTTGAAATTTAGATTCAAATTTATCCGGACACAATCATATTTTCCCTTTCATCTCCCGGCCAAACACTACTGTTGCAAGAATATCATTAAAAATGGCGTTTTTTTTAGGCCTCGGAATGGCCGTTTTGGGAGTTTGGCGCAATAAAAGGCGTTTGTCAACTAAAATCCGGCATTGCCGTCGGCCTAATTGTTGGCGCGGGCATCTTTCGTCGTTAACTTTGCCAAAAACAATATGGTCCGGATTAAAATAGACCTTCCCGCGCAATTCCCGTTTGAGACCCAAATGGAAGTGCGCATTTACGACCTGAATTACGGCGCGCACCTGGGCAATGACAGGATGTTGTCGCTATTTCACGAAACCCGGGCCCGTTTTTTTAAGGCTCTCGGCATTGAAAATGAAAAAGACGGGTTGGGCGGCTACGGCGTGATCATGACAGACGCGGCCGTGGTTTACAAGGCCGAATCATTTTACGGCGACCATTTGACGATCAGGGCGGCCGCGGCGGACGTTACGGAAAAGACAATGGACATTCTGTACCAGGTGGTCAACAGCGAAACAAAAAAGGAAATAGCGCGGGGAAAAACCGGGCTGGTTTGTTTCGACTACAGCCAGAGGAAACTCGCTTCCATCCCGGAGCGTTTTCTTGAAAAATTAAAAGAGTTTGCCCGTCCGTAAAATTTTTCTATCCCCTTTGATGTTCTAAATCCGGGAATTCGCGACAATTAAACAATGATTCAAAAGACGATCAAAAAAGATATCAGAAAGCTCAGCCTGGAAGAGCTGGAAAAGGAACTGACCGCCGCCGGGGAAAAGCGTTTCCGGGCGAAACAGATTTACGAATGGCTATGGAGGAAATCGGCCGTTTCCTTTGATGAAATGACCAACCTGTCGCTGAAAACCCGGGAATGGTTGAAAGACGCCTTCGAAATTCAAACGCTCGAAATCGATCAAAGGCAGGACAGCGCCGACGGAACGGCGAAGTATAGCTTTGTCATGGCCGACGGCTCGCTGGTCGAAGGCGTGCTCATTCCGGCTGAAAACCGGATCACCGCCTGCATTTCTTCGCAGGTGGGTTGCTCGCTAAGCTGTAAGTTCTGCGCCACCGGCTATTTGGAAAGAAAGCGCAATCTGGAAGCGGGCGAGATTTACGACCAGGTGGTTCTGATCAACAAACAAGCCGTCGAAATATTTGGTAAGCCGTTGTCCAATATTGTGTATATGGGCATGGGCGAACCGTTGCTTAATTACGCTAATGTGTTGAAGTCGATTGAACACATCACCTCGCCGGAAGGTCTGGGCATGGCGGCCCGGCGGATCACCCTTTCTACGGCCGGAATCGCAAAGATGATCAGGAAACTTGGGGACGACAATGTGAAATTCAACCTTGCTTTGTCGCTTCACGCCGCCGACGACGAAAAGCGAAACCAGATCATGCCCATTAACGAAAGCAACAACCTGGCGGCGTTGAAGGAAGCGTTGATTTATTTCTACGGCAAAACAAAAAACAAAATCACGCTCGAATATATTGCCTTCAAGAATTTTAACGATTCGCTTGCCGACGCGGCGGCTCTTGCCAGGTTTTCAAAGAATATCCCGTGCAAGGTAAACATCATTGAATACAACCCCATCGGCCAGGCCGGATTCATGAAGTCAGACGAAGGCGCCATCGAGGCGTTCAAAAGTTATCTTGAAGATAAAGGATTGGTCGTAAATATCAGAAGAAGCAGGGGCAAGGATATCGACGCGGCGTGCGGACAACTTGCCGGTAAAAAAGCGTAAAATTTACGCCTATTTGCCAGAACATCTTCCATGATATCCGGTTGAGGATAGAAATTCACTCATGAAACGGATAACCTTTTATGGACAAGCCCTTTTTCAAAATGACTTCCGGCGACGGACCGGCCATAGTGGCCGCAATCCATAACGGCCATTACATTCGCGCCGACCTGCTTCCTTATATGGCTTTGCATGAAAATGAAAGGATCTACGAAGAGGATCCCTACACCGGTTTCCTGGCCGACATCGCGGAAACCCGCCTGGTGGCCATGCATTCGCGGTTTGAAATCGACCTTAACCGGCCCAAAGAGGAAGCGATTTATAAAACCCCCGCGCAGGCCTGGGGATTAAAGGTCTGGAAAGAAACGCCTCCCGGCGAATCGACGGACAAATCTTTTCAGGCCTACGAGGAATTCTACGCGCAGATGGAAAGCCTCATTGCCAATAAAATCTGGAAATACGGCTACGCCATCGTTTTCGATCTTCATTCCTATAATCACCGCCGCGATGGGAAACCCGCTCCGCAAAAATTGAATCCGGACGTTAATATCGGGTACAACGGGTTGGACAGGGAACGCTGGGCGCCAGTAATCGACGGCTTTTCCGAGGCATTAAGGAGAAGCCTTGTCGGCGGCCGCAAGCTGGATGTGCGCGAAAACGTAAAATTCAGGGGTGGACATTTTTCCACCTGGATCAACAAGAGCTTCAACAACAAAGCCTGTGCGCTCGCCATTGAATTGAAGAAAATCTTTATGGACGAATGGACCGGCGACGCCAACGAGCAAATTCTGTCGGATATTAAAAAAGCGCTCGCCTCCGCGATTCGTGAAACGGTAGCCCGCGCCGATATCCTGTTCGGAAAAACCGTTCCGGCGAAATAGACACGCTTTAATCGCTCCGTTTTCAGAAACAAAACCATCCGGCTTTTAATTGTAAAATAATGCCCGCAGGGCGCTGATAATCTCATTATTTTCAACTAATTTTTACACAATTTCCAGATCGTATGGCAATCGTCGATGAAACAGATAAATCCTTTGCGCAAATAGAGCGGGATCTGGCTGAACGGCTGCAAAAGGGCGCGCCGGTAAATTTCGGATTGCCGGATTACGGCTTCCTGTATATGGAGCGTTTTCTTCCGTTTATATTGATTTACCGGTATAGCCGCAGGGATGAATTTCTGGAAGGCCTCATACGCACGGAAGCGTCGGGCATCCTGGCGCGCGATATTTATCACCAGGAAACCAAGGCCATCCTGAAAAAACTGGCGACGGAGATGTCGGCAAAATTTGGGGCTTTCATGATGATTGAGATTTGGTCGTCAAATGAGAACAACGGCGACGCGGTCTTCAAGATCCACGCTTCCGAAAAGAAGCTGCCTTCCACATTCCATTTCCTTTTTGAACAGCTCGAATCGATTGACGGCATTCCACAAACTTGCCGGGCTGAAATTGTGAAATCTGCTAAACGGTGCCCGCCCAACCTGGAATCTCTTTTCACCACCGAAGAGCTCAAGAAGATGAACAGCTTGCTCATCGGCCTCGAAATCCCCGCATTTTACAGGGACCCGAAGACCGGCCATTTGTATCCCCTTGCCGCCCGCGATCTGAAAAGAAACCTCTCGCAGATCTTTCAAAAGACTTTCTTCGAATTCATCAAGGTGCAGACCAATCACAGGCTTGGCAATTTCCAGGCTTTGGCCAAAAGAAGCATCGACAAAGTGGTTTGGGAAGTGGACGAACAACTGGCGGCGATTACCAACGTTTACGACTTCCTGCTCCTGGTTTCGCCCATCAACAGCATGGAAGCCTGGGAGGAGTTCAAGGCGAATAATTACCGGAGGAATCCCGTTTTTCATTACCGCATGATCCCCATGGATCCTGAAAAACTGAAGAAGAAACTTTACAACATTCCCGTGGAAGACATTGAGGACCCTACGCTTGGATACCTTTTCCGGGACAAACGGAGAGAAATCGACAAAATGCTTACCATGCTCAACAGCCGCGATACGGAGGAATTCCTTTACGGCAGTCTCCAGGTGTATGGAGGTATCAAAAAAAGCCTGTTGAACGTAGCTATGGGATTTCTGGCGGCCTATCCGTTTGCCGAGGGCGACTCCGACGAAACCGAAGACGAAGAAGGGTCTATCGACCTGAACGCTTTCATCAAAATGGCCCAGGAAGAGTTTGAGTTCCTGAGAAAGCAGTTTCCGCTGGTAGAGACAAAAATCAAGATAAAGCCAGACATCTTGGGGATGATGGTGAGCAAGGGCGCTTTTCTCTTGGGTTCGGATGTAAAGTCGATCGCCATGCGAAGAGCCAGGGCTTTGATACAGCATGAAATCGGCACCCATTCCCTCACCTATTACAATGGAAGGGCGCAACCTTTCAAACTCTTGAGCAGCGGCGTCCCGGGATATGAGGAGCTCCAGGAAGGCCTGGCCGTCTTTGCCGAATACCTGAGCGGCGGGCTGACGAAACGGCGCCTCCAGGTGTTGGCCGCTCGCGTCATAGCCGCCGACGCGCTGATCAAAGGATATGATTTTGTGAATACGTTTTTCCTGCTCAAGGACGATTTCACCATTGACGACTACACCGCCTTCAGCATTACCCTGCGCGTTTACCGGGGCGGCGGCTTCACAAAAGACGTGGTTTATTTGAAAGGATTTATCCACCTGCTCGAGTACATCAAAGAAGGCCGCGACATCCAGCGGCTGCTGATCGGCAAGATCAGGCAGGATTACATCCCCATTATCGACGAACTGGTTTCCCGGAACATCCTCAAACCGGCGCCCCTCAAACCCAGGTACCTGATCGAAGAAGAATCCCTGAAAAGACTCAGGTCGCTGGACAAGAACAAGACGATTTTTAACCTGATATAACCTATGAACATTGCATTTATTGTTAATGATATCCGTACCGAAAAACCGCATTACACCACCCTCCTTTTGGCAAAAAAAATGCACAATCAGGGACATCAGGTCTTTCTCATCGGCGTGGATCAGTTGATGTACACGCGCGAGGGACATATGGGCGCATACGCCATCCGCGCGCCGGGGAAAAGTTACAAATCCAGCGAAACCTTTCTTTCAGCTTTGCAGGCTGTAAAACAACGCATAAAAATACTTTCCAAAGACTTGGACATCCTGATGCTCAGGAACGATCCCGCCAGCGACGATAAAACCAGGCCGTGGGCGGTCACCGCCGGAGTCATTTTTGGACAGGTGGCCCTGAACGACCAGGTGATCGTGCTGAACGATCCCAACAGCCTTTCCTATGCGGCAAACAAAATGTATTTTCAGCATTTCCCCGAAGAGGTGCGTCCCAACGCCATTATCACCCGCGAGCCTCGCGAGATCCTGGAATTTTTCGAGGAGAACAATGGCCAGATCATCCTGAAACCTTTGCAGGGATCCGGCGGCAAGGGGGTCTTCCTGGTGAAAAAGGACAATATCAATAACCTGAACCAGATCATCGAAGCCATCAGCCGCGATGGCTACATCATTGCGCAGGAATATCTGCCTGAAGCCGGCAAGGGCGACACGCGCTTGTTTGTGATGAATGGCAAGGCCATTTACTCCAAAGGGAAATACGCGGCCTTTAGAAGGGTTGCCGCCGAAGGGGATATCAGAAGCAACATACATTCCGGCGGGAAGGCGATGGAGGCGGCGGTGACCGACGAAATGCTCCACATTGTCGAGGTGATTTCTCCAAAGCTGATCAAGGACGGCATGTTCTTCGTCGGACTGGATATTGTGGGGAAAAAGCTCCTGGAGATCAACGTATTTAGTCCGGGAGGCCTGCTCAACGCATGCAAGTTTGCCAACGTAGATTTTGCTCAGAAAATCATCGAGGCCCTGGAGCGGAAAGTGAACTACCGGCGCATATACGGATCGATGATCGACAATAAAACGCTCGCCACAATGAACTGAGAATGTGGGACTTACAGGGCGAAGACCTCCCCCCATGCGCCGTTCTTAAACACATGCGCGGCAAAAGCGGTTTCTTTTTGTGCACCATAATGGAAAGGAAGGTCATGGAAAACAAAGAGATTTCCATATTGAGAAGATTGAACGCGTTGTCGCGCGACGAAGCGTCCGTATTCGACCCGGATATCCGCAACTGGACCGTGCTTGGCGATAAAGGTTTCAGACTGGGGCGCGTGGCGGATCTGTGGATCGACGAAAGGGAATTAAATATCCGGTATCTTGAAGTGGACCTGGAAGACGATCCGGGAAAAAAGATCCTATTGCCAGTCGGGATGATCGCCCTGAACAGGAAAGAAAACTTCGTGGTGGCGGTGGATGTGCGGAAGTCTGAGTTGCACATGATCCCCGCGTTTACCGGCGCCGTTACGCGAGACTATGAAGTGGAGCTCAGGAAGACCTATCTGCCCGGGAACGTATCTGTTACAGATTGGCAAAAGGACTTCTACAACCACAATCATTTCAACGAACACGGCCTTTTCAAGGAAAGGCAAACCTTAAGGGACAAAATGAAAAACGGCAATACATAATCGCGACAATCAACGGCGCAACCCGAAAGCTGCGCCGTTGCGTATCCCTCAAGCCGTTAAATCCTGGTAAACCCGTTTCACGCTTTCAATGCGCGTGCGCCAAACGCGGTGGAGGGCAAACGCCTGGAAGACGACGATGGCCCCCAGCGCCGCGATAATGAACCCTTGACTCCCATCAGCCGTGGACAAGAAGAATGCGAATATCGACGCAATAGCCAAAAGCCTCGACGCGATGGAAACGGCCGAATACTTCCTGATCCTGTTCAGGTACTTCTCCAAAGAACTCCGGATGTCGCCGCCCGACAAGGGGTTTTTTGTAATCTCGTATCCCAACAGGTTGTGCGTCAACAGCAGGATTACCGACGCGACCAGGATCGCATTCCAGACGAGCGGTTTCTCATGACCGTCGAAAAAATCATAATATACCATCAAAAAAATTCCCCATAACGCGCTTTCCAGTATTAACTGCAATTTTATCCTCCTCACGGCGGCGGGCATTTTCAACATCATTTCCCGAAGCGTTTCCTTGCTCCATTCTTCGCCGCCCGCTTTCTGGTACCCCGATTTCAATTCCTCTAATTCCATAGTTTTTACAAGTTTATTTGTGATGAATGATTTGCCTGATTTTGTTTCTGATCCTGTTTAGCTTTACCCCCAGATGGTTTTCGGTGATGCCCATTATGCCGGCAATTTCCGAATAGCTCATCCCTTCAAGGTATAGCGCGATGCATCCTTTCTCTGCGTCGTCGAGCCGGCCGATGGCTTCAAACATCATGTCTTCTTGCAACCGATCCGGACTGGTTTCCTCGTCGGCATGCTCCGGAATTTTTTCTTCGCCCTCCGTTTTAAGCCTTGGTTTTCTAAATGCGGCCATCGCCGTATTCAGGCTCACCCGGTAAATCCACGAGGATATTTTCCCTTCGCCCTTGTATTTAGGGTAAGCCCTTAGAAGTTGATAGACAATCTCCTGGAAAAGGTCTTTCCTTTCTTCGGCGTCGTCGCGATACAGCCTGCACACTTTATGGATCAGCCCCTGATGCGTGGACAATATGTCGAGAAATTCGTCATGCATTGCTTTCAATTTACCTATAGGTTGAGAAACAGGGGGAAAACTTACGGAAAATCAAAAAAATATCTTTCGATGGCGGATTCTGCCAGTTGCCGGTTACTGGCGCCTGTTCCAGGTTAGGATCATATTTCAATCCTCAACATTCAATCCTAATTCTTATTGCCTGCTTTGCAGGCGGTAAACCATATCTGTCGAGGTTTTGACATACCACTGCCCGATCGCGGGTATTTTTTCTTCCAATGCGGGCATCAGGCCTTCCTGATCGACGATGTAATCAGGGCGGTCGTTGAGCAGGTTTTTGTAAATGGCGGTAATGTTGTCGTAATAACCGAGGGCGTGAAAATGCAGGGTCGACGCTTTCCAGTCAAGATACGGAGTGGCAAGCCTGGCGTCCTTATAAAAGCTCAACTCGTCGCCCAATACCAGGATTTTTGACCCCGCAATCATGCGTCCGATGGATGTTTCGCGAACGAAAAGCCCGTCGTGATTAACAAACCGTTCCACGACGCCCACTCCGTAATATGAGCCGAGGTTGACAAAGATCAGAAAAAACAAAAAGATGGTAAACTGAATTTCCACCCACAGCCTCCTTCGCACGAGCATGAAGTGATGGGAAATGAAAAAGGCGGCTGAAGGAACGAATATAGCCAACTGGAATGGCGCCTTGCTGTTTGTCATCGAAAGCATCGCCGCGCCGACGAGGATCAGCGTCAGCATGATTTGTTGAATCCGGGTTTGAAAATTGGTAAAGCTGGGATAAGCGAATACTTTCAAAATTGAGTAGCCCGTAAACAATATCGGCGTGGACGCGATGGCCAGGAGGCTGGGAACGTCGACCAGGTATTTCCCGGAAAACAGGAAGTAAGAGTGAACATACTGGATCAAAAAGGCTTTTCCGCCATCCTTGAAATAATAGTAGGCTGCGGCCAGCGCAACGGGGAGCAGAAAACCATAGACGGCGAGCAGGATTTTTCGCGCCGAAGCCCCGGTAAAAAGCAGGAATGCGAGAATGACGACGACCATAAAAAGGAATGCGGGAAAGAAAAAGAGCGTCGCGACGCCAGTATAAATGCCTATTCGCAATATCTTTTCATCGCCTTTTTCCCTGCTTTGGATGAAGTCGATGACAAGGTTTAACGCGGCCAACAGGAACGT
>Ga0207873_1003125_pt1 | contig 12540 bp, 9 predicted proteins | sample BGWIniCompost_FD_187373 | JGI IMG/M metagenome (GOLD analysis project Ga0207873, IMG submission 187373) | Cellulose adapted compost microbial communities from Newby Island Compost Facility, Milpitas, CA, USA - BGW Initial Compost (SPAdes)... ... | reverse complement strand
CGATGATCCGCTCGAGCTGATCGACGTACCGTGTAACGGCGTGCCAAAGGCCGAGGAGCGGCGGATAAGGATTCACCGGCGAATCCGAGCCGCCGCCGACGATGACGCCGCCGTCGAGCCAGCTCTTGATGGGTGTCGCCCGGCCAAAAGCATCGGCGCCGAAGCGCTTGACCAGCATGGGCGCGAAGTTGTACTGCATCGTCGGCTGTGTTGCGACAGCGACGCCGAGCCGGCGCGCGGCGCGAATGTTGTCTTCGCTGGGCCAGAGGTAGGCGTGGATGATTGAGAAGCGCAGATTTTTGATGGGGTAGCGCGTATCCACATCCTCGTACGCGGCGAGCACGATGTCGATCGCTTTGCCGCCGACCGCGTGCACACCCAGCGACCAGCGATGCCGCGCGCAGAAGTCTACGATGCGCAGGAAGGTGTCGGTGGGGGTGACCTGGATGCCGCAGTTGCAGCGCTCATCGGGAAAGGGTTCGCGCATGAGCGCGGTACCGAGCGACGCGCCGCCGTCCATGAAGACCTTGATCCCGCCGAGCTTGAGCAGGCTGTCGCCGTAGCCCGTGCGCACGCCCCATGCGCCGAGCTTCTCGAGCAGCCGATCGGGATCGTCGTCCGTCTGCGCGAGCGGCATCATCACCGTGCGCATGGTGAGCTCGCCCGCCTGCCAGAGCTCCTGATATATCGACATGTCGTCGGGCGACAGCCCCGGCTCGATCACGCCGCATAGTCCCGCCGCGTGGTAGGCGCGCTGTATGTCCCGGAGCGCCGCCTTGCGTTCTTCGCGCGATACCGGCGGCACCAGGCGCTCCACCAGGTTGAACGCCGGCGGCTCGAGCAACACCCCGGTCGGCTCGCCGTTGGCGTCGCGCACGATGCGCCCGCCGTCCGGATCGGGCGTGTGACGATCGATGCCGGCGCGCGCGAGCGCAACGCTGTTGACGACGCCGACGTGCCCTCCGCGATTCAGGTAGACCGGCCGGTCGGGGCACGCCTCGTCGAGCTCGTAGCGCGTCGGATAACGCGGCTCGGGAAACGTCTCGATCTGCCATCCCTTTCCGGAAGTGATCCAGGGAGCTTCGGGCGCGTTGGCGGCGAAGCGCCTCACGGCTTCCTGTATGTCGGCGATCGACTGGCAGGCGGAGAGATCGACCACGCGTCGCTGCAGGCCCGTCGCAAGCATGTGGTTGTGCGTGTCGATCAGTCCGGGCAGCACGGCTCCGTCGGCGAGATCGATCACGCGCACGGGCTTGCCCACCGTTCGCGTCACCTCCGCGTAGGAGCCGACCGCTGCGAAACGGCCGTCGACAACGGCGAATGCCTCGGCCCGCGGCAGCCGCGGATCCATGGTGAGGATGTTTCCCCGCACTACATAAGCGGGCGAGCCCGAGGCAGGTTCCGACGGTGCCATCGATTAGATACTTATTCGTCCAGATTGACAGTGATTATCGATTTACTGTAGGTTATCGATTATACGTGGATTGTCGGCGCAGCGTCCAGGCGAGAGACGGCCACCGCGTCGGCGCACGCCGTACCTGAGTTCACACAGAACGAGAGAAGGCGATGACGCGAGCGGCTGCCGCGCCTGCCGACGAGATCCTGCTCGGCCACATCGTGACGCTAGATGCCGGCAACACGGTTGCCGAAGCCATCGCAATCGGAGGCGGTCGCATACTGGCGGTAGGTTCCCGCGACACCGTGCTTGAGACTCGGGGTCCGCGTACGAGAGTGCGGGACCTGGACGGCGCCACGGTCATTCCCGGCTTCAACGATACGCACGCGCATCTCGACGGAACGGGCGCGCGGCTCATTCGTCCCTCGCTCGCCGGTGCGCGCTCGATAGCGGACGTGCTCGATCACGTGCGTCGGCTCGCCGCGAAGACGCCGCCGGGCGAGTGGATCGTCACCATGCCGGTGGGCGAACCGCCGTTCTACTTCGACGGACCGGCAGCCCTCGCCGAGCGGCGGATGCCCGACCGCTACGAGCTCGACAGCGCGGCGCCGAATCACCCCGTTTATCTGTGCAGCCCGAACGGCTATTGGGGCGAGCCGCCGTGTTATTCGGCGATGAATTCGCTCGGACTCAAGCTCAACGGTATCGGGAAGGATACGCGGCCGCGCGCCGGCGGCATCGAGATTCTGCGCGATGCCAGCGGCGAGCCGACCGGCGTCTTCGTCGAGCACAACTTCGTGAACATGCTCGAACGGGACCTGCTGCCGGCCGTGCCGCGCTTCACCTACGAGCAGCGCCGCGAAGGAATCAGGCGCGGCATCGGCCTGTACAACGCCAAAGGCACGACGAGCATCTACGAGGGGCACGGCAGCTCCGCCGATATCGTCGCGGCGTACCGGGAGCTGTGGGAGCGCGGCGAGCTCAACATGCGCGTCGGGCTGGTCATCAGCCCCGCCTGGACCGGCCTTGAGGAAGCCGAGCGGCTGATGCGCGACTGGCTGCCTCTCGCCCGCGGGCGCGGCTTCGGCGACGCGATGCTGCGCATTTCCGGCGTCTTTATAGGCTACGGCGGCGACCCCTGGATTCGAGAGCTCGCGCGCAAGAACTACAGCGATGTCGCCTGGAGCGGTCTGGTCCCGCAGGCGAACTCGCCCGAAGAGTTCGAGGCGCTGTGCCTGCTGGCCGCGCGTTACGGACTGCGCGTGCATACGGTCGTTTCCGACAAGCTTCATGAGATCGTTCCGATCATGGAGCGCATCGCTCGGGAGTATCCGATCGGGGAGCGGCGCTGGGTTCTCGAGCACGTGAGCAAGGCGACCGAAGCGGACCTGGTGCGCGTGCAACGCCTCGGGGTCGGCGTAACGCTGATTCCGCCGCATTACGTCTGGAAAGTCGGCCATCGCTTTTTCGGCCTCGATGCGGAGCAGCTCGATCTGCTCTCCCCGGCGCGGCGGCTGTTCAAGCTGGGCGTCCCGGTTTCCGCGGGTACCGATGCCGTTCCGTACGACCCACTGTTCTGCATGTGGGTGATGACCACCCGACGCGAACGCACGACCAACCGCGTGATGGGCGAGGGAGGCATCGTTACCAACGAAGTGGCGCTCAGATTGCTGACGGTCGGGGGCGCATGGCTGACGTTCGACGAAGAGCGCAAGGGGCCTCTCGCCGTCGGTCACTACGCCGATCTCGCGGTGCTGTCCGGGAATCCGCTCGCGGCGAGAGGCGACGAACTGCTCGCGCTCAAGTGCCTAGCGACCATGGTCGACGGGCGCTGGGTCCATAGCGAGCTCTGATGGGCGTCTACTCGGCGCTGCGGCCAGCGGGGCGCAAATGAACCACTTCCAGTTCGCCCTAAACGGGCTCTTTCTCGGCGGCCTCTATGCCTGCATCGCGGCCGGCTTCTCGCTGGTGTGGGGCGTGCTGCACATCATAAACATGCTCCACGGCGCGTTGATCGTGCTCGGCGCCTACGTGGCTTTCTACGGCCACGAGTGGTTCGGCATCCATCCGTTTGTTTCCATGCTCGCCGCCGGGCTCATCGTCGGCGCATTCGGCTACCTGGTACAGACTGGGTTGATCAACCGGGTGGTAACCAAGCCCGTGCTGGTGACGCTCACGCTCACGTTCGGGCTCGACCTCATACTGATCAACGCGATGCTGCTCGCGTTCAGCGCCGATTTTCGTACGGTGGTGCTGGAGCATCCGCTGGGTACCGCCAGCTTCGGCGGCGTGTTCATTCCCCTCGATCGCATGGTGGCCATGCTTCTCGCGCTCGCGATGATCGGCGTCGTGTACGCGGGGCTTCGCTTGTCGCGCATCGGGCGCGCCATCGTCGCGGTGCGCGCGGACCGGGAAGCCGCCTCGCTGATGGGAGTCGACGTAGCGCGCACCTATTCCGTCACGTTCGCAATCAGCGCGATGCTCGCGGCCGCTGCGGGGAGCCTTATGAGCGTGGTGTTTCCGATATCGCCGACGACGGGGCACCTGTTCCTCGGCAAGGCATTCGTGATCTGCGTACTCGGCGGCATCGGCAGCATCGGCGGCGCGGTCGTGGGCGGAATGACGCTCGGCTTGCTCGAGAGCTTCGGCGGGCTGCTGTTCGGACCGGAGCACGCGCTGACCATCGCGTTCGTGCTGCTGATCGTGCTGCTGGTGTTTCGGCCGCAGGGGCTCATGGGCAAGAAGGGCTTCTGATGACGCGCCGGAACCTGATGCTGCTGGCCGTGGCGGTGGCGGTGCTCGGCGCCGCTCCCTTCATCGGCGGCAATTACGTGCTGCGCATCGGCACGATCACGCTGATGTACGCGGTCGTCGCCATATCGTGGAACTTCATCGGCGGTCTCGCCGGCTATCCCTCGTTCGCAACGGCGGCATTCTTCGGTCTTGGCGCCTACGCGGGGGCCATCGCGCGCACCGCAGGGGTGCCGGAGACGCTCGCCTGGCTGCTGGCGATGCTCGCGGCCGGGGCCTTCTCGCTCGCGCTCGGGTTCGTGATTCTGCGGCTGCGGGGGCATGCGTTCGCCATCGCATCGCTCGTCGTGATCGAGGTGCTGCGCGAGATCGTGACGTCCTGGGACAGCGTGACCGGCGGCGGCGCCGGCATCAGCGTACCGTTCGCGGCCGCTACGCCGGAAGCGATCGCCACGTACTACTACTGGAGCATGTGCGGGCTCGCGGCGCTCGCCTTCGCCGTCCTCTACCACGTGGCACGCAGTCCGCTCGGCTTCGGACTGCGGTGCATTCGGCAGAACGAGGATGCGGCGAACATGGTCGGCATCAATACGACGCTCTTCAAGACGGCGGCGTTCGTTCTGTCGGGCGTATTCGCCGCCGGTGCCGGCGCCATCTACGCCTCCTGGACTTCCTACATAGACCCGGCGGACGCGTTCGACATCGTGATATCGATCAAGGCCATCGTGATGGTGCTCCTCGGCGGCGCCGGCACCGTACTCGGGCCGGTGCTGGGTGCGGCGGCGTTCATGGCGCTCGACGAGTTCGCGTGGAGCAACTTCCTCGAGGTGCACACCGGTATTCTTGGCGTCCTCGTGGTGTTGCTGGTCCTGTTCCTCCCCACAGGCATCTCGAGTTTCAGCCTGCCGGACGTTCTCCGGCGCATGAGGCACAAACATGGTTCCCCTGCTGGAGCTTCGGGACGTTAGCTGCACTTTCGGCGGCGTTCGCGCGGTACGCGGCGTCTCTTTCCGCCTGAAGCAAGGCGAGATCGTCGGCCTCATCGGCCCGAACGGTGCAGGAAAGACGACGCTGGTGAATCTCATCAGCGGCGTGTACGCCCCGGCCTCCGGGCAGATCCTTCATCGCGGCGAGCGCGTCGATGGTATGAAGCCGTTTCGTCTCGCGGCGCGCGGCATCGCGCGGACTTTTCAGATCGTGCAGCCGTTCCCGGCGATGACGGTGCTCGAAAACGTCATGGCCGCATCGTTGTTCGCGGCCCGCCGGAAGGGGATGGCGGCAGCGCGCGCCGCCGCCATGGAGCAGCTCGAATTCACCGGGCTCGCTCCGCTGGCACACCGACCCGCGATGGAGCTGACGCTCGCGAATCGCAAACGCCTCGAGCTCGCGAAGAGCCTGGCGATGGAACCGCAGCTGCTGATGCTGGACGAGGTGAACGCCGGCTTGAACTCCGCTGAAGTCGAGCAGGCGCTCGAGCTGATCCGGGCGATCGCGGCGCGCGGCGTCACCATCGTGATCATCGAGCACCTGCTCAAGGTGGTGATGACGCTGTGTCAGCGCGTAGTCGTGCTGCATCACGGCGAGCTGATCGCGGACGGGGCGCCGCGGGACGTCGTGGAAGACGAACGGGTCGTCTCGGCGTACCTGGGCGCGCGCTACGCGGAACGGTATCGGAGGCGGCATGCCTGAGGCGCTGCTTCAGGTCGAGAACGTCGTCGCCGGCTACGACGACGTGCGCGTGCTTTGGGACGTGAGCTTCGAGCTCTCCGCCGGGGAAACGGTGTGCCTGATCGGATCGAACGGAGCGGGCAAGACGACGCTGCTGTCGACGATCTCCGGTCTGCTCCGGCCGCAGTCGGGGCGAATACGCTTCGCGGGACACGACCTCACCCGGGCCACGCCGCGCGAGGTGCTGCAGGCGGGCATCGCACACGTCCCCGAAGGCCGCCGGCTCTTCGGTCCCATGAGCGTCCTCGACAACCTGCTCATGGGCGCTTATCTGCGGCTCGAGAAGGCCGAGGTGCGGCACGATCTGGAGCGCATCTTCGAGCTGTTCCCGATTCTGGCGTCGCGCCGGCATCAGCCGGCGGGAACTCTTTCGGGCGGTGAGCAGCAGATGTGCGCGATCGCGCGCGGCATGATGAGCCGTCCGCGGCTGCTCATGATCGACGAACTTTCGCTCGGGCTCGCGCCGCAGGTGGTCGAGCAGTTGGGCGATGTCATCCGGCAGATCGCGCGCGAAGGCCTCTCCGTTCTGCTGGTCGAGCAGGACGTGATGACGGCATTCGAGCTCGCGAGCCGCGGCATCGTTCTGGATACCGGGCGAATCGCGATGCAGGGGCCGGTTGCAGAGCTCGCGAGCAACGCCGCCGTGCGCGAGGCCTACATGGGCATTGCATGAAGAGGCGCGCGCCTGGCAGGAACGGGCGGCGCTTCACGACATTCTTCGAACATCAGAGGAGGGGAGTCGCGATGAACTACGAAAGACTAGGCAAGTGGTTGGCATGTGCGGCCGCCGTCTTATTGAGCTGTGCAACGGCGTGCGGGACGCTCGCCGCGGAGAAGACGTTACGCATCGGCGCGCCGCTGCCGCTCACCGGGGCGCTCTCGGCGGAAGGAGAAACCCAGCGCAGCGGCTTCCAGATCTGGGCGGACACGGTAAACGCGGCGGGCGGTATCAAGGTAGGCGGCGATACCTACAAGGTCGAGGTGGTTTATACGGACTACCAGTCCGCTACGCCGCGTGCGGTCCAGGCGGCCGAGCGCCTGATCACTCAGCAGAAGGTCGATTTCCTGTTCGGTCCGTTCGGCTCGGGTGCGGTGAAAGCGGTCAGCGCTATCACCGAGAAGTACGGCGTGCCCATGATTGCGCCGAACGCCGCTTCGGAGGAAGTCTTCGACCAGGGCTTCAAGTATCTCTTCGGCGTCTACACGCCGAACAAGTCCATGACCGAGCCGGTGGCGGAGCTGGTGGCCAAGAACTATCCCTCCATCAAGCGGCTCGCGGTCTTCGCGCGCAACGATCTGTTTCCGCTCTCTATCGCGGCCGAAATGGAGAAATCGGCGAGATCGCGCGGCATCGAGATCGTGTATTCGGAGAAGTTCGCGATCGGGACGGTCGATTTCAGCTCCGCACTTGCGCAGATGCGCGGCCGCAACCCCGACTGGGTATTCGTCGCCGGTTACACCAATGACAACATCCTCGTTCGTCGGCAGCTCGCAGAGCAGGGGGTGAGCCCGCAGCTTCTCACGATGATCGTCGGGGTGGTGAGCCCGAGCTTCCAGCAGAGCGTGGGCAAGCTGGCGGAGAACATCACCACTTTCGCCTGGTGGGACGCGGCGGTGGGATACAAGGGTAACGACATCTTCGGCTCGACGGACCGTTTCGTGAAGCTTTATCAGGCGAAGTACGGACAACGACCCGAGTACTCCGCGGCCGGCGCCGCCGCCTGCGGCGTGGTTCTGCAGATGGCCATTGAGAAGGCCGGCAGCATCGACCGCAAGAAAGTACGGGACGCCATTGCCGCGATGGATGAGCAAACGTTCTGGGGTCCGATCAAGTTCGGGCCGACGGGGCAGATCATCTCGCTCAAGCCGCCGCTGCTGCAAATCCAGAACGGCAGTCTAGTCGTAGTGCATCCGCCGGAGATCAAGAACGCGGAGCTGCGGCTCGGCGGTCTCTGAGCGCCGGACACCGTGCGCGCCCGAGCGGCGCCGGGCGCGCTCACCCGCGTACGGTTGCGGGATAGTCGGGCTGGGCGCCGCCAGTCGGTGTGAACGGCGGAGATTCGTTGTGCAAAAGATCGCGATAGTGAATGGGACCGTGGTTACGATGAACCCTGCGCGGGAGATCGTGACCGACGGCACGGTGTTGATCGAGGGCGGCCGCATTGCGCAGGTGAGCGCCGGCGGCGCATCCGTACCCGCCGACTTCGAGGTGATCGATGCCAGCGGCTGCGTGGTGATGCCCGGGCTCATCAATGCGCACACGCATCTCTATCAGATGCTCAGCCGCAGCCTGAGCTTCGATCAGGGCTTCGTGCAGTGGCTGGGCACCCAGAAGAGCTTCATCGCGCAGCTCGCCGAGGAAGACTTCGGTCTGTGCATAGAGCTCGGACTGCTGCTCAATCTGCGGTCGGGCAACACGTGCGTGGTGGACAACCTCGCGGTGCCGTCGGCCGCCGGTAATCGTCTGTATCGCGCCGCGCTCGAGCGGGCGCAGCGTACGGGCATTTGCTACGTGCTCGCACGCGGCTACACGGATCGCATGAACAGCCCCGAGTATCTCGAAGACCTGGCCACGATCGAGCGACTGATGGCGGAGCTGATCGAGGAGTTTCACGGCGCCGGCGGGGGGCGAATACGCGTCTTCGTTTCGCCGATGCTTCCATGGGCGCTCTCACTCGAAGGCTATCGTCTGACCCGGAAGTTGGCGGACCGTTACAACGTCGGCATACACATGCACACCGCGGAGACGAGCGGATATGCTGATCTGATCGAGAGGGCGTTCGGCCATCGATCCAACGTCAGGGTCTACCGGGAAGGCGGTTGTCTGGGCCCCGACGTGCAGCTCCTCGGCTGCCAGCACCTCACCGACGAGGAGTTCGACGAGATCGCGCGGAGCGGAACCCGCGTGATACTGGACCCCACCTCGGGCATGAATCTCGGTACCGGGGCCGTGCCGACGCTCAAGGTGTACCGCAACGGCAACCCGACGGCGCTTGCTACGAACGGCATGGCGAGCGCGGGCGGACAGGACATGTTCGACGCCATGCGAAACGTCGTCAGCCTCACGCGTCTGCAGACCGGGCGCTCGGATACCATCGGCGCATTGCGTGCGCTCGAAATGGCCACGATCGAAGGCGCGAAAGCGCTCGGCCTCGACGGGGAGATCGGGTCGCTCGAGCCCGGCAAGCGCGCCGACGTGATCTGCGTCGACGTGAGCCGCCTGTATTGCGCGCCTGCCCTGGACATTCTCGCCACGCTGGTGTTCTCGTGCACGAGCCGGGACGTGCGCACCGTTATCGTGGACGGCCGCGTGGCGGTGCGCGATCACGTGCTCGAGCTGGCCGACGAACGGGCGCTGACGGCGCTGGCGTACGAGCGCGGCGCTGCGCGCGCGCGGGCAGCGGGAACGGCGCGGGCCGCCGGCTAGCGGTCCGCGGGTAGGGATGACCGAACCGCAGATCCTGAGCGCCGGCTGCCTGCTCTCTTCGGCGTCCGGAAAGGTGTCGGCGCGCAGTGCAACCGTGCGTTACGACGCGAACGGCATTCTCTCGGTCGACGTTGGCGGCGGCGAGGCGCACGAGCGCACCCTGCTGATGCCTCCCTTCAGCAACGCGCACGACCACGGACGCGGCCTCAAGACGCTCGCCTACGGCGTCGTCGACCAGGCGGTCGAGGCCTGGGTATCCGCGACCTACACCCTTCCGCCCGTCGATCCGTACCTGATCGCGGCGGCGGCGTTCGGGCGCATGGCCCTGAACGGCATCGCTTCGGTCGTGCACTGCCACCTCTCGCGCACCCCGCAGGCGCTTATCGAAGAAGCGATCGCGGTGCGGCGCGCGGCGGACGACGTGGGTGTACGCGTGGCGTTCGTGGTGCCGCTGCGCGACCGGCATCGGCTCGGCTATGCCGCGGACGATGCGGTGCTTTCCTATCTCCCGCCGGAGGACAGGGCCGGCGTATCGGCGCGCTTGAAGCCGATCGTCCCCGTCGAGGAGCAAGTGGCGTTGGTCGAGGAAATCGCCCGCGTTTGCGAGTCGGAGCACTTTCGCGTGCAGTTCGGACCGGTGGGTGCGGAGTGGTGCTCGGATGCGCTGCTCGAGCGTGTGGCAGCGGCGTCGAAGGCGAGCGGCCGCCGCGTGCACATGCATCTGCTGGAATCGAAGTACCAGCGGGAATGGGCGGATTACGCCTATCCGGGCGGTATCGTCGTCCACCTCGATGCGCTCGGATTGCTGTCGGAACGATTGACGGTCGCTCACGGCACCTGGTTGCGCCCGGACGAGTGCCGATTGTTGGCGCGCCGCGGGGTGATCGTGTCGATCAACACCAGCTCCAACCTTCGCCTGCGCTCGGGCGTTGCGCCGGTGGCCGATCTGCTCGCGGCGGGTGCCGTGTTCGCGCTCGGGCTCGACGCTCTGGCGCTCGATGACGACGACGACATGCTGCGTGAGATGCGCCTCACGCGCCTGCTGCATGCGGGTCTCGGTTTCGGGCGAGGGCTCGAGCCGGATGCGGTGCTCCAAGCGGCGGTGTGCAACGGCGCCCGAGCGGTGACCGGAGAGCCGGGCGGCGAGATCGTGCCGGGGCGGCCTGCCGATTTGCTCCTGCTGCAGCTAGACGAGGCGAGCGCCGACATGCCGCCGGCGCTTTACGATGCGCTGAGCGTCTTGCACGCGCGCGCAGACGGTTCCGCCGTACGGACGCTGGTGGTGGCGGGTCGTAAGGTCGTCGAGGAGGGCAGGCTCGTCGGCATCGATCTCAGGCGCGTCGAAGCCGAGCTGCGGGCGCAGCTCGACGCGTTTGCGTCCGAGCTTGCGGACCTGCGACCGGCGCTCGCCCGCGTCCATGCGGCGCTGGAGTGTTTCTACGAGGCGGGTGGTCACTGCGGAGGCGCACGCCCGGCCGGAGCCCGACGGGATGCCGCGGGGCGCGGAAAAACATGAACCGGGAGTACCGGAGAAGAGGAGATCCATGACCGGCAAGAGCGAATCGGCGATGCGCTTTCACGATACTTACGACGTGCTCGTGGCGGGAGGCGGCCCGAGCGGACTGATCGCGGCGGTCGCCGCGGCACGCAGCGGCGCACGCACGGCCCTGATCGAATCCCACGGTTTCCTCGGCGGGACCGCCACCGCCGGTATGGTGGCGCAGATATACGGGTTCTTCTACGGAACCGAGCGCCGAATCGTGGGCGGTCTGCCGTTCGAGTTCGTGCAAAGACTGGAGCAGTCCGGCGCTTCGACCGGCTTCTACGACTACACCATGGCGGAACTCACCGACTTCGCAGTGGTCGCGAGAACACTGCCTTTCGATCCGGAGCTGTACAAGTGTATTGCGGACGACTTCGCCCAGAGCGCGGGAGTGCATCTGCAATACCACACGTCCGTGATCGACACGATCGTCGACGAGGATGGTCGAGTGGCAGGGGTGGTTACGGCGTCCAACGAAGGCGTCCGTCGCCTGAGTGCCGCCGTAACCATAGACTGCACCGGCGACGGAGTCGTAGCGCTTCGTGCGGGCTGTTCGGAGCTGCCCTCGGACGAGGTGCAGCCGATGACGCTCTGCTTCCGTATGGGGAACGTCGATCTGGCCCGCTACAAGGCGCTCTCGCGAGAAGAGAAGCGTCGGCTCGTCCAGCGGGGCCTGGCGGAAGGGCGCCTGTTCTGGCAGGGCATGTCGGTCACGCCGACGCCGAATGCGGGCGAGGTCCTGTCACTCACGAGTCGGGTGCTGAATCGGAGCTCGCGCTCGGCCGCCGATGTAACGGCCGCGGAGATCGAAGGCCGCAAGCAGGTGCGCCTGACAATCGACTTCTTGCGCGAGAACGTGCCGGGATTCGAGAACGCGCGTCTCGTGGCGATAGCGCCGCACATCGGCATCCGCGAAACGCGGCGCATACGAGGCGTGGCCATGCTTGATGACGATACCGTGCTGCGGGGTATGATTCCTGCCGATACCGTCGCGCTCGGGGGCGGTCCGGTGGACATACACGAAGCAGGCGGGGCTGCGTTCAAAGAGCTTCGTCTTCCCGAGGGCGGTCCGTTCGGCATTCCGTACGGCGCTCTGATTCCAGCAGAGAGGTCCGGGCTGCTCGTTGCCGGAAGGTGTCTGTCCGCGACCCGCGCTGCGTACAGCGCCGTCCGCCATATGGGCAACTGCATGGCGATGGGGCATGCCGCCGGAGTCGCCGCCGCGCTGAGCATCCAAAGAAATCTGCCTCCTCATCAGTTGCCCGTCGCGATGCTCCAGGAGGCTCTGCAGCAGCAGGGAGCATACCTTTCTTGACGGGCAATTTTCGGCCACCTGCACCGAACCGGCATCCGGCGCGCACCTTCTTCTCCGGACGACTCCCGATGATCGTCGCTTGTTCTTGACTGCCCGAGCGAGCAGCGACTACCGTCCCCCGCCCGTACAACCGTGGAAGGGAATCTCATGAACGGACTGAAACGGACTATGGCAGCGGGTGCCGTCTGTCTCGTTTCGACCGCCTCGACGGCGGTTGCTCACGGCGCCGAGCCCTCGATGAAGCCGCAGGCGATCGTGACACAGGCGCAGGCGGCACTCTACCCGGTGGCGTTCAATAACGTGCAGGGGCTCGTGTCCACTCTGATCCTGACGACGGTCTCCGAGCAGGGAAGCTATCTGGTCTGCCGCGATCTCACCGA
>Ga0207873_1003124_pt1 | contig 12546 bp, 12 predicted proteins | sample BGWIniCompost_FD_187373 | JGI IMG/M metagenome (GOLD analysis project Ga0207873, IMG submission 187373) | Cellulose adapted compost microbial communities from Newby Island Compost Facility, Milpitas, CA, USA - BGW Initial Compost (SPAdes)... ... | reverse complement strand
CCCCACCCCGTGCCCCAGCCCGTGGCCGAACAGCTCGCCCATCCCCGCCGCCTCGATCACCCGGCGGGCGGCCGCATCCACTTCCCGGCCCGTAGCCCCTGGCCGGACGGCCTCGATGCCGGCCTGTTGCGCCCTCAGCACGAGGTCGTAGATCTCCCGGGCCTTGGGCTCGACCGTGGGGCCGACCACCACGGTGCGGGTCATGTCGGAGTGGTAGCCTCCGTAGACGCAGCCGAAGTCGAGCACCACCGTGTCGCCCGCCTGTAGCCGTCGCTCACCCGGAGAGGCGTGGGGCAACGCGGCGTTGGGGCCGGACCCGACGATGACGCTGAAGGCCATGCCTTCGGCGCCGTGCTGGCGCATGTAGGCCTCGAGCTGCCACGCCACCTCCCGCTCCGTCATGCCGGCTCGGATGGATGGCACCACCGCTGCAAACGCCTCGTCGGCGATGCGCACCGCCCGGCGCAACAGCTCCAGCTCCTCCGGCGACTTGATGGCCCGCAGGGACTCCACCTGTTGCTCAACCGGCACCCAACGCACCCCGGGGATGGCCTCCTGCCAGCGGGTCACCTGCCGGTAGGACATGTGCTCCGACTCGAAGCCGACGCTCCGGATGCCGTAGGACTCCAGCACCTCGCGTAGCGTCTCCCACAGGTAGTCGCCGTGCTGGACGACGCGGTAGCTCGGGGCTTGCACCCGGGCCTGCTCGGTGTAGCGGGCATCGACCAGCAACGTGGGTGGATGGGCCTCGTCGCGTGGGATGAGGACCACACCGGCGCTGCTGGCCAGGCCCGACAGGTAGCGGCGGTTGGGCCCGTGCACGACGGCCAGGGCGTCCAGGTCCGCCTCCTGCAGCTTGCGTCGCATGGCGGCCACCCGCCGCTCGATCTCCTGCACCCTCACACCTCCGGCCCCTTCCATTACGTGGATCCCCCATTCCTCTCCTGCTGTCGCACCATCTCCACGGCAGCCCTCAACGCTAGTACGTAGCTTTGGCCGCCGAAGCCCATGATCACGCCCGAGCAGGCCCCTGCCGTCACCATGCGCTGGCGGAAGCCCTCTCGTGCGAAGACGTTGCTCAGGTGCACCTCGATGCGGACCATCGGTAGGGCCGCCAGTGCGTCCCGGATGGCCAGGCTGTAGTGGCTGTACGCGGCCGGGTTGATGACGACCGCGTCGAAGCGCCCCACCGCCCGGGAGAGGGCGTCGACGATGGCCCCCTCGTGGTTGGTCTGCATCGTCTCTAGTTGCACGCCCAGCCGCTCGGCCTCCTCCGCCAGCCGCGCGTCGATGTCGGCCAGGCTCTGGTGCCCGTAGATCTCGGGTTCCCGCTGACCCAGCCGGTCCAGGTTGGGGCCGTGGATGACCAGCACCCGGATCACGTCGACGACGCCTCCCCGCCCCGGTGCTGCTCGCGCCAGACGGACTCGAAGAGCGAGAGCTCCACCTCGTCGCTGACCACCACCGGCTCGCCCGGTGCCTCCAGGAGCACCCAACGGCGGCGGCCGGCCTGACGTTTCTTGTCGGCCCCCATGAGCTCCCAAAGACGGCTCGCTTCGGGCGGTCGAGGGCCCGCGTCGACGGGCAGGCCATGCCGGCGCAGCGTGGCACGCAGGCGCTCGACCAGCGAGGCGTCCCGGAGCAACCCCAACCGGGCCGAGAGCATGGCCGCCGTCACCATCCCGATGGCGACGGCCTCGCCGTGGGACCATCGCTCGAAGCCGCCGGCCGCCTCCAGGGCATGGCCGGTGGTGTGACCGAAGTTGAGCACCACCCGCCGCCCGCGCTCGGTCGGGTCCTCCGAGACCACCAGGGCCTTGACCGCGACCGCCTGGCCCACGATCGAGGCCATCTCCTCCGGGCCCGGGCGGCCTGCGGCGTCGGGTGTCGCCTCGTCCTGCGAGAGGCGCTCCCACAGTCGCGGATCGCCCACCAGCCCGTGCTTGATCACCTCCGCCATGCCCGAGGCGAGCTCCCTCGGTGGCAAGGTGGCCAGCGCGTCCAGGTCGGCCACCACCGCCAGGGGCTGATGGAAAGCGCCCACCAGGTTCTTGGCCTCAGGGATGTTGACGGCGGTCTTGCCGCCGATGCCGGCATCCACCTGCGCCAGGAGGGTCGTCGGCACCCCTACCCATGCGATGCCGCGCATGTACGTGGCCGCCATGAAGCCGGCCACGTCCAGGGTCGCCCCGCCCCCCACGGCCACCACCAGCCCGCCCCGGTCGACCCCGGCGCGCACGGCCTCCCCATACAGCGTCGCGAGCTGCTCGAGTCGCTTCGCGGACTCGCCCGGGCCCACCTCGGCGAGAGCCGTCCGCCACCCCGCGCGCCCCAGCGCCTGGGCGGCCCTCTCGCCCAGCTCCCGCACCGCCCGGTCCGCCACCACCAGCGCGCCCCCGCCGAGGCCGTCGCGCTCGGCCAGCAGCGTCACGATGGCGTCGAGGCGCGCCACCAGGCCACGGCCCACCAGCACCGGACAGGCACGGCCCCCCGCCAGCACCCAGCCCGCCACCGGGCCCATCGCCCGCCACCGCCGAGCGTCCAGGACGCGTGAGGCGACCTGGTCGGGCGTGCCCTCGCGGGCGTCGACCCAGACGGGCGCTTCGGCGTACCACCACTGGCGCCGCTTCCAGAGGGCCTTCGCCCGGTCGAGGGCACCGTCCGCCGACGTGCCCAAGAGGGGCCGCGGGCTCCCCTGGGCCACCGCCCGCTCCACGGCTCGGGCCAGGTCCTGGTAGAGCCAGACGACCTCTCCGCTTTCGGCCATGCGCGCCCGGTTGGCCGGTGACTCCACGACGCCGCCACCCGTGGCCACCACCAGGTCGTCGCGCGCCGACAGCTCGGCCAGCACCGCCTGCTCGATCTGGCGGAAGTAAGCCTCTCCGTCCTGCTCGAAGATGGCCGCGATGGGCCGGCCCTCTCGGGCCTCGATCTCGATGTCCATGTCGACGAAGGTCCGGCCCATGACGTCGGCCAGCCGCCGGCCCACGCTGCTCTTGCCGCTGCCCATGAAACCGATCAGGTAGAGGTTGCCGCTCATCGTCGATCCCGGATGCGGGCCAGCCGGCGCCGGTAGGCTTCGACGGCTCCCGCCAGATCCTCCAGCGTGTCGCCCCCGAACTTCTCCACCACGGCCTCCGCCAGCACCCACGCCACCATGGCCTCGGCCACCACCACGGCGCGCGGCACGGCGCAGACGTCGCTGCGCTCCACGGCGGCCGCGGCCGGCTCCTTGGTGCGGAGGTCCACCGTGCCAAGGGGCTGCATCAGGGTCGAGAGGGGCTTCATGGCGGCCCGCACCACCACCGGCTGGCCCGTGGTGACCCCGCCCTCGATCCCGCCCGACCGGTTGGACGGACGCCAGAATCCCCGGCGCTCTGCATCCGGGGCCCACTGGTCGGCCGGGACGTCACCGTAGGCGATGGGGTCGTGCACCGCGGACCCCGGCTGGGTGGCCGCCCAGAAGCCGTCCCCGATCTCGACGCCCTTGACCCCCGGGATGCTCATGAGAGCCATGGCCAGGCGCCCATCGAGCCGCCGATCCCAGTGGACGTAGCTGCCCAGGCCCGGCATCACGCCGAGGGCCACGACCTCCAGCAATCCTCCGAGGGTGTCGCCACGGGCCCTGGCCTCGTCGATGGCGCGGATCATGGCCTCCTCCGCCGCCGGATCCCCGCATCGCACGGGGGAGGCCTCTGCCCGGCTGGCCAGCGCCTGCCAGTCGACCCCCGCATCCGCCGAGGGCACCTTGGCCCGCACCGGCCCGATGGCGACCACGTGGCCCACGAGGGAGATGCCGAGGTGCTCCAGCAGTCGCCGCGCCACGGCGCCTGCCGCCACCCGGGCCGCCGTCTCGCGGGCCGAGGCTCGCTCCAGGACGTTGCGCACGTCGTCGAAGCCGTACTTGAGCGCGCCGGCCAGGTCCGCGTGCCCCGGCCGGGGACGGGTCACCGGGCGCATGCGCCAGTCGCCGTCGACCGGCGAAGGGCCCGCCTGTGGCGCCGGGTCCATGGCCTGGCGCCAACGCTCGAAGTCTCGATTGGGGATCCGCATCGCCACCGGGCTGCCCAGGGTCCGGCCGTGGCGGACGCCGGAGAGGAGCTCCACCCGGTCGGTCTCGATTTGCATGCGCCGACCGCTGCCGTGGCCGGCCTGTCGTCGCCGCAGCTCGCGGTCGATGGCCTCCGCCTCCAGCGGCAGACCCGCCGGCAGCCCCTCGACGATGACGCACAACCCCGGCCCGTGCGACTCGCCCGCCGTCAAGAAGCGCAGCAACGCGCCCCGACCCTCTCCTACGACCGGCTCCGCCGGGCCAGCCGGGCCGCGAGCTTCTCGGCCGGCACCCACCCGCTTCGCGCCATGTGACGCAGCACCCACCGCTCCACTCGCCGGGCCAGCCGGGTCAGGGCGTGCTCTCGCTCGTCCAGGGGATCGACCAGGATGGCGCGCATGCCTGCCAGCTTGGCTCCCAGCACGTCGGTCCAGAGCTGGTCACCCACGGCGGCCGTCTCGTGGGGACGGCATCCCACCAGAGCCGCCGCGCGCACGAAGGAGCCCGGCCAGGGCTTGAAGCCCCGGGGCGCCACCGGTACCCCCAGGAGCTTGGCCACGCGCGCCCGACGCGCGGGCCGGGCGTTGGAGAGGATGACCACCTGCAGCCCCGACTGCCTGGCTCTTCGCACGAACTCGAGCGCCTGCTCGTCGAGCCGCTCGTCGCCCCAGGGCGCCAGGGTGTTGTCGATGTCCACCAGGAGGCACCGGATGCCGCTGGCCAGGAGCGACGCCGCATCGATGGCGTCGCTCCCCTGTACCCACAGGTCCGGCACCAGCAGGCGCCAGGGCACCCGGAGGCGCGCGCCCTGGTCGCGGCGGCCCTCTGCGGCCGGTATGCCCATAGTGGTCCCATTATAATGGAAGCGCCGTACGGTGGACCAAGAGCCCCCTCAGCCGTTGGCCAGCTGGTGATACAGCTTGGTCAGCGCCCGCTTCTCGATGCGGGAGACGTACGAGCGGGAGATGCCGAGCGACCGGGAGATGTCGCGCTGCGTCTTGCGAATCCCATCGATGAGCCCGTAGCGCATCTGCAAGACCCACCGCTCCCGGCGGCTCAAGGTACCCAGGGTGCGTCGCAGCCGGTCGCGCTCCAGCGACGCCTCCACCTGCTCGCTCACCATGTCCTGGTCGGTCCCCAGCACGTCGAGGAGGGTAACCTCGTTGCCCTCCCCGTCGGACCCGATGGGGTCGTATAGGAGCGTCTCGCCCCGAGTCTTGCGACAGGCCCGCAGGTGCATCAGGATCTCGTTTTCGATGCACTTGGCCGCATAGGTGGCCAGACGCGTCTTGCGGGACGGGTCGAAGGTGTTGATGGCCTTGATGAGCCCGATGGTGCCGATGGAGATCAGGTCCTCGACGTCCTCGCCCGACGACTCGAACTTCTTGACCAGGTGCGCGACCAGCCGGAGGTTGTGCTCGACCAGGGTGTTGCGCGCCCGGCGATCCCCCTTGAGCATGGCCTGGACGAGCCGGGCCTCCTCCTGCTCGTCGAGAGGCAAGGGGAAGGAGCCCTCGCCCCCGACGTAACCCGCCAGCCAGACCATCTCCCGCAGGGCCGAGGCCGCCAGCTCCACCAGAGCACCGATTGCGTACAAGCCGTGCCCCCCCCGAAAAAGAACGCCTCCCTATCGTATGGGAGGCGTGGAGATCGGGTGCTGGTCCCCTCGGCCTATCGGTCCGGCCGATCCGTCAGAGGCGGACCTGCTGGCGGGCCCGGACGTGCTCCTGGAAGGTCCGGCTGAAGATGTGGGTGCCGTCTCCTCTGGCCACGAAGTAGAGATACGGCGTGTCGGCCGGCCTCAGCGCCGCCCGTATGGAGGCAAGGCCCGGGCTGGCGATGGGAGTGGGCGGCAACCCCCGGTACCGGTAGGTATTGTACGGCGAGTCGATGGCCAGGTGCTTGTTGTAGAGCTTGCGCGGCGCCGGGTCCAGCACGTACATCAGCGTGGGGTCCGCCTGCAGCGGCTGGCCCAGGCGCAGCCGGTTGTGGAAGACCGACGAGATCAACGGCCGCTCGCTGTCGCGCATGGCCTCCTTCTCGATGATGGAGGCCAGCGTGATGGCCTCGTGAAGGCTCAGGCCGCTGCCCTCGCCGAGCTCCTCGTAGACGGGCAACACCTTCTCGGCGAAGCGCGCCACCATCTTCTGGATGATGGACTCCTCGCCTTGACCCACCTCGAAGCGGTACGTGTCGGGGAAGAGGTAGCCCTCCAGGCTCCCCGGCGGCTTGGGGATGCTGCGCGGCTCATCACCCAGCAGCCACGTGTCGTCCGAGGCCAGCTCGATGAAGCGCTCGGCGTCCACCAGCCCCCGGCGCTGGAGCTGAGCCGCGATGGTGCGGATGGTGGCCCCCTCCGGGATGGTCACCTGCTCGACGGCCACCGTGCCCTGCGCCAGCATCCGCAGGACCTCCCGCAGGTGCATGTCGGGTCGCAGCCGGTAGTATCCCGCCTGCAGCGAGCCGTCGAGCCCCTCGAGGCGAGCCATCACACGAAAGAGCAACGCCGACCGGATCAGTCCGTGTCGCTCCAGTATCTCGCCCACGGCCGCGGCCGTGGAGCCTGCCGGCACCTCGACGATGACGGGCGCGACCAGCGGCCCCGTCTGCACCGGCATCAGGTAGACGGTCGCGGCAATGCCCGCCGTCGTGGCGGCCAGGGCTCCCATGGCCAGCGCGATCCCGGCGACGCGCCCCATGCGGAGCATGGCCGCCCTCTGGCCGAGCAAACTCACCCCCACACCCCCCGGTCTCGGGCCCGGGCGGGTGGCCGTCCGATGGCGGCCACCACCGTGCCCGCGGCCTGGCTGACGATCAGGCGCGACGGTGGCCCGAGTCGTCGTCCTCTTCGTCGTCGAAGTCTTCGTCCAGGTCCTCGTCGCCCTGCTCCTCGAGGGCGTGCACGACCCGGTCGAACTCGTCGTCGTCCTCGACGTTGACCAGGATCTCCTCGCCGTCCGCGTCCCGGTCCAGCCGGAAGACGTAGGCGCCCTCCTCGGGGTCCTCCTCCGGCAGCAAGACCGCGTAGCGTCGCCGGTCGACCTCGACTACGTCCACGAGCGTGAACTCGTGCTCGTGTCCCTCGTCATCCACCAGCGTGATCCGGTCCTCGTCCTCGTCGGCGAACAGACCCTCGCGCTCCTCGTCGGCCACGTGGCATCCCATCCTTTCCACCCTGCACACCTCAAGGGGACTCACCTACGCTAGGGTGCCTCACCCTGCCCTGACCTTACCCGGCGCCGGGCCAGGTAGGTATCCAAGACGATGGCTGCCGCCACGTGGTCGAGCACCTTCCGGCGACGGTCTCGGGAGAGATCCGCCCTCAGCAAGATCCGTTCGGCCTCTCGGGTGCTATACCGTTCGTCGACGAAGACCACCGGCACGCCGGCCAGTCTCTGGAGCCGCCGGGCAAAGGCCCTCACCCGGCGGGCCTCAGGGCCCTCCTCGCCACCGGTACGTGTTGGCAGCCCCACCACCACCTCCTTCACGTCATACCGTTGGATGATCGCTACGAGCTCCGTCAGCCCGTCATCGCCGCCCGTCCGCACCACCGTCTGCAGGGGCTGCGCCGTGGCGCCGGTCGGGTCGCTGATGGCCACCCCGATGCGGCGCTCTCCCACGTCCAGGGCCAGGATGCGCCCCGCCTGCTGCGTCACGGACTCGCCCACGCCGATCCCCGACCGAGGCGGCTCGTGGTCACGACGAGCGATTCTCCGGGCAGTTGACGTAGTGCTCGATGATCGCCTCCAGCAACTCGTCTCGCTCGACGGTGCGGATGAGGCTGCGCGCGTTGCGGTGGCTCGTTATGTAGGTGGGGTCTCCCGAAAGCAGGTAGCCCACCAGCTGGCTGGTGGGGTGATAGCCCTTCTCCACCAGGGCCTCGTACACCTGGCGCAGCACACGAGCTGCCCGGCGCGGGCCGGGCTCCTCCACCCGAAACCGGACGGTGGCCTGGTCGTCGAGCGCCTTGCGCTCCGGATGCGGCGTCGGGTTGGCCTCTCGCACCGCGCTCACCCTTACCTTCGAAACCGACTCGGCCGCGCCGGCGGCCCGCCCCACGCTACGACGCCTGCAGCAGCATCTCCCGCGCCCGACGTGCCGCCGCCGCCAGCGCCTCGTCGATCTTCGCCGGATCCCGCGCCCCCGCCTGCGCCATCTCCGGCCGACCGCCCCCGTCACCACCGGCGGCGCGGGCGGCCACCCGCACGATCTCGCCGGCGTGGATCCCCCGGCGGGCCAGGTCGGGCGTCGTCATCGAGACGAAGAGTACCTTGCCGTCGACGGGGCTGGCCAGGAAGACCACCGACGGGCCCAACGCCTCCCGCAGGCGATCGCCCAGGGCCCGCAGGGCCGGCGCGTCCAGCCCCTCCAGGCGAGCGACCACCAGCTTGGCAGGCCCGACCGCCTCGGCACGGGCCACCATCTCTTCGGCATAGCGGTTCATCAGGCGGGTCCGAAGCGCCTCTGCCTCCTGCTGGGCCGCACGGGCCTGCTGCATCAGGCGCTCCACCTGGCGCCCCAGCTCGTCGGGCGACACCTGCAACCGGGAGCCCAGCTCCCGGATCTGCCGCTCCCGGGTCAGCAGGTAGTCGAGCGCGGCCTCGCCCGCGACCGCCTCGATGCGGCGCACGCCGGCCGCGACGCTCTCCTCCGAGACGATGTGCACCAGGCCGACCTCTCCGGTGTGGCGCACGTGGGTGCCGCCGCACAGCTCCCGGCTGTAGCCGTCGCCGATGTCGATCATCCGGACCCGCTCGCCGTACTTCTCGCCGAACAGTGCCATGGCGCCCCGCGCCAGCGCATCCTCCACCGTGGTCTGCACCGCCACGACGGGCAGGTCCTCCAGCACGCGGCGGTTGATCTCACGCTCGAGGGCCTCGATCTGCTCCGGGCTCAGCGGCTCGAAGTGGTTGAAGTCGAAGCGTAGCCGATCCGGCGCCACCAGCGAGCCGGCCTGCACGGCGTGCTCCCCGAGCACCGCACGCAGGGCCCGGTGCAGCAGGTGCGTGGCCGTGTGGTGCCGGGCGGCGCCCATCCGCCGCTGGAGGTCGATGGCCGCCTCCACGCGGTCGCCCTCGGTCAGCCGCCCCTGCTCCACCCGGACCCGGTGGACGATGACGTCGGCCAGCGGCCGCTGGACGTCGACCACACGCGCCGTGCCGCCCGGCCAGCGCAACTGGCCCGTGTCGGCCACCTGACCGCCCCCCTCGGGGTAGAAGGGCGTGCGGTCGAGCACCACCAGCGCATCCTGGTCCCGCTCGACCCACGAGACCCGCTCGGAGCCGGCGAGGATGGCCAGTACCCGGGCCTCGGTCACCGCCTCGTCGTAGCCCACGAAGTCCGACCGAAGGCCGCTCAGCGCCTCGGCCAGGCTCTCCTCGTCGCCGCTGCCCAGGTACCCGTAGGTGCGGCGAGCCGAGCGGGCCCGGGCTCGCTGCGCCTCCAGCTGGGCGGCGAAGCCGGCCTCGTCGACGCGGACGCCGCGCTCCTCGGCGATCTCCCGGGTCAGCTCCAGGGGGAAGCCGTAGGTGTCGTACAGGCGGAAGGCCGTCGCCCCGTCCAGCACGGCGCCGCGCTCGAGGCCCCTCAGCTCCTGCTCCAGCACGGCGAGCCCCGACTCCAGCGTCTGCAAGAACCGGTGCTCCTCGGACTCCAGCACGCGCTCGATGAGCTCCCGGCGCTGGCGGAGCTCGGGGTAGGGCTCCCCCATCGCCTCCACGACGGAGGTCGCCAGCTCCCGCCAGAACGGGCGCCGCACCCCCGCCAGCCAGGCGTGGCGACTGGCCCGGCGCACCAGGCGCCGCATCACGTACCCGCGGCCCTCGTTGCCGGGCATGATGCCGTCCATGGCCATGAAGGTGGCCGCCCGGGCATGGTCCACCATGATCCGGATGGCCCGGTCCGTCCGCTCGTCCTGCCCATAGGGGCGACCGACGATGGCCGCCGCCCTCTCCAGGATGCGCCGCACCTCGTCGGTCTCGAAGATGGTCTCGACACCTTGCAGGATGGCCAGCATCCGCTCCAGGCCCATGCCGGTGTCGATGCCGGTGCGCTTGAGCGGGTGATACTGGCCCTGCTCGTCCTTGTGGAACTGGATGAAGACGAGATTCCAGAACTCCAGGAACCGTCCGCAGTCACAGCCCGGCTTGCAGCTCGGCGCCCCGCAGCCGAACTCGGGGCCTCGGTCCAGGTAGATCTCGGAACAGGGGCCGCACGGCCCCACCCCGATCTCCCAGAAGTTGTCCTCCTTGCCCAGCCGGACGATGCGCTCGGCCGGTACCCCCACCTGCTCGTGCCAGATGGAGAAGGCCTCGTCGTCCTCCAGGTAGATGCTGACCCACAGCCGATCGGGGTCGATGGACAGGCGCTCGGTGACGAACTCCCAGGCCCATGCGATGGCCTCGCGCTTGAAGTAGTCGCCGAACGAGAAGTTGCCCAGCATCTCGAAGAAGGTGGCGTGGCGGGCGGTGATCCCCACCCGGTCGATGTCGGCCGTGCGCACGCATCGCTGGCAGGTGGTCACCCGCCGGTGGGGGGGCTCGGCCTTGCCCAGGAAGTACGGCTTGAACTGGACCATGCCCGCCCCTGTCAGCAACAGCGTCGGGTCACCCTTGGGAATCAGTGAGGAGCCGGGAAGCCGCGCATGCCCCTTGCTCTCGAAGAAGCTCAAGTAGGCCTCCCGCAGCTCGTTGGCGGTCAGTCTGCGCATGGTATCGGAGAGCGCCCTTGAGCCTCCCTGTCTTGGGCCAGCAGAATCACCTAAAGGGTATAGGAGCCTCCAGGGGTTGTCAACGTCGGCACCTGGCGGCCCTCATGGCAGCACCTGGCCCCGCTCCTCGACCCGTACGGCTCGCGGCCGTACGGCCTCCGGCCGGGACGATGGCTCCGGGCCAGGCTCCTCTTCATGCCGGTCGGGCTCTTCGTGGCGGTCGGGCTCTGGCTCCAGGCTTCCCGCCTCCCGCAGGCCGAATCGCACCAGGCCCCGCAGCACCGAGGCGACCGGCACCGCCACCAGCATCCCGATCAGCCCGCCGAGCTCCGCACCCGCCAGGACGGCCGCGATGACCGCCAGCGGGTGGAGCCCCGAACTCCGGCTCATCACCCGAGGCTGGAGCAGGGCGCTCTCCACCTGGTTGGCGCCCACCAGCAGCCCCACGGCCCACAGCGCGGTGACAGGGCTTCGCGTCAAGGCCAGGGCGACGATGGGCACCCCCACCGCGATGGGGCCGAAGTACGGCACGATGTTGAGCACGCCCGTCAGCAGGCCCAGCAGGACCGCGTACGGCACCTGCAGCAGCACGAGCCCCACCGCGACCACGGCCCCTACGATCATCGAGACCAGCAGCTGCCCCCGGATGACGGCGGCCAGGGTCTGGTCGATCTCCAGGGCCAGCGCGATGACGGCCTGACGCCGTGCGGGCGGCACCAGCGTCAGCAGACTGGCTGCCACCCGCTCCCGGTCGCGCAGGATGTAGTAGGCCACCACGGGCGTCAGCACCAGATTGAGCACCTGGGAGAGCGTCGCCACCAGCAGCCCGCCCAGGCGGGCCGCCAGAGCCTCCACCCCGCGCTCGATGCGTGTCGTCAGGGCTTCGCTCAGCCGATCCACGCCGGCCGGCAGCGTGACGAGCCGCAGCCGGCGGGAAAGGCCCTCGGCCGCCTCCGCCCACTGGCGGCTCTGCTCGGGCAGGCGCCGTGCCAGTTGCTCCAGCTCGGCCATGACCGAGGGCATGACGCTGACCCAGGCCACGCTGGCGACCACCGCCAACGCGAGGAAGACCGTCAGGATGGCAGCCGACCGCGGCACCTGCCGCCGCTCCAGCAACGAGACCAACGGCTCGAGCAGGTAGGCCACGATCAGCGCCAGCACGAAGGGGGTGACGACGGTGCGCAGGCGCCATGCCACCGCCAGGGCCAGCGCCGCCCCGGCGAAGAGGGCCGCCTGACGCCACCACGCGCCCGTCACCGGGCCATCGTCCTACCGCAGGGCCCCTGGCGTCATACCTTGCGGCCCAACAGCGCCAGCGTCGCGTCCATGGCAGCTCGGCCCGCGTCCAGGGCCAGCTGCAGCCGGGAAGCCCGGGACGCCCGCAAGGCCTGCTCGGCCGCCTCGCCCAGCGCTGCGCGCCGCAGCCGCCGGAAGCGGTAGACGTCGCCGTCCTCCTTCAGCGTGCCCGAGCCCTGGCCCAGGTACATGGCCAGCATCGCGCCCAGCAGGCCGCCCCACAGGAGCCCTCGCAAGAAGCGCCTCATGCCTGTCGCTCGCCTGCCTCCCCCGGGAGATGGCCCCGCCCGGCGCTCACGCCTGGGCGGAGGCCTCGACGGGGCTAGTATGCCCCCCGGCAAGCGAGCCCTTGAGGGCCCGGCTGATGACACCGCCCCCGAGGACGGTGTCGCCGTCGTACCAGACGACGGACTGTCCCGGCGTCACCGCCCACTGGGGTTCGTCGAACCGGCACCGCACCCGCCGCGCCTCACCGTCGACGGGCTCGATG
>Ga0207873_1003121_pt1 | contig 12548 bp, 22 predicted proteins | sample BGWIniCompost_FD_187373 | JGI IMG/M metagenome (GOLD analysis project Ga0207873, IMG submission 187373) | Cellulose adapted compost microbial communities from Newby Island Compost Facility, Milpitas, CA, USA - BGW Initial Compost (SPAdes)... ... | reverse complement strand
CGGCCAGGTGATCCGGTTGAGTACGTAGCTCAGGTACTCAGCGGTCGGTCGGCCAGCCCGGATGCCCGGGATGAAGCCACCATACTTCTTCATGTTGTCGGCGACTTCTTCGGGGTTGAAGGAGATGGCCACGTAGAAGAAGGCGAAGAAGACGATCAGCAGGAAGTACAGGGTCACGTGGATGGGCGCATCCGTCGCGACCAGGTTCTTCTCGATCCAGGTCTTCCAGCCCGCGTTGCCGCTCGAGAACTGGGCGATCAGCGCCGGGATGTAGAGCAGGGACGACGCGAAGATGACCGGGATCACACCGGCCTGGTTCACCTTCAGCGGGATGTAGGTGGACGTACCGCCGTAGGAGCGGCGGCCGATCATGCGCTTGGCGTACTGGACGGGGATGCGGCGCTGGGCCTGCTCCACGAAGACCACCAGGCCGACCATGACGAAGCCGACCAGCATGACCGTGCCGAACTCGATCCAGCCGTCGGCCAGGCTGCCCTGCTCCTTGATGGCCCACAGGGAGGCAGGGAAGGTCGCGGCGATCGAGATGAACATCAGGATCGACATGCCGTTGCCGATGCCACGGTCGGTGATCAGCTCACCGAGCCACATCACCAGGGCGGTACCGGCGGTCATGGTGATGACCATGGTGATGGTGACGAAGATCGACTGGTCCGGGACGATCTGGTTGGCGACCGGGCAGCCCGAGAAGAGGGCGCCGCTGCGGGCGGTGGCCACCAGACCCGTTCCCTGCAGGATGGCCAGCGCCACCGTCAGGTAGCGCGTGTACTGCGTGATCTTCGCCGTACCGGCCTGGCCCTCCTTCTTCAGGGCTTCCAGGCGCGGGATCACCACGGTCAGCAGCTGCAGGATGATGCTCGCCGTGATGTACGGCATGATGCCCAGCGCGAAGATCGTGATCTGGAGCAGCGCGCCACCGCTGAACATGTTGACCAGACCGAACAGGCCCTGGTTGGCCTCGGCCGCGTCGAGGCAGGTCTGGACGTTGCGGTAGTCGACACCTGGGATCGGGATGTGCGTACCGATCCGGTACACCACGATGATGCCGAGCGTGAAGAGCAGCTTCTTGCGCAGGTCGGGCGTCTTGAACGCCCGGGCGAACGCGGTGAGCACGGTGCCTCCTGCGACCCCCCGCGCAACTGCGTCAAGGGTGACGGTCTTGAGATTCCGACTAAGGACGAATACGTAACGGTCAACTGCCGCCCCGAGTGCCCCGCATGAGGCGCCCGGGAAAAGTGGGCAGTGCAGGTCACCTTACCGGCGAGACTGCCGCCCTAGGAACGACCGACCGGGGATGCCCCATTTGTGGGGCATCCCCGGTCGGGATCGCTCAAGTCATCAAGACGCCTGATGGGTTCAGACGAGCTCGGTGACGGTACCGCCGGCGGCGGTGATCTTCTCCTTGGCGGAGCCGGAGACGGCGTCGACCGTCACCTGCAGCGCCACGGAGATCTCGCCCTGGCCGAGCACCTTGACGAGCGCGTTCTTGCGAACGGCACCCTTGGCCACCAGGTCCTCGACGGTGACCTCGCCACCCTCGGGGTAGAGGGCGGCCAGCTTGTCGAGGTTCACGACCTGGTACTCGGTCTTGAACGGGTTCTTGAAGCCCTTCAGCTTCGGGAGGCGCATGTGCAGCGGCATCTGGCCGCCCTCGAAGCGCTCCGGAACCTGGTAGCGGGCCTTCGTACCCTTCGTACCACGACCGGCCGTCTTACCCTTCGACGCCTCACCACGACCGACACGGGTCTTGGCGGTCTTGGCGCCCGGGGCGGGACGGAGGTTGTGGATCTTCAGCGGGTTCTGCTCCGCCATGATCAGTCGACCTCCTCGACCGTCACGAGGTGGCGGACGGTGTGCACCATGCCGCGGAACTCGGGGCGGTCCTCCTTGACGACCACGTCGCCCAGGCGCTTCAGGCCCAGGGAACGCAGGGTGTCACGGTGGTTCTGCTTGCTGCCGATGTAGGACTTGACCTGCGTGATCTTCAGCTGCGCCATGATTACGCACCCACCCCGGCACGCGCACGCAGCAGAGCCGCGGGAGCGACGTCCTCGAGCGGCAGACCGCGGCGGGCCGCGATCTCCTCGGGACGCTGCAGGCCCTTCAGGGCGTCCACGGTCGCGTGCACGATGTTGATGGCGTTGTCGGAGCCGAGCGACTTCGACAGCACGTCGTGGATACCGGCGCACTCGAGCACGGCACGCACCGGACCACCGGCGATCACACCGGTACCCGGGGACGCGGGCTTGAGCAGCACGACGCCGGCAGCCTTCTCACCCTGGATCGGGTGCGGGATGGTGCCCTGGATCCGGGGGACCTTGAAGAAGTGCTTCTTGGCCTCCTCAACGCCCTTGGCGATGGCGGCCGGCACCTCCTTGGCCTTGCCGTATCCGACACCCACGGTGCCGTCACCGTCGCCCACCACGACCAGCGCGGTGAAGCTGAAGCGACGACCACCCTTCACAACCTTGGCGACGCGGTTGATCGCGACGACGCGCTCGACGTACGCGGTCTTCTCGGCGGCAGCAGCGCCGCCGTCACGGCCCTTCCGGTCCCGCCGCTCGCCGCCACCGGCACCGCTTCCGCGGCGCTGGGGTCCAGCCATTGGATTACCTCTCTCTTTCCGCTAGCTACAAGCGGCTCAGAACTTGAGCCCGGCTTCGCGGGCGGCGTCGGCCAGGGCGGCGATGCGCCCGGCGTACTGGTTGCCACCACGGTCGAACACGACGGCCTCGACACCGGCGGCCTTGGCACGCTCGGCGACCAGGGCGCCGACCTGCTTGGCCTGCGCGGACTTGTCGCCCTCGCCACCACGGATCGAAGCGTCCAGGGAGGACGCCGACGCCAGGGTGTGCCCCTTCAGGTCGTCGATCACCTGCGCCACGATGTGGCGGTTGGAACGAGTCACGACCAGGCGAGGACGCTCGGGGGTGCCGGCGACCTTCTTGCGGATCCGGATGTGACGACGCTTGATAGCAGCACGCTTGTAGGCGTCGCCCTTGAGGATCTTCTGCCCGTATGCCATGGCTTACTTACCCGCCTTTCCGACCTTGCGGCGGATGACTTCGCCCTCGTACTTGACGCCCTTGGCCTTGTACGGGTCGGGCTTGCGCAGCTTGCGGATGTTGGCCGCGACCTCGCCGACCTTCTGCTTGTCGATGCCCTCGACCGAGAACCGGGTCGGGGACTCCACCTTGAAGGTGATGCCCTCGGGGGCCTCGACCGTGATCGGGTGGCTGTAGCCGAGGGAGAACTCCAGGTTCGAGCCCTTGGCGACAACGCGGTAACCGACACCGCTGATCTCGAGCTTCTTCACGTAACCCTGGGTCACGCCGGTGATCATGTTCGCCACCAGCGTGCGGGACAGGCCGTGAAGGGCCTTGCTCTGACGCTCGTCGTTGGGGCGGGTGACGTTGATGACGCCGTCCTCACCCTTGGCGATCTCGATCGGCGCCGCGACGGTGTGGGTCAGAGTGCCCTTGGGGCCCTTGACCGTGACCGTCTGGCCGTCGATGGTGACGTCCACGCCGGCGGGAACCGCGATGGGGAGCTTGCCGATACGCGACACAGCTGTTTCCTCCGTTCCCTTCTGCTACCAGACGTAGGCGAGGACTTCCCCACCCACGCCCTTCTTGCCGGCCTGCTTGTCGGTGAGGAGCCCGTGCGACGTGGAGATGATCGCCACGCCCAGGCCGCCCAGCACCTTCGGCAGGTTGGTGGACTTCGCGTACACCCGGAGACCGGGCTTGGAGATCCGCTTGATGCCCGCGATGGAGCGCTCACGGTTCGGGCCGAACTTCAGGTCGATGACGAGGTTCTTGCCGACCTCGGCGTCCTCGACGCGCCAGCCCGTGATGAAGCCCTCCTGCTGGAGGATCTCCGCGATGTGCGACTTGATCTTGGAGTGCGGCATCGACACCGAGTCGTGGTACGCCGCGTTCGCGTTCCGCAGACGCGTCAGCATGTCTGCGATCGGATCAGTCATGGTCATGAATTGGCCTTCGGCCTCTCTCGCCGGGGTTTCCTGGTGCGCCATCCCTCTCCCCGATCCGAGACGGGACGGGTGCGGCGCGGTGGACCTACGGCGTAGTAAGTCGTACGGGCGTCAGGGCGCCCAACCCTCCTAGCCTAAGCCATGAAGGGGTGGGCCCCTGAGCGAACCCTCTGCTTACCGAGAGCCCTGAAATCCCTGATGAGCGGGATTACCAGGAACTCTTGGTCACGCCCGGCAGCTCGCCGCGGTGAGCCATCTCACGAAGGCACACACGGCAGAGGCCGAACTTGCGGTACACGGAGTGCGGGCGGCCGCAGCGCTGGCAGCGGGTGTACGCACGCACACCGAACTTGGGCTTGCGAGCAGCCTTTGCGATCAGAGCCTTCTTCGCCATCTCGCTCACGCCTCCTTGAACGGGAAGCCGAGGTGACGGAGAAGGGCACGGCCCTCTTCGTCGTTGGTCGCCGTGGTCACCACGGTGATGTCCATACCCCGGACGCGGTCGATCTTGTCCTGGTCGATCTCGTGGAACATGACCTGCTCCGTGAGACCGAAGGTGTAGTTGCCACGGCCGTCGAACTGCTTGGGGGACAGGCCGCGGAAGTCGCGGATGCGCGGCAGCGCGAGCGACAGGGTGCGGTCCAGGAACTCCCACATGCGGTCGCCACGGAGCGTGACGTGGGCACCGATCGGCTGTCCCTCACGCAGCTTGAACTGCGCGATGGACTTGCGGGCCTTGGTGACGGCCGGCTTCTGACCGGTGATCGTGGCGAGGTCGCGGATGGCGCCCTCGATCAGCTTGGAGTCGCGGGCGGCGTCGCCCACACCCATGTTGACCACGATCTTGACGAGGCCCGGCACCTGCATGACGTTCTCGTACTTGAACTCGTCACGCAGCTTGCCGACGATCTCCTCGCGGTACTTCGTCTTCAGGCGCGGAGTGGTGGTGGTCGTCATCAGATGTCCTCACCCGTCCGCTTGGCAACGCGGATCTTGTTGCCCTCTTCGTCGAAGCGGTAGCCGACGCGGGTCACGACCTTCTTGCCGTCCTTCTCGACGACAAGCTGGACGTTGGACACGTGGATCGGCGCCTCGGTGGTCACGATGCCACCGGCCTGCGAACCGCGAGCCGTCGGACCGGCCTTGGTGTGCTTCTTGACCCGGTTGACACCCTCGACCAGGACACGCTGCTCGCGCGGGTAAGCGGCAATGACCTTGCCCTGCTTGCCCTTGTCCTTGCCGGTGATGACCTGGACCAGGTCGCCCTTCTTGATCTTCATGCTCACAGCACCTCCGGCGCGAGGGAGATGATCTTCATGAACTTCTTCTCGCGCAGCTCACGGCCGACGGGGCCGAAGATACGGGTGCCACGAGGGTCGCCGTCGTTCTTGAGGATGACGGCGGCGTTCTCGTCGAAGCGGATGTACGAGCCGTCCGGACGGCGGCGCTCCTTGACGGTGCGAACGATGACCGCCTTGACGACGTCACCCTTCTTCACGTTGCCACCGGGGATCGCGTCCTTGACGGTGGCGACAATGACGTCACCGATACCCGCGTAGCGGCGACCGGAGCCGCCGAGCACACGGATGCAGAGGATCTCCTTCGCACCCGTGTTGTCGGCGACACGCAGTCGCGACTCCTGCTGGATCACGTCTATCTCCTGAATGTCTGCCGGTTCCCCGGGAGCCGCTCAGCGAGCGGCTCCCGGAGCCTGGCGGAACTGTCCTGCGGTTTTCCCGCAGGAATTACTTGGCCTTCTCGAGGATCTCGACGACGCGCCAGCGCTTGGTCGCGGACAGCGGCCGGGTCTCCATCAGGAGAACGCGGTCGCCGACACCCGCGGCGTTCTGCTCGTCGTGCGCCTTGAGCTTGTTGGTACGGCGGATGACCTTGCCGTACAGCGCGTGCTTCACGCGGTCCTCGACGGCGACGACGACGGTCTTGTCCATCTTGTCGCTGACGACCAGACCCTCACGGGTCTTGCGGAATCCGCGTGCTTCCTTGTTCTCAGTCACGTTGCTCTCGCTCATCAGGCGTTCTCCACCGTCTCGATGCCGAGCTCACGCTCACGCATGAGGGTGTAGATCCGGGCGATGTCCTTGCGGACCGCCTTGAGACGGCCGTGGTTCTCGAGCTGACCCGTGGCCGCCTGGAAGCGGAGGTTGAACAGCTCTTCCTTGGCCTCGCGGAGCTTCGCGAGAAGCTCCTCGTTGCCCAGCTCGCGCAGCTCGGACGCCTTGGTACCGGCCGACATCACGCTTCACCTGCCTCGCGCTTGACGATCCGGCACTTCATCGGCAGCTTGTGGGCCGCACGAGTCAGCGCCTCACGGGCGATCTTCTCGTTGGGGTACGACAGCTCGAACATGACGCGTCCGGGCTTGACGTTGGCCACCCACCACTCCGGAGAACCCTTACCGGAACCCATGCGGGTCTCGGCCGGCTTCTTGGTGAGCGGGCGGTCCGGGTAGATGTTGATCCAGACCTTGCCGCCACGCTTGATGTGACGGGTCATGGCGATACGAGCCGCCTCGATCTGGCGGTTCGTGACATAGGCCGGGGTCAGCGCCTGGATGCCGTACTCGCCGAACGCAACCTGCGTGCCACCCTTGGACAGGCCGGTGCGCTTGGGGTGGTGCTGCTTGCGGTGCTTGACCCTACGGGGGATCAGCATGTCGGTCAGGCCTCCGTTCCGGTGCTCTCAGCCGGAGCGGCGGCGGGCGCCTCGGCCTTGGGGGCCTCGGCGGCCGGAGCCTGCTGCTGCGGCTTGCGACCGCGCCGCTCGCCACCGCGGCCACGGGCCGGGCGGTCGGAGCCGCCGCGGGCCGGGCGGTTGCCCGCACGGGCGGCAGCGTTCTCGGCGCGGACCTCGGCGATGTTCTTGACGTCGCCCTTGTAGATCCAGACCTTCACACCGATGCGGCCGAAGGTCGTCCTGGCCTCGAAGAAGCCGTAGTCCACGTTCGCGCGGAGCGTGTGCAGGGGCACGCGGCCCTCGCGGTAGAACTCCGAGCGGGACATCTCGGCGCCGCCGAGGCGGCCACCGCACTGGATCTTGATGCCCTTGGCGCCGGCCTTCATCGCGGACTGCATGCTCTTGCGCATGGCCCGGCGGAAGGAGACGCGGGAGGAGAGCTGCTCGGCGACGGCCTGCGCGACCAGCTGAGCGTCGGTCTCGGGGTTCTTGACCTCGAGGATGTTCAGCTGGACCTGCTTGCCGGTGAGCTTCTCGAGGTCGCCGCGGATGCGGTCGGCCTCGGCACCACGGCGGCCGATGACGATGCCCGGACGAGCGGTGTGGATGTCCACACGCACACGGTCGCGGGTGCGCTCGATCTCGACCTTGGAGATGCCGGCACGCTCCATGCCGGACGTCATCATCCGGCGGATGGCGACGTCTTCCTTGACGTAGTCCTTGTACAGCTTGTCGGCGTACCAACGCGACTTGAAGTCGGTCGTGACACCGAGCCGGAACCCGTGCGGGTTTACCTTCTGGCCCATTACCGGGTTCCTTCCTTGCTGCTGACGACCACGGTGATGTGGCTGGTCCGCTTGCGGATCCGGTAGGCGCGGCCCTGGGCGCGCGGACGGAACCGCTTCAGGGTCGGGCCCTCGTCGACGTAGGCCTCGGAGATGTAGAGGCTGTCGACGTCGGTGTGGTCGTAGTTGTGCGCGGCGTTGGCGATGGCGCTGTCGAGCACCTTGCCCACCGGAACCGAGGCTGCCTGCGGAGCGAATCGCAGGACGGCCTGGGCCTCCGTGGCGTCCATGCCACGGATGAGGTCCACCACACGGCGGGCCTTCATGGGCGTGACGCGGATGTACCGCGCCTGGGCCCTGGCTTCCATGGTTGTCCTTCCAGTTACTTACGTGTCTGTTGCGATCCGCGCCTAGCGGCGCTTCGACTTCCGGTCTTCCTTGACGTGGCCCCGGAAGGTGCGGGTCGGCGAGAACTCGCCGAGCTTGTGGCCGACCATCGACTCGGTGATGAACACCGGGATGTGGGTCTTGCCGTTGTGCACCGCGATCGTGTGGCCGAGCATCGCCGGGACGATCATGGAGCGGCGGGACCAGGTCTTGATGACGTTCTTGGTACCGGCTTCGTTCTGGGCGTCCACCTTCTTCATCAGGTGGTCGTCGACGAAGGGTCCCTTCTTCAAGCTACGAGGCATCTCAACCCGTCCTTAGCGCTTCTTGTTCGTCTTGCGGCGGCGGACGATGTACTTGTTCGACGCCTTCTTGGGCGAACGAGTACGGCCTTCCTTCTTGCCCCACGGGGACACGGGGTGGCGGCCACCGGAGGTGCGGCCCTCACCACCACCGTGCGGGTGGTCGACCGGGTTCATGACGACACCGCGGACGGTCGGGCGAACGCCCAGCCACCGCTTGCGGCCGGCCTTGCCCCAGTTGATGTTGCTCTGCTCGGCGTTGCCGACCTCGCCGACAGTGGCGCGGCAGCGGACGTCGACCAGGCGGATCTCGCCGGACGGCATGCGCAGGTGGGCCATGGAGCCCTCCTTCGCGAGCAGCTGCACCGAGGCACCGGCGGAGCGGGCGAACTTGGCGCCGCCGCCGGGACGCAGCTCGATGGCGTGCAGCGTCGTACCGACCGGGATGTTGCGCAGGGCGAGGTTGTTGCCCGGCTTGATGTCGGCCCCGGGGCCGTTCTCCACGCGGTCGCCCTGGTTCAGGCCACGCGGCGCGAGGATGTAGCGCTTCTCGCCGTCCGCGTAGTGCAGGAGCGCGATGCGCGCGGTGCGGTTGGGGTCGTACTCGATGTGCGCGACCTTCGCCGGCACGCCGTCCTTGTCGTGACGACGGAAGTCGATCACGCGGTAGGCGCGCTTGTGGCCGCCGCCCTGGTGGCGGACGGTCACACGACCGGAATTGTTACGGCCGCCCTTGCTGTGCAGGGGACGGACCAGCGACTTCTCCGGCGTGGACCGCGTGACCTCGACGAAGTCGGCGACGCTGGAGCCACGACGGCCCGGAGTCGTCGGCTTGTACTTGCGGATACCCATTGTCTCTCAGTCCTCGGAAGAATTCCGAAATCTGGACGATCCCGCCCGCTTACGCGGTCGGACCGCCGAAGATGTCGATACGGTCGCCCTCGGCGAGGGTCACGATCGCGCGCTTGGTGGCGGCGCGCTGGCCGAAGCCCGTGCGGGTCCGCTTGCGCTTGCCGACTCGGTTGATCGTGTTGACCCCGGTGACCTTGACCGAGAAGACCGACTGCACGGCCTCCTTGATCTGGGTCTTGTTGGCACGCGGGTCGACGAGGAACGTGTACTTGTTCTCGTCGATGAGCGCGTAGCTCTTCTCGGACACCACCGGCTTCAGCAGCACGTCACGGGGGTCCGTGTACGCCTTGCTGGCCGGGGTGGCGACGGTGTTCTTGCCCTCGGTGGCGTGGCGGCGGGCCTTGGCGACGCGCGCAGCCTTGGCCGCCTTGGCGGCCTTCGAGGCGATCGAGGGGTGACGGGCAGCCATCAGACCTCGCTCCCTTCGTTGTCGTTGGCCTTGTTCGGGCCGGCGACGAAGGACTCGAAAGCGGCCTTGGTGAAGACCACGTCGTCCGAGACGAGAACGTCGTACGTGTTCAGCTGGCCCGGCTCCAGGATGTGCACCTGGGGCAGGTTGCGGGCGGACAGCCACGCCAGCTCGTCGGAGCGGTCGGCGACCAGGAGCAGGTTCTTGCGCTCGCTGATCTTGCCGAACAGGCTCTTCGCGGCCTTGGTGGACGGCTTGTCGCCCTCGATCACGCCGGTGACGACGTGGATGCGGTTGTGACGCGCCCGGTCGGTGAGGGCGTGACGCAGCGCGGCAGCCTTCATCTTCTTCGGGGTGCGCTGCGAGTAGTCGCGCGGCACGGGGCCGTGGACCACGCCACCGCCGGCGAACTGCGGCGCACGCGTCGAACCCTGGCGGGCGCGGCCGGTGCCCTTCTGGCGGTACGGCTTCTTGCCACCGCCGCGGACCTCGCCGCGCGTCTTCGTCTTGTGGGTGCCCTGGCGGGCAGCGGCCAGCTGCGCGACGACGACCTGGTGGATCAGCGGAACGCTGATCTTCTCAACGCCGAAGATCTCCGCGGGGAGCTCGACGGTACCGGCCTTGTCGCCCGCCGGCGAAAGGATGTCAACAGTGCTCATCGGTTACCTCAGGCCCCCTTGGCCGCGGTGCGGACCAGGACGAGGCCGCCGTTCGGACCGGGAACCGCGCCCTTGATGAGCAGCAGGCCCTTCTCCGCGTCAACGGCGTGGACGGTCAGGTTCTGGGTGGTGACCCGCTCGTTGCCCATGCGACCCGCCATGCGGAGGCCCTTGAACACACGGCCCGGGGTGGCGCAGCCACCGATGGAACCGGGCGAGCGGTGCTTGCGCTGGGTGCCGTGCCCGGCGCCGAGGCCACCGAAGTTGTGACGCTTCATGACACCGGCGAAGCCCTTGCCCTTGCTCTTGCCGGTCACGTCGACCTTGGTGCCGGCCTCGAACACCTCAGCGGTGATCTCCTGGCCCAGCGTGTACTCGGAGGCGTCCGACGTGCGGATCTCGACGAGGTGACGACGGGGGGTGACGTCGGCCTTGGCGAAGTGGCCCTTGAGGGGCTTGTTCACCTTGCGCGGGTCGATCTCGCCGAAGGCGATCTGGACGGACTCGTAGCCGTCGACGTCGTTCGTACGGATCTGGGTGACGACATTGGGCCCGGCCTTGACGACGGTGACGGGAACAACGCGGTTGTTCTCGTCCCACACCTGCGTCATACCGAGCTTCTCGCCCAGGATGCCCTTGATCTGCTTAGCCATTCTCAGATCACCGGCCTCAGAGCTTGATCTCGATGTCGACACCGGCCGGGAGGTCGAGTCGCATCAGAGAGTCAACGGTCTTGGGGGTCGGGTCGAGGATGTCGATCAGGCGCTTGTGCGTGCGCATCTCGAAGTGCTCGCGCGAGTCCTTGTACTTGTGCGGCGACTTGATGACGCAGTACACGTTCTTCTCAGTGGGCAGCGGCACCGGGCCCGCGACCGACGCACCAGTGCGGGTCACCGTCTCGACGATCTTCTTCGCCGAGGAGTCGATGACCTCGTGGTCGTAGGCCTTGAGCCGGATGCGGATCTTCTGTCCCGCCATGGCTACTTCGTAGTCCTGTCTCTCTTCACGCTCTGGAACCCGGCGTTCCAGTCCTTCTCCTCCGACCCACGCGGTCGGGCGTGTCGCGGTCCCGCTGACATGGATGTCCCTTGATCGAACATTCCTGCGGGAATGCACACGGCCCTACCGGAACCGCGGACCGGGGGGCGACAGCGTCATGTGCTGACGCGGACCCGCCGGGTGCCTGGCCGGCGCCGCGCACACGCTTCCCGGAAGATTCCCGTACGTCCGCCCCTGATCAGGAACGACGAGTACTGTGGGACTCGCTTCCGGTCCTCCCGGCGGGAGGCGCGCAGCATCAACACTCGACCGAGCAACTCGGACAGTCTGCCATACGGGGCAGGGGCCTGGCCAATCGAGCGGAAGAGAGTACCCCGCGGGGGCCTCGGATCAAACAGGGTGCGGCCGCTCGGCCCCGTTTCGCAACCGTCGCGGCCCCCTGATCACGTTTCGCGTCACGCTTTCACGACCGTGAGAACGACCACCGCGTCCTCGAGCGCCTCCAGCGCGTGGCGCGCCGGGGGAATCGCGATGAGGTCCCCGCTGCGGCCCTCCCAGGCGGTGTCGCCGCTGGTCAGACGCACCCGGCCGCGCAGCACCAGCAGGGTGGCCTCGCCGGGGCTCTCGTGCTCGGCCAGCCCGGTACCGGCGGTCAGCGCGAGCAGGGTCTGGCGCAGGGTGTGCTCATGGCCGCCGTAGACGGTGGTGGCGCTGCGGCCGTTGTCCGCCGCGGCGGCGCGCTCCAGGTGTTCACGGGCCAGGGCATCGAGTGAGAACTTCCGCATGCCTCAAGCCTTCCGCCGCACCCCGGCGTCCACCAGGGCCATCCGGGGCACATCGTGTCCTCCACCACGATTCACCCCTCCGGACGCCCTGCGCCGGCCGACCCTCGCCGTACTGACGCCGTGCTGCCCGTACCGGAGCCCATCACACCCGACCCGCCGGTGACCGTCGAGCGCCCGCTGCTCACCCAGTCCTGGCTGGACCTGACGTTTCTTCACTGGCCGGCCGACCCGGCGGATGTCGCACCGCTGCTGCCGCCGGGCACCGTGCCCGACACCCTGGACGGGGTCACCTACGTCGGCCTCGTCCCCTTCCGCATGCACCGCGTCGGCTGGCTGGGCCTGCCCGGCGTGCCGTACCTCGGCGACTTCCCCGAGACCAACGTCCGCCTCTACTCCGTCGACTCCCGCGGCCGGCGCGGCGTCGTCTTCCTGTCCCTGGACGCGGCGCGCCTGATACCGGTGGCGGTCGGGCGCCTGGGCTTCGGCATGCCGTACCGCTGGTCCCGGATGCGCGTCGAGCACCGCCCCGACGGCACGCTCACCTACACCAGCACCCGCCGCCGGCCGGGCGCCCTCCGCGCGACCAGCCGCATCACCGTCCGCC
>Ga0207873_1003119_pt1 | contig 12557 bp, 14 predicted proteins | sample BGWIniCompost_FD_187373 | JGI IMG/M metagenome (GOLD analysis project Ga0207873, IMG submission 187373) | Cellulose adapted compost microbial communities from Newby Island Compost Facility, Milpitas, CA, USA - BGW Initial Compost (SPAdes)... ... | reverse complement strand
TTCACCGGAGCGTTCACCCGGCGTGAAGGACGCTTCTCTCTCGCCGACAACGGCACCCTGTTTCTTGACGAAGTGGGCGAACTTCCCATTGACATGCAGGCAAAGCTTCTCCGCGTGTTGCAGGAAGGAGAATTCGAACCTGTCGGCAGCACCCGCACACTCAAAGTAAACGTACGGATCATTGCCGCAACCAATCGCGACCTGGCGAAAATGGTAAAGGTGGGGACGTTCCGCGAGGACCTATACTATAGACTCAATGTAATACCCATCGCCCTTCCTCCACTCAGGGAAAGAGGTGACGACGTAATAACACTAGCCAACCTTTTTATCCGACGATTTGCCCGCGAAGTGGGCAAGGAGATCATGCCCCTCGACGATTCCGAGGCGCAACTACTCTTGCAATATTCGTGGCCGGGAAATATCCGGGAACTGGAACACGTCATCGAAAGGGCGGTGGTGCTCAGTCGTCACTCGCGACTCGATCTTCACAAATTCATTCCGCTGGCTGATGTTACCTCAGTGCAGCAACCTGTTGCAAATAGCTCCGGCGGTAAAATTCTTACCATCGGTGAGATTCAAGCCATCGAACGCCAAAACATTACCCGGGCGCTGAACCAATGCGGCTGGAAAATATCCGGAGCCAACGGTGCCGCCCAACTTCTCGGCATTCCTCCCTCTACCCTGCACTCCAAGATCAAAGTGCTCAACATCACCAAAGACTAGCTCGCGAAACTTCGATTAAGGAGTAACGAATTTTCACGACCCGCGAATTTTTGTGGCCCAAAAAATGCCTTCCCTGCTCTGGAAACGCGGTTTTTCTTCATTGGCACGCCGATGGAAAATCCTGTCGGCGTAACCAAAAATCAAACGAACCATGAAAACATCCCTGAAAACAATCGCCGCGCTGGTTCTGTCCGGTATGATCACACAAAGCGCACTGGCCAACACAGGCGGCGACAGCACTCAAGTCAATCAATCAAATCAAACTTCAAAAACAAACACAATGACAACAGTAACAAAAACCGTCCGCATCAACGGGTTTGACCTTAACGACATCGTCAGTACCGTTGAAGCAATCCAGACCGATCCGTCCATCGCGACGTTCGAGTTCCGCGCTCACAACAAGTGGATTCAGGGTGGTCATAACCGAAGCACGATCCAAGGCTTTTACGGTGGCGGCCAGGAAGACCTTTCCCGCAAGAAGCCGTTTGTTCTGGACAACAGCGAGCCCCCGATTCTGCTCGGTAACAACGAAGGCGCCAACCCTGTAGAGTACATCCTCCACGGCCTGGCAGGTTGCATGACCACCACCATGGTACTACACGCAGCCGCCAACAACATCCAACTCGAAAGCGTTGAGTCGTGGCTCGAAGGCGACCTCGATGTTCAAGGGTTCCTGGGCTTGAACGACAAGGTAAGAAACGGCTATCAGCAAATCCGGGTCACCTTTACCATCAAAGGCGACCTTAAGGAAGAGGAAAAGCAGAAGCTTGAGTCGTTCGTTCGGATGTCGCCCGTCTACGACATCGTGACCAACAAGGTACCCGTTGTGGTTAAGCTTCAATACTAATTTGGGATTGAAGGGATGGATTGTTTGGGAAGGAGGTCGCAAGACCTCCTTTTCGTTTGCTATCAGTGTTTGAGTGACGAACGAGGGGTTACGTACTCTGTGTGCTTATCGACCTGTGTGGTTCAAGAATGCGTCCTCTCCAGGGCCTCATTTGTCGATCTTGCAAATTTCACCGATAGTCTTGATGATAGACATCACGTGCTCAACCCGTCCGGGTAACGGAGAATAACCTAAGACCGCTCGTACTCCCTCATTAAGATCAGGTTCTTGTAGCAGGGACGTCATGAACTGGGCAAGATACTGTTTCACCTCGTACTCACTGGCAGTAATTTCATCTATAACTTCGGGCCTATTTTCTAGCACGTATACAATATCTTCAAAGTCAGAACTCAATCGTTTGTCCGCAGCGCCGCGGTTCCTGTAAGCTTCAACCTTCGATGCCAAATACAGAGGTGCAGGCAGAATTTTAATAGTAACATCATCAATGTCAAATGTCTCGGCCAGCTTGATACCATCGTTATACCATTTGTTCGAGAATCCAAGAATGCCAGGCTTGTCGGGCATAATGTCTACAATAATCCCCCGGTACCTGTACCTGCAAATGACCTTCGAAGCGATATCAGGATTAAATCCGACAGCAATTAATTTCTCCTGTAGTGCTGCGTAACTCCCGTAGTGCGCGAGCTCAACAACAACGTCGATATCGTCAGTTTGTCTGGCCGCTTCTGCACCTTGTGCTGTAACATAACACTCGATTACGGCACCACCTACAAAGAGAAATTCGCTTAATATAGGCCTAAGCCCCTTCGCGACGGTTCTAATCTGCTTTTGTAAAAGCATGGGACTAGTTCTTAACGAGCAATTGCTCCCTTAACCAGGTTCTCGCAAAATTCACTTCCCTAACCTTCCCGATTCTCAAGACATCGCAAGCAGCCAGCAACAAATGAAGGTAATCATCATTACGTGCCGCAGCTGGTGCCTCGGGATAAAGGGGGATTACAGAATAACCCCTGTACTTGCCCTGGTAGTCGGGCCATACATAGTTGGGCGCTTGGATGCCAGAATCAGGCAGTGCGTTAATACCAGTTATTACCCCTTTGGTTTCATGACCTACAATAGCGGGAAAAGAATGTCTTAGTCCGTACAACAAGAACTCGTAAAATGACTGATATTGAATGGTGCCATTGTCGGTATCAATCAAGTCAGTATGTCTCAACCTTCCAAATACATTGGTTATTTCTGAGTTGGCTAAGAATAAGGCCTCCGCGAGATCTCCTTTCTTCCAGGAAACCTTCCCTTTCCGATAGAAGGACACTATTTTCAAGAGTGCCACTATATCCTGAGGCCTAAGTGCAATTTGTCTCGTGACCATTAAGACAAAAATATCAAAATTTTTTCACATTTCATGAAATGTGAAATGGCCATATACGGCGCCATGTGGTGGGGAAACTGGAGCGGTATACAAAATAAGTATATTGGTGTACGGTTCCGACTCGAAAGAACAACGTACTTCGGCTGGATAAGGGTATCGGTAGACGAAGACGAGGAGAAGGTCACTGTGCACGACATGGCCTATAGTCGGGTCGAACTCACTGCCGGAGCAACCAACGCACAGTAAACACCATTAATATATGCTGGTTCCGTTTGGGTTTTATGCCTTGTCGGCAGTTGCCTTCCTGATGGTCATTGCGCTGCTACGATACGCTGATAATTCGCGGCGGCTCATCAACACCTGGTTACTGGCGGGTGCCGTGTGGCTGATATTCGTCACCATCATGTCGCGTTCCGGCACCCTGGCTGATTTCAGCCTGCCGCCGCGCGTTCCACTGTTCATTGTAATCCCCGCTGTCATTGCCGGGATTATCTTTACGGGACGGCCATCATTCCGGAGCGCTCTCGAAAAGGCACCACTTTACGTGCCGGTATTCTTTACTTCATTCCGAATCATTGTCGAGCTGCTCATCTACGGCGCATACCGCATGGGTATATTTCCAGAGCGTGTAACGTTTGAAGGACTCAACTTCGATATGCTTGTTGGGTTGTCGGCAATTCCCGTTGGATATCTCTTGCTGAAAGGAAAACTTTCGCGTAGCGGGCTGTTGACATGGAACATCGCTGCGTTGGCAGTGCTGAGCCTGACTGTATATTCGTTTGTATCGACGTACTACTTCTCAGACTACACTTCAACAGGCAGTACCGACTTTGTAAAATTCCCTTACGTGCTGTTGGCGGCTGTGCTGTTGCCTGTGGCGGTGTTTCTGCATGTGTTTTCGATCAGGCAGACAAGATCACGTTTGGGTTAATAATCTTCACCGGAAAGAATCCCTTGCGTACCTTCGCGACTTTGCGGTAAACTACTTCACACCATATTAGATCGCACCCAATTCAAAAACTGCATTTTATAATACTTTCCAATGGGTAACGTCTTATTCCCCACAACCACATTCGACAACGAAAACCGCGTTAAGTGAAGCGCGGAGATAATGTATGACCTGTGGACACGAATAAAACTGTTGGGCAGCTTTTGTTCGATCTCTGAGATGCCCTGCAGAGAGAACACAGCGTCGGTCGTCGTTACCAGCTTGATGTGATTCTTTATGCTTTCGATGTACTGAATGTCCTTCAGCAAAAGCTTAACATACTCCCGTTCAGTCTTTATATAAATGAATGGCTCCGACAACAACTGCTTTTCCACTGATCCCGAGGGCAACACGAGCGGCTGACGGGCGAGCTTGTACACCCTGGCTACAGCTTTTGTAAACCGTTCAAAGGATATTGGTTTTAGCAGGTAGTCTGTAATCTCCAATTCGTAACCATCGAGCGCAAACTCGCGATGCGCCGTCGTCATGATAACGGCGGGCTTGTTGGGCAAGGCATGCAGCAATTGTATGCCGCTCATCTTGGGGAGCTGAATGTCGAGAAAGAGAATATCCACGTGCGACGTTTGCAGTGCCGCCAGGGCCTGCATCGCGTTGTTGTATACGCCCTCTATCCGTAAGTCCTCAAAGTGACTTATATGACTTTGAAGTACTTTGACAGCGGGAACCTCATCCTCAACGATCATACAAGTCATAGCTCAATATCGAGTTTGGTCAGGAATGAGTCGGACTCGGTCATCGTGAGATTGTACCGATTGGCATATAATATATCCAATCTCTTCCGGACATTTTTCAGTCCGATACCACTCCGAATGGAATCGTGAGAATTATGCCGCGTCAGTGGCAGGCTGTTCTCGGTCAGGAACGACAATCGGCTGTCATTGACATGGAGATGAACGCGCACCCAGGACGTCTTTTCATCCTTCGCGGCGCCATGCTTGAAGGCATTTTCCACAAACGGGATGAGCAGGAGCGGCGGCATCATCCTTCCCTTAATCGCACCCTGTACGTCAAAAGAGACGTCAAGCCGATTACCATATCTGATTTTTTCCAATTCAATGTAATTGCGCAGCAGCTGCACTTCTTTCTCCAGGTCGACGTGCGGCGCATTGCACTCGTACAGCATATAGCTTAAGATATCGGAAAGTTTCAGCAGCGCGGCAGACGCCTCCTTCTCTCCGGAGATCACCATTCCGTAAATGTTGTTCAGCGTATTGAAAAGAAAATGAGGCTGCAACTGGTTCTTCAACATCTGCAACTCCGCCTCGGCTTTCTCTTCCCTTAGGATCGAGGCTGCCTTTTCCTGGGCGATGTAGCGTTGCGTCATTTTGATCACCACTACAGGCGACGCGACATAAATCAGATCGACAAACATATAAACCGTCTTCATCGACCAGAAGTCGGTCGCGCCACCCGGCATCTCGTAGGGGAACAGCTCATAGAGAAACATCAGCACTACCATTCCCACAAATGCAAAGAGCAGCACCAGTGCACCGAGCTTTACATACTGTCGACCAGGAATCAGTTTGGGAAACAGGTAGTACGCTACAAAGTATGTGTACGGGATCTTCACCGTCATCGTCCATAGCTCAAACAGGAACCACTCGAAGTAGTGCGTTCCGTAGTACGAGCCATTGACGATCCCATAGAACGTCAGCCAGAACGACCAGTACAGTACGTGCCGCACGATGCGCTCCGGCGGCCACCCATCATATTCCTTGGCTAAGCTGATCATAGGTCACATCAAAAATAGCGCTTAAAACCAGGTTTCTACAGGGAGCGATACGAACAACCAATTGCGTCGTACGGACGCACGGTTTCGCGATACGAAATGACATCGCGGTGGCGACACTCATCTCCGAATCGGATAGCCTCACCTTCGTCCTTATTCTGTGCGGCCATAATGTCACGCTCGCATATTGGCAGGCAAAAAACTTGATGAAATACTTCGTCGCATCCATCCTTATCTTCCTCATGATGAACACCCGCGATGCCATTGCACAAGGCCGGGTCACAGGTCGGGTGCAAGATGCCGGAGGCGAACCGATTCCGCTTGCTCATGTGCTGCTCTATCAGGACGATGAGACGGAACGATTTCTGCAGGGTGTCGCGACGGATTCCAGCGGGACGTTCGACCTGCAACATTCAGTCACGGGTTCGCTGTTCATCGTCGTCCAGGCGTTGGGCTTTCGGGAGTATCGGAGCCAGGTCTTCGGCCCCAATCTGCACATTGACCTGGGCAAGATCATCCTGGAGACGCAGGCAGAGCAGCTGGACGCGGTAACAGTGACTGCCGACAGGCCGCTGTTCGAACAGAAAATGGACCGCACGATCGTGAACGTCCAGAGTGGCATTACCAACCTTGGCGATAACGTTCTCAATGTGCTCAGCAAGTCGCCCGCCGTCCGGGTGAACCGATCCACCGGAGAAATTTCGATGATGGGTAAGAACGGGGTGGTTGTAATGATTGATAACAAACCCGTACGTCTCGAACCTGCAGATCTGCTGGGATTGCTTCAACACATGCCCGCAAGCAACGTCGAAACCATTGAACTGATCACCGCACCGCCAGCGGATTACGACGCACAGGGGAACGCCGGCATTATCAACATAAACACAGTGAGAGGAACAGAAGGATTTTCCGGCCAGCTCTCCGCGAACGCTGGCTACGGGAGAAGACCCAAGTTAGGTGCAGCAATCAACCTCGATCACCAGAAAGGCAAGATCGCACTCCACGCCAATCTGTCCTCCAGCATTGCTTACGATCTCGAGAAAGTGTCCATCGGTACGCGCAGTCCTGCAAGTCCTGGATCCCATCTCCACGTGATCCGCAAACCGCGCACGAGTCTTCAGGCCGTCGACCTTTCGGCTGACTATCAGCTTGGCTCCGGAACTTTCATCGGTGCCATGGTAACCGGGTACATTTCCGATTGGGTAATGGACTCACAATCCGAAACTACGCTCGCTGCCAATGACCAACAGCGTACGTTTACAACGACAAGCTTTGAGAAAAATCGTCTTGACCGCATCGTGACGAATTTGAATGCACAGCATGCCTTTTCCCCACGCTCTCGCGTATCGGTCGATTTAGATCGAATTCAATTCACACGCGACAACCCGACTCGCTACTACGTGTACAGTGCGGACGGAGATTCGAGTTCAGAATTTTTTTCGCGGGCCCGCACCCCGGTTACCGTACACGTACTCAAATCCGATTTTCGATATGAGACAAGCGAGACGCTCACTATCGAGACAGGAATAAAGGCATCATTGTCAAGTTTTGAGAATCACGTCAACGTGGCCTTCGAGCAGGACGGGTCGCTAGTAGATGATCCTGCTTTCACGGATGTGTTCAGCATGGACGAGAGAATCTATGCAGGGTATGCTTCCGCAGACTGGAAACCCAAGCCCGTATTCACGCTAAAGGCAGGACTGCGATACGAGTACTACCATCTGGATCTTACATCGGAAGATAACGGCGTAGTATCGAGGCGGCGACAAGGCAATATTTTTCCCAGCATTCACTTCGCCTGGCAATTGCCCAATCACCGCGAGTTCGCAATGTCTTATGTAAACAGAATACAACGTCCCGGATTTCTGATACTGGCGCCGTATTTCTACTTCTTTGATCAGAACACATTATTTACAGGCAACCCTGCGATCCTTCCGTCGCGGTCAAACCAAATCCAACTCGGATATCGTGCACCATCGTTCTCAGTACAGCTAATGTACTCGCGCGAGACCATGCCTGTCTTCGATGCACAGCCAACTGCCGACCGGTATCGAAATACCTTCATTGTACAGCCAGTTCAGGGCGAATTCAACAACGTATTGTCGGTAAATACGAGCTATACTGTTGAGATCACACCCTGGTGGAGTGCCCGGGCCAATGTTCTCACTTCCGTTTTGCATCAGCGACTTAATGTCGATGATGTGGTTTTCGACAAATCCATGTTGAATTGTGAAATTACGACGACGCACAATTGGCACGTGGGGAAGATCGCCGAAGTTGAGGTTTCCGGAGCATTTTACTCACCGCTGTATGTAGGAACTGTGCGTACCGCTGCCCGAAATCAGATTGACATTGGCATACGACGCAAGCTGCGCTCAGGCATGTCGTTGTCATTCAACGTAACCGACGTGTTCAACTCCGGCACCCAATGGCCTACGGGAGCCGACGTGCCAAACGCCGGCTTGTACTACCGCTTTCATTTTGATGCGGAAGGTCCGGTGTTTCGGTTTAATGTGTCGATGCCGATTGGGAATCAGAATGTGAAACAACGGGATAAGTGGTCAGGAGGATCTGAAGAAGAGCAAAGACGGTTGAATTGATGAAAATCATCTTGCCCGATCAAAGAACCGCTCAGCATTTCGATAGAATATCTTCTGTTTTTGTTCCGCTGTCAGAAAGGTGAGTTGTTCTATGGATTCAATCATTATCCGGATATCTCCATTGTCTGATCCAAACATAATCCGATCCTCAAGGCCATTGTCAATAAATAACTTTACAATACCACTGAACATGCCCGGAGGGATTATCTGTGGGTTATTAATAGCGGAAATATCAGTGTATACGTTGGGAAATTTCTTCATTAGTGTAATGGCCTCCTGGTGATATGGCGTCCCTGCATGCATAATCCAAAGTCGTAGGTCGGGGATTTCCTCAAGCAACTTTTCCATAAGCGCGGGATTACCCATGTCTTCTCTGAAATTCGGACAGCCGTGGTCTGGTCCCGCAGAGCCGGTGTGAATACCAACCGGGATATTGTACTTACCAGCAAGTCTGTAGTACGGCATTAGTGTCGCGTCGGACGAACTGATGCCATAGTATTGCGACAACACTTCACCCAGGAATTCGATCTTACCCGCTTTAATCTGCTCTTCAACCCACTGTAGGGAAGGATACTCGCTGCCGTCCTGAAAGCACGGCTGAAGGCTATAGGGAACCTTACCATTCGGACACGGAAACATCAGTCCGCGAATGATCGCAAGATCATCCCGCGATTCATATTGCTGCTGAAGATCCCACGAGCTACTGATGGCGACCTTGTACACGGCGGCGTCGGTTAACGTGTTCAATTGACCCGGTACATCCCTCGCACCATGGAGATGGACATCGAAGACTTTCTGCTGAGCAGCCAAGGGTATGGAAAACAGCGAAAGGAAAAAGATAATGTTGAGGGACGCTTGTGAGTACATTATTGGGGAAGCGGTATTTCGGCTTCATGAAGGTAGTAAAAATTCGAGGCGGAAGGATTGGCAAACGGCAGTATAATGCCGATTTTGACAAATGTCCGCAATGATTTTGGATAAAACCTCAATTTTAGGCAATTTACTGCCTGTTTTGTGAATTTTTGAGTGGTGTTCGATGTATTATAAGCAAAAAGGGCAATTTATTGCCGATTAGGAAAATGGATAAAGAAGCTATTGGTCGCGCAATTCGCTCAAGGCGGAAATCTCGCAGGATCATTCAAGAGGATTTGGCCGACATTGCGGGTATATCCCTGAGAACGTTGCGGGACATCGAAAAAGGCATTGCGAACCCAGAACTAGAGACACTGCTGAAAATATGCAAGGCGCTGGGTATGGAACTGAAAGTGGAAATCCTGAAATGATAAGGATGGCGGAAGTATATAACAACGGGGTACCGGCAGGCATCCTGACCAAAGACAGCGATCGCTACGTCTTCAGGTACCATGATGAGTATTTTAACGACCCTAAATGTGCTCCCATTAGCTTGTCCCTTCCAAAGACGCAGCAGGAGTATCATGCTAACAAACTATTCCCTTTTTTTTACGGGCTTCTTTCGGAAGGAATAAACAAACAGACGCAATGCAGGCTTCTGCGCATCGATGAAAATGATCACTTCAGTTTGCTGTTGGCGACAGCCAACGCTGATACCATTGGTTCGATAACCGTAAAAGAAATCTCAAAGTGAATTGCCCTGGATGTTATCGGGAATCAAAAGGTACAGGCTACTGTAAGCGGTGCTTGAAAGAGTTATTCAATGGTAAGAGGGTTAACCATGTATTGCCATTCAATTCACCCTACAACGAGGAGTCTGATCTCTACCTGGGCTTAACAAAAAGAATATCCATCTCCGGAGTTCAGATAAAGTATTCCATGAAGCTGTACGATCGAGATCTCATTCTTACAGCCACTGGCGGGCAATACATCCTGAAGCCAATTCCCTCCGGTCCATTGAGGAACCTGGATCAAGCACCAGCTAATGAGCACCTCACCATGCAAATCGCACGGCAACTATTTAAGATAGCTGTACCGCCCAACGCCCTAATATACTTCTCCGATCAAAGCCCTGCCTATCTGGTGAAACGATTTGACGTTAAGCCTGACGGCTCAAAATACCAGCAAGAGGATTTTGCGCAGATTGCCCAGATCACGGAAGAGACTCACGGCAAGAACTACAAATACGATCTGTCATATGAGGAATTGGGAGAGCTCATAAAGAAACACATTTCAATGTACCCGATTGAGATCGAGAAATTTTTTCGACTCGTGCTGTTTAATTACATCTTCTCCAACGGAGATGCCCATGCAAAGAATTTTTCAATGATCCGCACAGACATTGGCGACTATGTATTGACGCCCGCATATGACCTGCTTTGTACTCGACTGCACTCCCCCAGCGAATCGGACATGGCGCTTGCACTGTTTAAGGATGGCTTTTCAGATGCGTACAATGCCCACGGATTTTACACACAGCACGATTTTCTTTTATTTGGCAATACGCTAGGTATTAAGAAAGAAAGGGTGACAAAAATTATCGACGAGTTTCGCAAAAACGAAGCCGGCACGATCGCCCTGATCAAAAGGTCACTTCTGCGGGATGATCTTAAGGAACTGTATAAGCAACTATACCTCGATAAAGTGAGCCGTCTTAATTTGAAATGGGGCTAACCATTGTACGAATCGTCCTACACTACTCTGTCTTTACAACTTCACTAATAAAAATCACCGGCATAATATTCGTATAATTCACAATATCCCCTCGAATTGCCTCGCGGTTTGGTGCAATTGCTTCCTGGTAGGCCTTGAGATCTTTCACATAGAACGTTCCGATAGCAACGTACGGCAGAAGCTGGGTAGGATTGCTGCCGGCGATGCCTTTTTCTATCGTGTATTTAACCAGGTTGGATCCTAAAAAGCCAGCCACCATGGGCATGTGCTTCGATTTGTAGTATTCCATATCGAACTGCTTGCCTTCCCCGTCGGGATACATGATCGATATTTTGATCAGACCTTTCTCACCATTTTCCTGACCGTACGCCGTAAGGCCAACAGCCAGAATGAATAACAACAAAATGAATTGACGTTTCATAAAATGCGTGGGGTTATCTCGTGCGATAGGTCGAGGTTGGAGCCGGCAAATTACAGAATGATTTAAAATTCAATTGTATAAAAACGAACAAGGGTCAATGTGGTTCGCTTTTATGCAATCCTCTTCCCAGGGGATTCCATACCGTTGCTGAATTGCCCCGAATAAAAAATTTATTCATCAATTAAACCTCCCGGACTTGTATCCATCAAAGGGGCGCAATGCTTCGCGGAGCGGAAAAACCCAACTACTATGATCAACTACCGGTCGTTCTGGAACACTGTTCTTGTAACCACATTGTCCGTAGGCATATTCGATCTACTACTTGCTACCGGGATGCAATGGACACGCAACGGCGAGTTTCCGAGCAAAATGCTTTTTTACATGGGGGGTGGCGTTCTCGGATTGGAAACCTCGATGCAAGGCGGCTTCTGGGTGGCGCTCGTGGGACTGATCACTCACTTTGTCATCTCCTTCTGTTTCACCATCGCCGTCTTTTTGGTTTTCACATATTTCAAGTTCCACAAGCTTCCGAAAAGGACAATGTTCCTGTTCGGCGTACTCTACACGCTCATAACGAACGTGTTTATGCACTTCGTGGCGCTGCAGCTGACAAGGCTGCCGCCTCCGAAAGAACTCAAGATCAATGTCGTGGGATACATTCTTTTTACAATTGGGTTTACCATTCCCATTTTTTACAACGCCTGGAAGCATTACACACTCCGCAACCAAGCTAATGAAGAAATTTCTGTTTAAATGTTTTCTCCTGCTGCCCGTTGTCACACTGGTGGGCTGTGATGACGACAGCTCGGCGCAACCTCATCGCATTGAGTCACCCCTGGAGGTCGACGGCCGCATACGAAACTATGTACTGGTTCTGCCGCCATCATACTACGACAACTCAGAAACGTTTCCGCTCGTCGTGGCCTTACACGGCACCGGCGGGAGTGCCAAACAAATGGAACGGATGTACGGCCTTAATGAAAAGGCCGCCTCTTCAGGCTTTGTCCTTCTTTATCCGGAAGGAATACGAAATGACGGTCCGCTGGGATTGCGCAGCTGGAATGCAGGCCAGTGCTGCGAAGATGCAATGAAAAAAAATGTGGACGACGTCGGCTTTATCAGCACGCTAATTGATCGGATTGTGGCCGACTTCCGAATAGACAGCAAGCGCGTGTACGTCACCGGAATGTCGAACGGGGGAATGATGGCGTACCGCCTCGCCTGCGAGTTGTCGCACAAGATCGCCGCCATCGCTCCGGTAAGCGCAACC
>Ga0207873_1003118_pt1 | contig 12560 bp, 9 predicted proteins | sample BGWIniCompost_FD_187373 | JGI IMG/M metagenome (GOLD analysis project Ga0207873, IMG submission 187373) | Cellulose adapted compost microbial communities from Newby Island Compost Facility, Milpitas, CA, USA - BGW Initial Compost (SPAdes)... ... | reverse complement strand
TGCAAGTTCGTTGCGCCGCGCCGTGCCAGATTCCGGGTTCGACGTGCCAGGCCTGGAGGGTACGGGGGTGCCAAGAGACACGGTCTGCTTGACGCAGGTGGGCGAGCTCGCGTTCGGGCCCGGCGTCGCTCGGCTCGTGGCCGACGCACTCGCCGCGCAAAGGCTGCGTTCGGCGCTCGTTCTGACTTCGGCTTCGGTCCGCTCGCACGCCGACGCGATCTCGGGGGACATCCGGCGAGCCGGCGTCCGCGTCGACATCTGGGAGGCGCCGGAACGCGAGCCGACGGTCGCCGATTTCGAGGCGGCGGTCCGGCATGCGCGCGCCTCTGACGCCGATGCGGTGATCGGCGTCGGAGGCGGCAGTGTCATGGATCTCGCGAAGCTCGTCGCTGCGCTCGCGACGAGCGAGCAGAAGCTCCACGACGTCGTCGGGATAGGAAAGCTCGATGGGCGCGCGCTCTGGCTCGCGTGCCTGCCGACGACGGCCGGCACCGGCAGCGAGGTATCGCCGATCGCGATCCTGCTCGACGAGGACGATCTGCTGAAGAAGGGCGTCGTGAGCCCGCATCTCGTCCCGGATGGGGCATACGTGGATCCGTTGCTCACGGTGACCATGCCGCCGAGCGTCACCGCGTCGACCGGCCTCGATGCGCTGACGCACTGCATCGAAGCGTACGCGAATCGCGCCGCTCATCCGCTCGTCGACACGCTCGCGCTCGAAGGCGTGCGTCTGATCGCGCGCGGCCTGCTCAAGGCCGTTCGGAACGGCAGCGACGTCTCCGCGCGCACCGACATGTCGCGCGGCAGCCTGTACGGCGGCATGTGCCTTGGCCCGGTGAATACGGCCGCCGTGCACGCGCTCGCCTATCCGCTCGGCGGCGAGTTCCACATCCCGCACGGCATCTCGAACGCCGTGCTGCTGCCGCACGTGCTCGCATTCAATCTGCCCGCCGCCACGGCCCGTTACGCCGATATCGCGCGCGCGATGGGCGTACCCGGCGGCGGCTCCGACGAGGCCGTCGCCCGACGCGGGCTCGACCTTATCAAGGAGCTCGCGAGCCGCTGCGGAGTTCGCATGCGCCTCACGGAATACGGCGTTCGGCGCGACGACGTCGAGCGTCTCGCGACCGGGGCGATGACCGTGACTCGCCTGCTGCGGAACAACGTTCGCACCGTCACGCACGAGGACGCGTGCCGCATCTACGAGGAGGCTTTGTGATGACGGACGGGAGCATTGCTCGAGCCGCTTCCTATTTCGACCAAAGCAAGGAGCGTAGCGGACCGCTCGCGTGGTATGCGCAATCGACCGCGAAAGTCAAACGGGTCTTCTGGACCTGCTCGGCGGCGTGGGCGCTCGATGCGATGGACGGCTTCGTCTATCAGTACCTGATTCCGATCCTGATCGCGGCGTTCGGAATGAGCCTTGCGGAGGCGGGAACGATCGCGAGCGCGAACTACTTCGCGTCCGCGATCGGCGGCTGGGCCGGCGGCTGGCTGTCCGACCGATTCGGTCGGGCGCGCATGCTGCAGATCACGATCCTTTGGTTCTCGTTCTTTTCTTTTCTCAGCGGCTTCGCGCAAAGCTACGAGCAACTGCTCGTGATCCGCGTCCTGCAAGGCCTCGGCTTCGGCGCCGAGTGGGCCGTCGGCGCGGTGCTGCTCGGCGAGATGATCGCGCCGCAGCATCGCGGTAAGGCGCTCGGCACGGTGCACAGCGGCGCCGCGATCGGCTCGGGGCTCGCGGCGCTCCTCGCCGGACCGTTCGTCGCGCTGTTCCCGCCGGAGTGGGGATGGCGCGTCGTGTTCTGGGTCGGGTTGTCGCCGGCCCTCCTCATCTTCTTCGTGCGCCGCAACGGCGACGATTCCGAGATCTACCGCGCCGCCAAGGACAAAGCCAGCAAGGTCTCGATCCTCGCGATCTTCCATCCGAGGATCCTGAAGATCACCGCGCTCGCGTCGCTACTCGCTCTCGGAGCACAGGGGGCGGGATATGCGGTCAGCAACTACCTCACGACGTTCCTGCAGACGGAACGCGGCCTTTCGGCGTCCGTCGCCGGCGTGTACGTGCTGTTCAACAGCGTCGGCGGCTTCATGGGTTTCATCGTCAACGCGTATCTGAGCGACCGCGTCGGCCGACGAATGATCTTCCGGCTCTTCGGAATCGGCTTCATCCTCGCGGTCACGTTCTATCTGTACGCGCCGCTCGGCAGCTCGGCGTGGACGCTGCTGCCGGCGGGCATCGTCTACGGCTTCTTCCAGTTCGGCATCTATGCGTCGTTCGGCCCGTATTTCTCGGAACTCTTCCCCACCGAGATTCGCGCCAACGGGCAATCGTTCGCCTATAACTTCGGACGAGCCTCGACCTTCATCTTCATTCAAGGCGTCGCGCTCGTAGCGCTCATCGCGCCGCTCAGCGTCGCGATGATGCTCATGGGGATCGCCGGAGTGTCCTGCGCCATCGTCGCGACGTTCCTCTTGCCGGAGACTGCAGGCCGCGATCTCGCGACCGTTGGGCAGAAAGACTAGCCGTCAGACATGGAGGAAGGATGACCGAACAAGAGATCCTGTTGCTTCGCCTGAAGCTCGAGAATCAACTGGCCGAGTACTGGCACGACGTCGACACGAACTGGGGCCGCAACGCCGGCGATTACTACACCGAGGACGCCGTGTTCGACGGCGGCGAGGCGGTTTACCGCGGTCGCGCGAAGATCCAGGAGTTCTACGCGTGGCGGCTGAATCGCGGACCGCGCGTCGCGGTGCATGCGTATACGAACTTCCGCATGCAGCTCGTGAGCGACGATCGCGCGATCTGCACGTGGTACTTGCTGCTCTACGCCGCCGACGGCGAGCCCGTGCTGCCGACGCACCCGCCGATCAACGTCGCCCTCGTGACCGACGAGGTCGTGCGTCAGCCGGACGGTCGGTGGCTCTATGCCTCGCGAACGTTCAGGAGTCTCTTCATGGGCGGCACGCCGCCGACGAATCCGAAGCTCGACGACGACTGACCTCGAAGGGAGGCGAGGCCCCGGCGGCAGTCATCCGCTCACCGAGGCCTCGCTCACGGGGGGATCGATCGACGCAGGCCGCCGCAAAGGCGGCCTGCTTCCTTTCAGGCGCGGCTACCGCCGGGAATGAATATTCGCTTCGCGGTGTCGTAGAAGATCGCCTTCTGCTGCTCGAGCGGGAGCCCGGTGGCCGAATCGAGAGCGTGCTGCACGAACAGCAGGTCGTCGACCTCGCTGTTGCCGATGTCCGAGCCCCAGATCATGTGATCCGCGCCGAACTTCTCGACGGTGAACTCGAGGAAGTCGCCGAGCGGCGTCTCGTCGGACAAGAGCATCTCGATCAGGAACGTCGTGTACTTGTAGTAGATATTGTCCACCTCGGCGAGCGCGAGATGATCCTCCGTGTATCCGAAGGTCTCGGGCCTCGACGAGTACTGCGGGAAGCCGATGTGGTCGAGGACCACGGGGACGTTCGAGTAGCGCTCGGCGAGCTCCTTGACGCGCCGCAGCGCCGGCCCGGCGTGTCGGCCCAAAGGCATCAACGTGATCGTCAAGCCGAGATCGTTCGCGAGCTCCCACGCGCCTTGGGCTGCGTCGCTCAAGTACGGAAAGACGCCGTCCTGATTCGCGCTGCCCATGAAACGCACGCCCGCGATGCGATTCTCGCGTGCCATCCGCTCGAGTTTCCCCGGCGTCGCGCGGTCGGTCGCATCGAGGATCACGATCGGAATGATGCGATCCGGATGCCGCGCGGCGATGTCGAGCAGATAGCTGTTGTCCGTGTAGTACGCGCTGCTGTACTGAACGCCCAGGCCGAGCTCGATACCGGCCGCCTCCCAGAACTCGAACACGACCTCCGGCGTCATCGGATTCGCCATCGCCTTGGCGATCATCCGCTCGGGCCCGTAGCGAGCGGTGCGGGCGTCGAACGGATACTTGTCCGGCTCGTTCGTGTAAAAGTGAGCGTGGCAATCGAAGAGCTTGAACGGCCTCGAGGACTGCGCGAGCGCGAATTTGCCCAGGGGTCCGAGAGCCGTTGCCGCCAGAGCGGACTTGAGCACGGTGCGACGGTTCAGCATATGGACTTCCTCTGTTCGGCGGTAACGACGGGACGCGTGGCTAGCGGTCAGAACCGCTTGTTCACGTTCAAATACCATTCGCGCGGCGGTGCGGGCTGCCCGATGTTAGCCGGCGCCCCGATAGTGGTGAATATCGTCTTCTGGCGGTACCACTCCTTGTCCGTCAGATTCGTCACGCCGAGCGCGACCTCGTATTCGTGTTGGCTGTTCCAGTACGTGACTCGCGCGTTGAAGGTCGATCGAGCAGGATCGTCGTACTGCGTGAGATCCGTCGAGTACGCGATCTCGCTGTTGTAGAACCAGTCGAGCCGCGGAGTGATCGTGCCGATCGGCAGCTGGAACAGGTATTGAATTCCGCCGCTCGCCGTCCAGTCGGGGAAGCCGACCGGTCGACCCGTCGCGTTGCCGCGGTCCGTATACCCGACCGAGGTGTTGATCGTGAGATTGTAGGTAGGCCGAGCCGTGAGCTCGAACTCGATGCCCCTGATCGGCTCGCCGCCCTTCACGCCGTAGTTGAACGTGCGCGTGATACACGAGATACCGATACCTCTCGCGATGTCCGGCGGCCCGTCGATCGCGGGATCGTACGGACGGCAGTTCGTGAACGCGTTCTCGAACGGCGTGCCGTCGGGGCCGTCCGGGATCAGCGTCATGTTACCGGGCAGCACGGTGACTCCATCGGGCGCCAGGCGCGGCTCCTGTCCGCCGAAGGAGGCGGGACGCTGGTCGTATCGGAGCCAGAACAGTGCCGCATTGAGCCGCAAGCGTCCGTCGAGAAAGTCGACTTTACCCCCGACCTCGTAGTTCGTCAGAGCCGTCGGCGATTGCGGCTCGTGCTGCCCCACTTGGAAGAGGCGCGTCGTGAAACCCGGCAGACGATATCCGGTCGCGGCCGACGCATAGACCATGCCCGACTCGCTGAGGCGGTAATCGACGCCGAACTTCCAGTCCGTCCTTTCGTTCTCGATCGGCAGCGTGAAGTACGTGCTCGTGCCGGCCGGCACGAAAGTCGTCGAGCCGGGCGGCGTTGCGTCGTGCTGCGCGGCGTAATCGACGAACTTCTCGTCCTTGGAGCGTCTGATGCCGTAGTTGAGGCTGATCGTATCCGTGACGCGGAAAGTGATGTTCGCGAAGGCGGCCTTCGCGCTGGGATAGTAATAGACGTTCTGGTACTGCTGCGTCCCGAGGCGAACGTTCTGCGGACGGCCGTTTTCGTCGGCGACGCCGTCGTAGTAGAAGAGCCCGGCCACCCAATCGAAGCGCGGATGAACTCCGGTGAAGCGGAGCTCCGCGTTCTCGTACTTCATGTGATCTTCGTGGAAGATCAACGAGTCGTTGAGCACCGTGCCGTCCCACGCGGCGCCGAAGAACGTATCGATCTCGCGGTGGCCGTAGACGAGCGTGGCTTCGATCGCGTCCGTCACCCCGATCACGAGCTTGCCCTGGAAGCCCTCGTTCTTCAGCGGCACCTTCGTGCCGTAGCAATTGCCTCCGCGAAACAGCGAGCCGTTGTAGTACGTGTTGCCCGGAATGAACGTGCCGACCGGGAACGGGTCGCAGAAATTGTCGTAGGTCGAATAGATGCTCCCGGTCTCGAAACGCTCGTCCCAGCGGAACGGCGTGCCCGGAATGGAGAACTGATCGAAGGCGGTGATGAAGTTCTGGTTCGCGGCCGCCTCGTTGACCGTGCCGTCGGGCTGTAAGCCATAGGTTGAGGCGTAGTCCGTCTCGAAGACCTTCTCGGCAGCGACGTCGTCGTTCGAGTCGGTCTGATCGAAGCTGATGTTGAGCTCGATGCGGTCGTTCGGCACCCAGCGCAGCGCGGTGCGGAAAGCGCGCGAATCCTCGCCGCCGTAATGACCGATCACGCAATCGTTCGGCTCGCGGCCCGTGCCCCACGCGGTGTTCGCCGTCTGGAACGGGAAAGTGCCGGCCAGCTCCGGCGTTCCGCGCCGATACATCTCGCAGCTGAAGTCGAGGACGTCCATGTAGCCTTCGCGGCTCTTCGACACCATCGACGCGCTCATGGCGAACGTTTGCGTAAGAGGCAGGCTGAAGCCCGCGCGGATGTCGCGTCGATCGAAGCTGCCCACGGTCATATCGAGATAGGCGGACGCCTCGTCGAGACTCGGCTTCCTGCTGACGAGGTTGACCGCGCCGGAGATCGAGTTGCGCCCGAGCAACGTCCCTTGCGGGCCGCGCAGCACCTCCACGTGACTCAAGTCGAGCAGATCGAAGTTCGACCCGAACAGGAACGGGTAGTAAACGTCGTCGATGTAGTACGCGACCGCCGGCTCGCCGGAGAACTGCGTGTCCGTCTGTCCGATGCCGCGCATCGTGACTTGAACGCCCGCGCCGTAAATTCCCTGGGACTTGCGGAACATCGCGTTCGGAACGATGTTGCCGAGCTCGGACAAGGTGTTGAGCTGCATCTGCGCGAGGGTATCGGCGGTCACAGCGGTGATCGCGATCGGCACGTCTTGCACATCCGTCGCGATCCTGGTCGCGGTGACGACCACCGTCTCCATCGGTCCGGCGCCGGCGGACCGATCGGACGCACTCTCCTCCACCTGTTGTGCGAAACCGGCCTGTGCCGCGAGAAACGCCGCAGTCGATAACGAAGCGGCGGCAACACCCTTCAACGTATCGTGCGCGGATCGCACGCGATCGCTGACGATCATGGTTAGCCTCCCCAGGAAAACCGTGAGCGTATGTTCGAGGGCAAGACCCACCGAGTCTTGACTTAAGCGGAGCAAACTTTTTGCGACAGGCGATGCCCTGCCGCGCACAAATCCTTGTGCGAAGGCGGGACTCATCATCGTGCGACGATCCGGATTTGACTCGAGCGGCGCATCGACTTGCACGGTTCGGAGACGAAGACGCGTCACGCTTGTTGGGCGCGCTCGGCGGTGGTTAACATGCCGGCTCTAGAACAGTACTCGCCGCGATAGAGTCATGGATGCGTTATTCGATATCAGCGGGAAGATCGCTCTCGTGACGGGAGGCACGAGCGGGATCGGGCGAATGATCGCGAGAGGGCTCGCGAGACGAGGCGTGAAGACCTATATCACCGGCCGCGACGCCGTCCGCGCCGAAGAAGCAGCCCGCGAAGTATCGCCGGAAGGGCTCTGCATCGGCCTCGAGGCGGATCTGTCGCACGTCGACGGCCCGAAGCGTCTCGCGGAGGCCTTCCGGCGCAACGAGAGCCGGCTCGGCATCCTCGTCAACAACGCGGGCACCGCGGAGGCGAGCGACATCGAGAAGGTGCGCGTCGCGGATTGGGACGAGGTGCTGAACGTCAACCTTCGAGCCGCGTTCTTCCTCGTGCAGGAGCTGCTGCCCGAGCTTCGTGCCGCGGCGAGCGCCGAGGATCCGAGCCGGATCATCAACATCGGCTCGATCGGCGGCCTGCACATTCCGAACTGGGACGCGTTCCCCTACGGCGCGTCGAAGGCGGGGCTGCACCATCTGACGCGGGCGCTCGCGAAACGACTCGGCCGTGACCACATCACCGCGAACGCGATCGCACCCGGTCCGTTCCCGTCGCGGATGACCGACGTCGATTCCGATGCGGTCAAAAAGAGCGTCGCGACCTACGTGCCCCTGAACCGCGTGGGCACCGCGGAAGACATCGAGGGTGTGGTGGTATTCCTCTCGTCGCGCGCCGGCGCGTACGTCAACGGCACGACGGTGCCGCTCGACGGAGGTTATATCGCGGCGCTGTGATTGGGCGGGCGCCGGGCGGTCTGCGACGGCCGCCCGGCGAGCACGGCTCAGACGCCGTATCTGTACACGCGTGCCGCGTTGTCGTACAGAAACAGCCGCCGTTCGTCTTCCGTCAACAGATCGGCAGCCGCGCGTCCCATCGCGACCTTCTCGTCGTAGGTCCAACGAGTGCTCTGGCCGATGTCCGAGCCCCACATGAGCCGCCCGGCGCCGAAGACGTCGGCCATGCGGCGGATGAGCCGCGCCGGATCCACCCCCGCGGCGTGCAGGTTCTCCATGTTGATCTCGGTCAACTTGAAGTGCACGTTCGGCGTGTCTTCGAAGATCCTGATCGTGTCGCTGATGCCGAAGTCCGGCGGCGGCGGCATATCGGTCTCGTCACCGGCTTCCCTCGCCCACTTCAGCTCGACCTGGGACATGCCGCAAGGAAGCCCCAGGTGGTCGATCAGGATCGGGAGGTCGGAGAACCGTTTGGCGATGATTCGGAGCAGCGGCAGGACGTACGGCAATTGATTCCGGAAGAAGATGATGTTCATCGGCGTGCCGAGATCGGCGCACGTCTTCCAGATCTCGATGGCTTCGGGCGAGCTCATCCAGGCCGTGTCGAGGCGCCACGGGCGCGACTGCGCCATCCTGAAGCCTCGCACGCGCTCGTTCCTGACCATCGCCGCGAACCGCGCCGGCGTTTCCGCGTCCTGCGCATCGAGGATCACGACGGGTAGAAACTTCGTCGGGTAGCGACGCGTCGCGTCGAGAATGTAGCTGTTGTCGTAGCCGTAGAGATGTCCGCGCTGGACGACACAGGCCGCCTCGACGCCGTTCGCCTCCATCATGTCGATCAGCGCCTCCGCGGTCACCGTGTAATCCGTCCTCGGCGGCACCGGAAGGTCCGGACGAAGAGGTCGGGGCGGGTAGGTGGTCCAGTCATCGGAAATCAAATGAGCATGCGTATCGAAAAGCCTATATCTCATTACACTCGGTTCCCTGTTTCGGTCCGCCTCCACGTCGGCGGTCGATCCCGCGCCGACGCGCGTTCCGGGTCACTCGGAAGCACGCTTCGCGCGCGGGTCCCGTCGCTTGTGTGCTGATTGCCTCCCGATTCGTCGCAGTCTTGCCGCGCGGGTCCGCGCCCGCTTGACCTCAACGGTGCGATGAATTGCCTCGTGCTCGATCTCGCCGTTGGAGCGCGCTCAAGTTTTCCGGCCGCGTCAATCAAGAGCGCGTCTCGGTAATGACGTAGAAAGTGCGTCGGAGCCACGTCAACGCGAAGCCGACGCATGAAGGAGTTCATGAAGCTCAGCGCGGAGCGCCCGGACGGCCTCATCGGCACTTGGGTGAAGATTCCCGCGCTCCTCACGATCGAGGCGTTGGGGCACGCGGGCTTCGACTATGTCGTCATCGACATGGAGCACGCGCCGCACGGTCTGGCCCAGGCCTACGACTTCATCGTCACCGCGCAAGCGAACGGCATGGCCGCGCTCGTTCGCTTACCGGATCACGTAGGCTCGGACATCCAGCGCCTTCTCGACGCGGGCGCCGACGGCCTTCTCGTGCCGCGCGTCACGAGCACCGAGACGGCCGAGCGGATCACCCGCAAGATGATCTTCAGCCCCGTCGGCGAACGAGGCCTCGGCGCGACGTCCAGGGCCGGCCGATGGGGTCTCGCGAACGTCGCCGACTATCTGCGGCGCGGCGACGAGCAATGCTTGCGCATGGTCCAGCTCGAGGACTGGCAGAGCCTCGAGGCGGCTGAAGATTTCTTCGCGATCGACAGCGTGAACGGCGTGTTCGTCGGCCTTGGCGATCTCGGTCTTTCGACCGGCAAACGATCCTCGGATTCGGACGTGCAACGGCTCGTTCGCGGCGTCGCGGACTGCGCGCGTCGCTTCGGCAAGCTGTCCGGCATCGCCGCGGCCACTCCGGAGGAAGCGAGAAGCTATCTCGACATCGGTTACTCGCTCGTCATGGTCAGCAACGACGCGACGATCTTCGCGAAGGCCGCCGCCGAGACGCTCGCCGCGACGAGATCGGGCACGCGCGCGGCCGCGTCGAACCGTCGCTCTTGAAGGAGGTATCGCGATGTACGGAGCCGATGATCCTCGCTCGCGCCTCTCGACGGCATCGAAGAGTGACTCGTCGAACGCGTCGGCATTCGGAGTATCGACGTACGCGCGTTTCTACGAGACCGAGCCGCAGCTCGAGAACGAGCACGAGCGGACGTGGTACGCACGCGGGCAGAACTTCCTCGTCGCGTACTCCGAAGTTCGCGCCGGCGCCAGGCTCGCGCGCGAGAACCAGCTCGACGAGTACGTGCTGCTGCTGCCCGACGAGGGCATCGAGGCGAAGGTCCGCGCCAACGACGAGACCCGCGTCGTCTCCGGCTACTCGATCACGTTCGTCCCGCCGGGCGATAGCGTGGTCGAGCTCGGCGCCGCCGGCCGAGCGATCAGGCTGTTCACGACCCGCTCGGCCGATCTCGCCGCGCTCGCGTCGAACGCGGCCGCGTATCAGCGGCCGGACCCGAACGTGCCTCCCTTCGAGCCGTGGCCCGATCCGCCGGGAGGGTTCCGCGTTCGCAGCTACAGCCTGGACGTTCCCGAGGAACCCGGCCGGTTCGGCAAGATCTGGCGCTGCACCACTTTCATGGTGAACGTGTTCCCGCCGCAGCGAGGGCCGCGCGATCCGGAGAAGCTCTCGCCTCACCATCACGACGACTTCCAGCAGGGATCGCTCGCGATCGCCGGGCGCTACGTGCATCACTTGCGCTGGCCGTGGACGACCAATCAGAAGGAGTGGCGCGACGACGAGCACGAGCTCTGCGGCAGCCCTTCGCTGTGCGTCATTCCGGCGCGCGTCATCCACACGTCCGCGGCGGTCGATCCTGGCATCAACCTGCTGATCGACATCTTCTCGCCGCCGCGCGCCGACTTCTCCGCGATGCCGGGCTGGGTCCTGAACGCCGATGACTATCCCATGCCCGAGCGATAGCCCGGCCGGGCGAGCGTCAGAACGCGACCGCGTCCTTGCCCTTCAGGTGAAGCAAGCGCCGCGCCTCGTCCGGCGTCGCGATCTCGCGCCCGAGGTCCTCGAGAATCGTTCGAATCTTTCGCACTTGCTCGGCGTTGCTGCGTGCGAGCTCGCCCTTCGAGATGAACAGGCTGTCCTCGAGCCCGACGCGCACGTTGCCGCCGAGCAGCGCGGATTGCGTGCAGAAGCTCATCTGATGACGCCCGGCCGCGAACGCGGAGAACACGTAATCGTCGCCGAACAGGCTGTCGGCGACGGTGACCATGTGGGCGACGTTGCGCACGTCGGGCCCGATGCCGCCGAGGATGCCGAAAATGCCCTGAATCAGGAAAGGCGGCTCGACGAGCCCGCGATCGGCGAAATGGGCGAGCGTGTATAGATGGCCCACATCGTAGCACTCGAACTCGAAGCGCGTTCCGTAGGCTTGGCCGATCTCGACCATGATCCGTTCGATGTACGTGTTCGAGTTGTACATGATCCGATCGTTCGACGTCTCGACGTAGACGCGCTCCCAGTCGTGCCGCCATTGCTTCACGCGGGCGCCCGCGGCGGTGAAGTCGAAGATCAGGGGCCCCATGTTCAGCGAGCAAAGCTCGGGCTGCGCGGCCTTCGCGCCTTCGAGCCGCTCGTCGAGCGTCATCGTCGCGCTGCCGCCGGTCGAGACGTTGATCACCGCGTCCGACGCCTCCTTGATGCGCGGCAGGAACGCCATGAAGTGCTCGGCCGATGGGCTCGGCCTTCCGTCGACCGGGTCGCGTGCGTGCAGATGGAGGATCGCGGCGCCCGCTTCCGCCGCCTCGATCGCGGATGCGGCGATCTCGTCCGGCGTCACGGGAAGCCACGGAGACATCGAAGGCGTGTGTATCGAGCCCGTCACCGCGCAGGTGATGATGACCTTCTCGGACTTGCGCATGTTTCGCCGTGATGAACGTGGACGGCCTCATCGTGAGATCGGTGCACGCGCCGCGCTTGACTCGAAGGGTCGCGACACTTGTGCAAAGCGGCGAGGCATGGACCGGCGCGCGACCCGTTCGTCCGCGTCCGTCGAACGTTTACGATCGACATCGACCTCGAGGGGGAACGTCATGAGACGAAGCGTCAAATCGAGGCTGCCGAATGCGAGCGCGTTGCTCGCGGTAGCGTTGATCTCGCTTTCGGCGCTCGCGCAGCCCGAGCTTTCGGCGGAAGCGGTGCGCGTCGACCGGCTGGCTCAAGAAGTCGCGCGGGCCGAGTCGGTGCGTCGCGTGAAGCTCCTGCAAAGAACGTACGCGCAGTACGCCCAGTTCGGGCTCTGGGACCAGATGGCGGCGTTGTTCGCCGAGAACGGCGAGCTCGTTCTCGGCAACGAGCGTATACGCGGACGAGCGGCCATCGCCGAGTACCTCACGCGAACGCGCGGCGGCGGCAAGCAAGGGTTGCCTCCGGGCGGGCTCCACACGCAGCTGCTCTTCAGGCCGCTGATCAACGTGTCGGCGGACGGCCGGACGGCCAAGGGACGCTGGTGGGAATGGTCGATGCTCGGCCGCTACGGCGGCAACGCGGAGTGGGCAGGCGGTATTTACGAGAACGAGTACGTGCTGGAGAACGGCGTGTGGAAGCTCGGCCGCGTGCACTACCACCCGATGATCGCGGGCCCCTACGAGACGGGTTGGCGCAACGTCGACGACGATCAGAAGGTCGTGCCCTACCACTTCACGATCGAGGAAACCGGCATACCGGTGCC
>Ga0207873_1003115_pt1 | contig 12565 bp, 15 predicted proteins | sample BGWIniCompost_FD_187373 | JGI IMG/M metagenome (GOLD analysis project Ga0207873, IMG submission 187373) | Cellulose adapted compost microbial communities from Newby Island Compost Facility, Milpitas, CA, USA - BGW Initial Compost (SPAdes)... ... | reverse complement strand
TTCGGACAGGGCGGGAAGGGCGAAGTGACGGTCCGAATGGCTATGAGTCATCGTGCGGGGTTGGCCAGCCTCGACCGGGACTTCACTTTGGGCGAGGTCCTGGCCTGGGAGCCGGTCATCCGGGGAATCGAGGTGCAGCGCCCTCACCATCCGCCCGGCGCCGGCCACATGTATCACGCGCTCACCTACGGCTGGATCGTCGGTGAGATCATCCACCGAGTCACCGGGATGCTTCCCGGCGAGTACTTCCGTCGTACGCTCGGCGATCCGCTCGAGCTGCGTACTTGGATCGGGCTTCCCGAGTCCGAGCGGAACTCTGTGGCGTGGATGGAGCCGCCGCTACCCGATGAAGAGTCCGAGACGGCGCGTCAGGCGGCGTGGGTGCGTGACACGAACCCCCTGGTCGACCGCAGCTTCACGATGGGAGGAGCGTTCGCCTTCCCCGCAGAGGACGGGTACGTGACCTTCAACGCACCCGAGATCCAGGCGGCTCAAGTGCCCGGTGCCAACGGAATCAGCAATGCCTGCTCCCTGGCGCGGCTGTACGCCGCCTGTGTCTCGTCTGTCGGCGGTCCGCAGCTCCTGCGTTCCGAGATGATCGACGACGCGATCCGCGTCCAGTCCGCAGGTCCCCAACTCACGGGGGCGCCCGACGACGGAACGCGCTGGGGCACCGGATTCCAACTCGCCTCGCCTCCCTCCTGCCCGATGCTCGGCCCGGAGAGCTTCGGGCATGCGGGCGCCGGTGGTCAACTGGCGTTCGGAGATGCCGCTCATAGGGTGGGCTTCGCCTACCTGAGCAATCAGATGGGAGGCTACGGCGATGCTCGATCTCGAGAGTTGACCGTGGCTCTCCAGGATTGCCTGGCGAGGCGCATCTGAAGGAGAGTGCCAGGCCGTAGGTGCCGGACTACTCGGCGATGGCCGTTCGTAGACTCGCCGGGATGACGCCAAACGACGGGAGCACCAACCGCGCCGGCTGCATCTTCTGTCGGATCGTGGCCGGCAAATCACCGTCGACGACTATCGCCGAAACCGAGAGGGCGATCGCCTTCATGGACATCAACCCGGTTACGCCCGGGCACGCCCTCGTCGTCCCCCGCGCTCACGCCGACGACCTGTTCGATATCAGCGTCGAAGACCTCGCCGCCTGCGCCGAACTCGCCCAGGAGATCGCCCGGCGAGCCAAGGTGCGGCTCGGAGCCGACGGCATCAACCTCCTGAACAGCAACGGCAAGGTCGCCAAGCAGTCGGTGTTCCACTTCCACATCCACGTGATCCCCCGCTATTCGAAGGATCCGAGGAAGGAGACCTCCGGGATGCCCTGGCAGAACACCCCCGCCAGCCGGGGCGATATCCGGCAGATCGGGCAGCTCCTTTCGTGAGCCCGATTGCCTCGCCCGCGAATGGACCCGCTCGGATCCGATGATTCGCGGCGCCGATCCGGGTCAACAAGAGAGGACTTCTACGCAGGAGGCCCGGTTGGGCACACTCATCGTCACCGAATTCATGACCCTCGACGGCGTGGGGCAATCGCCCGGCGCTCCCGACGAAGATCGCGAGGACGGGTTCCCCTATGGCGGCTGGCAGGCGCCTCTCGAGAGCTCCGAGTACGACGGCGTCGTCTTCGAAGTGGCGTCCCGAATGGATGCCCTCCTCATGGGCCGAAAGACGTACGAGATCTTCGCCGATTACTGGCCGGTCGCTCCCGAAGCGATCCCATTCACGGGCCTGTTCAACCGGGTTCCCAAATACGTTGCGAGCAGTACGCTCGACGAGCCTCTCTCGTGGGAGGGCACGCACGTCCTCTCCGGTGACATCGCAGAGAGTGTGGGCACCCTGAAGGAGCGTCACGACGAGGTGCACCTCTTCGGCAGCCTGAACCTCGTCCAGTCGCTGCTCGCGGCCGGGCTGGTCGACCGCCTGCACCTGTGGCAGTACCCGATCGTGCTCGGCACGGGAAAGAGGGTCTTTGCCGAGGGGACGGTGCCCACGGTCATGACCTTGTCCGATTCGAAGATCTATGGCAACGGCCTGCTCCATCTCGTCTACGAGCCGGCCGGACCGCCGACCTTCGCCCGCGAAGACGCCGAGTACTGGGACCAATAGCCCGCAACGGTCGTCCGGCCGTGGCGAATCGAGTTTGCTATCTGTAGCATAAATGCTACGATGCGTGGCATGAGTAGGCGGCCACGTAGTGAAGCTGACATGGTCTACAACCGGATGGCCGTGCTGCGGGCCGAGCGACAGGTCAGCCGCAAGGACCTGGCCGATGAGGTCGGTGTCCACCCGCAGACCATCGGCTACCTCGAACGGGGCGAATACAGCCCCTCTCTGGCCCTGGCGCTGCGGATCGCCCGCTTCTTCGGCCTTCCGGTCGAGGCTGTGTTCTCTCTCGAACCTCTGCCGCCGTTGAGCGAAACCGTGTACGGGAGGACCGGATGACTGATCGTCCCGCAACGAGCGAGAGGAGCTATCTGGCTCGGACCTACGACGACGACCGCTTCGCCTGGACGAGGAGTAAGCGCGTCCGGCGGCGCCTCGTGGTGGCCGAGGCCGTCTTGATCTCGGCACTCGTCGTGCTGACGATCGCCGCCGCGGTCGTCGGCGCTGACCGCGGCTGGCTGGCGTGGCCGTGGAGCATCGCCCTGCTGGGGTTCGTCCCCATCCACAGCTTCCTCAATCTCGGCATCCGCGGCCTGTACGACCGAAGCGAGCGCACCCTCGACGAGCACCAGCGGCGGCTCCGCGATGAGTCCTACATCGCGGTTCGCTGGCCGGCTACGTTCGTCACACTGGCTGCGGTCTTGGCCGTGTTCGCGGCGTCGCTGATGGGTGACACGGCCCGCGGGTTGATGGCCGGTTTCCTCTTGTGGTTCGGAGCCAGCCTCCTGCCGTACTGGCACCTCGCCTGGATGCTGCCCGACGAGGACTAGGCAGTCGCGCGACGAGGCCCAGGCGGAGCAGGGATGGGCGCCCATCCGCCTGGGCTCTCGAACGATGAGCCGGTAGTGGCTGGGACAGTCACATTTCACGCCAGAGTCGCGAGCATCGTTCTCACGCCATTTGGTGAGTTGGAAGATGGCATGTGAGGCGGCGTGCGACACGTGGTACCAGGCGCGGAAGGTGTTCTATAGCTGAATGCGGATGGCCGACCGTCGACAGGTCGATGCCGTCGTGGCGGCGGTGAGGGAGGTCCTCGGAGAGGCCCTCGTTGGCGCCTACCTGTACGGATCGGCGGTCCTGAGCGAGTTGCACCCCTACAGCGACCTCGACGTCGTCGCCATCGTCGACCGGCCCACCTCCGTAGATGAGCGGCGGCATTTGCGCGACGCCTGCATGGCGGCCTCCGGGCCATCCGGGACGTTGATCTCGGGGAGGCCGATCGAGTTGACAGTCGTGGTGGCTTCCAGACTGCGCCCCTGGACATGGCCTCCCGAGCGAGAGTTCCAGTACGGGGAATGGCTGCGTGACGACTACGAGGAGGGGCTGGTCCCTGCGCCCACCGTCGACCACGACCTCGCCGCGGTCATAGCTACCGCCCTCACAGCGTCGGTGGCGCTCGTCGGGCCGCCTCTCGAAACCGTCGTCGACCCGCCCGACCACGACAGGTTGGTCGCCGCCATGCTCGCCTCCCTGCCTGCGCTCCTCGCCGACCGCGACACCGACACCGTGAACGTGCTCCTCACTCTGGCCCGCATGTGGCACACGATCGAAACGGGCAACGTCGTCAGCAAGGACGAAGCGGCCTTGTGGGCGATGGGGCGGCTGCCCGCGTCGATGCGCCCGCCGCTCGAGGCAGCCCGGGCCATCTACCTGGGACTCTGACTCTCCCGCTCATTCTGGCGGCGGATCAGTTCTTCGACGGCGCTGGGCAGGACCGTATCGAAGTCGATCAGCTTCGCCCAAGTCGGCGTGACCACGATCCGGTACATCCGCTCGTACAGCGCCCGTACCGCCGCTTCCCATTCCACTCGCTGCTCGGGCGTCATCCGGTAGGTGCCCGACGCCTCCATGTACTCGTCGGGGATGCCCTCGACCAAGTCGAGATCGGCTCGGCCGCGGATCAGCAGGATGTGCGGCGGATGGACCTCGGTGTCGATCGTCAGGGCGACCATCGGGTTGGCCCGCAAGGCGGGTATCTTCGGGGCGTTCTCGGGCGTGCACATCACGACCTCGCGGCCGTTCCAGGTGAAGCCGATCGGGATGTTGCGCGGGGTCCCGTCCTCGGCGATGTAGGCGAGACGGGTTATGTCGCGGGCCAGCAACTGCTGGCTGGTCGGGCGGCTGAGGACGTCTCTGATCTCGTCGGATTGCATCGTGGTTCCTTTCCGCCCGCTCCGCGGTGGCGGCTCATTCGGCCGCCGCACCGGCCACCGTAGGACTCACCGGTGGGTGAGCCAACCGCGGTCTGAGGAGGAAGGCGGAGACGGCGCCCGCCAGCACGGCCACCGTTCCCGATGCCACGAACACCCCCCTCGAGCCGAGGACGCCGGCGATCACTCCCGCCAGTGCCATCGACGCGACGTTGGTCGAGGTCACCACGGTGGAGAACATCGATTCGATCTTGCCGAGGTGTTCGTCGAGGACCTCGCTCTGCAGGAGCGTGGTGACCGATGCTTGGACAGGGGCCAGGAACCAACCCACTACGAACATCGTCACCAGCATGTGCCAGGGTGACGTCACCACGGAGAGGGCGGCGACGGCGGCACCCAGACCCGCCAGCCCGGCTGCTACCAGGATGTGCGCCCGCAGCCACCGGGCCGACACCGCGGCGAGGCTACCGGCGAGCACCAGGCCGGCCACTTGGGCTCCCTCGATCGGCCCGAACCACGCTTCGGAGAAGCGGAGTTCTCCCACGACGAAAGGCACGAGGAGGACATTCACGGCTCCGAGGCCCAACATCGCCACCGCGGCGGCCATCATCACCCCGATCACCATCCGGGACGAACGTGCAACCCGCAATCCCGTCAGAAGGTCGGCCCAGGCGCGGGAGTTGCTGGTGGTGGCCGGCTTCCCGTCCGTGGAGATGAGCATCTCACAGACAGCCGAACCGATGAACGTGACCGCGTCGAGGAGGAAGCAGATCCAGAGTGCGTCCCCTGCTCCAGCGATCACGCCGGCAACCGTGGTACCGAGCATCATCGCCACCGCTCTCGTGGTCTCGCCGAGCGAGTTGGCTGCCAGGAGCCGTTCCGATCCAACGATGGCGGGAACGAACGCCATCTTGGCGGGGGTGAAGAACGTCCCCACCGCCGCTTGCGCGAAGGCGAGGACGTAGAGCAGCCACATGTCCCCGGCGTTGTGCACGAACAAGAAGCCGAGCACGACCAGGCCGCGTCCCAGGTCGGAGAGGATCATGACCTTCCTGCGGTCCCAACGGTCCACGTAGACGCCGGCCATCAAGCCGAAGAGGACCTGAGGCAAGGCAATGGCCACCGAGGTGGCGGCGACGGCGGACACCGATCCCGTCAGGCGCTGCGTGAGGATGAGCAGCGTGAGGTTGGTGAGGCCGTCGCCGAAGTACGAGGTCGCCTGGCCGATCCACAGCAAGCGGAAGTCGCGTAGTTGGAAGAGGGATCTCACAGCTGTTCCCGCGAGCTGGGGTAGACGACGGTGAGGAACGCCACGGGTATGGCCGACTCGCCGGCGTCGTCGTCCTCGTATCGGCGCAGCAACGCCTCGAGTTCGTCGACGAGGGATCGGAGGCGCTCCGGTGACAGCCTGACCACTGACCGACTGAGCATCGTGGTTCGGGCCGGGTCGTCGTGATCGAATCCCGCTCTTCCTTCGGCGAACGACCGAGTGATGTCGACACGGGTGACGGCGAAGGCCGAATCGACGATGGCGGCGATGGCCTCGGCGGGAGAGACCTCCTCCAGGAACCGTCTCGATGGCTGGAAACGCCTGGCGGCAGACTGGTAGACCTTCTCGGTGACCGCCCGGCGGCGGCGCTCCCCCACCACACGAATGAGGCCGGCCTCCTCGAGGAGCCGGATGTGGTGGTAGAGGCGGGTACGGGCCACTCCCATCGCCTCAGCCACTTCGGTGACCGACGCCGGGGTCATCAGACGCTCGATCAACTCGATCCGTGTCGGATCGGCCAGCATCTCGAGGGTTTCGGCGTCCTCGATCTCGAAGAGATCGGCGGGTGTCGGGGTGCTCATTCAGAGCACCTTAACATTCAATTCATGTGAATGATGTGGCGGTTACCGCCAGCCGAGCTCGGGAGCGACGTACTTGAGGATGCTCTCCAGGACGTGGGCGTTGTAGTCCACGCCCAGTTGGTTGGGGATGGTGAGCAGCAGCGTGTCGGCGGCGGCGATCGCCTCGTCCTCCTTCAGCTCCTCGACGAGCTTGTCGGGCTCGGCGGCGTATGTGCGGCCGAAGATCGCCCGGGTGTTCTCGTCGATGTAGCCGACCTGGTCGTGGTCGTGACGGCCGACTCCGAAATAGGCCCAGTCCCGTTCGTCCACGAGCGGGAAGATGCTTCGGCTCACCGACACCCGGGGCTCCCGCGTGTGGCCGGCTTCGACCCAAGCTTCACGGAAGATGGCGATCTGCTTGGCCTGCTGGACGTGGAACGGCTCACCGGTCTCGTCCCACTTCAGCGTGGAGCTCTGCAGGTTCATCCCCAGCTCAGCCGCCCAGCGGGCGGTGTCGTTCGATCCGGACCCCCACCAGATCCGGTCGCGCAGACCCTCGGAATGCGGCTCGAGGCGCAGGAGGCCGGGAGGATTCGGGAACATCGGCCGGGGATTGGGCTCGGCGAAACCTTCGCCCTTCAGCAGTTCGAGGAACACCTTGGTGCGCTCCCGCGCCATGTCGGCGTCGGTCTGGCCTTCCGGCGGGTTGTAACCGAAGTAGCGGAACCCGTCGATGACCTGCTCCGGTGACCCTCGACTGATCCCGAGTTGGAGCCGGCCGCCGGAGATGATGTCCGCCGCCCCGGCGTCCTCGACCATGTAGTACGGGTTCTCATAGCGCATGTCGATGACGGCCGTGCCGATTTCGATGCGCGACGTGCGGGCGCCGATCGCGGCGAGGAGCGGGAAAGGCGAGGCGAGTTGACGGGCGAAATGGTGGACTCGGAAGTAAGCGCCGTCTATGCCGAGCTCTTCCGCCGCCACTGCCAGTTCGATCGACTGGACGAGGGCGTCCCGAGCGTTGCGGGTGTGGGAGCCGGGGACCTCGCCCCAGTGGCCGAATGAGAGAAAGCCGATTCGTTTCACAGTGGATTCAACCCTTCGGGTGCGGCGACATTCCCTCAGGATGCCACTCCGCCTTCGTTGCCGCGGAAGGTCGACGACAGAGTCCCCTCTGGGCAGATGTCGCAAACCGCGGCCGGGCGGTTTCTCCATGTCGTGAGCGGTCCGGAACCCGCACAAACTGAACGCAGTGATCGAAGTGCAGAACCTGACGCGTTGGGCTTGAGCCGTCGATGAGAAGCGCGGGTTCAGTTCGTCTTCCCTGGGTAGGCACACTTGCCGCGACCCAAGGGGGTTCCCGTGCCAGAACTCGTCGTCGACTTCATCACGTCCCTGGATGGTTACGGAGCAGCGGAAGGGTGGCCCGGATGGTGGGGTCTCGAGAGTCAGGAGTATCTGGAATGGCTGGCCAACCACCCTGAGCGCGACTACACCCTGCTGATGGGGGCCAAGACATACCGCCTGATGTACGGCTTCGCCTCCCAGGTCCAAGCTGACGCCGAGGAGATGACCGACGAGGACGCCAGCTTCGAGGGGCTCACGGCGCAGCCCAAGGTCGTGTTCTCGTCGACGCTGGAAGAGCCCTTGCCCTGGGCGAACTCCCGTCTGGTCAGGGGAGAGGCGACTGAGGCTGTGGCGGCGATGAAACAGGATGAACCTGTGGGTATGCGGACCATCGGCAGCCTCACCTTGTGCCGCTCTCTTCTCGAAGCCGGCCTCGTCGACAAGTTCCGGGTGGTCGTGTTCCCTGTGATCACCGGGGCCACCGGCAGAGACAGGATCTATGACGGCTATCCGGACGTGGCCCTGGACCTGATCGAAAGCCGGACCTTCGACGGGGGGCTGCAGTTGCTCGAGTACGCGCCGCGGGTGTTGGCCGGGCCTCCGGGCACGACCTGAGGGATGCAGGGGAGAGCTACCGTCGGCTGCCGATTCGGCCAGCTCTCCGGAGGGCGCCTTTGGAACTCATCGACTGGCTCTTGCAGTCCGAGCCCGCCATCACATGGCAGGTGATGCGCGATCTCGCCGGCGCCTCGCCTCAGGCAGTGGCGTCCGAGCGTGACCGAGTCGCCGCGGAGGGATGGGGCGCGGAGCTCCTGAGTCTCCAAGGCCCGGACGGCACAGACGCGAACGATGGCCGGTCACCACTTCTGACTGTGTGGTGGCCGGCCATCGGTTCGAACCAACGACGACCGTTCAGGACGTCAGGCGTCGGGATCCGGGCGCTCTGTGCCGAGTTCGAGTCCGGTGTGGGTGTCGACCACAGGACGATCACCCAACGGTTCCGACAATTCGAACTCGTATGTCCAGGCAGGTGCGGCGCCGCCGCAACCCGTAGCGTCGGGGCGGAACCCGGCGGTCAGGGTCACGAGGACCTCGTCGGCGGTCTCTTCGACGTCCGCCGACGCCAGGCCGTAACACTCCGCCGAGCCGACGGTGATGCCGACCGTCACGGAGTTGTCGCTCGATTCGACGACCCAGCCGGGGGAGATGGGAAAGAGGCGTGTCAGCCCTTCCTCCGGCTCGACGGGCGTCAGATCGGCCTCCGCATCGGCGACCGTCGTATCGGTGGTCGAGGTATCGGATGCGGTGGTTTCTGTGGTGCTCGTCTCGGTTGTCGCCGTCGTGTCGGACGCCGACGACGTCGTGGTCGATGCCTCCGTGGTGGGAGTAGTCGTCGGCTCTGTCGCCGCGGCGGTGGTCGTCGACGGCGAATCGCCGCCGCACGCGGCCAGCAAGGCGACGAGGACGACTGCGATCACGTACAGCGCAACTGGGCGCCTTCGGTATCCGCTCATATCTGATCCATCCCCCTTTGGATGACTCGAATGGATGGTTGTTCGAGATGGGAAGCCCGTCAGGGCGAAGCCCATGTTGGTCAGACTGCGGCTCAACCGGGCATCGACGTCCCTCTGTGAAGATTTGCGCGGCGAAACGCCGCGCAAATCTTCACAGACCTATGCCTACCCTCCCCTCGTGGCCCATGACCCCGACCGCGCCCCTCTCGTGTTGCACGCCCTGCGGTGCATCGGCTTCACGAACGAAAGCCGAATCGCGGCGGCCGCCGGTCTGCCGGTCGGGGAGGTGATGCCCGTGCTCTCCGATCTCGTCGAACGGGGCCTGGTGACCGAGGAATTCGGGCCCTTCGGGGGATGGGGGATCACCGACCGGGGGCGGGCGCGGGACGACGAGTGGCTGGCTTCCGAGTTGGATGCGGCCGGCGCCCGGGAGACGGTGCGCGACTGCTACGAGGCGTTCCTGCCTCTCAACACCGAACTGTTGGCGGCGTGTTCGGACTGGCAGATGAGGAAGGTCGGCGGCGCCGCCATCCCCAACGACCATCGGGATCCCGATTACGACGTCGGGGTGATCGACCGGTTGAGCCGGATCGACGAGTCGGCCCAGTCACTGTTGACGTCGCTGGCGGCCGTGCTTTTTCGGTTCAGCACCTATCAGAGGAGGCTCACCACCGCCCTGGAACGGGTGATGGCCGGCGACCACAGCTACTTCACCGACCAGGTCGACTCGTATCACACGATCTGGTTCCAGCTCCACGAGGACCTGCTGACCAGCCTCGGGATGGGACGCAATTGACGGACTCAGGCGACTGCCGGCTGGCTTGATCGGCTGATGACCACACCCTGAGCCATCGGCGTCGAGCCGGTTCTCCCAGGTGAACATCGTCGTCTCGGACATGGAGCGCTCACTGGCGTTCTACCGACTGCTCGGCGCCGAGATAGAGGAGATCGACGGGCAGTGGCGGCCGCACCACAGCACTATCGTCGGCATCGCCCCGCAGGTGACGGTCGAGCTCTACAGCGAGGTTCGGCGTCGAATTGGGCTCCCGCCTGGAACGACGTCCGAGCGGGTGGCCTTCCGGTGGGGATCATGGGCCCGTTCGGGACGAGCGAGGGTTGGGTTCCCGAAGTCCCTGCCTGAAGGAGCGGCGACTACTTCGCGGCTTCGACTTCGGAGAGTTGGGCGGCGATCTCCGTCGCCCACGCATCGATCGCCGGCCAGTCGCGGAAATCTCCCGTGGGCATGGCGTCGGTTGCTCCGGCCGGCAGCTTCTTCATCATCTTCTCCACGAAGCCGATCGCCGGTGCGTTCGGATCCCAGGCGCCGAAGAAGACTTTCTCGCCCCTCGGGTGGAGGACTGGCCCGTACTTGTCGAATTCCTTGGGGCGGGACACCTCGAGGAGGTCGTTTCCCTTGTCGTCCACCTCGTCGGTTCCGAGCGGTCCGGAACTGAACAGCCACACCGGTCGGGAAGCCAGGAGGTCGCGGTGGCGGTCGACGAATGCGGTCGCCTCCTTCATCCAATGGAACATGTAGGCGGCGCTACCGATGACGAACGCGTCGTACGGTTCGGGGTCGGGTCGTTTCACGACGTCCACCGCGTCCGCTTCCAGCCCGGCGTTGCGTAGGCCTTCGGCGATACGCTCGGCGATCCCGCCAGTGGAGCCGTGTCGGCTGGCGTATGCGACGAGAACCTTCATCGGCTGACTCCTTTCGCTCTCGTCGGGCCGACGGCTCCTCTTCTGCCGGCGGCCTCCTCTGAGTGTCCACCCACCCTCAGAGGCACGACAGTGCCGAAGGTCACATCAGGCAACGGCAGGACGGCGCCACCTCGGGAGATCACCCAGACCCTGCTCCTGGAGGCGTATCTCGAGATTCGACCGGGGGGTGGATGTGGCAAGGGCGACCGTGGGGCAGGGTGAGGGGGAAAGGAGTCACCTTGTGAGCACGATCCGCACCTTCATCGCCATCGCCGCCGCTTCTCTCGCTGTTGCCAGCCTCATCCATCGAGGCTTCCTGATCGGCGGCTTCGAACACGGATCGGCGGCCACCGCTGAGGGGATCATCGCCACCGTCATGGCGATCGGCTTGCTCATCACGCTGTTCGCCGGCCGGTGGGCGGTGACTGTGGGCCGGGGCGCGTTGATCTTCGGGCTGGCCGGAGTCAGTGTTGGGCTGTACGTGACGATCATCGGGATAGGGCCGCAGACCACGCCCGACCTCATCTACCACGTGGTGTTGTTCCTGTTCCTGGTCGTGGCAGTGGTCATCTCGTGGCGAGTGGCGGCGGAGACACCAACCGGCTGAAAAGCAGGTACTCCCGCCCGGCGCGCCTCGAGACGACTGCGTAAGCTCTCGACGTCGGGGCATGCGGTCACGGATCCTTTCAATTTTCAGTTCACCGTTCCTCCAACGGGTCATATGGCATGTACGCCGGGTCACCGAGAAGATGGACCGGCGGTTCTTCATGTCGCTTCTCGCCGGACTGGTGGGGATCCTCGCCGTCGCCTCCTTGGTGGTGTGGGTCGCAGAAACCGACAGAACACTCGGCGACCTGGGAGCGGCGTTCTACTGGTCCGTCACCACCGTGCTGGGCCAGGGCGACGCCTCCTACGTGGCCGGGCCGGTTGGATGGGCCGTGGGATGGCTCCTCGGCGTGTTCGGTGTGGCGATCGTGGCCACGATCACCGGGGCGTTGGTCGGGTTCGTGATCGATTTCCTGCTGAAGGAGGGACAAGGTATGGGAGCGTCCGGGTACCGGGACCACATCGTCGTTTGCGGCTGGAACACGACCGCACGTGATCTGCTGGAGGAGTTGATCACCGACGCCTACGAGGGGGAGGTCGTCCTGATCCACAACTCCGAGTCGAATCCGGCCGGTAGCAGCGTGTATTTCGTGCGCGGCGACACCACCAACGAGTCCGACCTGAAGCGGGCGGGGATCGAGCACGCCCGTTCGGCCATCATCTGTCCGGTCGACTCGTCGAACGAGGCGGACATGCATTCGATCCTCACGGCGCTCGCCATCGAGTCGATCGCTCCCCATGTGCGCACAGTGGTGGAGGTGAACAACCCAGCCCACGTCCCGCACTTCCGCCGGGCCAACGTCGACGAGGTGCTCGTCACCTCGAAACTCGCTTCCCACTTGCTCGCCCGTACCGCCATCTACCCCGGCCTCAGCGAGCTCGTGACCGACATCGTCTCGGGCGGTGAAGGTTCCGAGCTCTACCGCGTCAGCCTGCCCGAAGAGTTCGTGGGCATGTCGATCGACGCGGTGTCGGCTGCGCTGCGGGCGCACCACTCCGCCACCCTGCTCGCCGTCTCCCGCGACGGCACGACCTACACCAATCCCGGGGCGGAATTCGCGCTGAAGCCCGACGACGACCTCGTCGTGGTGGCCGAATCGCTGGGGACGCTGTCTCCTCTCCGCAGCGCCACGGCCTTCGAGGAGTAGCTCAGGCGATGCCGCGACGCCGGTCGAGCTGCTGGATCAGGTCGTGGGCCGCCAGCTCGATCTCCTTGTGGTCCCACTGCGTTGCCCGGAACCGCGCCGCCAT
>Ga0207873_1003114_pt1 | contig 12567 bp, 7 predicted proteins | sample BGWIniCompost_FD_187373 | JGI IMG/M metagenome (GOLD analysis project Ga0207873, IMG submission 187373) | Cellulose adapted compost microbial communities from Newby Island Compost Facility, Milpitas, CA, USA - BGW Initial Compost (SPAdes)... ... | reverse complement strand
ACACGTGAGGCGGGCGATTCTCTATCTGCACCTGGTAACCATGTACCCTGCCGTTGCGGTCTTCCGGATTACTCAAACTCCTAAACTGAATGCCTGAGTTGTCCAGCAGCAGGTCAGTCTTTACGTCCATCTCCAGGATGAAGTCTCCGTAGAGTTCGTCAGTACAGAGGAATCCGTTGTCTTGCCCCGGTACGGTAGTGGCAACCACCATACCGTCCCTTACTTCGACTTTATGCGGTGCGTTCAGCATTCGCCAGCCAGACAAATCACGGCCATTGAAGAGCTCCTGCCATCCACCCTGGGCCGACTTTTGAGCCTGAACACAATTCAGGCTCAAAAGTCCGGTGACCAACAGTGCGATCGTTGTCAGTGTGCGTTTCATATTCACGTTTCAGGAGTTCGCGAAATCAATAGCCCGGGTTCTGATCGCTTTGTGATATCGCGGGATTATTGTCGATTTCAATCTGCGGAATGGGCAGCAGGAGTCTGTACTCGGTTATCGGTTTTCCCGCTTCCGCGAAAACGGTTTGATACAACCCCGTTCGCTTCAGATCCCACCATCTCGAGTCATTTTCGAAGAACAGCTCGTAAGCGCGTTCGAGAATTACTGCGTCGAGGAATTCCTCCAATGTCAATCCATTCGGAATGTCCACAGCTGAAGGGGTATTGATGTCGAGTCCATATCCACGGCGTCTCACCTTATTGACTGCCTCAACAGCCTCCGCTGAGGGTGCACCTTCAGCGCGGGCAGACGCTTCCGCATAAATCAGATAGGCTTCGGCCAACCTGAAAATGGGTATACTATACACCGCGTTGCCAGCCGGGTCTTTGATGAACTTTCTAAAACGATACCTGCTTTGAGCATCCGTCTCTACGAGTTCCCCATTTGCGTTGATGTAGGATGAGTAGATATTGAACTCCTTGCGCAAATCGTTTTCATCCCAGTTCACAATGAGCGGTGCATTTGGATCCACCAACATGGTGAATCCGAACACCTCACCGCGGTTATAGGGTGTACCGGACCCATGGTACCAGTTCAAGTGACTATAGGTGCGGTTCACCGAAAAGTGATAGGAGTGAATATCTTCCGCGCTCGTTGTCGTCCAGAAAATCTTTGAAAAGTCTTCCCACTGTGTTACCGGAACAAGCGTGTAATAGCCACTGTTAATCACCTCAAGGCTTTTGGCGGCAGCTTCTTCCCAGTTGCCAAGATTGAGGTGAATGTGAGCGAGCAGCATCTTCGCTGCCCACTTCGAGGCTTTACCGGTTGCATCACCCACATCCTCCGGCAGGTCCGGCTCTGCAGCTTCAAGATCACTAAAGATGATATCGTATACCTCTGACACAGCCGCTCTGGGCGCAGCCTGTTCACTTGTGCCGGTAAACGGTTCCAGGCGGATAGGGACCGGGCCCCAATTCTTTACCAACTCATAATAGCTCCTTCCTCTGAGGAAGCGCGCTTCAGCGATGATTCTTGCTTTGTCACTTTCGGAAATGCTGGCGATTTCCGGCACGCGATCCAGTACCAGGTTAGCGCGATTAATGGTAGTATATAGCGTGGCCCAAATACCATCAACCCTTCCGTACTGGTCTGCATTCAGTTTTTGACTGTAGTTCCCCACAGAAGTCCATGATCCGCGCGCCAGCGTATACTCGGCATGATGGCGAACAAGGTTGTAGTAGTTATCGCCGAGCCACATGGCCTCATACACTCCATTAAGAGCCTGCTGTGCCTCAGCCAGGTTTCTGAAGAAATTACCCGGCGAAATAAAATCCATTGGTTCCTCCTGCAGCATGTCGTTACAGGCAGGCAACGCAATACTCAGAGCAAGTGAGATCGATATATACTTGAGTGATTTCATTTTCACTTTGGATTTGATGTTAGAATGTCATTTTGATGCCAGCAGAAATTGTCTTCGCTGTCGGATACACCGTCCCAGCGATACCAACCTGAAGTCGCTGTCCGACATTAGGCGAATCCGAAGCAAGACTGTTTACTTCCGGATCGATACCCGGGTAGTTGGTTATCGTGAACAGATTCATGCCCGAAATGTAGATCTGTCCGCCACCAAACCAGGATTTGGGTTTGAGGTTGTATGCAAGTGTGACATTCTTCAGCCGCACATAGCTTGCGTCGTAAAGGAAAGCGTCTGACGCCTGTACGAAGGTTTCGCTGCTAACCTTAGGGTATTTGGCATTGCGATTTGTCTCCGTCCAGTAGTGGCCAAAGAACTCCGCAAGCTGATTGTGACCACGTTGGAACGAATTCTGATGGATAGCGCTTCCTGCCCAGTAGACGTGGTTGCCATAGACGCCTTCGATGAAGATGTTAAGGCTGAATTGTTTATAGGTAAAGCTGTTGGTCAGCCCTGCCATGAAATCCGGATAGGGACTTCCGAGAACCACACGGTCTTCTGCCGTGATGTTCCCGTCGCCGTTAACATCCTGGATCACGCGTTGTCCTGTGTCAGGATCGATGCCGATTTCGCGGAATCCAAAGAATGCTCCAAACGGTTCGCCTACGCGTGCGATGTTAATCCCGGCAGAACCGAAAGGATTGCCAAGTCCAACGGAATAGATATCGCTGCCACCTGCCAGACTTGCGACGACATTCTTATTCTTCGAAAACTGGCCGGAGACATCCCACTTGAAATTCTCACCCCGAGCGATGTTGGCATACGCTGTCAACTCTATCCCGGTGTTGTGTATTTCACCAATGTTCTGGAGTACTGATCCAAATCCCGTTGACGTCGGCAACGGAACTGATGCCAGCAGATTGGACGTCTTCTTCTTGTAATAGTCGAATGTAAAGCCCAGTGTCCCGTTGAACAGGGTCAAGTCGAATCCTCCGTCTATCTGTGTCGTGGTTTCCCATTTCAGCGAAGGGTTTTCGATGTTGATTGGCGCAAACCCTACCACGTCTGAATTGTTGCCATAAACTACTCTGAAGCTTCCCATGCGACTCAGCGACTGATAGGGACTCAACGCGGTGTTACCTGTAACTCCATAACTGGTTCGAAGTTTTAGATCGCTAATCCACGCGAGGTTGTCCATGAATGATTCGTCGGAGATTCGCCATGCGAGTGCAGCAGACGGGAAGGTTCCCCATTTGTTATCTTCTCCAAATCGGGACGAACCATCAGTCCGGAAACTCACTGTTACCATATACTTCGAGTCCAGTGAATAGTTAACTCTAGCCAGACCTGAAAGCAGCACCCATTCTGAAATTCCATCCACGGGAGGGCTGATTACTGAGGCTGAACCCAGGTTATGGCTCTCTGTCACGTTATTGGCGAGGCCGAGCACCCTGGAGGATAGCGACCTTGTTCTGAACGTCTGGTATGTCAGACCGGCAACTGCATCGACTTTATGCCGATCGCGAAATCTTTTTGAATAGCTCAGCGTATTCTCATTCAGCACCGAGTTTGACGACGTACTGGTTTGCGACGCGGTTCCCCGATCGTCGACGTATATCATCGGAATGAAGTAGTCATTGAAGCCAGAGGTGTATTCGAGTCCTACCATTGTCCGGAAGTTCAGCCCTTCCGCAATCTGGTAGTCGAGGGCTATGTTGGTGAGCGCTACACTGGTAATCGTTCTGTCTTTGAATGGCGCGCCTATATAGTCCGGGTGCTCCATGTCTTCGGAGGCGAAGAAGTAGATTGTCTGAAGTCGGGTAGGCACACCATTTTCATCATAGACGGGCAATGTTGGAGGTGGCGACATACCAAGTATTTCATGGTTCTGGCGATTGTTTACATCGACCGCGTCAACCTGGTCACGGTTAAAGTTCAGGCTTGCCGAAATCTTGAACTTATCTGTGATGTTGTTATCAATGTTTAATCTCAGGTTACCTCTCTTGAGTCCGCTGTTGTGTACAATTCCTTCCTGATTCAGGTAGTTAAATGACAACGCGTATGCCGTTTGCTGACCGCCTCCGGAGAATGAAATGTTGTATTTCTGAACCGGAGCAGGCCTCACACCAACATCCTGCCACTTGGTGCCCTCAAACGTGCTGACGTTCCCGAGTCCATCGGTGATGGTTTGCGTCGCTTCATCAATTTCGAAATAGGGCGGTTGGCCTTCGTTCTTTAAGAACTCGTTAACGACGATGGCGTACTGGTAAGCGTTGAGAACTTTTACGCGTTTTATTTCGGATTGTATCCCATAGGTCGCGTGAACATTGACCACGCCCTTCTTGTTTTGCGTACCTCTTTTTGTGGTTACTACTACGATCCCGTTAGATCCTCGTGCGCCATAGATCGCCGTACTGGAGGCGTCCTTCAAAATATCTATTGACAGGATATCCGAAGGATTGATGTAATCAATACCTCCAGTTACGGGAAAACCATCAACTACAAAGAGTGGGTCGTTATTCCCGATCATCGAATTTCCCCCGCGTATGCGAACCTGAGTCTTTCCTCCCGGATCGCCAGAGTTTTGCGTGATTTGCACGCCACTGGCTCTACCCTTCAGCGATTGCTCGAAGCTGGTAGCGGGCATCACTTCGATGTCTTCCGCGCTTACTTTGGTGACCGAGCCGGTGACGTCCTTAGCCTCCTGGACACCATAGCCTACCACGACAATCTCCTGTAGTGTTGATATGTTTTCCTTAAGTACGACGTCAATGACTGATCGACCGTTGATAGGAATTTCCTGCGAATCATATCCCACGGACGAGAAAACAAGCACAGCGTCATCCGGGCAATTCAACTGATACTTCCCCATCGCGTCGGTGACCGTTCCTGTGTTTGTGCCCTTTATCAATACCGTTACACCGGGAAGCGGAAAGTTCTCTGCATCTGTCACCGTTCCCGTCACTGAAATATCTGGCTTCACACTTACCGAGCGCGCCAGCACCACTGAATTCGCGAACACAATCAACAATGCGCACAACAGTGGCATTGTCCACACTACTGCTTCGGGTAGACTTTTTATCTTCATAGGGTTTGGGTTTGTATGGTTCTCACTCAGTTTGTTCGGACAACGGCATTCGTGCGGGTATTCCCGCACGAACTGCTTATCACCGTTGTCCCCACAGAACAGATTCCGGAAGACGACTACCACGACGTAGCGAATCATCTAGCACCACTCTGAGATTCTCTTTAGCTCGGTGACAGTGGAACCAAACCAAGGATACGCTACTGTGTAGTACTTCGTGCTGCCGAAATCGTTTGCTTTACCGCATGGCAAAACGGGAGCCAAAATCATTGATGTGACTCGAAGATGTTTTTCGTAGTGTGGGCAAATGTCTTGTTATCAGTTTCTTACAGAGCGTATTTTTTTACAACGTTTGATCAACGGTATTGTGCATACGTTTTCGAATCTGTAACATTATGTGTCCCCAACACTTGAAGTATGTTACAGTTTGTTACGTAGGCATAGCCATGAAAAACCAAACCTTAAAGTCCATCCTAAGAAGTGCTTTAAGACCCTCCTCATCCATTGGTTACAAACAATCATCACCCATCATTTCCGTAGTTGCTGGTAGTGGGCAGATCGCAAAATCTGCGGTAGCATCATCGTCCGACTTCATCATAGCACTCAACGCGGGCTTTTACCGAAACATAGGGTTTGGCTCTCTGGCAGCGTTCATGCCGTACGGAAACTCAAATGATCAGATGGAGCAGTTGCTCAGACATCATATACTGCCGCATTGCAAAAAAACGCCGGTGGTATGCGGTGTCTTTGCTTCTGATCCCAGTCAATCCATTCGAAGTCGCCTTGAACGATTGATAGATCTCGGCGTCGAAGGCGTTACAAACTGGCCGGCCATAGGCTTTATCGACGGCACATTCAGATCGCACCTAGAGAATGAAGGCGTTGGTGTTGAATCAGAAGTAGAACTGCTGAGGACCGCCAAGGAGATGGGACTTGCAACTTTTGGCTTTGCATTGACCGCAGAAGATGCCTATACGTTTGCGACAAACAATGTCGACGCTCTTATCCTGAACGTCGGGTTAACATATGAGATTCGTGATACCATCGAGAAGAAGAATCAACTACAGCTCTCGATTACGAAAGCTCGCGAAATGCTTGCCAGCGTTGGCAAATCGCGGCACAAACCAGTTTGCCTGGTATACGGCGGTTCGATTACAGAGCCTGAGGATTTTGATCAGTTCATGAGTCAGGTGCCTGTTCATGGTTACGCAGGTGGATCTGTCTTTGACCGGTTCCCGGTATCCGATACGGTCATTACTAAAGTCAGCCGTTTCAAGAGTGTTGACATGCACGCCGGCGCCAGTCCCGTGCCCAAGTTCGGGAACATGGTCGGCTCAACGCCCCAGATGAAAAATCTTTTCAACCTCATAGAAAAGGTAGCTCCATACGACGTTAATGTATGCATTGACGGCGAATCCGGAACCGGCAAAGAACTTGTCGCCACTCAGATCCACATGCTCAGTCCGAGAAAGGCTCACCCCTTTATCACAATTAACTGCGGCGCAATACCTGACACTCTCGTAGAGAGCGAATTCTTCGGATACGAGAAGGGCGCTTTTACGGGAGCGGAGTACAGGAAAATGGGAAAGTTTGAGCTAGCAAACAAAGGAACCCTGTTTCTCGATGAAGTAGCTGATTTAAGTCCGCATGCCCAGGCTGCACTGCTACGCGTGATACAGCAAAGGGAAATTGTGAAGTTAGGTGGGCAAAAGATTATTCCTGTTGATGTGAGGATATTGTGCGCATCGAACAAGAACCTCGAGGAGTTGGTTCAGGAGGGCAAGTTCCGCGCAGATCTCTACTTCAGATTAAGCACAATAATCATTAAGGTGCCACCGCTGCGTGAACGTCGCAACGACATACCTTTCCTCGTCGAGCACATACTTTCCAAGCTCTCTGCAAAATTCGGGAAGAAGTTAACGGGTGTCACACACGAATTCATGGAGATGCTCAAGTCCAACTACTGGAAGGGCAACATTCGGGAGCTGGAACAGGTAATTACGCGTCAGGCACTCATTGAAGACACAGCCATACTTACGGGTAAATCGTGGACTCTTACCGATCCTGCTCCACAAGACATCGTCAGGAACCGGTATGAACAAGCGCGGCAGGCGCTCATCGATGCCGGATACAACAAGACAAAAGCAGCAGCAGCTTTGAAGATCAGCCGAAAAACCCTTTACATGTGGCTACGTCAAAACGAGGACGAAACGGTTTAAAAGGCTAGTTACATAGTGTATCCGCCGGTAACGCTTCGTGTTACCCCGTGTTACACAGTACCACGGAGCAGACGTAAGCTCATTGCGTCTGCACAGCATATTCCTTTGCAAGTACCCCACTGTAAATCAACTACTTTATCGCTGTCGGCTACCCTGCTGCACCACGGTTGATAAAGTGGCTTAACGTTTGCGTTGCGAATAGAGCCTATAATAAACCCATACCAGTATGCTCACGAAAAAATACGCTTTGACGATTGCTTTACTCGCGTTGGCAGTGTTTTGTCTTTCAGGTTTTCTCAGCATGAAGGAAGAGCCAGTACGTCACATTGTCGTTCTTAAGTTCAAGGATGGCGCCAGCAAGGAAAAGGTGCAGCAAATCACAGACGCCTTCGCCAGCCTCGAACGCAAGATTCCCGGGATTACTTCTTTTGAACATGGGGTGAACAACAGCCAGGAAAATCTAAACAAGGGCTTCACCCATGTGTTCATGGTTACTTTCGAGAATATCAAGGCGCGCGATGCATACCTGCCTCACCCCGAACATCAAAAGTTTGTAGAACTTCTGACGGGTTCGGGAATTCTTGAGGACTTGTTTGTGGTCGATTTTTCCTTGAAATTGAAGAAGTGAATGGACAAATCAGAAGTGTAAGCGCTACGCGAATCGTCCAGGGCGAATCCCGTCATTCAACGGAAACCCTGACGCAAGAGGCCGCATTACAGATCAGGATCAACGGACAATCCTATACGGTTACAATGCGGACACCGGGTAATGATCGCATACTCGTGGCCGGCTTGCTGTTTACAGAAGGAATCGTTTCACGACCCGACGATCTGATCGACATGCGTGAGATAGCGAACGCATCCGGGGACACAACACTTATCGTTGAAGTACAACTTCCGGAAGCAGCACTTACCAACAAGCGCATCTTCAACCGCTCCATCACATCAAGCGCCTCTTGCGGTGTATGCGGTAAGATCGACCTGTGCGATCTCGTCATCCCTGCATCGCAAATAAGCACTTCGCGAAAGATTTCAATTCTGGCGATTCCTGAAATGTTCGATAGCATGCGTCGACACCAGTCGACGTTCGATGCTACGGGAGGCTCACATGCGGCCGCTCTTCTCACTGTCGATGACGAGGTTTTATGTGTGCAGGAGGATATCGGTCGACATAATGCTGTCGACAAGGTGATCGGAGACCTCTTCATGACAGACATGTTACAGCACGCCGAAGTTCTGCTGGTAAGTGGAAGAGTGTCGTATGAGATCGTGGCCAAATGCGCCCGGGCGCGAATACCATTTCTTTTGGCGGTGTCGGCACCATCGTCTTTGGCGGTCGACTTTTGTAATTCTGTCGGCATCACGCTGATCGGCTTCTGCCGAGATCAGAGGGCTACCGTTTACACACATTCCGAACGCGTCTTTTTGCACTCATGAAAGAGAGACACACAACTTCTCCGGCGGGCGGCTTCCCTGCCCTCGTGTCTAGTCTCAGGCACATCCTGCATGAAAAGGCGCTCTACCCGGGAACGCGTGCCCTGCTGCGGATGAATCAACCCCGGGGATTTGATTGTCCGGGATGTGCATGGCCTGATCCATCGAATCCTTCGGTGGTTGAGTTCTGCGAAAACGGCGTGAAGGCCGTCGCCGCCGAGACTACCAGGAAAAAAGTTGATCGATCATTCTTCAAGCAGTACTCGGTTGAGGAGTTGCTAAAAAAGGATGGTTACTGGCTGGAACAGCAAGGGCGACTGACCGAACCCATGTGGCTAAACGCTGCAACAGGTCATTATGAGCCCATCAGTTGGGAACGGGCTTTTCATCTGATTGGGGAGACTATGAAAGGTCTCTCGGATCCCGATGAAGCCGTATTCTATACTTCTGGCCGGACAAGCAACGAAGCCGCCTTTCTCTATCAGCTCTTCGGAAGGGAATTTGGAACAAACAATTTTCCCGACTGCTCCAACATGTGCCATGAGTCGTCCGGGGTTGCCCTGATCGAATCGATCGGAATAGGAAAAGGTACAGTGGTGCTGGAAGATTTCGATCTCGCAGAAGCAATTATTGTGATCGGACAAAACCCCGGAACCAATCACCCGCGCATGCTGACGTCGTTGCAGCGTGCGCGAAAAAGAGGATGTGAAATAGTTACACTTAATCCCTTACGAGAAAGAGGTCTTGAAAGCTTTGTACATCCGCAACATGTGGGTCAAACGTTGCTAAACCGGGGCACGCCAATTTCTACTTTGTACCTTCAACCCGTTATTGGAGGAGACCTTGCAGCACTTAAAGGAATCATCAAGGGTGTCCTGGAGGAGGAAGAGCGAAACCCGGGGCAAATCGACTGGGACTTCATACATCGCCACACGACAGGATTTGAAATCATGCGCGACGATATACTCGCCACATCGTGGCAGGAAATCGAGCGTCAATCAGGCTTGAGTAAGGCCGACATCATTCGTGTGTGCGAAATATACCTGCGATCGGGAGCGACCATTGCATGCTGGGCAATGGGGATTACACAACACACTCACGCTGTCGCCACGATTCAATACATCGTTAACTTGTTACTGTTAAAAGGCAACGTAGGTAGGCCTGGGGCAGGACTTTGCCCGGTTCGTGGCCACAGCAACGTTCAGGGTGATCGCACGATGGGCATCACGGAAAATCCGAGCAAAGAATTCTTGAACGCTCTCGGCAAAGCATTCCAGTTTGCGCCTCCGGAAAAGCACGGCTACAATACCGTGGAGGCTATCAAGGCGATGTACGAAGGAAAGGTAAAAGTCTTTATCGGCATGGGCGGCAACTTTGCAGCAGCAACGCCCGATTCCGCCTATACCGAAGCCGCCCTTCGCAAGTGTGAGTTGACAGTTCACATTAGTACAAAGTTGAACAGGAGCCACCTGGTGACGGGAAAGCAAGCGCTGATCCTTCCATGTCTCGGACGGACAGAAATCGACATGCAGCGAGGAGGACCGCAAAAAGTTACCACCGAGGATTCTATGTCGATGGTTCACGCTTCCGAGGGAACGAACAAACCAGCGTCGCCTCATCTTCTGTCCGAACCCGCGATCGTCGCGTGCATGGCAATTGCATCCCTTCCTCATACGAAGACAGACTGGAAAGCGCTCGTAAGTAACTACGATCTGATACGCGACCGCATTGAGGAAGTACTTCCCGACTTCAAAGGCTATAACGAAAGGATCAAGAAGCCAGGCGGATTTTATTTGGGGAACTCTGCGAGGGAAAGAATCTGGAAGACAAAATCCGGTAAAGCGAACTTCATTACTGCTCCATTACCTCACCTGGAAACAGGACCAGGTAAACTGCGTCTGATGACGATCCGATCGCACGATCAGTACAACACTACTATTTATGGTCTGAATGACCGCTATCGCGGCGTAGAGGGAGAACGGAAGGTAGTCTTCTTAAACACAGAGGATATTGCGACGCTGGGCTTGCGGGAAGGCGATCGTGTCGATATCGTCAGTGGAGCCGGACAGGTAGAACGGGCGGCGAGAGGATTCAGGATCGTGCCTTACGCTATTCCCCGGGGCTGCGCCGCCGCGTACTTCCCCGAAACCAACGTGCTGGTACCTCTGGATTCGGTAGCGGAGAAAAGCTTTACACCCACTTCAAAGTTCGTGGTTGTAGAATTGCGGAGGGTGAGTTCCTGATCGCGGAGCAACCAGATGGGCCGCACTGGAGGCGGCCCACAGGTGAGGTTTTTCGTACTCCGTACGGGAATCGAACCCGTGTTGCCAGAATGAAAATCTGGTGTCCTAACCCCTAGACGAACGGAGCATTCTTTTGCGCGCGATGGGTCGAAATGGATAGCGTAACCGTAAACGGTTGCACGCTATTCTTTCGCCAATCTTGCACAGTTCTTCGGCGGCGAAAGGGCTACCGAAAAGTGTGGCAAAGATAGTTTCCTGTGCCCGATTTGCAAACCGGTGCGATACATTTTTTAGTTCCAAACCCTGTAATTTCAACTGATTTCATTGGTTTTAGACCTCGGGACGTTTATTTTTGGCTCCCGTAAATTTTAACCCTTAGCGCACAATGACTAAAGTAGGTATCAATGGATTTGGCCGTATCGGTCGCCTCGCGTTCCGCGCAGCGATTCAACGCAACGATATAGAGATCGTCGGCATCAACGACATCGTCGACCCTGAGTACATGGCTTATATGCTCAAGTACGACTCAACCCACGGTCGTTTCAAAGGGGACGTTTCCGTAGAAGATGGCGCGCTCGTTGTCAATGGAAAGAAAATCCGCGTCACCGCAGAACGCGACCCTGCCAACCTCAAATGGTCCGACGTCGGCGCTGAGATCATCATTGAATCCACCGGTCTTTTCCTCACTAAGGAGTTGGCGCAAAAACACATTCAGGCAGGCGCCCGCAAGGTCGTCCTCTCCGCTCCTGCCAAGGACGATACGCCTACCTTCGTCATGGGTGTGAACCACAAGCAGCTTAAGGCAGATCAGACGATCGTATCCAACGCATCGTGCACCACGAACTGCCTCGCACCCGTAGCCAAAGTGCTTAATGACAACTTTGGCATCGTGGAAGGACTCATGAGCACCATTCACGCCGTTACCGCTACGCAGAAGACGGTTGACGGGCCCTCGCTGAAAGACTGGCGTGGTGGCCGCGGTGCATACCAAAATATTATACCCTCCTCTACCGGGGCGGCAAAGGCGGTAGCCCTCGTTATCCCCGAACTCAAAGGCAAACTCACCGGCATGTCGTTCCGCGTGCCCGTTGCCGATGTATCCGTTGTCGACCTCACGGTACGCCTCGAAAAAGCCACAACCTACGATGAGGTTAAGAAAGCAATGAAGGACGCCTCCGAAGGCGAACTTAAAGGCATCCTGGGTTACACGGAAGATGAAGTCGTATCGCAAGACTTCCTGGGCGATCCTCGCACATCCATCTTCGACGCTAAGGCCGGCATCGCCCTCAACCCTCACTTCGTCAAGGTAGTCGCCTGGTACGACAACGAGTGGGGATACTCCAGCAAGCTGATTGACCTTTTGCAGGAGGTAGCTAAGAAGTAGGGACAGGGGAGCGATTTTCGATTAGAGATTAGCGATTTTTTTGATTTGAGATTTGACCGCCACTGAACGAAGCTTACGTTCAGCGATGACACTGTGGTCTTACCCGCACTTTTCGTCGTGGACCAAATCAAAAATCACTAATCACTAATCACTAATCACCTTCATTATCCCCTCGCACGCCTCCCGTATTTCCTCCTCCGATATCGTCAACGGCGGAGCTATGCGAAAGCTGTTGGGGTGAGAAAGAAACCAGAAGGTGATAATGCCCTTCTCGAGCGCGCCCTGGACGATGCGCTGGACTTCTTCTGCCGTTTCAAAATCAATAGCCATCATGAGTCCGGCGCGA
>Ga0207873_1003112_pt1 | contig 12572 bp, 8 predicted proteins | sample BGWIniCompost_FD_187373 | JGI IMG/M metagenome (GOLD analysis project Ga0207873, IMG submission 187373) | Cellulose adapted compost microbial communities from Newby Island Compost Facility, Milpitas, CA, USA - BGW Initial Compost (SPAdes)... ... | reverse complement strand
CGAGATCGAGCCGTACGGGCGCTACAAGGCCAAGATCCCCCTCGAGGCGATCCGCGCCCGCGGCGAGCCGAAGGGGAAGCTCGTCCTGGTCACCGGGATCAACCCAACGCCCGCGGGCGAGGGGAAGTCGACGATGTCGGTCGGGCTGGCCGACGCGCTCAGCCTCCGGGGCCGTAAAGCGGTCCTCTGCCTGCGCGAGCCGAGCCTCGGCCCGGTCTTCGGCGTGAAGGGCGGCGCGGCCGGCGGTGGGTACTCGCAGGTCGTCCCGATGGCGGACATCAATCTACACTTCACGGGCGACTTCCACGCGATCACCTCCGCCCACTCGCTCCTCGCCGCGATGATCGACAACCACCTCTACCGGCCCAACACGCTGCGGATCGACCCGCGGCGCATCGTGTGGCGCCGGGCGGTCGACATGAACGACCGCGCGTTGCGCAAGATCGTGGTTGGCCTGGGCGGGATCGACGGCGGCATCCCGCGCGAGGACGGCTTCATGATCACGACCGCATCTGAGATCATGGCGATCCTCGCGCTCGCGAGCGATCTACAGGATCTCAAGCGTCGGTTCGGCGACATCATCGTCGCCTACACGTACGACCGGCAGCCCGTCCGCGCCCGCGACCTCGGCGCCGAGGGCGCCATGACGCTCCTCATGAAGGACGCGATCATGCCGAACCTCGTGCAGACGCTGGGCGGCACGCCCGCCTTCGTCCACGCCGGTCCGTTCGGCAACATCGCCCACGGGTGCAACTCGCTGATCGCGACGCGGTCGGGGCTCACCCTCGGCGACATCGTCGTCACCGAGGCCGGCTTCGGCGCGGACCTCGGCGCGGAGAAGTTCTTCAACATCAAGTGCCGGACGGGCGGGCTGCGGCCCGACGCCGCGGTCGTCGTCGGCACCATCCGCGCGCTCAAGATGCACGGCGGCGTGCCGAAGACGGAGCTGGACAAGGAGAACGTCGCCGCCCTCGAGCGCGGGATGGAGAACATCATCGCCCACGTCGAGAACGTGAAGAAGTTCGGCGTGCCGCCGGTCGTCGCGCTGAACCGCTTCGTCTCGGACACCGACGCCGAGATCGAGACGTTCGTGCGCACGATCGAGTCGATCGGCGTCCCGGTCGCGGTCGCGGACCCGTGGGGGAAGGGCGGCGAAGGCGTCCTGGACCTGGCCGACGCCGTGCTCGACACCATCGCGAAGGGCGAGGCGGACTTCCGGCCGCTGTACGAGCTGGACCAGCCGCTCACGGCCAAGATCGAGACGATCGCCCGGGAGATCTACGGCGCGGACGGCGTCGACTACCTCCCCGCCGCGAAGCGCGAGCTCGAGCGCCTCGAGCAGCTCGGCCTCGGCAACCTGCCGGTCTGCATGGCCAAGACGCAGTACTCCTTCTCCGACAACCCGGCGCTCCTCGGCCGCCCCCGCGGCTTCCGCATCACGGTACGCGAGGTGCGTCCCTCGGCCGGCGCCGGCTTCGTCGTCGTCCAGACAGGCGATATCATGACGATGCCGGGGCTCCCCGAGAGCCCGGCCGCGGAACGGATGTCGATCGAGCCGGACGGCACGATCGTCGGGCTGGCGTGAACGCCGGCGCGGCGGCGGGCGGCGGCGACGCCGGACCCGCCGACGCACCGAAGATGTTGGCTGGAACGACGGCGCGGCGGCGGGCTCTGCCCGCCGCCGCGCCCACATGAATCACGGAGAACCGCCCGTGCCTCTGACCTCCAAGCAGCGCGCGCACCTCAAGTCCCTCGCCCATCCCCTCAAGCCGATCCTCCAGATCGGCAGGGAGGGCGTGACCGACGCCGTCGTCCGTACCGTCATGGAAGCGTTCAACACCCGTGAACTCCTGAAGGTCAAGGTCCTCGAGGCCGCGCCCGCGCCGGCCCAGGAGACCGCCGAAGAGCTCGCCGCGCGCGTCGATGGCGCCGAGCTGGTCCAGGTCATCGGCCGCACCGCGATCCTTTACCGGCCCCACCCGGAGAAGCCGGAGATTCAGCTACCGGGGTGAGCCCCGCACCGGTCGGCCAGCAACTCCGCGCCGAGCCACCCCCGAACTCCCGGCGGACAGCCGCGCACGCCGCCTGTGCGCTCCCGGCCGACGCCGCGTCGCCCCCGCCTCCCACGCCCCCACCACCTGCGTTGCCCCCGTCGCCTACGCCCCGCCCCCCCGCGCGCCGCGCCAGTCGCGCCTCCAGGTGCCGCCGCACATCGGGCCACTCCGAATCCAGGATGCTGTAGTACACGGTGTCCCGACGGGTGCCGTCCGCCACGACCATGTGACTCCGCAGCGTCCCCTCCTCCTTGGCGCCCAGCGCCAGGATCGCACGACGCGAACGCTCGTTCAGCGCGTGCGCCTTGAACTCCACCCGGGCGCACCCCAGCGTCTCGAAGGCGTGCCGCAGCATCAGCAGCTTCGCCTCCACGTTGATCCCCGTCCGCTGGTACGCCCGCGCGACCCACGTCCACCCGATCTCGACGCGGCCGTGCCCCAGCTCCACATTGCCGAAGCGCGTGCTCCCAACCACCCGACCCGACCGCCGCGCGATCGTCGCGAACGGCAGCGCCCGTCCTTCCCTCCACTCCTCCAGCGCGTCCTCGATGTACGCTCGCATCGCCTCGGGCGAATCGACCCGCACGCTCGACCAGCGCCAGAGCTCCGGATCCAGCCCCACCTCGCACAAGGCCGCGTGATGCTCGAGGGACAGCGGCTCCAGCCGCACCAGCTCACCCTCGAGCGTCACCGCCTCGAGCGGCTCCCGCCTTTTCGCCATGCGCCCTCTGCGTTATCATGCAGCCGTTCGCCTCGAAGCCCGGAACCGTATCCGGCTGCGCGCGCCCGCCGCGCAGCGCCCCACTCCCGCGGGCGACCGAGCGGGCCCGCCGTTCCCGCCGGCGCGCGTAGCCGGCCGCACCCGCTGACCGAAGGCCAGCCCATGACCGAGGTGCAAATTATGCCAGCGACCCCGCATCGCCAGACGACCCGTTCGACCGCGCCGGCCCGCTCCCTCCCGCTCGTCTCCGCGCTCTCCCTGCTCCTCGCCGCGGCCGCGCCGGCGTTCGCACAGTCCACCGCGACCACGCAAGCGATCGCGCCGGCCCGGATCACCGCGACCGCCCTCGCACAGACGGCCGCGACCGCCCGGCACTACTTCCCGCCGAAGGGCGAATGGGAGCGCAGGAGCCCCGCGGAGGTCGGGATGGACCCGGCGCTCGTCGACAGCGCCGTCGCCTACGCCATCGCGAACGAGACTTCCTGGCCCCACGACCTCCGCCGCGCACTCGAGGAGTCGTCGCTCACCGCCAACGAGTGGGGCGACCTCATCGGGCCCGTCCGCGACCGCGGTGCGCCGGCAGGCGTGATCGTCAAGAACGGCTACATCGTCGCCGAATGGGGCGACATCGAGCGCGTCGACATGACGTTCAGCATCGCGAAGAGCTACCTGGCCACCACCGCCGGGCTCGCCCTCGACCGCGGGCTGATCCGCTCCCTGGACGACCGCGTCGCCGACTACATGCCGCCCGAGGACGACGGCTTCTCCTCGCCCCACAACGCGCCGATCACCTGGCGCATGCTCCTCCAGCAGACCAGCGAGTGGGAGGGCACCCTCTGGGACAAACCGGACAAGGCCGACCGGCGCCGTGGCCAGGACCGCGAGCTCCAGGCACCGGGCACCTTCTGGGAGTACAACGACGTGCGCGTCAACCGCGCCGCCCTCTCCCTCCTCCGCGTCTGGCGCCGCCCGCTCCCCGAGGTGCTGAAGGAGCTCGTGATGGACCCGATCGGCGCCTCCGACACCTGGGAGTGGCACGGCTACCACAACTCGTACATCGAGATCGACGGCCGGCGCGTCCAGTCCGTGAGCGGCGGCGGGCATTGGGGCGGCGGGATCTTCATCAGCACACTCGACCACGCCCGCTTCGGCTACCTCCACCTCCGCCGCGGCGAGTGGGACGGCAAGCGCATCCTCTCCGAGCGCTGGATCGACGAGGCGACGACGCCGTCCGAGCTCAACCCCCGTTACGGCCTCATGTGGTGGCTGAACACGGACCGCCGCCAGTTCCCCAGCGCGCCGGAATCCAGCTTCTTCGCCCTCGGCGCCGGCAACAACGTCATCTGGGTCGACCCCGAGCACGACCTCGTCGTCGTCGTCCGCTGGATCGAGGGCCGCGCCGTCGACGGCTTCATCGCCCGCGTGCTGAAGGCGGTCCGGACACCGGCCGCAAGCGACGCGGCTTCACGCTGATTCGCGGCGCGGCGACCCGATGGAGCCCGCCGCGCCGCCCCGCGATGCCACCAACGCACCCGCTGACCCGACACCCCGGAGGACGTAGATGATCCTCGCCGACCGGAAATCCCTCGGGGATGAAGCGACGCGGCGCCCGGGCCTCGCGGCGCCGACCTGGACCAGCGACGTCGCGCGTCCATTCGACGTCATCCGGGTGCCCGCACCCGCCTGGTCACGCCTCCTCGCCCGGGCAGGCTTCCTTCACGCGGCGCGCGCCTTCGCCCGTGCGCCCGCGCTCGGCCCGCGGCGCCCGAACTTCGCGACGGCCATCGCTCGCGGCGTCCCCCTGGCCCCCGCCGTCGCCCTCGCGCTCGCCTTCACCGCCTGCGCGCCGGCCGCCTCGAGCCGCGCGACCGTCGCGCCACCGCCGACCGCGGCCGCCACCTCGACCCTCGCCGCGCCCGTCTTCCCCGGCGCCGAGTGGGAACGCATCGAACGGCCCGAGGACGTCGGCTGGTCGAGCGAGGGGCTCGAGCGGGTCCGCGAACGGCTCTCCACCCTCGCGACCACGGGGATGATGGCCGTCGTCGGCGGACGCGTCCTCTTCGAGTACGGCGACGTCGAGACCGTCAGCTACGTCGCCTCCGTCCGGAAGAGCATCCTCTCCATGCTCTACGGGATCTACGTCGAGCGCGGCGTGATCGACCTGAACAGGACCCTGGCCGAGCTCGGGATCGACGACATCGGCGGGCTCACCGAGCAGGAGAAGCAGGCGACGGTCGCGCACCTCCTCGCCGCGCGCTCCGGCGTTTACCACCCCGCCTCCAACGCCGGCGACGACCTCGCCCACGCGCCTCCCCGGGGCTCCAAGAAGCCCGGCGAGTACTACCTCTACAGCAACTGGGACTTCAACGCCCTGGGCACGATCTTCGAGCAGGAGACCGGGAAGAGCATCTACGACGCCCTCGAGGAGGAACTCGTCCGCCCCCTCGGGATGCGCGACTTCGACCGCTCGCGCCACCGCCGCACCGGCGACGCCAGCAAGTCGATCCACCTCGCCTACCACATGCACCTGTCGACGCGGGACATGGCGCGGATCGGCTACCTGATGCTCCGCGAGGGGAATTGGAACGGCCGGCAGATCGTCCCGCGCGACTGGGTGCGCGAGAGCACCCGCCCGATCACGCGGCGCGAAGAGATGAACCCGCCCCACCGGCGCAACGGCCCCTTCGGATACGGCTACCTGTGGTGGGTCTTCGACGACCCCTCGCTCGGCCCCGCCTACGAGGGCGCCTACACCGCCCTCGGCGCGTACGGCCAGCAGATCCTCGTTATGCCCGCGCTCGACCTGGTCGTCGCCCACAAGACCCGCCCCGGCCAGGACCGCAGCGTGTCGCATCAGGAGTTCCTGGAGGTGGTGAAGCTGCTGGTGGAGGCGTATGAGGGCGCGCCCGTGGGGGCGGGGAGGAGGTAGGGAGCTTGGGGCTTAGGTCTTGGATCTCAGGTCTCTGGTGTCGGGTGGCGGGTGTTGGGTGGCGGGTATGGCGTAGCGGCTGGTGGGCCTCCGGTTCAGGCATTGGGCAGCGGCCGGTCGGCATCGGGGCGGGTGTTTGGTACCGGGCAGTGGGCGTCAGGTCCCGCGGACGGGGTGCCCGGCACTGGCGCCAGGTGGCGGGTTTGGGGTGCCCCGCGGTGGACGCGAGGTCGCGCGCACAGGGTGGCGGGTGGCGCATCTCAGGGTTCGGGGATCGCGTGCCCCCCTCGGTGAACCGTCGACCCCAATCGCACAACCATCGCCTCTTGATGGATGATGGTGCGATTGGGGCACCTAATGGACCCCAATCGCACCATCATTTCTCCCGCCGGGTTTCGTTGTGCGATAGGCGCACTCTATAGTCCCCAACCGCACAAGAAACGTCCGTTTGCCGCCGGTTGTGCGGTTGGGTGCCGCGACCGACCCGAGGGGGGCACCCCCGCCCGCAATCCGCGGCCGCGGCCCCGGGCCACCCGCGCCGACGGCGCCAACCGCGGCCCCCGGGCCGCCGACTCCCGCCGGCCGCGAAACGGCCGGCCCGCCGCCGCCGGAGGCGGCCACCCGCCGCTCTAGCGGCCGCTGCCGCCGGCCGAAGGCCGGCCGTTCCCCGCGCCGCGCGAGCGGCGCCGACCCCGCCGCGCGCAGCGCGGCCGTCCCCACGCGGCGTAGCCGCGCCCCCCAATCCGGCCGTCCCCGCGCGCCAACGGCGCGCCTCCGATTCGTCCGCCCCAGCCGCCCACCGCGCCCCCATTCGTCCGCCCCCGCCGCACTCCACGCGGCCCGTCACGCCCGCGCCAGCTCCTCCCCCGGGTTCACGAACAGATCGCTCTCGATCCGATGCTGCCGATCGTGCAGTTCCCGGTACCGCCCCCCGAGCGCCATCAGCTCCGCGTGCGTCCCCCGCTCAACGATCTTCCCCTCCTCCAGCACCAGGATCTGATCCGCGTTCCGGATCGTCGAGAGCCGATGGGCGATCACGAACGTCGTACGCCCCGCGCGCAGCGTGCGCAGCGCGTCCTGGATCATCGCCTCGCTCTCGCTGTCCAGACTCGACGTCGCCTCGTCCAGGATCAGGATGCTCGGGTCGGCCAGGATCGCCCGCGCGATCGCCACGCGCTGCCGCTGCCCGCCCGAGAGCTTGACCCCTCGCTCGCCCACGACGGTGTCCAGCCCGTGCTCGAACCGCTCGATGAACTCGTCGCAGTGCGCCGCCCGGGCTGCAGCCCAGATCTCCTCGTCCGTCGCGTTCGGCTTGCCGAAGGCGATGTTCTCGCGAATCGTGCCGTCGAAAAGGAAGTTGTCCTGCAGCACCGCGCCCAGCCGCGCCCGATAATCCCGCAGCCGCAGCGTCGCCAGGTCCCTCCCGTCGATCAGGATGCGCCCCTTCGTGGGCCGGTAGAACGCCATGACCAGCCCGATCGTGGTGCTCTTCCCCGAGCCGCTCGAGCCGACCAGCGCCGTCGTCGAGCCGGCGGGCGCGTGGAAGCTGATCCCGTTCAGCACCGGCTCGCCGCCCTCGTAGGCGAAGTGCACGTCCTCGAAGACGACGTCGCCTCGCACCTCCTCGACCGGCTCCCGCGCCGCGTCGTCCTCGTCCTCCGTCGCCATGCGGCGCAGCTCGCGGATCCGGTCCAGCCCAGCGAACGCCTCCGTGATCTGCGTGCCGATCGAGCCGATCTGCACCAGCGGCATCAGCATCACGCCCACGAAGGCGAGGTAGCTCGTGTACTGCCCGACCGTCATCTCCCCCGCAAGGATCGCCCGGCCGCCGATCAGCATCGTGATCACGCCGATCATCCCCAGGACGACCGACGAGAGCGAGGAAACCAGCGACGTCCCCGTGATCGTGCTCGCGATGTTCCTGAGCAGCCGGTGCACGCCCCGAGCGAAGACGATCCGCTCCCGCCCCTCCGCCGTGTAGACCTTCACCGTCCGGATCCCGCCCAGCGACTCGCTCAGCCGACCCGTCACCTCGGATTCGATCTTGTTGCGTTCCCGGAAGATCGGCCGCAGCCGCTTGAAGGCGTACGCCATCATGCCCGCGAAGCCGCCCAGGACCACCAGCGTGAACAGCGTCATCCGCCAGTGCGCGTAGAAGAGGTAAGCCATCGCCAGCAGCGCCGTCATGATCCCGCCGACCAACTGCAGCACACCCGTCCCCACGAGGTTGCGCACGCCCTCGGCGTCCCTCATGACCCGCGTGATCAACACGCCCGTCTGGGTGCTGTCGAAATACCGGACCGGCAGGCGCAGCAGATGCGCGTGCACGTCCTTGCGGATCTCGGCGATCGCCCGTTGCCCCGCGATGCTCACCACCTGCGACAGCGCGAACGTCGTGAGCCCCTGCACCACCGTCGCGCCCGCGACCACCGCCGCGAGCGGCAGGAGCAGCTCCGTCCGGCCCTTGCCGATCACGTCGTCGATCAGGAACTGCGGGCTGAGCGGCAGCACCAGTCCCGCCACCCGACCGACAACCATGAGGACGAACCCGATCGCGAGGTGCCGCCGGTGCTCCCAGGCGAGCTGTCGGGCCTCCCGCCACGCGGTCGAGAACTGGATCCGACTTTTTTCTGTCATGTTGGCGCGCTTATATTTCGGGGGCGAGGGCTGCTACCCCGACCGGAGGATCCGGATCCGAGTCGAGGAACGGAATCGGAACGGAATCGCGAGGAGATCGATATGAAGGTTGCCAGGACGCTCAATCTCCTTCTCCTCATCGCCCTTTTCGTCGGGAGCGCCGTCGCATGGCCTGACCTCCCCGAGCGCATCCCCGTGCACTTCGGTGCCAGCGGCGAGGTCGACCGCTGGAGCGATACGACGCTGCTCTCCTGGTTCGCGCTCCCCCTCGTCGCGCTAGCGCTCATCTTCTTCGTCCGCGGAGCCGTCGCCTTTGCGGCGCGCCATCCGAAGTATCTCAACGTCCCGGACAAGCAGAACTTCCTCCGCCTTCCGGCAGAGCGCCAGCGGGTAATCATTGAAACGCTCAAGGAGAGCCTCGAACCGCTCAACCTCTACCTCACGCTGACCTTCTGCATCATTCAGTACGCCATCTACCGTGCCGCTCTGGGCGCCGACCCGAAGCCGTACATGGCCGCCGTCCTCGCCCTCGCCGTGCTGGGCACCCCGATCGTCCTCGTGTTCCTCCACCGCCGCGTCGGCGAGGAGATCGAGCGGCAGGTCTCGATCGCGAGGCGCGAGGGGAAGTTCTGAAGGGCGCTGCGCACGGGGACCGGATCCCTGCGGGTCCGTACCCTCCCGCGTCAGCCGAACACCTCCTCGAAGCGCGCCATCTGCTCGTCACTCCCGATCATCACGAGCTCGCTCCCGGGCTCGAGGCGGGACCCCGGGTGCGGGTTCGTGAGCGCGCGGCCGTCCTTCTCGATCGCGATCACGGTCATCCCCGTCCGCGCGCCGATCCCGCTCTGCGCCAGCGTCCGCCCCGCCAGGGACTTTGGCAACGGGACGATATGGAGCTGCGCCGCCCCCCCCATCACCGCCAGCTCCCGGCGCTGCACGATCGACAGGACCGATTCGATCGCCAGCGTGTCGTACCCGAGCACGAGGTCCGCGCCCGCCCGGTGGATCGATTCCATGTTCCGCTGGTGCGTGATCCGGCTCACGATCCGGACGTCCGGGTTCAGACGGCGGCAGTAGACGGCCAGGTAGATGTTCATGGCATCGTCGTGCGTCGTGAGGATCACCGAGCGCGCCTCGTCCAAGCCTGCGCGCTCCAGGACCCGCCGGTCCGACGCATCGCCCATGACCAGCAGATCGGGCAGGCCCTCGAGCCGGTCCCGCAACGCCTCGTTGCGCTCGACCATGTGCACCCGCACGTCCATGCGCCGGAGCGCCGCCGTCGCCGCCCGGCCCACCTTCCCGCCGCCGATCACCAGCACCAGGTCGTCCTGGACGTCGTAGATCGCCAGCAGTTCGTTCAGCGCCTCGATCTGCCGCTCCGTCCCCACCACGACCGGCACGCTCGTCGGCGACAGCTCCATGTCCGGGTCTACGGGGCGCAGCACGCCCCGATCCCACAGTCCCACCACCGTCACGCCCGTCGCCGCCCGCAGGTTCGTGTCCCTGATGGTGCGCCCCGCCAATGGCGTGTGCTGCGCCGGGAACTCCGCGATCAGCAGGTCGCGGTACCGTCCGATCACGTGCGCACGGAACATCCCCGCGCTCACCCGGTTCGCGAGCTGCTCGCCCAACTGCTTCTTCAGGGGGAGCACGTACGTAGCCCCGGTCAGCTCCAGGTTGTCGACCGCGTCCTCGTCGTTCGCGATCGCCGCGACCGGCACCTCCGGCGCCACCTCCCGCACCGTCAGCGTCGCGTTCGTGTTCGTGGTGTCCTCGGCGTTGGCCAGCACGAGCGCCGCGTCCTTCACCCGGACCGCCTCGTACGTCGCACGCGAGTCCACGCTCCCCAGCACGACCGGCACGCCGTCCGCGTAAAGCCGCCGCGCGGTATCCGGATCGCCCTCCAGCACGTAGCACGGTACCCCCAGGGACCTCAGGCGATCGATCAGCCCCGCCGCCACCGAGTCGTACTTCACCACCACCACGTGACCGCGCGTCCCCGGCGGCACGGTATGCGGCGGCTGCGCCCGGCGACGGATCTGCTCCTCCAACCATGGCGCGTAGAAGTAGCGGATGAACAGGAAGGGCAGCACGATCAGCAGCAGCACCATCCCCGTCAGCAGCACGACCGTGCTGAACGCCCGCCCCAGGTCGGTCTCGAAGGTGATGTCGCCGAAGCCGAGCGTGGTCATCACCGTGAGCGTCCAGTACACCCCGGTGAACCACGAGTACTCCCGCCCCTCCACCCGCACCATGATCACGTGGAAGAGCACCGCATAGACCGCGATCACGCCCGCCAGCAACGCCAGGTAGCGCAGTAGCGCCCGCACGTTCTGCCGCGTCTCCGGCCGCCTCGCGAACGCCAACAGCTCCGACCCGATCGTCTTCATCGCATGACTCCCCGTCCCGACTGGCTCACCCCGGGCCCCGCGCCCGAGGGCGCCTCGAGCACCGCCGCTTTGGATCGCTCCAGGACGGCGCCTCGACCGCCGCCGTGGACTCCCCAAAATGACGGCGGCGCCGCCTCGACGAAAGACGACGCCGCCACACGGCCGCCCACCGGGCCGCCGCTCGGGCGCGAGTCAAACGGCCTGCCGCTCGCTCCGCCGCCGCCGGAGCCGCGCCCTACGCCCCCGCCCGCGCCGCGTTCGCCCGGATCGCCGACGCCACGAATTGCGTCAGCCCCGGCGCCCGCGACTCGAAGTTCTGCCCGAACCGCGCGTCGGTCTCGTACAGCTCGGCGAGCCCCACGTGCGCCTGCCGCGTCAGCGGGTAGAACCACCGCTCGATGTGCAGCCGATGGCGCTCCGCCACGTCGGCCGCCTCCTCCGGGCTCTTTCCCGCCCGCAACATCGCCGCGAACTCGTCGACCAGCCCTTCCCACTCCGCATGGATCGTGGCCCAGTCCTCCTTCGTGTACCGCCGCACGCGGCGCATCGACTCCTTGTACGCCTCCGTGTGGCCCCAGCGCTCCCGCGCCTCGTCTTCGTACTGGGCGTGGTCGAAGTCCTCGAACCCTTCGAAGAGCCGCTCCGGTTCCATCTCCGTCCCCCTTTCGAGCGCGTCCAGCGCGCGGTCGATCGCGCGCACCACCGATTCGGTCCGACGGATGCGCTCGACGAGCACCTCCCGCTGCTCTCGCAGGGCGGTCGCCCGGTCGTACGACGGATCGTCCAGGACCCTGCGGATCGTCTCCAGCGGGAAGCCGAGCTCCCTGAGCAGCAGGATCTGGTGCAGCCGCCGCAGATCGGCGTCCGTGTAGAGGCGGTAGCCGCTCGGGCTCCGCTTAGACGGGACCAGCAGCCCGATCGCGTCGTAGTGGTGCAGCGTGCGCACCGTCACGTGCGCCAGCCGCGCCGCCTCGCTCACCGTGTACGTCCGCGCATCCGTGTCCATGGCGGGACGATACACCCTGACGCAACGTGAGGGTCAACCCCCGTCACAACGAGTCCGCGATCGCGGCGATCTCCTCGGCGTGCTTCCACGCGGCCCGGAGCGCGGCCAGCTCCCCCTCCAGCGCGCGGCGTTCCGCCTCCTCGTGCAGCGCCATCTCCAGCGCGAGCGCCTCGGTGCGGCGGAGTCGCTGCCTTTTCTCCATCCGCTCGTCGCGGGCGCGGGTCTGCGCCCTGGTGGATCGCTTGAAGGCGGGCGTGTGCGGGACGCCGACGGGCACGCCGCGCGCGGCGATCCGGGCGAGGTACTCGTGGGCGCCGCCAGCGTCCTCGAGGAGCCGCAGCGCGTCGCGGAGGCGGCCGCGCGTCGCGCCTTCGTCGTTGACGAACGGCATCGCGCGCGCGAGGACGAGGCGGGCGACGTCGCCTTCGAGCACGAGCCGCGGCGACTTCAGCACCGTGGCCCCGAACCGGCTCTTCTCGGGGACTGGCTCCAGGGCGTTGGGCAGGTCCAGAGCCAGACCCCCGCCCTCACTCGTCGTCAGCCGCACGCCGTTGAGCTGGAATCGACGCAGCTCCAGCGGCTCCCCCGTGGGCGAGCCGTCCGCGGGGATACGACAGAGCAGGTGCTGCCCTTTCCTGTACTCCCACGCGAGCGTGGCGAGATGCAGCAACCCGCCGGCCCCACCGAGAACGCCCGCGAACGCGAGCCCCGCCCAAACCACGCCGAACACGCCGAGGACGCCGGCGCCGACCATGAACTTCTGTCGCCGCGCCAGCAGCGCGTTCCCGTAGCGCCACGCCGCGATCTCGCCCGGCAGCGCTTCGCCGATCCGGAT
>Ga0207873_1003111_pt1 | contig 12573 bp, 13 predicted proteins | sample BGWIniCompost_FD_187373 | JGI IMG/M metagenome (GOLD analysis project Ga0207873, IMG submission 187373) | Cellulose adapted compost microbial communities from Newby Island Compost Facility, Milpitas, CA, USA - BGW Initial Compost (SPAdes)... ... | reverse complement strand
CGTCCTTGCTGTACGCCCAGATCTGGCGGAACGCCGTGCGCGGCTCGATCTTCTGACCTTCGGCCAGGATGCCCTCACGCTCGGCCCACACCCCTTCGGCCACCTCGTGGCTGAACCGGGCGTAGACCGCGTCGGCGATCTCCTTCGCTGACGGCATGTCGTCCTCCTCGTAGATCGGGTAGCCGTAGCCGTAGATGCGGGAACTCGACCTCGACACCGTCTTGCGGTAGACGCCGTCCCCGTTGTGGTACTCGCCCGCCAGCGACCCCGACGTGTTGCCGCCGATCGTGACGATCGTGGAGCCGGTCACCTTCTCGACCCACTCCACGTGAGTGCCGCCACCCGGCCCGTAGTAGACGAGCGCCCCCACCTTCGGCGTGCTGCCCCACCGGCCGCGACCCTTGAACCAGGCCACCCCGGCGAGACAGCCGGCCGTCCACGGGAAGTGCTCGCCGGGCTTCAGCCCGGCCCGCTTCAGCCCCACCGACAGGAAGGTGTGGCACCACGGGTAGCCGAACCCGTCATGCGGGTAGCCGGGGATCTTCCCGAACTCGCGGTTGAAGATCGTGTCGTTGGTTCCGCGCTCCCGGTAGCCGACATGCCGGGCCAGCTCGCGCCGCACGTCATCGGTCGTCGCCATGGGCCACCTCCGCACGCTTGCGGTGCTTCTCGCGCCAGGTCTTGAGGATGATGAGCAGCCGCCAGGTGAACACGACAGGCAGCCCGCCAAACGCCAAACCGCGAGCCACCACCAGCCACGTCATGTCAGGCAGCCACACCCTGAGCGCCCACAACGTCAGCACAGCCGCCAGCACGCCCTGGAACGCCATCACATGCCTGCCGCCCGACGTCTCCCACCAGCGCGCCAGCAACGCCTGGGCGACCACGCAAGCCACCGACAGCGCCGCCGTCAGGATCAGCAGCACGTTGCCCGAGGAGATCCACTGCTCACGCACGACGACCTCCGAACGCGTCGTCGAAAAGCTCCGAGAACCCGTTCGCCTCCCGCAACCGTCTCAGCCGCGCGGCGATCGACAGGGTGTGCCGCGCCTGCTCCCGCGCCTGCCTCAGCTCGTCTTCGGCCCGCCGCATGGACTCGTCGGCGGCCTGGCGTGCCTCGTCGATGTCTGGCAACCTCTCCTCGTCGTGGTCGGTCATGGCTTGGTCCCGATCTGCCGGGACCGGATCTCAGCCAGGAGTGCGGCGGCCACCTGGGCTCCTTCCGTGGAGGCCAGCAGCGCCGCCCGGATCTCCTCGGCGTGCGCCCGGCGCGTCAGCTCGTGCGCCTCACACTCGCGCACGTACAGGGCATGCCATTCGTCGGCGTCTTTCTGCGCCTCGGCCAGCCGGGCGTCACGGTCCGCTCGCACGTCATCGAGGGTGGCGCGGGTGACGAGCGTGGACGGCACCAGGTGGCCTTTGAACACCATCCAGCCGACCGCCCAGAGCACGCCGAGGAGGACGCCGAAAGCCCCCAGTTGTACGACAGGGATCTGCGTCCACTCCACTCGGCACCCTCCAAGGTCACGCTGGTAGTAGGTGTGCCGCCCGCCTGAAGCATCCTCCCGCGGGCGGGCGGCACGAGGGGTTGGCCGCCTGCGGATCCCTCTACTGCGCCGACAGGGTTGCGCGTAGCAGCAGGCGGCCAAGATCAGGATGACAGCCACAGGCCGGAGGCGCGGCCTTTGATGATCAGGTCCCGGAGCGGCTCGAACAACTGGTTCACGATGTCCGCCCGCAGCAGGTTGTAGTGCGTGTCCTGCACGGTGCCGCTGACCGTCGCCGGGGAACTGAAACTCGCAGGGAACGTCGGGGCGGCGCCGGGAACGTCCAGGTCGGGGATGCGTTTCACTCCGGAGTCGGTGGCCACGAACAGATCGCCGCCGTTGGAGCCGATCTGGATCTCCCCCGGCCCGACGCTGGGGATCGACATGTCGGTCATGCGCCAGCCCTGCGAGGCCGTGGTGAGCGGCTGGCGCTGCCGCAGCAGCGCCCTCAACTCGTTCACCTCGGCACGGAGCCGGGACACCTCATCGGCGATGTTGCCGGAAAACTTATCCACCTGGCGCCTCGATCCCTTCGAACGTCAACTGTGCGACCTCTTTGCCGCCCTCGCGGGACGGCGGCGTGATGGAGATGCCGATGATGCGGCGCAGCCTGGACTGCTGGCCGTGCCAGTCGTTGTGCAGGAAGATCCGCGCCGTGTCGCCGAGAGAATTCGGCGTGAAGGTCGGCTGCTTTCCCAACGCGACAGTGATCTGATCCACCCTGAGCGCGCCCGGGGCGTTCGCGGCCCAGTAGGCGGCGTAGTCGTCCAGCGTGCCCTCAACCGACTCCCGAGGGAACGTCACCGTGCGATCGAGTCGAGGCCAGCCCGCGGCCAGATGCGCCTCCGCCAGCACGGGCTCCGACACGATCGGCTCGGCCGACTCCGATGCGTCCTCCGAGATGGCGTCGCCGCGGGCCCGCCAATAGGTGCCGCCGCGCAGGGCGTCGATCTCCTCCGACCAGTCCAGAATGTCGCCGCCGTACGGGCTGTCGCTGAAGACGTGCTTGACGGTGCCGTCGCCCAGCCTCGGGGCGCCCCACACCCAGTGCCGCTCGATCTGCGACGTGCCCGCGACGATGTTGACGACCCATTCGAAGCCGTTGTCAGCCTGCGCCAGCTCGGCGAGCCGCTGCCCGTAGGTGCCCTCGTTGGCTGCGTAAACAACATCCCGGGACACGCCGGACGAGCCCGGCTGGAGGATGAGCCGCAGGTTGGCGCGATCACGCCCTTGCATGTCCTCGATCAGCGCCCGCGCGATGTCAAGCTGATCCTCACCCTCGAAGGACAGCTCCTCTTGGATCTCGACCTGCGTCATGTACGCATCCACCGTGGACCCGGACAGCTGTAGCGCCGGCGCCTCGCGTCCGCTGCGCGACACCGACGCCATGGTGATCCAGTACTCTCCCCACGGCTCCCCGTCCCGCAGGATCACGCAGGTCACGACGCCGGGGCCGGTGGCGAGCTCGGCGGGATCGGATGGGATGACCCGCCGCACCCTCTGCACGATCTTCGAGTTCGGTAGCGGCACCGTCGCGTTGAAGGTACCGGCCTGTCCGATGCGTTTGTCGAACGACACCCCGGACAGTTCGAGGTCGTCCAAGTAGGTGCCGTCCCAGCGGAAAAAAATGTACCGGTACAGGGCGGAGCCGCGGCCGGGCGTGAACGCCGGCGGCGGCGGGCCGGTGTCGGGTTCGGACGTGGCCGATGCGAACGACAGCGACACACCGACGCCGAAACGCGGATCATCCGGCAGGAAGCGGAACGTTTTGCGGCCCGAGGGCGCGGATGAGTTGACCTGCCGGGTCGCCACCGACGACGACAGCAGGAACGACGCGTTGATCGACCCGCGGGACGCATACCCGGACGGGGGCGTCCACGACAACTCCTGCCCCGTGTACGGATACACGGACGCCGCGCGGATCTCCAGGTGAGAGCCCGCAGCGGGCTGCACACTAGGAGTCGGGGCGTCCTCACCCAGGATCAGATCGACTGAGGCCATGGGCGAGATCTGCGTGTCCACCTCGGTGAGGCACAGCAGATGCACGGTCCCGGCGGCGAAGTCCTCCTGCCGGAAACGGTAGGAGGACGGCTCGGAGGAGCCTGCCACCTTGCGCCACACGCGGACCGCGACGAACCCGCTCTGGAACCACGACAGCACCGACTGCCATCCGGGCGGCGCCCCCGTGCCCTGTGTCGAGTAGTCGTTGAAATGGATCGCCAGGAGCACATCCCCGGCTCGCGTCCCGGACGGCCGGTCGACGACGACCGCGTCTTCGATCAGCGCGTAGCCGCTCGTGGAGGATCGCACTCTGGCCGGCAAGGGGCCACCTCCTCACCCGAAGCGCTGTTGACGGTTAGAGCCAGGCGTCGCGGTACAGGATGACGAGCCCCGCGTCGCCGCCCGAGTCGGGGGCGAACGTGATCGAGTTGGTGCCGCGTTCCAGCACGAAATCGCTGACGGGGGCGGACGTGCCGGTCATCGTGGACAGCACGCTCTCCCCGTCCACGGTGGCGTTGCCGGCGTCGGGGTCGATGATCAGCCGCTCGCCCGCTTCGAGCGTGAGCAAAAAATCCAGGGTGCGGCCGAGCGTGGCGTTGATGAAGCTGGGGTTGACGCACGGCCCATCCAGCCTCAGCAGTGGATGTGTGGCGACGTTGCCGGCGTTGGTGACATCTGCCGTCCCGCCCGGGGGGATCGCCACACCGGATCTGATCACGTTGTAGCGGCGCGGATCAGCACAGATCCAGCGCACAGCCACGGGCACCCAGCCCGCATGGAATGACTCGGTGGGCATCGTGCGGGTGTCCACGACCGCCTCAGGCACCATCAGGATCTCGTCCCGGCCCGAGATGACCAGCGGTGCGCCCGTCTCCCCCACAGGCGGGGTCAGCAGATGCCGCAGCGCCGCGACAGCGCCGGCGAAATCGCCGCCGTCGCCGACGTTGATGGCGATCGTCGCCGTCACCTGCCGCTCTTGGGCGTACCAGCGGCCCGGCCACGATCCGTGCCACGACGGCCGGGCGGCGTTGGAGGAGTCCATGGAGGGCAGGTCCTCCCAGCCCTCCACCGACCCGCCGACGATCTGGTAGAGGTTGCCGTACCCGCCGAAAACGGTGCCGTTGTACTCGATCTGGTAGTTGCCGGTGATGTTGTCGCCGGGCAGGATCGGCACCTGAGCGCCCGGGTCCGGCCACTCCGAGGTCGTCTCGAACGGCGGCAGGGTGAAGTTCTGGTCGTAGGCGAACGTCAGCTCGGGCCACTCGGAAACCGTCTCGAACGGGCCGAGGAACAGGTTGGCGTTCGGGGTCTCCACCAGCAGCGACGGCCACTCGGAGACCGTCTCGAACGGCCCCAACGTAACCGACCAGTCCCACATGCGGGGATGGCGGGACAGTTGCGGTCGATTCGGATACGAGCGTCCCGCGCGAGCCACGAGCTACCCCCTCACCAAGAAGCAGCGCGATGCACGGCCCCTACAGGCCGCGACACGTTCAGGCGGGGATGATCCGGCCCGGGAAGGATCTCGACCGCGCCCCAGTTCCACTCACGCGTCCCGGACGCGGTCAGCGAGAACCCGACTACCGTCCCAGCAGCTGCCGTGTTCGTGGCCTTGTGGACGACCGCGCCAGAGAGGGTGTCGGTGGAGTGGTAGGTGTACCCTGTGTCGCCGAGCCCTACTGTCGGGGCGCCGGCAGCATTCCAGTCGTTGCCGATGAAGAAGCCCCGGGATCCGGCCGCCGACGAGGTGTAGGCCGAGTTCACTGTGAGGCTGGAGGTGGTGGCGCCGCCGCTGCCCGTGTTGCCGATCCAGTTGTCCATGTCGGCCCCGGTCACGACGAACACCTTGAGCACCTGGCCGACGCTGCCGCCCTCGCTGGTGGTGGTGACCGTCATGTTGGTGCGGGCGGTGGCGTTCTTGGCCACCCAGATGGTCACCCCTCCGGCAGGGTTGCCATTAGCGAACCGGTCCACAACTTTCGTCCACGTCAGCGTGGATCCCGAGTTGGAGATCGTGTAGCCGCCAAAGGAGTACTGAGTGGCCGCGAGAGCGACCAGGATGGTTTCGTCCGGCGGGCTGAACGCGGCCGTGGTCCGGGCAGAGTCGCCGATAGCCGTGATGGGCGGGCTGGATGGGTCGATGGCGATAGCCACCTAGCACCTCTCGAAAACCATCGACGCCCGCACATTCACGCTCGCCGCAGCGGTGCAGCGCAGCACAAACCCGTGCTCGGGCGCACAGTCCGGGGTGTCGCCGAGCGGAAAGTCATACAGCAGGGTGCCCCCGTTGGGGGTGAGAGGGAACTCGGCGATCGTCGTCAGCTCAGTCGGCTCCGACGTCCAGCCCCGCGCCGCCGTAACACCAGCCGTGATCGTCCTGCCGTACAGCTGCGCAGGCGTGACGCTGCTGGAGTTGGTGCCCGGCCCATTCGTCGCGTACGTCGCATAGCAGATCTCGCACAGCACCGGCGCTTCGGACGCGGTGACGCCCGTGAAGCCGAACCAGAGCTTCTTCAGGTCCAGCCCGAACTCCTCTGGAGCCTGGATTCCAAGCACGCTCTTGGCGGTGGACGCCGACAGCGACACCGCCGCCCCGGTCGAGACGGAGTATCCAGCCTTGGCCACGATCGGCCTCCTAACATGCGAAACGCCCGCGCGTGGGCGGGCGAGAAGTCGATAAGGGCTGAGGTCAGGCGGTGTTGCGGAGCACCTGCCGCCACACCCCGTCGGCGTGGAACGAAATCGAAAAGGTGCCATCGGCCGTGCTGTACGTCTGGCCCAGGCTTCTGAGCAGCACCGCGCGGTTGGACAGGTCCGGCACGTAGATGAGCAGCCCCGCGGCGTCGATCGTGGACTCCGTCCACTCCACCGGCTCGAACCGCCACCCGATCTTGTTCGTCGCTCCCGCGAGCTCGCCGAACCCGGTCACCGTCAGGTCCTCGCCGCCCGCCGTGTAGCCCGGCCCCGAGGACTCGTCGGAGTCGAGCGGTGCGGTGCCGTACGCGGGGTCCGTCTGGCTGAAGTTCGGGCTGGCCGACTCCTCGAACAAGGCACCCTTGAACGCGCCCGGCGTGGTGTCGGCGAGGTTGAGCGCGATGGTGTTGGACAGCGCCTTGACCATCGTGTCGTTGAACCATCCGTCCTGCGTGATGGCCACGGACGCCTCCTATCTGAGATGAATGTGCACGTCTTTGCGCTGGCGGCCCTTGGCGTCCGTGCGTTCGGTCACCTCGTTGCCGAGCTGGTCGGTCACGGTCTTGAACCGCTCCCCCGCCGGGTTGCGGCCCTCGGTCACCTGGTCGCGGGTGGTCCAGGTCCAGCCGCCCGGCCGGACCTGGACGCCCTTACTGCGCACGTACTCGCCGAACGTCTGACCACTGTCGGGGTCCCAAGGCACGGCTACACCGCCTCCTAAGGGGATTGATGGGGTCAGCGGGGTCGGCCCTTCGACATCCACCACAGCTCGCGGGCGATAGCCGCCGGCGACTGCTCCGGGGTGGCGTGGAACTCGTCGATGTGCAGCATCGACCCGTCCCCGCCCTGAGCTGCGGCCTGCACCGACTGCCACTGCCGATCGGTCAGGATCGGTTCAGGCTTTCCGGTGCCGTTGAACACGAGGCTGTGCCCGGTCGGCAGGAAGCCACCCGAGTCGTACTCGGTGGGTGGCACGCCGATCACCTGGGCGGCGCGGGCCGCCACCTGCCGGACGTTGAGACCCGTCTGCGGCGCCTCAATGATCGTGTTCGGGTTGACGTACAGCCACACATGGCCCGGGTTGGGGAAGCCGAGCGCGCCCGGGACAGGCTTGCTGACCTGCTTCACCCACGCCATCTGCTGCTGCGACGTGCGCGGAATGTCCTGCCGGCCGCCCGCCTGCCACGCCCGCATCGTCAGACCCGAGCAGTCGAAAGAGCCCGGCCCGGTCGCGCCGTACTGGTACGGCTTGCCGAGCTGCTTGCGGGCGTACTCGATCGCCTTACCGGCGCCCGGCCCGCCCTGCGCGGCTTCCTTCTCCGTCAGGAACGCAACGACCTTGTCCACCAGCGTCCTGGGGATGTTGACGAGCATCTGACCCCAGGGGGAGTCCCCCATGGCCTTGGATGCCTGGTTGAGGATCGGGGTGAGGATCTTGTCCGCGCCCCATTTGACGCCCTTGGACAGGATGTCGCCGATGATGCCGCCACCCGCATACGCGCCCATGAACCGCTGCCGCATGTACTCCTCGGCGCCGGCCACGCCGCCGCGGCGGGCCGCCTTGTTGGCGCCGTGGACGAAGTCGGATCCGACCGCTCTCGTCCATTCGGGCCGCATGATGGCCTCGCCGCCGGACACGGCGGCCACGCCGATGTCACGGCCTGGCGTGTAGCCGGGGTAGATACCGCCCGAGGCGAAGCCGGAAAACTTCAGCAAGGGGAGTTTCGGCAGCTTGAGGGCGTCGGCGACGGCGTTCCAGACCGCCGCGATGCCGTTGTTGTAAACCGTGTTAACAACAAATTCGACGGGTGCCGCCGCGACCTTCTTCAGCCCGTTCCAGAACGTCTCGATCAACGAGACGCCCTTCTTGAAGCCGTTCGGCAGGGTCTCGGTGATGAACTCCCAGAGCGCCTTCACCGCAGGCTGAATGACCTTCTCCCAGGCGAACTTGATAACCTCGCCGATCTTGGAGAAAGCGGGCTGCACGACGTTGGTGTGCAGCCACAGCACCTTGGGGGCCAACGTCTCGGTGATGAACGCCCACAGGGCCTTGAGCGCGGGCTGGATGACGTTGTTCCAGACGAACTGGATGACCTCGCCGATCTTGTCGAACACCGGCTTGACGATCGTCTGGTGGAACCACAGCACCTTCGGCGCCAAGGTCGTGGTCAGGAACTCCCACAGGGCCTTCAGCGCGGGCTGGATGTAGTTGGTCCACGCCGTCTGGATCGCCTGCGAGATGGCGTCCCACGCGGGCTTGATGACCGACTCCCACAGCCACGTCACCGCAGGCCCGACGACGTTCTGCCACAAGGCAACCAGGCCGTCGAAGACGGGCTTGAGCACGTTCTCCCACAGCCACGTCGCCGCCGCGCCGACCGCCTGGAAGACGCCCTGCACGATGTTCCGGAACGTCTCGCTGTTGTTGTAGGCGTAGATCAGACCGGCGACCAGCAACCCGATCGCCGTGATGATCAACCCGATGGGGTTGGCCTTCAGCGCCACGTTCAGGACCCGCTGCGCGGCGGCCCACACGAGCGTCGCCGCCGCGACCGCCCTCTGTGCCACCGCCGTCGCCACGACGCGCGCCCTGGCCAGGAGCGCCTGCGTCGCGATCCTGGTGTAGCCGAGCGCCACCCGGCCCAGCCCGACCGCCGCCGTCGCCGCCGCCTTTCCCGCGGCGACGATCACCGACCCGGCTGACCGGGCTGCGGATGCCGCCCGCCCTGCCGCCGCCTGGATGCCGGACCAGACCGCCGACGCGCCCTTCGCAGTCGCCGACCCAGCGGTACGGGCCGCGGTGGCGATGGCCGTCCCGGAGGTCTTGGCGACGCTCGCCGCCTTCTGCGCGGCGGTCTGGACGCCCGTCCACACCGCCGTGCCGGCCTTACCCGCGCCCTTGCCGATGCCCTTGACCGCCGTGGCGATGCCGCCGGCCGCCGCCTTGGCGCCCTTCGCGGCGAGGCTCGCCGCGCCGGAAATTCCGGACCAGACCGTGCGGACGGTCTGCACCGACTTGACGACGCCATCCACCGCAGTGGTGATGACCTTCCACGTCTTGAACGCCGCGACGACGCCAAGCGCGGCGAGAGCGAACGTCTTGAGCGTCTCCGGCGACAGGCCGGCCAGCCAGTCGGTGATCGACACGACGACGTCGAGCGCTCCCGCCCCCGGCCCTGAAAGGCCCGAGAAGAGGTTCATCAGGGTCGTCCAGATGTTCTTGACGACCTGGATGACCTTGGGTGCGTTCTGCTGCACGTAGGCGATGAAGGCCTTGAAGCCCTCCGACTCGCCGAGGCTCTTGCCCCAGTCTGCGAACGCCTTCGTCGCCGATTCGATGCCGCCCACAATGGTGCCCGTGAACGGCAAGAACGCCTTGATCACCCCGGCAATGCCAGTGATCACGTTGCCGAACGCCTTACCCAAGCCGAAAATCGCCTTCGGCGCGGCGGAAGACAACTCCTGGCTGAACTCCTTCCAGAAGCTGCCCCCCAGTGCCTCCTTCGCCTCGCGTAGCAGACCCTGTAGCGCCACCGTCGAACCGCGGATGATCGGCGTCAGCGGCTTGAAACTCTTCTGGATCAGCCCAAGCGACTGCGTGATGACCGGGAGAATGTTCGGCGCCAGCGCCTTCTGGAACTCCTCGTACTGCTCCTTGAAACTCTTGATCGCCTTCGCTGCTGCCTGCTCGGCAGGCGACAGGTCCGCCATCTTCTGCGTGGCCTTCGCCTGTGCGGCCGGAACGGCTGCGGCCTGCTTGGCCGCCTGCTTCGCCTGCTCGGCGCGGATCTTCTCCTGAAGCTTGGCGATCTTCTGATCGCGCTTGACCCGCTCCAGCGCCGCCTTGGCGTCGTCGACTCGCTTCTCGGCGTCCTGGACGGCCTTTCGGGCATCCGCGACCCGCTTGGCCGCTTCCTCGCCCGCCCGGCCACTCTCCTCGTACGCCTTCGCCAGAGCGCGCTCGGCGTCGATCACACGCTGATTCGCGGCCTCGACCTGCTCCTTTGCGGCGACGACGCGATCGTTGCCCTCGACGCCCTTGGCCTGCTCCTCGTTCAGACGCTCCTGCTCGGCCTGCAACTCCTCGATGCGGAGCTTGGTCCGCTCGTAGGCGATGCTGGCGCGCTCGATCTCATCGGCGTTGCCGCCCTTGCGGGCCGCGGCCAGGTCGGCTTCGGCCTCCTTCAGATCCAGCGCGGCCTGACGCTGGTCGAGGGCGTTACCGCGCAGGCTGCGGGCTACGTCCTGCAGATGCTTGATCGCGTCCGCGCGGGCCCGGTTCAGCGCCTCCTGCGCCTTCAGCGCCGCCTGCTGGGCAGACGCCAGCGACCGCTCCGCCGACGCCGCGCGAGCAGCCGCAGACGCCTGCGCCGACGCCGCAGCCTGCACCGCAGCCTTCAGCCGGTCCTTCGCCTGCGCAACCCCGGCCGTGGCCTCCTTCACCCGGTCCTGGGCATTGCGGAGCGTGTCCGCCGCGTTCGCAGCCTGCAATTGGGCGATCTGAGCCTGAGCCTGCTCGATCACCAGGTTGCGGGTCGCGCCCGCGGCGGCGTTCAGGCCGCGAGCAGCGGCGTTACCCGCCTGCTCCTGCGCCTGCAACGCCTCATTGATCCGCCCCAGCGACGGTGCCGCCACCGCCGCGATACCGGCGATACCGGCACCCGCCGCAGCCAGCGGACCCGCGATAGCACCCAAGCCGGCCGCGATGCTCGCGCCGACCGGGATCGCCGCCAGGCCGGCCAGGGCCGCCGACAGCACCCCGATAGACGCCATCGCGCCCGAGATGTCCACCTGGACGCGGGCGGTGACCGTGCGGCCGTCGATCGCCGACAGCGCCGCCTGAGCCGTCGCCAGCTCGGCCAGCGCGGAGGCGATGTCCGCCCGCACGTCCACCGAGACGTTGCGGCCGTCGATCGCGGACAACTCCCGCTGGATCGCCGCCACCTCGGCCTGCGCCGTCGCGGCGTCGATGTCGATCCCGACCGTCTTGCCCGACAGGGTCTCGATCCGGGCGCGCAGCTCCTGGATGCTGCGCTGCGCGTCGGACGAGTCCGCGTCCAGTTCGATCTTCGGCAGCGACTTGAACGCCGCCTCCATCGCGGACTTGACGCCGCGGGCGAACGCACCGCCGACCTGAGCGCCGTCCTTCGGCGCTTGCTGCTGCTGGCGGCGGGTCTGCTCCTTCAGGGGCTCGTAGACGCCCTTGAGCTGGTCGGAAATGCCGCGCTGGATCTCCTTGCCGACGTCCTGACCCACCTGGTAGGCGCCCGGCACCAACTGCTTCTTCAGCGTCTTGATGAACCCATCCGCGGATGGGACGACCGGGACGACAACCTCGCCGGCGACGAACTCGGCCACTGCCACCTCCTCGCGTGGTGGGTGGCCGGGCTACTCCGAGCGCGGCAGATGGGTAACACGGCCCGGCTTGGTCTGCTGCCAGGTGCCGTGCAAGGGGGCGCCGCCGTGGATACGGCGCAGCACAGCCTCGGCCTGCGCCGTGGTCAATGCGGGCCGGCGGCCCTTTACGCCCTTCGCCTTGACGCCCGGCCGCGGGGTGGGCTCAGGCTTTTTGCTCTTGCCGCCGTTGGCGACGAGCGTCACATGCAGCAGCCAGGCCAGCTGGTCGCTGATCCTGGCCAGCAGCATCTCTTCCTGAGACCACTGCCCTTGGGAGGGGTCGGCGTCCTTCGCCGAGCGGGCGATCTCGGCGTCGCTCATCTTGTTGCGGAGCGCAGTCTTCGTCGCCGACTCGGGGGGCAGGTGGCGGATCAAATTGCCGAGCAGCCGCCACGTCATACGGGACTCGCCACCGCCGGGCCGCCATAGATCCCGCACATCCGTCTTGTTGCAGTGGATCCACAGGTCGGCCTCGACGTCGTCGTAATGCTCGGCGAGCAGACGGGCGAGGCCGGCTATTCCCCCCGGCTCACTCCCTGGTAGTGCCTGGTGGCGGCGTCGATGAGGGCGTTGATGTCGTCAGACGACACCCCTTCGAGCTTGCAGAACCGCTCGTAGTCGTCGCCGAGCAACTCCTTGACGAAGTCCCGCAAGCTGCTCTCGCCCGTGGACAGGTCGGCCGTCACCTGCCAGTCAGCGTCCGCGGGCGGACGCATGGTGAAGTACTCGCCGTCCACGTCGAACGTGAACAGCTCCTGGACGGCCTCCCGCTTGCGCTGACGCAGACTGAAGTGCGAGACGGGCTTGCCGGATTCGGTGATGACCTTCTTGGGGGTTGCCATCAGGACATGTGCTCCTCAACCTCGGGCGCCTTGTACGAGTGGTAGACCAGGTTGCCGGAGCTGTCCGGGTAGGTGGAGATGGTCCACTCGAA
>Ga0207873_1003109_pt1 | contig 12578 bp, 10 predicted proteins | sample BGWIniCompost_FD_187373 | JGI IMG/M metagenome (GOLD analysis project Ga0207873, IMG submission 187373) | Cellulose adapted compost microbial communities from Newby Island Compost Facility, Milpitas, CA, USA - BGW Initial Compost (SPAdes)... ... | reverse complement strand
CAGCGCTCGGCTCGGGTCGGTCTGCCCGCCCTCTCGGGCACCGTCCGGCTGGGGGGCGCCTGCCCGCCCTCTCGGGCACCGTCCGGCTGGGGGGCGCCTGCCCGCCCTCTCGGGCACCGTCCGGCTGGGGGCGCCTCCGCTCTCCCCCGGGCACCGCCCCGCTCAGGTGCGCCGCCCGTCGCCTCTGGCCCCCGTCCCGAGCCAGCCCGCCAGCTTGCCGCCGCGGCCCACCGCGCGCAGGCGGCGCTCGGCGGCGTCCCGCACGGGGTCGGTGGCGACCACCAGCAGCTCGTCTCCGTACCGCAGCACCGTCGAGGGGAGCGGCACGAAGGACTTGCCGTCGCGGACGACGAGGGTGACGGCGGAGCCGGTGGGCAGCCGCAGCTCGCCCACCTCCACGCCGTGCATCTTGGAGCCCTTGGGGATGGCGACCGACAGCAGATGCCCGCGCAGCCGCTCCAGCGGCGCGGACTCCACGCCGAGGTCGGCCGCCTCGTCACCCTGGCCCAGGCGCAGCTTGCGGGCCACCCACGGCAGGGTCGGGCCCTGGATCAGGGTGTAGACGACGACCAGCACGAAGACGATGTTGAAGATCTTCCGGCTGCCGTCGACGCCCTCCACCATCGGGATCGTCGCCAGGATGATGGGCACGGCGCCGCGCAGTCCCGCCCAGGACATCAGCGCCTGCTCCGGCCAGGGCACCCGGAACGGCAGCAGGCAGACGATCACGCTGAGCGGGCGTGCGGCCATGGTCAGCACCAGTCCGACGACGAGCGCGGGCACCACGTCGTCGCCCAGTTCGCTCGGCGTGACCAGCAGGCCGAGCAGGACGAACATGCCGATCTGCGCTATCCAGCCGAGCCCCTCGGCGAAGCCGCGGGTGGCCGGCCAGTGCGGCAGCCGGGCGTTGCCCAGCACCATCGAGGCGAGGTAGACGGCGAGGAATCCGCTGCCGTGGGCCGTGGCACCGGCCGCGTAGGCGCCGACGGCGATGGCCATCACGGCGATCGGGTACAGACCCGAGGCGGGCAGCGCCACCCGGCGCAGCCCCCAGGCGCCCAGCCAGCCCACGGTGAGGCCGATCGCGGCGCCGATGGCCAGCTCCAGCAGGATCACGCCGAGCATGACGTACCAGTCGTCGACCGGCCCGGCCGTGGAGAGGGACGCCACCAGGAGGACCACGGGCGCGTCGTTGAAGCCGGACTCGGCCTCCAGCGTGCCGGTCACCCGGGACGGGAGGGGGATCCTGCGCAGCACGGAGAAGACGGCCGCGGCGTCCGTGGAGGAGACCACCGCGCCGATGATCAGCGCCTGCCGCCACTCGAGACCGATCAGGTAGTGCGCGGCGGTGGCCGTGGCGCCGATGCTCACCGCGACGCCGGCCGTGGCCAGCGCGGAGGCGGCGGGCAGGGCGGGCTTGATCTCTTTCCACTTGGTGCCCAGACCACCCTCGGCCAGGATCACGACCAGGGCCGCGTATCCGATGACCTGTGTCAGCTCGGCGTTGTCGAACTGGATGTTCCCGATGCCGTCCTGGCCCATGGCGATGCCGATGCCCAGGTAGACGAGCAGGCTGGGGAGCCCGCTGCGCGAGGAGACCCGGACCGCGGCCACGGCGACGAGCAGGACGATCGAGCAGACCAGCAGGAGCTGGTTGAGGTGGTGGATGGTCAGCGGACCTTCCCTTCTCCCGGGCGAATTGCTTTGTTAGGTTACCTAACTCTTGGCCGTCTCCCGCTGCTCGCGCGGGCGGCATCGAACGCCGGTGCGGTCCGGTTCCCGACTCCCCGTCCAGAGGTACGGGGCCCTCCGCATATCGTTGCTCCAGCGCTCATACAGAAGAACAGCCCGACCTGCCGCTCGCGTTAGGACAGCAAGGACAGCGATGCCCACCGACACCACCGCCTCCACGGGTCAGCAGCCCGGCACGTCCGGCAGGAAAAGCAGAACCAGAGGGCGCAAATTCCGCCTGATCGTGCTCGTCCTGGTGCTGGCCCTGATCGGCGGTGTGGCCTACGGGGCGTACTGGTCCATCAGCACCGTGCGCGCCTCCTTCCCGCAGACCAAGGGCTCGATCACTCTGCAGGGTCTCACCGGCACCGTCGACGTGAAACGGGACGGGAACGGCATTCCGCAGATCTACGCCTCCTCCGACGAGGACCTGTTCATGGCGCAGGGCTATGTCCAGGCGCAGGACCGGTTCTACGAGATGGACGTCCGCCGGCACCTGACCGCCGGGCGGCTGTCGGAGATGTTCGGCAAGGGCCAGGTGGAGAACGACGAGTTCCTGCGCACCCTCGGCTGGCACCGGATCGCGCAGGAGGAGTACGAGAAGAAGCTCTCGCCGCAGACGAAGAAGTACCTCCGGGCGTACGCCAAGGGGGTCAACGCCTACCTCGAGGGCAAGGAGGGCAAGGAGATCTCCCTGGAGTACGCGGCGCTGGGCTTCGAGAACGACTACGAGCCCGGCCCGTGGACCCCGGTCGACTCGGTGGCCTGGCTCAAGGCGATGGCCTGGGACCTGCGCGGCAACATGCAGGACGAGATCGACCGCGCCCTGATGACCAGTCGCCTGGGCCCCAAGCAGATCGCCGACCTGTACCCGGCCTACCCGTACAGCCGGAACAAGCCGGTCGTCCGCGAGGGGCAGTACAACGAGCTGACCGAGGCGTACGAGCAGGGCGGCGGCGCGAGCGGCACCGGCACCGGCAACGGAACGGGAACAGGGACCGCCACGGGAGCAGGGACCGGCACGGGCACCGGGACGGGCACCGGCGCCGGTACGGGAACCGGCGCCGGCGGGTCCGCGCTGGAGAGCCAGCTCACCGGCCTCCAGGAGGTCATGAAGGACCTGCCGACCGCCGTCGGTGTCAACGGCGACGGCATCGGCTCCAACTCCTGGGTGGTCTCCGGCAAGCACACCATCACCGGCAAGCCGCTGCTCGCCAACGACCCGCACCTGTCGGCCTCGCTGCCGTCCGTCTGGTACCAGATGGGCCTGCACTGCCGCAGCGTCTCCGCGAAGTGCCAGTACGACGTGGCCGGTTACACCTTCGCGGGCATGCCAGGAGTGATAATCGGGCACAACCGGGACATCGCCTGGGGGCTGACCAACTCCGGCGTCGACGTCACCGACCTCTACCTGGAGAAGATCACCGGCGACGGCTACCTGGTCGACGGCAAGGTCAAGCCGTTCAAGACGCGCGAGGAGACCATCAAGGTCGCCGGCGGCCCCGACGAGAAGATCGTCGTCCGGGAGACGGACAACGGCCCCCTGCTCTCCGACCGCAGCAAGGAGCTGGTGCGGGTCGGCAAGAAGGCCACCGTCGGCAACGCCGCACCCGACCGGGCCGACGGCTACGGCGTCTCGCTGCGCTGGACCGCGCTCGACCCCGGCCGCACCATGGACTCCGTCTTCGCCATGAACCGGGCGGAGAACTGGGAGGACTTCCGCGCGGCCGCCCGGCTGTTCGAGGTGCCCTCGCAGAACCTGGTCTACGCCGACACCGACAACCACATCGGCTACACGCTGCCCGGGAAGATCCCCACCCGCGCCCAGCGCCACGACGGTTCGATCCCGGCGCCCGGCTGGGACAGCGACTACCGCTGGACCGGCTGGATCGACCAGGACGAACTGCCCTACGAGTACGACCCGGAGCGCGGCTACATCGTCACCGCCAACCAGGCCGTCGTCGGCAAGGACTACCCGTACACGCTGACCACGGACTGGGGCTACGGCGCCCGCAGCCAGCGCATCACCGACCTGATCCAGTCGAAGATCAAGGACGGCGGCAAGATCTCCACCGACGACATGCGGCAGATGCAGCTGGACAACCAGAGCTCCATCGCCAGGCTGCTGGTGCCCGAGCTGCTCAAGATCGACGTCGGTGACAAGGACGTCCGCGACGCGCAGAAGCTGCTGGAGGGCTGGGACTACACCCAGGACGCCGACTCGGCCGCCGCCGCGTACTTCAACGCGGTGTGGCGCAACATCCTCGAGCTGGCCTTCGGCGACAAGCTGCCCAAGGAGCTGCGGGTCGAGGGCCAGTGCCTGTGGGTCGAGCCGGTCAACACCACCGGTCCCGCCGACGAGACCCGCAAGGTGCGCGAGTGCGGCATGCGGGCGCCGGACCAGGCGCAGCCGGACGGCGGCGACCGCTGGTTCGAAGTGGTCCGCAATCTGATGGACGACCAGGACAGCGACTGGTGGAAGACCGCCAAGCGGGGCACCCGTCCGGGTGCGGAGAACCGTGACGAGCTGTTCAAGCGGGCCATGATCGACGCCCGCTGGGAGCTGACCGCCAAGCTGGGCAAGGACATCGACACCTGGAGCTGGGGACGGCTGCACCGCCTGTTCCTGAAGAACCAGACCCTGGGCACCGAGGGCCCGGGCCTGCTCCAGCGCGTCCTCAACCGGGGCCCGTGGAAGCTCGGCGGCGGCGAGGCGACCGTCAACGCCACCGGCTGGAACGCGGCCGGCGGCTACGGCGTCGTCTGGGTGCCGTCGATGCGGATGGTGGTCAACCTCGGCGACCTCGACAAGTCCCGCTGGATCAACCTCACCGGCGCCTCCGGCCACGCCTACAACGCCCACTACGTCGACCAGACCGACGCGTGGGCCGAGGGCAAGCTGTTCGAGTGGTCGTTCTCCGACCGTGCGGTGCAGGACAGCACCAAGGACACGCTGCTGCTCAAGCCCTGAGCGGACCGACGCGGTGACGCAGGGGCCCTCCGGACGTCCGGAGGGCCCCTGCGCCGTACCGGCCGGGGATCCCGCGCGGCTCCCGGGGACGTCAGCCGAACCGGTGCACGCCCGACGGCGTCACCGCCGCGTGCACCGGCCGGTCGTGCGGCTCCTCGGGCACGTGCTCGACGACCTCCGTGTCGTACAGCAGCACCATCAGCGACGGGCGGGCGCCCGCGCGCTCCAGGCGGGCCAGGACCCGGTCGTAGGAGCCGCCGCCGCGGCCCAGCCGCATCCCGCGCCGGTCTACGGCGAGGCCCGGCAGCAGCACCACGTCCGCCCTCAGGACCGCCTCCGGGCCGAGCGGCGCCCCGCCCGGCTCGAAGAGGTGCATCCTGCCGCCGTGCTGCACGGGCGCGAGGGAGTCCTCGCCCGTGTAGAGGCCCCAGTCCAGGTCGTTGTCCGGGAGCAGCGCGGGCAGCAGCACCCGCACGCCCCGCTCGTGCAGCGCGTCCAGCAGCGCACGGGTGCCGGGCTCGCTCCCCACCGAGACGTACGCGGCCACCGTGCGCGCCTGCGTCAGTTCGGGCAGGGCGAGCGCCTGCTCGGCCAGCGCGGCCGCCGCAACCCGCACGTCATCCGCGGTCAAGGCGCGCCTCATCTCGGCGATGCGCCGCCGCAACGCGCGCTTGTCAGTCTCGTCCGTGCCCTTGTTCTGTCTCAAGATTGTCCCTGTACTGTCTCAATATGCTCATATGAGCGGGAAGTAACCGGAGCGACAGATTCCCTGTAATCACACCGGATATGGTGTCCGGCATGAGTCAGTCGCACCCTCGGATCAGCAAGGCTGTCATCCCCGCAGCAGGCCTCGGCACCCGGTTCCTGCCCGCCACCAAGGCCACGCCGAAGGAAATGCTGCCGGTCGTCGACAAGCCGGCGATCCAGTACGTGGTCGAAGAGGCCGTCGCCGCCGGTCTCGACGACGTCCTCATGGTCACCGGACGCAACAAGCGTCCCCTGGAGGACCACTTCGACCGCAACTACGAACTGGAGTCCGCCCTCGAGAAGAAGGGCGACGCCGAACGCCTTGCCAAGGTCCAGGAGTCCAGCGACCTCGCCACCATGCACTACGTCCGCCAGGGCGACCCCAAGGGTCTCGGCCACGCCGTGCTGTGCGCCGCCCCGCACGTGGGTGACGAGCCCTTCGCGGTGCTCCTCGGCGACGACCTGATCGACCCGCGCGATCCGCTGCTCCAGCGGATGATCGAGGTGCAGGCGCAGTACGGCGGCAGCGTCATCGCCCTGATGGAGGTGGCCCCGGAGCAGATCCACCTCTACGGCTGCGCCGCCGTCGAGACCACCGAGGACGCCGACGTGGTCCGCGTGGGCGGCCTGGTGGAGAAGCCCGAGCCGGCCGACGCCCCGTCCAACCTGGCCATCATCGGCCGCTACGTGCTCGACCCGGCCGTCTTCGGGATACTGCGCGAGACCGAGCCCGGCCGCGGCGGCGAGATCCAGCTCACCGACGCCCTGCAGAAGCTCGCCGCCGACGAGAGCATCGGCGGCCCGGTGCACGGCGTCGTCTTCAAGGGCCGCCGCTATGACACCGGCGACCGAGGCGACTACCTCCGTGCCATTGTCCGACTCGCGTGCGAACGTGAAGACCTGGGCCCGGACTTCCGGACCTGGCTCCACCGTTACGTCACCGAGGAGATGCAGCGAAGTTGAGCACCGCCGCGCCCCGCACCGCAGGCCCGGACCACCTCTGGACGGTGGACGAGCACCTGGACGACATCCTCAGCACCGTCCGCCCGCTCGAACCCATCGAACTCAACCTCCTGGACGCACAGGGCTGCGTCCTGGTGGAGGACATCACGGTCCCGGTCTCCCTGCCCCCCTTCGACAACAGCTCGATGGACGGGTACGCGGTGCGGGTCGCGGACGTCGCGGGCGCCAGCGAGGCCTACCCGGCGGCCCTGGAGGTCGTCGGGGACGTCGCGGCCGGCCAGGCGGAGCCGCTGCACGTCGGCCCCGGCCAGGCCGCCCGCATCATGACCGGCGCCCCGCTGCCGCCCGGCGCGGAGACCGTCGTCCCCGTGGAGTGGACCGACGGCGGCCTGGGCGAGGGCCCCGCCACCGGCATGCGCGCCCGCAGCCTCGCCCCCGAGGCGGCCGCCGGCCAGGTGCTGGTCTACCGCCCGGCCGAGGCCGGCGCCCACGTCCGCGCCCAGGGCAGCGACGTGAAGGCCGGGGACCGGGCGCTCGAGGCCGGCACCGTGCTCGGCCCGCCGCAGATCTCCCTGCTCGCCGCCATCGGCCGCGGCACCGTCCGGGTGCGGCCCCGTCCGCGCGTGGTGGTCATGTCCACCGGCAGCGAACTCGTCCAGCCCGACGAGGAACTGCGGCCGGGTCAGATCTACGACTCCAACAGCTACGCCCTGACCGCCGCCGCCCGGGACGCCGGCGCCATCGCCTACCGGGTGGGCGCGGTCGCCGACGACGCCGACACCCTGCGCGACGCCATCGAGGACCAGCTGGTCCGCGCCGACCTGATGGTCACCACCGGCGGGGTCAGCGTCGGCGCGTACGACGTGGTCAAGGAGGCCCTCTCCTACGCGGGCGACGAGGACGAGCCGGGCAGCGGCGTGGAGTTCCGCAGGCTCGCCATGCAGCCCGGCAAGCCGCAGGGCTTCGGCTCCATCGGCCCCGACCACACCCCGCTGCTGGCCCTTCCCGGCAACCCGGTGTCCTCCTACGTCTCCTTCGAGCTGTTCGTCCGGCCCGCCATCCGCACCCTCATGGGCCTGCCCGACGTGCACCGGCCCAGGACCCGGGCCACCCTCACCGCCGACGAGCCGCTGACCTCCCCCAAGGGCCGCCGCCAGTTCCTGCGCGGTCGCTACGCCGACGGGAAGGTGACCCCGGTGGGCGGCGCCGGTTCCCATCTGGTGGCCGCGCTCGCCCGGGCCGACGCGCTGATCGTCGTTCCCGAGGACACCGAGTCCGTGGCGCCGGGCGCGGACGTCGAGGTGGTCCTGCTCGGCTGACCGGCCCCGGCGCGCGGTACCGTGTCGCGCACAGCAGGCCCGCGCGCCGCACCGCGCCGGGCCCGGACCGGGAGCACCGAGCAGCATGACTGTGCCATCCCGGGGGGAGACCCCCGGCACCGCCGAGCAGAAGAACGAGCGGCAGCGCCTCACCCACATCGACGAGGCCGGCGCGGCCCGCATGGTCGACGTGTCCGGCAAGGACGTCACCGCGCGCACCGCCCGCGCCACCGGCCGCGTCCTCGTCTCGCCCCGCGTGATCGAGTTGCTGCGCGGCGAGGGCGTGCCCAAGGGCGACGCACTGGCCACCGCGCGGATCGCGGGGATCATGGGAGCCAAGCGCACCCCCGATCTGATCCCGCTGTGCCACCCCCTTTCGCTGTCCGGTGTGAAACTGGACCTGACGGTCGCGGACGACGCGGTGGAGATCGCGGCCACCGTGCGGACCACGGACCGCACGGGCGTCGAGATGGAGGCGCTCACCGCGGTCTCGGTCGCCGCGCTCACCGTGATCGACATGGTCAAGGCGGTGGACAAGGAGGCGGTCATCACGGACGTGCGGGTCGAGGAGAAGACGGGCGGCAAGTCGGGCGACTGGAGCAGGGCATGACCTATCGCGCGCTGGTGGTCACCGCTTCCAACCGCGCCGCGGCCGGGGTCTACGAGGACCGGGGCGGGCCGCTGATCGCCGAGGGCCTCGGGCGGCTCGGCTTCCAGGTGGACGGCCCCCGGATCGTGCCGGACGGCGATCCGGTCGAGGCCGCGCTGCGCGCGGGCACCGACGCCGGGTACGACGTGATCGTCACCACCGGCGGCACCGGCATCTCGCCCACCGACCGGACCCCGGAGGCCACCCGCCGGGTGATCGACCGCGAGGTCCCCGGCATCGCCGAGGCCATCCGGGCACACGGCCGGGACAAGGTGCCGACGGCGGCGCTGTCGAGGGGGCTGGCCGGGGTCGCGGGCAGCACACTGATCGTGAACCTGCCCGGCTCCACCGGCGGCGTCAGGGACGGCCTGGCCGTCCTGGAGCCGCTGCTGCGGCACGCCGTCGACCAGCTGCGCGGCGGTGACCACGCAGGACCTCAGCTGCGCGGCGGTGACCACGCAGGACCTCAGCTGCGCGGCGGTGACCACGCAGGACCCGCGGCGCACAGCGGGAGCGCCGCCCCGGCCGGGGACAGCGGGGGTGCGACCTGAACCGGCCCTTCTGGCCCGTGGAGCTGGTGGACGGCGACATCGTCCTCCGGCCGATAAAGCTGCGTGACCAGCGGGCCTGGCGCGAGGTCAACCGGCGCAACCGGGACTGGCTGCGGCCCTGGGAGGCGACCATCCCGCCACCCACGCCCAACGGGCCGGTCGCGCACCGGCCGACCTACCGTCAGATGGTGCGCCATCTGCGGTCGGAGGCGAACGCGGGCCGGATGCTGCCGTTCGTGATCGAGTACCAGGGGCGGCTGGCCGGTCAGCTGACGGTCGCCGGGATCACCTGGGGGTCGATGTGCTCGGGGCACATCGGCTACTGGGTGGACGAGGCGGTGGCCGGGCGCGGGGTGATGCCGACGGCGGTGGCGCTGGCGGTGGACCACTGTTTCCGTACCGTGGGACTGCACCGGATCGAGGTCTGCATTCGCCCGGAGAACGGGCCCAGCCGGCGGGTCGTGGAGAAACTCGGATTCCGCGAGGAGGGGCTGCGTCCGCGATATCTGCACATCGACGGAGCATGGCGGGACCATCTCGTCTTCGCGCTCACCGCGGAGGAAGTGCCCGAGGGGCTGCTCAACCGCTGGCACCGGTCGCGGGCCCGCGCCGAGCGGCGTGACCCGGGGATCCGCCACCAACCGGGAAATTGAATAAACGTTCGAAATTGATCGGATGGCGACCGAGTGAAGGCGGAGAATTCCCGTCCCGGATGGTCCGCTGATCGCATCCGTCACAAGAAAAGTTCGAAATATCAGCCAGATCGTGCGACACACCGGCGGAATTGGCAGATGGCGTCATGCAAACCCCTCTACCGTGTGAGGTGTGAGCAGCAGCGGCCTCATCTACGCAGTCATCGTCGGGGCCTGGGCCGCCTACTTGGTGCCGATGTGGCTCCGTAGGCAGGACGAGCTCAACGAGGCTCGTCCGACGGAACGCTTCAGCACCGCCATCCGACTGCTGTCCGGACGGGCGGGCATGGAGCGCCGGTACGCCAAGGACCTGCGGGCGCGCTCCGCCGACGAGGGGGAGTACGACGCCCACGACCCGGACGCGGTCACCGACTCGGTGGACGTCCGGGCCTTCGCCGTGTCCCAGACCCGACGCGAGGAACCCGTCCCGGAACCCGCCCCCGGGCCGGCCGTCGACCCCGAGGAGCCCACCGTGCGGGTCCCCGCGGCCCGGCAGGAGCCGCCGGCCGAGCGGGCCGAGAGAGCCGAGCGCGCCGTGCGGGCGGCCCAGCGCGCCCAGAAGGCCCGTGCGGCGCAGGCCGCGGCGGCGCGGGCCCGGCGCTCCAAGGTGCTCGCGCGCCGCCGGCGCACCACCACGCTGCTCTTCCTCGCCTTCACCCTGGGCGCGATCGTCGCGGCCGTCGGAGGGCTCGCCTTCCTGTGGGCGCCGGGCGTGCCCGCCGTGCTGCTCAGCGCGTACATCGCCTACCTCCGCTCCCAGGAGCGGCGCCGCTTCGCCTACCAGATGGACCGCAGGCAGGCCGAGGCCGCCGCCCGGCGCCTGCACGACCGCCGGCGCCGGACGCACCACCGCTCCGCGGCCGAGGAGGCCGAGGCCGCCGAACCGCAGGACGGCGTGCCCTCCGGCTCCGCCCCGGACCCCGGCCTGTCCGCGCTCGCCGCCGACCGGCGCGCACTGGTCGAGCAGACCGACCACGCCGAGTGGGTCGACCAGCAGCGCGAGCGGCAGCGGCGCCCGGGGCAGGGCGACAGCTGGGACCCCGTCCCGGTGCCGCTGCCGACCTATGTGACGGCACCGGTCGCCCCGCGCGCCACCAGCGACGTGGACCTGGGCGCACCGGACACCTGGAGTTCGGCCCGCTCCAGCGCGGTCGCCCCGGAGGAGGCGCCGGCCGCCGAGCCCACCGTGCCGGAGCCGGCCGAACCCGCCGAGCAGCAGGACGCCGGCCCGCGCAGCGACGTCCGCCGTGCCGCCTCGGCCCGCCGCGCCCGCGAGCGCGGACGCACCCCGCTCTTCGATCAGTACGAGGACGGGGAGCACCGCAGGGCCGCCAACGAGTAGCCCGCCGCCCCTCCCTCGCGGCCACCCCGGCCACCTCGGACAACGGATTTTTGAGCACCCCGGCGGGGATGCTAAAGTTTCACTCGTTGCAAGGGCCTGTGGCGCAGTCCGGTAGCGCACCTCGTTCGCATCGAGGGGGCCAGGGGTTCAAATCCCCTCAGGTCCACGCACATCGGAACCCCGGTTGGTGATACCAGCCGGGGTTCTTTCGTGCTCGTCACGGCCTGGACCCGGTCGCGTCCAGCAGATCGGCCTTGTCGGGGGCGGAAGCCCGGGAGCCCGCCGAAGGCGATGGGGCCTCAGACGGGCGGAGACCGTCGCCACCGCCGGTCCGCCTGGTGACTGTGGCACCAGGCGGCGCCCGGGTGCGTCCCGGCCTAAGTTCCCGGCTGCTGGAGGAGCTTGGCGTAGCAGCGGCTTTCCTTGTGGAAGCGGTAGTAGCCGAAGGGCTCGCAGGGCTCGTAGCCGCTGGAGGTGTAGAGGGCGATGGCCTCGGGCTGCTTGGTGCCGGTCTCCAGGACCATGCGGACGCGGCCGGCCGCGCGGGCGTCCTCCTCCAGGACGGCCAGGATGCGGCGGGCCAGGCCGCGGCCGCGCATCTGCTCGATGACGTACATCCGCTTCAGCTCCGCGTCGCCGTCGCGGTTGCCCTCGTCGTTGGCGTCCCGTGCGCGCCAGCCGCCGGAGGCGACCGGGGTGCCGTTCTCGTCGTAGGCGAGCAGGTAGAGGCCGTTCGGGGGCGTGAAGTCCGCGGGGTCCAGGGGCGTGGCGTCGCCGCCGTCGCCGTAGCGGACGTGGTACTCGGCCTGCACCTCGTCGTTGAGCTTGACGGCGTCGGGGTGGTCGAAGGGAACCCGGCGGATGTCCATACTGAGTACCGTAAATCAATCCATCAGGCGGAGGACGGGACCCGTCCAGTGTGCCGGTATCGTGCCGGGGTGTTCACTGTGACCTCCGTCAATGTCAACGGGTTGCGCGCCGCCGCGAGGAAGGGCTTCGTGGAGTGGCTGGCTGCGACCGACGCCGATGTGCTCTGCCTGCAGGAGGTGCGCGCGGAGCCCGGGCAGCTGCCGGACGAGGTCCGGGAGCCCGAGGGCTGGCACGTGGTGCATGCTCCGTCCGCCGCGAAGGGGCGGGCCGGGGTGTCGTTGTACAGCCGGCGGGAACCGGACCGGGTGCGGGTCGGATTCGGGTCGGCCGAGTTCGACGGCAGCGGGCGGTACGTGGAGATGGACCTGCCGGGGGTGACGGTGGCCTCGCTGTACCTGCCCTCCGGTGAGGTGGGGACCGCGCGGCAGGACGAGAAGATGCGGTTCCTCGGGGAGTTCCTGGCGCATCTCAAGGCGCTGCGCGAGCGGGCCGCGGCCGGCGGGCGCGAGGTGCTGGTCTGCGGGGACTGGAACATCGCCCACCAGAAGGCCGACCTGAAGAACTGGCGGGGAAACACCAGGAACTCCGGCTTCCTGCCGGAGGAACGGGAGTGGCTGTCGCGGGTGTTCGACGCGGCCGACGGCGGTTACGTGGACGTCGTGCGGGCGCTGCATCCGGATGTGGAGGGGCCGTACACCTGGTGGTCCTACCGGGGGCGGGCCTTCGACAACGACACGGGGTGG
>Ga0207873_1003104_pt1 | contig 12593 bp, 14 predicted proteins | sample BGWIniCompost_FD_187373 | JGI IMG/M metagenome (GOLD analysis project Ga0207873, IMG submission 187373) | Cellulose adapted compost microbial communities from Newby Island Compost Facility, Milpitas, CA, USA - BGW Initial Compost (SPAdes)... ... | reverse complement strand
GCTCCCTGTGCTGGGGCGAGGGCGAGGACGCCGACCGCATCGACGACCTGCTCGACCCCGGCAGCCCTCGCTACGTCAGGGGACTCGGCGAGTCGGTGATCATGAAGCTCCTCGCCATCACCCACCCCGACCGCTACATCGCCGTCTTCCCTTACAGCGGCCCGAACGGGAAGCGGCGGATGCTGGCCGCACTCGGCCTCGAACAGCCCAGCGGGGACAGCAGGGGACGGGTCCAGGTCGAGGCCAACGACCGGCTCCGCAAGAGGCTCGATCGCTTCTTCCCCAACGACCCGCGGGGGATGGCGCGGTTCCTCTACTGGTACGTGGAGCGCGAGGAGGAAGCGGAGCAGGCCGGCGACGACATCGACCCCCTGGCCGAGCTCGCCGAGCAGGTCCTCGTCGACCGGCAGTTCCTCGACGACATCGTCGCCCTGCTCGAGGACAAGGGGCAGGTGATCTTCTACGGCCCGCCCGGCACCGGCAAGACCTACCTCGCCCGCAAGCTCGCCGAAGCCCTCGCGCCCGACCCGACGCGACGATCGCTCGTCCAGTTCCACCCGTCGACGTCGTACGAGGACTTCTTCGAGGGCTACCGCCCCGAGGTCGGTGCCGACGGGCAGATGACCTACCGGCTCGTCCCCGGCCCCCTCGCCCAGATCGCCGCCCGGGCCGCCGACGCCCCCGGCAAGCGGCACATCATGATCATCGACGAGATCAACCGGGCCAACCTACCCAAGGTGCTCGGCGAGCTGCTGTTCCTCTTCGAGTACCGCGGCGAGCAGGTCCGCACCCTCTACCGGCCCGACGACGCCTTCGAGCTGCCGGCGAACCTGTGGTTCATCGGCACGATGAACACCGCCGACCGGTCCATCGCCCTCGTGGACGCCGCCCTGCGGCGGCGGTTCCACTTCGTGCCGTTCTTCCCCGGCCACGGTCCCATGGCCGGCCTGCTCGAGCGGTGGCTCGAGCGCCACGGCGAGCCCGACTGGGTGGGCGAGCTGGTCGCCATGGTCAACGACGAGCTCGCCGAGGCGCTCGACGGCCCGCACCTGCAGCTCGGGCCCAGCCACTTCATGAAGCGAGGCCTCGACGTCACCAGGCTCCGGCGGATCTGGGAGTACAACGTCGAGCCGTTCATCGAGGACCAGTTCTTCGGGGACCGCGCCCAGATCGATCGGTTCCGGTTCGACGCCGTCGTCCGCCGGTACCAGGAGGAGTCGGGGCGCGACATCGGCGAACCGGCGGTCGCCGCCGTGAGCGACCTGGCCGACGATCTCGGCGTCCCTGCGCCTGGCGAGGGCGACGGGAGCGCCGGCGCCATGGACGCCCCGACGGCCGAGTCGCCGGCCCCCACCACCCCGGACATCGCGGACGGCGGCCCGTGACCGTCGAGCTGCCGACGCTCACCGAGTACGAGACGGTGCGCGTCCGGTTGACGGACCACCAGGCCCGTCGCCTCGCCGCGACCGGGGTCGTCGACGTCGCCCCGGCCGACGAGACCGGCTGGTGGGCGGTCACCGCCCGGGAACGCGTCGGCAGCCTCGTCGTCGACGACGTCCGGCTGCTCGTCCGGCCGAAGATCCGGCCCGACAACCTCTTCCTCCTGCTGGAGGTGGGCCTGCCGGAGCAGGCGTGGCGCCACCACGTCTACGAGTACGCCACGAGCGCCGACCTCCTGCCGTCGATCATCTCGTTCTTCGCCCGCACCGTCGAGACGACGCTGGCCCGGGGCGTGCTGCGCGGGTACCGCCCGCACAGCGAGGACCTCCTGGCGCTCCGGGGCCGCATCGACCTGGCCACCCAGTTCCGCCGGGCCGGGATCGCCGTGCCGGTCGCGTGCCGCTTCGACGACTTCACCGCCGACATCGCCGAGAACCGCTACCTGCGGGCGGCCGTCCGCCGGGCGCTGCGGGTGCCACAGGTGCCGGCCGAGGACCGCCGGCGCCTGATGCAGCACCTCGTCAGCCTCGACGAGGTGGCCGACGTCGCGGTCCACCCCGACGACCTCGACCGCATCACCATCACGCGGCTGAACGGCCACTACGAGCCGGCGCTGCGGCTGGCCCGCCTCCTGCTCGCGAACCTGACGCTCGTCGACCGGCGGGGAGGGACGACCGCCTCGTCGTTCGTCGTCGACATGAACGAGCTGTTCGAGCGGTTCGTCACCCAGCGGCTGCGACGGGCGCTGCGGGGCCGGCTCGAGGTGCGCAGCCAGCCGCCCGTGCACCTCGGCCACGGGCGGCAGGTGTTGATGAAGCCCGACATCGAGCTGCGCCGGCGGGGGCGGACCGTCTACGTGGCCGACGTCAAGTACAAGCTGACCGCCGACGCCCGGGCTCGGAACGCCGACCTCTACCAGCTGCTCGCCTACACGACCGCGCTCGACCTGCCCGAAGGCGTGCTCATCTACTGCCTCGCCGACGGCGGCCGGCCCGAGCGCGAGGTCACCGTCCGCCACGCCGGCAAGGTGCTCCGCACTCGGGCGATCGACCTCACGGGCCCGCCGCAGTCGGTGGAGGCGGAGATCCAAGCCCTCGCCGACTGGTTGGTCGAGCGCAGTCGCGTCTCGCCGGCGAGCGCCCCCTGACCGAGGAGGGCACTGGCGTAGGGCGCGCCGCGAGCTGCCTCAGCAGAGGTCGAGCGCCATCTCGGTCAGCTCGGTCAGGTTGCCGTACCGGTCACGGATCTCGTCCGCAAGCGGAAGCAGCCAGAGGTCACTTCCGGCGGCCGTCGCGTCAGGACCGTCGTGCCCGAGGTAGTAGCTCTGCTCGGTTCCGGTGTCGGGATCGACGACGGACAGGGTCGCGACGTCCGCTGGGTCGTAGTCCGGATGCTCGACCCGCTCGCACCGGAGGGTGACGGGGGGCGGGACCGTCAGAGGCCAGTCGTCCTCCAGATCGGCCGCCGTCACCAGCATCTCACCGCGCGGCGGGGTTTCAGTCGTCGTGGTCGTCGCCGGCTCCGTTGTTGTCGTCGGCGGTTCGGTGGTCGACGTGGTGGTCGATGTCGAGGTCGTCGAGGTGGTCGTCGTGCTCGACGAGGTGGAGCTAGTCGTGGTCGCCTCGGTCGTCGTGGTGGACGGTTCCTCAGGTGCGCTGATGTCCTCGTCGGTGCAGCCCACCAGCGCGAGCGCCACCACCGGAACTGCGAGCAACCGTGCGAGGAAAGCCATCGTCCGCCGCCTCCCTTGGCCTACTCCAGTTCATCCTCGCGCGAGAACGGGTTCAACTGCCACGCTGAGTGGCAAGATCAGACAGCAGATTGCATGCATCGCTGCTACTCTGCAGCGCGTGGTGGCCATCACGATCCGGGACGTCCCCGACGAGATCCGGGATGAGCTGGCGGCTCGGGCGGCGCGCGCCGGGAAGTCCCTGCAGGAGTACGTCCGCGGGTTGCTCATCACCGCGGCGACCAAGCCGTCGGTCGATGACGTCATCGCCCGGGCACGGGCCCGTGTCGCCGCCACCGGGTCGCGGGTCGATCCCGAGGAGATCGTGGCCGACCGCGACGCCGACCGTCGCTGACCGCCGTGCCCGGCACCGTCGTCTGCGATGCCTCGGCGGTCGTCGCGCTGCTCGTCGACGGTGGGCCCGCCGGCCAGTGGACCGCCGATCAGCTGCGCGGGGCCGACCTGCTCGCGCCGCACCTCGTGCTGTTCGAGGCGGCCAACATCCTGCGGCGCCAGGAGTCGGCCGCCCGGATCAGCGCGGATCTCGCCGCCCAGGCCCACGCCGACCTGCTCGACCTGCCGATCGAGCTGTGGCCCTACGAGCTGCTCGCACCCCGCGCCTGGGCGCTGCGGGCGAACCTGTCCACCTACGACGCCGCCTACGTCGCGCTCGCCGAGCTGGCCGGCGCCACGCTGGTCACCCTGGATCGCCGGCTCGCCGGCGCACCTGGGATCGCCTGCCCGGTCGCGGTCCCGACCTGATCCTCGCCGCGAGACCGGGCTGGACGGCCGGCGCTCACGAGCGCCTCACGCCCGCGTCCCCACGTCCTCGTCGACCTCGCCGCCGACCTCCTGCAGGCCGACGACCCGCAGGAGGGCGAGGGCCTCGGCCTCCCGGGTGTTGGGCGCGGCCGAGTAGACGATCAGTCGCTGGTCGACGTCCGGGACGTGGAGGGCGTCGCAGTCCAGCTCCAGCAGGCCGAGCTGGGGGTGGCGCACGGTCTTGCGGCCGGACCGGCGCTCGGCCACGGGGCCCTCCTCCCACAGCTCGGCGAACCGGGGGCTCTTCGCCCGCAGCTCGTCGACCAGCCGGCGCAGGCCCGGGTCGTCCGGGTAGCGGGCCGCGGCCAGCCGCAGCGACGCCACCGACTCCCGCGCCGTCCGCTCCTCCTCCTCGGGGCTGCCGTGCGCCACCCGGCCGCCGCCGCCGAGGAACCGCTGCCACACCAGGTTCCGCTGCCCGGGCGGCCAGGCCGAGAAGTCGCCCAGCAGCGCGGCGGCCAGCGCGTTCCAGGCCAGGACGTCGCCCTTGGCGTCGATCAGCACCGCCGGCAGGTCGCTCAGCCGCTCCAGCAGCCGCAGCGTGCTGGCTCGCGGGGTCGACACGATGTGGCCCCGCCGGGGCGGCGCCACGCCGGTGAGGTGGAACAGGTGGTCGCGCTCGTCGTCGGTCAGCCGCAGCGCCCGGGCCAGCGCCGTGAGCACGAGCTCCGACGGCACCGGGCCCCGCCCCTGCTCCAGCCGCACCAGGTAGTCGACCGAGATGCCCGCCAGCTGCGCCACCTCCTCCCGGCGCAGCCCGGGCACCCGGCGGCGGGTGCCGGCCGGCAGCCCGACGTCGGCCGGCGTCAGGCGGGCACGGTACGACCGCAGGGCGGCGGCGAGGGCGGCACGGTCCACGCCCCCCAGGATGCCGGGCACGGGGCGCGGCGCGGGTGGGACCGACGGTCCCAGGCTGCGCGAGCCCTGGTCGCCCCCGCGACCGGGGCGGACGATGGCGCCATGACCATCGCCCTCATCACCGGTGCCAACCGCGGCCTCGGCCACGAGACCGCCCGCCAGCTCGCCGGGCGCGGCTGGACGATCCTGCTCGGCGCCCGCGACCCCGACAAGGGCCGGGTCGCGGCCGAGAAGCTCGCCGCCGACGGCGCCGACGTCCGGCCCGTCACCATCGACGTCACCGACGACGACTCGGTCGCCGCCGCCGTCGAGCAGGTGGCGTCCTGGACCGACCACCTCGACGTCCTCGTCAACAACGCCGGCATCATCGGCTCGACGACGCCGCCGCTGGAGACCGGCCCCGAGGACTTCCTCGCCTGCTTCGGGGTCAACCTGCTCGGCCCCGTCCGGGTCACCCGGGCGTTCCTCCCGCTCCTCGCCAAGGCCGAGCTGCCCCGCGTCGTCATGGTGTCGAGCGGGATGGGCTCGTTCGGCATCACCACCGACCCCGACCGCCTGGAGTCGGGCTTCGTCAGCCTCGTCTACCCGTCGTCCAAGGCGGCGCTGAACATGGTCACGACCATGTACGCCAAGGCGCTGCCCGACTGGAAGGTCAACGCCGTCGACCCCGGCTACACGGCCACGGACCTCAACGGCCACTCGGGGCACAAGACCGTCGAGGAGGGCGCCCGGATCATCGTCGAGATGGCCGCCGTCGGCCCCGACGGCCCGACCGGCGGGTTCTTCGACGACACCGGCCGGGTGCCGTGGTGACCACCGGCGGCGGCGGTCCCGTCAGCTGCGCCGGATGATCGAGATCCGGCCCGAGGGCTCGAGCACCGCCAGGCGGATGGCCGACAGGTCGTCGATGCCCTGCTGGCGTGCCGCCTCGAACAGCTCCTCGACCGGCATCTGCTCGAGGCGGAGCGCGGCCTCGATCGGCCGGCCGTCCTCGACGAGCACGATGGGCACGCCGTCGACGACCCGCCGCAGCCGGCGGGACCGCCAGGTGGCCCAGGTCGTGACCGTCACCCAGAACCCGAAGGTGCAGGCGGCCAGGACCGCTCCGGTGAGGGAGGAGTCCTCCTGGGTGACGCCCGGCTGGACGATGTCGCCCAGCACGACGAGCAGGATCATCTCGAACGGCGACAGGTCGGCGAGCGCCCGCCGCTTCAGCCCCCGGGTGAGGAGCAGGAGGAAGAAGAACACGACGGTGGCCCGGGCGACGATCTCCACGGCCGGCGTCCTCCCTACGGCATGACCCGCGTGGCGACCTCGACGGCCACGACCGCCTCGCCCCGCTCGTCGACGACGGCCACCCGGCCCCGCTCGCCCTGCTGGACGCCGGGGTCGATCCGGCCGGCCAGCGACACCGTCACGACGTCGCCGGAGGCGGGCGGCGCCAGCTCCCACACGACGACCTCGCGGTCGCCGGTCTCGCCGGCGGGCTCGGGGGCGAGGGCGCCCGGGTCCCAGATGGCCAGGTAGTCGCGGTCGACCGCCACCCGGACGGGGTCGGGGAGGCCGCCCGGGCGCTCGACGGTCACCTCGAACGGCGTGGCCAGCCCCGGCCGGCTCACCGTCGCGTGGCGGACGGCCAGCTCGTACCCGCCGCCATCGGCCCGGGCGGTCGCCGTCTTCACGCCGTAGACGTCGGCCGCCGGGGTCGTGTCGAGGACCGCGAGGCCGAGGACGGCGGCGAGGACGACCGTCGTGGCGGTGTACAGCGCCCGCCGGCGGCGCAGGACCCGGCGCCCGGGCGGCGCGTGGACGGCCACCGCGGGGTCGAGGGTGCCGGACGGCGTCCCGTTCACGCCGCCATGGTGGCCGCCGGCCGGCGGTGGCCGGTGGACCCCCCTGCCGCGGCACACCACGACCGGGCTCGGGTTTCCCGCCGGCCCACCCCGGCGCTACAAGGTGCGCACGGCCCCACGACGGCGACGTGACGGACCGGGGGGAGCGATGGGGATCGACTTCGAGCTGGAGGGCAAGCGGGCGCTCGTGACCGGCGCCGGCCAGGGCGTGGGGGAGGGGATCGCCCGGATGCTGGCCGCCGCCGGGGCCGAGGTCGTCGTCAACGACTACGTGCCCGAGCGGGCCGAGGCCGCGGCCGGCCGCATCCGCGAGGCCGGCGGGGCGGCCACCGCCCTGCCCTTCGACGTCACCGACCACGACCAGGTGCACGAGCGGATCGGCGGCGCCGGGCCGATCGACATCCTCGTGAACAACGCCGGCAACGCGGGCGTCGCCGGCTTCGGCGAGACGGCTCCCTTCGTCGACACCACCCCCGACCAGTGGGAGCCGTACCTCGCGGTCAACCTCTACGGGGTCATGAACTGCGTGCACGCCGCCCTGCCCGGCATGGTCGAGCGGGGGTGGGGCCGCGTCGTCACGATCGTCTCCGACGCCGGCCGGACCGGCGGCGCCGGCACCGCCGCCTACGCCGCGGCCAAGGCGGGGGCGGCGGCGTTCTGCCGGGCCGTGGCCCAGGAGGTCGGGCGCCACGGCGTGACCGTCAACAACGTCTCGCTCGGCACCATGCGCACGCCGGTCACCGAGGACCTCTGGCGCGACCCCGACAAGGAGGACCTGCGCAAGGTCATCCTCAGCGGCTACGTCGTGCGCCGCCCGGGCGAGCCGGCCGACGCCGCCTGGATCGTCACCGCCCTGGCCAGCCCCCGGGCCGGGTGGGTGACGGGCCAGACGATCCCGGTCAACGGCGGCTTCTCCTTCGCCCTCTGACGGGCCGGCGCCCCGGTCGTGGCCGCCGGGCGGGTGGTGTACGACATGCGCCCGTCACCACGCTCGACGAAGGGGAGGACATGGATCTCGAAGGACGGTCGGCCATCGTCACCGGCGGTGCCGGGGGGCTCGGCAGCGCCACCGTGCGCCGGCTCGCCGCGGCGGGCATGGGGGTCGTCGTGTTCGACCGCGACGGCGACCGCGCCGCCGAGCTGGCCGAGGAGCTGGGCGACCGGGCCCTCGCCGTCGCCGGCGACGTCAACGACGACCTGCACGTGGGCGAGGCCGTCGACGCGGCCTGCTCACTGGGGCCGCTGTCGGTGCTGGTCAACGTCGCGGGCGGGGGTGTCCCCGCCGGCCGCCTCGTCAGCCGTGACGGCATCCCCCACGACAAGGCGGCCTTCGTCACGACGATGGAGATGAACGCCATCGGCACCTTCAACGTGTCCCGCCTCGCCGCGGTGGCCATGGGCCGCAACGAGCCCGACGACGAGGGGCAGCGGGGCGTCATCGTCAACACCGCCTCGATCGCCGGCATCGAGGGCCAGCGGGGGCAGGTGGCCTACGCCGCCGCCAAGGCGGCCATCCTCGGCATGACCCTGCCGATGGCCCGCGACCTCGGCCCGATGGGCATCCGGGTGTGCGCCATCGCGCCGGGCACGATGGGCACGCCGGTCATGCTCGCCGCCCGCGAGCGCCTGAAGGAGGACCCCTCCGAAGGCGTGGTCTTCCCCGGGCGGATGGGCAAGCCCGAGGAGTTCGCCCTGCTGGTCGAGTCGATCGCCCGCAACCCGTACCTGAACGGCGAGAACATCCGCCTCGACGGCGCGCTGCGGTTCACGGCCTGACCGGGCCGGCGGGCCGCCGGCCCCGCGACCGGGCACGGCCCCCGGCCCGGGGGCCGTGCCTAGGCTCGTGGCCATGAGCGCAGAGCGGCCGGTCATGGGCCGGTGGTTCGAGGACCTGACGCCCGGGCTGGTGATCGACCACGCCGTCACCCGGACGATCACCGAGGCCGACAACACCCTCTTCTCGGTCCTGACGATGAACCCCCAGCCGCTGCACCTCGACGAGGCCTACGCGGCCGGGACGGAGTTCGGCACCCGCCTGGTGAACAGCCTCTTCACCCTGTCGCTGCTCATCGGCCTGACGGTGTACGAGACGACGCACGGCACGACCGTCGCCAACCTGGGCTTCGAGGAGATCGCCTTCCCGGCGCCGGTCCGCCACGGCGACACCATCCGGGCCCAGACCGAGGTCGTCGCCGCCCGGCCCTCGTCGTCGCGGCCCGACCAGGGCATCGTCACCTTCGAGCACCGGGCCTACAACCAGCGCGACGAGCTCGTCGCCCGCTGCCGGCGCGCCGCCCTCATGCGCCGGCGCCCGGCATGAGCGGCGCCCCCCGCCGCTGGCGCAGCCTGCTGTTCGTGCCGGGCGACCGGCCCGACCTGGCGGCCAAGGCGCCCCGCAGCCGGCCCGACGCCGTGGTCGTCGACCTCGAGGACGCCGTGCCCCCGGACGCCAAGGCGGCGGCCCGGGACAGCGCCCGCGAGGCGGTGGCCGCCCTGGCCGGCGAGGTGCCGGTCTGCGTGCGGGTCAACCCGCCGGGGACGCCGTGGTTCGCCGGCGACGTCGCCGCCCTGCCCGACGGGGTGGCGGCGGTCGTCGTCCCCAAGCTCGACACCGCCGAGCAGCTGGCGGCGGTGGCCGAGGCGGTGGGCGAGCGGGGCGTCGTCGCCGGGATCGAGACGGTGCGGGGCGCGCTCGACGCCCGGGCCGTGCTGCGCCCGCCGGTCGTGGCCTGCTACTTCGGCGCCGAGGACTACGTCGCCGACCTCGGGGGCGTGCGCACGCCGGGCAACGCCGAGGTCGCCGTGCCCCGGGCGGCGGTGGCGATGGCGGCCCGGGTCGCCGGCGTGCCGGCACTCGACATGGTCACCATCGACATCCACGACCACGACCGGTTCCTCGCCGAGGCCCGGGAGGCGCGGGCGCTCGGCTATGCCGGGAAGATGTGCATCCACCCGGCCCAGGTCGAGCTGGCCCGCCGGGCGTTCCGGCCCTCGCCCGAGGAGGTGCGGTGGGCGACCGACCTGCTGGCGGCCTTCGAGGCGGCCGGGGGCCGGACCATCGCCTTCGAGGGGCAGATGGTCGACGAGGTCGTGGCGGCCCGGGCCCGGGCCGTCCTGGCCGCCGCCGAGGACGAGGACGACGGCGCCGGCGGCGGGCCCGGCGCGGAGTAGGGGGATCGAGGGGCCGGGCTCAGCCGGCGCCCGCCCGGGCCCGGGCCAGCAGGCCCCGGGCGATGACCAGGCGCTGGATCTCGTTCGTGCCCTCGCCGATGACCATGAGCGGCGCGTCGCGGTAGTAGCGCTCGACCGGCAGGTCGGTCGTGTAGCCGACGCCGCCGTGGATGCGCATGGCCTCGGTGGCGATGTCGAGGGCGGCCTCGCTGGCGAAGAGCTTGGCCATGCCGGCCTCGACGTCGCAGCGCTCGCCGGCCTGCTTGCGCTCGGCGGCGTTGCGGGTGAGCAGCCGGGCGGCCTCCAGGCGCGTGGCCATGTCGGCCAGCTTGAGCTGGATGGCCTGGTGCTCGGCGATGGGCTTGCCGAAGGTCGTGCGCTGCTGGGCGTAGTCGAGGGCGGCGTCGAAGGCGGCCCGGGCGACGCCGACGGCCCGGGCGGCGATGTTGATGCGGCCGACCTCGAGCACGCCGAGGATCTGGGCCAGGCCCCGCCCCGGCTCGCCCACGAGGTTGGCGGCCGGGATCCGGTGGTCGGCGTAGGCCATCTCGACCGTCTCGACGCCCTTGTAGCCGAGCTTGTCGACCTGCCGGCTGACCGTGATGCCGCCGTAGGACGGGCCCGGCTCCTTCTCGACGACGAAGGCCGAGATGCCCTCGTCGGTGCGGGCGGCGAGCGCCACCAGGCCGGCCCGCTCGCCGTTGGTCACCCAGGCCTTCGTCCCGTTGACGACGTACTCGTCGCCGTCGCGCACCGCCCGGCAGGAGATGTTGCGGGTGTCGCTGCCGGCGTCGGGTTCGGACAGCGAGAGCGCGCCCCGCCGCTCGCCGGACGCCAGCTGGGGCAGCCAGCGCCGCTTCTGCTCCTCGGTGCCGTGCTGGACGATCAGCGTCGCCACCATGGTGTGGGTGTTGACGATGCCGGAGAGGCTCATCCAGCCGTAGGCCAGCTCCTCGACGACGCCGACGTAGGTCAGCAGGTCGAGGCCGAGGCCCCCGTACTCCCGGGGGATGGTGACGCCGAACAGGCCGAGCGACCGCATCTGCTCGACGATCTCGGCGGGGAACCGGTCCTCGTGCTCGAGCCGGGACGCCACCGGCAGCACGTCGCGGGCCACGAAGCGCCGGACGGTCTCGACGATCTCGCGGCGCACCTCGGGGTCGGTGCCGGCCGGCGCGTGCTCGGGTGCGGACATGGGCGCGAACCCTACACGGGCGACGCTACCGACGCCGATCTCGCGGCCCGCGAGGACCGATCTCAGATGAGCAGTTATCCGTTCTCTCATCCGGTTCGGCCGGTTTCCCACCCTCGGGTAGGCTCGTGCCGTGACCCCCGACGTCGACGGCAACGGTGCCCCCACGCAGAGCTGGCGCGAGCTGGCGGTCGAGCGGTCGCTCGACTCCGCCCGCGTCCGGGCCGAGACCCGGGTGCAGCGCTTCATCGACGCCGCCCTCGAGCTGGTCGACGAGAGCGAGACCGGCAGGGACTTCACGGTCCAGGAGGTGGTCGAGCGCTCCGGCCAGTCGCTGCGCAGCTTCTACCAGCACTTCGGCGGCAAGCAGGAGCTGCTGCTCGCCCTGTTCGAGGAGTCGGTCCGCTCCGCCGTCGAGCTCGTCCGCCAGAAGGTCGCGGCCGAGCGGACGCCCCGCGATCGCCTCCGACGGTTCGTCGTCACCTACCACGAGATGTGCCGGCCCGGGCGCCGGGGGCGCAGCAAGCGGCCGAGCCCGACCCGGGCGCTGACCGAGCTCGCCCACCAGCTGCTGACCACGCAGCCGGCCGAAGCCGCCCGGGCCTTCGCCCCGCTGGTGGCCGTGTTCGAGCAGCTGCTCGACGAGGCGGTGGAGGCCGGGGTCGTGCGCGGTGACCTCGCCCCCCGGCGGGTGGCCGGCGTCGTGCTCGAGGCGATCACGTTCGACGCCTTCTCGACGGCCATCGGCGGGCTCTCGGCGGAGGAGACGGGCGTCGACCCCGCCGAGGAGCTCTGGGACCTGCTGTTCGACGGCCTGGCGCCCCGCACCTGAGCCGGAGGGGGAGGAACGCACGTGACGACCACCGAGGACCGCCCGGCCCGCCCCCTGCCCGAGGTGACGCCGTTCAACGAGTGGTTCTGGCGCTCCGGGGCCGACGGCCGCCTGCGCATCCAGCGCTGCGACGACTGCGGGCAGCTGGCGCACCCGCCGACGCCGATCTGCCCCCGGTGCCGCGGCCGGTCGGCCACGCCGGCGGTCGTGTCCGGCCGGGGGACGGTCGTGGCCCACACCGTCAACCGCCACCGGTGGCTGCCCGGGTTCGAGCCGCCCTACGCCGTCGCCATCGTGGCCCTCGACGAGGACCCGTCCGTCCGGCTCACCACCAACGTGGTCGGCTGCGACCCCGACGAGGTGCGCGAGGGCCTGCGGGTGGAGGTCCGGTTCGAGCAGCACGATGACGTGTGGATCCCGGTGTTCGCCCCCACCGGCGAGCCCGACGTCGCCGAGCAGCTCGTCCCCGAGCCGGCCGTCACGCCCCGCCGGCCCGTCCGTGACGACCGCTTCGAGCACCGGGCGGTGATCTCCGGCGTCGGGCGCTCGGCCATCGGGCGCCGGCTGATGGTCGACCCGCTGTCGCTGACCGTCGACGCCTGCCTGGCGGCGGTGGCCGACGCCGGCCTGACGCTCGACGACGTCGACGGCCTCTCCACCTACCCGGGCGACGCGCCCCTGGGCATGAGCGAGGGC
>Ga0207873_1003099_pt1 | contig 12603 bp, 11 predicted proteins | sample BGWIniCompost_FD_187373 | JGI IMG/M metagenome (GOLD analysis project Ga0207873, IMG submission 187373) | Cellulose adapted compost microbial communities from Newby Island Compost Facility, Milpitas, CA, USA - BGW Initial Compost (SPAdes)... ... | reverse complement strand
ACCAGGTGGTTTCGGGTCTGGCCGCCTTTGAGGGCGGTGAAAACGTGTACGATCTGTATACAGGAGCCGGTACCATTGCCAACTTTGTAGCCCGGCAGGTCCGGAGCGTCACGGGCATCGAGTACATCCAGCCTGCCATTGCGGATGCCCGGGAAAATTCCAGGTTGAACGGGATCGACAATACGACCTTTTACGCCGGCGATATCAAAGACGTGCTGACTCCGGAGTTCGTAGCCGATAACGGACAACCTGACGTGATCATTACCGATCCGCCGCGGGCAGGCATGCATCCGGGCGTGGTACAGCGCCTGGTGGAGATCGGTCCGCGGAAAATCGTCTACGTAAGCTGCAATCCGGCTACGCAGGCCCGCGATTTGCTTGTACTGAAAGCACATTATGCGGTGAAGGCCATACAGCCTGTTGATATGTTTCCGCATACGACCCATGTGGAAAACGTACTTTTACTTGAACGAAAATAAGATCGTCAGATGGAACTGAAAGACAGCGCCCACGGGGGACGGGAACAGAAAAAAGGAAGCCCGCTCAAAAGCCTCGAAGAGGACCTGAAAATGTATAATGATCCCATCCGCGAGGTATCCGACGAAATGCTGGACGCGATGCTCACCCGGTATCCCATTTTTGTGGCCCATCAGCACGAAGTCAAATTGGGGGAAATCATTCTGGATCACCGCGAACTGGGGACCCAGTGGACCATTCATGCTTCTACGCTGGAAGAGTTCATCGAAAAGAAAGTAATTTTGCCCGAACGGAAAGCCTATTTCGAAAAGCAGTATAAGGATCCCCGGAAATACATGTGTCTGTTTGTGATCGTACCCGAAGGAGCAAACTTCGTTTTCTACCCTTATAAATAGTTTGCTATCTTTAAGGGATTTCTAAAATTTCAACGATTTTCAAACAAAATAAACATGAAACGTACAGCAACTGCCGTCTGGAACGGCACCATCAAAGAAGGTAACGGAAAACTGGGTACCGCAAGCGGCGTATTGAGTGAGACGCCTTATTCGTTCAATTCCCGCTTTGGCGATGGGACGGACACCAACCCCGAGGAGCTAATCGCGGCGGCCCATGCGGGATGTTTTTCGATGAAACTGAGCGGAGTCCTTACCGAAGCAGGCTTTACCCCGGAAAGCATCGAAACCACCTGTACCATCGAAATGAAGGATCTGGCCATCACAACGGCCCACCTGAAAGTGAAAGCAAGCATTCCGGGAATTGACGAAGCGAAATTTCAGGAGTGCGCGACAGACGCCAAGGAAAACTGCCCGGTCAGCAAGGCGTTGAACCTCGATATCAGCATGGATGCCGAACTGGCCTAAGGCCCCCGGTTGGCCTCCCGCTTAGCTGCCACTTGCCGGCCCGGAAACGCTTGCATCATACCCCAAGCTGATTCAGCGTTTGCAGGACTTTCCGGGCCGCGCCGTGGAAGCCCGTTGAAGCATGGGGCAGATTCTCTTCGATAAGCAGCCGCAGTTCGGGCCCCAATTCAGGTTCTTCCCGGACGATCTTCGCCAGCACGTACATACTGAATACCTTGATGGCGGTGGATGAAGCCGGATCGGCCAGCAGACGGAAACAATGGGTGGCTGCTTTTCCATGCAATTCCCGGGGGATTTCGACATGACGCATAATGCGCGTGGTGTTCCGTTTTACCGAATCATGGACCGGTTGATCCAACAGATCGATCATTTTTTCCAGATAGGGGCCTACCAAGCCGGGATGCCGGTCCACGCAGTGCATAACCGCCCAGGAAGCCCGTTGCTGGATGCGGTACCCGCCCGAAAAAAACTGGTTCATCAAATCCGCAAACCGTTCCGGGTCGCTGCCGATGTATTCCCTGATACACAACATGTTGTGTTTGTCGTGTTTCAAGAGCAATTGTGATTGAAGGTCCATTTCCACGCGAAGATATATTTTTTTACTTTTACCCCGATGACATCCAAAAAGATACAGGTACTTGACAAAAAGCAGATCGGGCAGAAACTGAACCGGATCGCTTACCAGATACTGGAGGATAATTTCGAGGAGGAAGAAATTTTCCTGGCCGGGATCATGTCCCGCGGCTACCTGTTGGCCGGCCGGCTTAAAAAGATCCTGGCGGAAATTTCCGACCTGAAGGTACATCTGATTAAACTGGATATTGAAAAGGACAGCCGGTCCTTGAAGGCCAAGACCGACATCGCGCCCGAAACCTGCGAAAACAAGGTGGTTATCCTGGTCGACGATGTCCTGCATACCGGACGTACGCTGGTGTATGGGGTAGGGGTGTTTTTGAATGTGCCGCTGAAGAAGATCCGGACGGTTGTTTTGGTGGACCGCAGTCATAAATCCTATCCAGTCCATATTGATTTCACGGGAATGCAGCTTTCCACGGTGGCAAAGGAGCATGTCCAGTTGGTCATCAACGGCCAGGAAGAGGCAGTTTACCTCACCTAATTTGAGCTGAGCTAACCTGAGGCTGCGTGCCGGCGTGCCGTACTTATTTCCGGGTATACTTTTGTAATGCCTCCAGGAGCAGATCTACCGTCAGGTTATCGTGCTCCATAACCAGTTTCGCCTGCAGGTAGAATTTTTCACGCCCGGCAATCCGTTCCCGGATGACGCCCACCAGGTCTTGCTTTTCAATATCGCGCAACAGGGGCCGCTGGCTGCGTTCATTTTCAAGCCGCCGCGCGATTTCCTCCGCCCGGGCACGGAGATACATGGTAATGCCCTGGCGGTTCATCCAGTCCATGTTGTCAAAAAAACAGGGAGCGCCGCCGCCGGTAGCCATCACGAACTGATCGGGGAAGACGCCTTTCTGAAGAAGATCCCGCTCCTTTTCCCGGAAGCCGGCTTCCCCCACCTCTTCAAATAGTTGGGGAATGCTTTTTCCTTCCCGCTTTTCCAGCAGGGTATCCAGGTCAATAAAGGGGATCTGAAGTTTTTTGGCCAGCGGGTCACCGAGTGTCGTTTTCCCCGAGCCCATGTATCCGATCAGAAATAACTTCATCATTTTGCGAAATAGCGGCGTTCAAGTTCCTCGGGAGAAGGAAGCGCCCGGTGAGACCATTTGCCGATCACCCTACCGTTCTTCATTAAAAGAAGGCCCGGATTCGATCGAACCATGCTTTTCAATGGGGTGGCATCGCAATAGAAAAACTCATAAAGTGCATTAGTTTCCGAAATAAACCGTTGTGTAGCCTGCTCCGATGCCGCTGTAAGGCCGATGCTGCGGATATTATATTCCTGTGCTGTTTTAACAAGGGCATTCAGCCTGGGCTGGGCTGCTTTACGGGTAGTGCCCAGGTCATACATCACAATGATCAGGTTGTAATACGGATTATTCAGCAGCTCATCGGTAAAACCCACTCCATCGGCATTGCTGATGTTGAGATCGTGAATGGGAGGCGTATATCCCTTTTTAACCAGGATCGGATCCGACGCGCTGACGTATTCCCATTCCGGATCTTCCCACACTTTGCTGTCGATGTATTCTTTATCGTCCATTTTCCGGAGCTCCCCCGTGCTTTTGTTTTTCAGGGTATAGACGATCTTGAACTGATCCGGTTCGGCGCCTTCCGGCATGGTCATCAGGGACGGCAGGTGATTGCCCACTTTATAGGGAAGAAGGTCCACCACCGGAAGGTAAGACCAGGTGTATAATCCGAAACCAAGGGAAAGCACCGAGGTAATTGCCAGCGCGAGGTCAGATCCCCTCCGGGATAGCATCGACCGGATCCGGTTCCGGTAGATGAATATGGGTATAATCAACACCAGCAGGATAATGTCCTTGGTGAACGACTGCCAGGGGGTCAGCTTGATTGCATCGCCGAAGCAGCCGCAGTCGGTTACCTTATTGAACCAGGCCGAATAAAATGTGAGGCCGGTAAAGAACAGGATGAGAAGCAATAAACCCCAGGCAACCAGCCGGATGCGGGCGCCCAGCAGGACCCCGATACCCAGCACGATCTCCAGCGCGCAAATAAAGATGGACAGGCCCACCGCCAGCGGGCTTAACCATTCGGTGCCGAATACCACGAAGTATTCCTGCAGTTTATAGCCAAAACCCATCGGGTCGTTGGCTTTGATAAGACCTGAAAAGATAAAAAGCACGCCCACCGGTATGCGGCAGATCCAGGTTAGTAAACGCATATTATGCCTCCAGTCTGATCAGTGCAAAAACGGAATAATTGATGATGTCCTGATAGTTGGCCTTTACCCCTTCCGATACCAGCGTGTTTCCGTGGTTGTCTTCGATCTGCTTGATACGCAATAATTTCATCAGGATCAGATCCGTGAGGGAGCTCACCCGCATTTCCCTCCAGGCTTCCCCGTAGTCGTGGTTTTTCGCTTCCATCAGTTCCTTGGTTTCTCCAGCAGCTTTATCGTAAAGCCGGGTCAGCGTATCGATATCCAGTTCCAGCGGACTGGATTCATCCAACTCGCCCTGGATAATGGCCATGATGCAGTAATTGATGATCCCGATGTATTCAGGGATAATGCCCTCGTCAACCCGGTTCACCTTTTTGGACTCCAATGTCCGGATTCGCCGGGCCTTAATAAATATCTGGTCGGTGATGGAAGGAAGACGCAGGATACGCCAGGCGGTTCCATAGTCGCTGTTCTTTTTCAGGAACAAATCCTTGCAGTTCCTGATTATCTTATCATATTGTGTTGATGTGGCAGCAGTTTGCAAGTTGAATTGTATCTTAGCTTTACAAAAATAAGGTTTACGTGGTAAATGTACACAATTAATTGCAAGGGAGAACTGCTGGATTTGACGATGCCGCGTGTGATGGGGATCATCAATCTGACGCCCGATTCCTTTTACCGGGGGAGCCGGCAGACACAGCTTGAAGACGCGGTGCGGAAAGCCGGGCAAATGCTTCGGGAAGGGGCCACTTTTCTCGATCTGGGCGCTTATTCGTCTCGCCCGAACGCGGCCGATATCCCTCCGGAAGAGGAGCTGAAGCGCTTATTGCCTGCCTTGAATGCCATCATGAAGGAATATCCCCAGGCGCTTATTTCGGTGGATACCTTCCGGGCCGGGGTGGCCCGGCGCGCGGTGGAAGAAGGCGCCGCGATGGTCAATGATATTTCCGGCGGACAACTCGACGCGGCCATGTTTGAAACGGTAGCGGAGCTCCAGGTGCCGTACGTGATGATGCACATGCGGGGAACCCCCCAAACCATGATGAATGAAACCCATTACGGCGATATCTGCGGGGACTTGATCCGATATTTCAGCAAGGGCCTGGAACAGCTCCGGAAACTGGGCGTGAACGACCTGGTCATTGATCCGGGGTTCGGCTTTGCCAAATACCCGGCCCAAAGTTTTGAGCTGCTGCGCCGGATGGATGAACTCTCCATTCTGGAGTGTCCTATGCTGGTTGGGTTGTCCCGCAAGTCCATGCTCTACACCACGCTTGGAATAAGCCCGGAGGAAGCCCTGAACGCCACCAGCGTGGTCCATGCCTTTGCCTTGGAACGAAATGCCCGCATTCTGCGCGTGCACGATGTAAAAGAAGCCATGGAAACCGTCAAAATTTTCACAACTTTGCAGCATAACGCATAACATGGAATCGGCAGGTGATATTTTTTCTGGTTTTGGAATATTTGACGTCATTGATATTCTGCTGGTAGCGTTCCTGATCTACCTGTTTTTCAGTCTGGTGCGCGGTACCATCGCCGTAAATATCCTGATTGGACTGTTTCTTATCTTTTTATTTTACCTCCTGGTCCGGGCGCTGGAAATGAGGCTGATGACCGGCATATTCGACAAGGTGGCCAGCGTGGGGGTGATCGCCCTGATCATTGTGTTTCAGGAGGAAATCCGCCGCTTTCTGCTGATGATCGGTAGGAACAGTCTGCTGAATAGCAATAAAGGCTGGCTGCGCTTCCTGTTCGGCCAGAAAACACTCGAAGGCGTAAATTACGACAAAATAAAGCCCATTATCGAAGCCTGCCGCAGCATGAAGAACACCAAAACGGGTGCCCTCATTGTCTTCGCCCGGAACATAGACGGACAGGATTTTTTCAACAACGGGGAGATCCTGAATGCCACCCTTTCAAAGCGTCTGCTGGAATCGATCTTTTCAAAAAACGGTCCCTTGCACGATGGAGCGGTGGTTATTGCCGACGGTCAGGTGGTCTCGGCCAGTTGCGTGCTGCCGCTTACCTCCAATACCGAACTACCTGCCCGCCTGGGGCTTCGGCACCGGGCCGCCATCGGGATTACTGAAGTAAGTGACTCCTCGGCGCTGGTGATCTCTGAAGAAACCGGTGAAATTTCGTACGCCAAGTACGGCCGTATCCGCACCAATATTTCCCTGCTCGAATTGGAAAAATTCCTACAGCGGGACATGTCCTAAGTCCCTTCCCCTTTCTCGAAAATTTGGGATTTCGATTATAAGCCGAAATAAAATTTCTGTGGGCAATCATTTCTTAAATAAAATGTTTTCATTGTTGAATTCAGTTAATTTATTTACTACATTGGTGTCAATCTAACATTAATCTTTAACCAAACCAATGCAGTATGGAACAGAAACGTACCCGCGTTTTCACTCCTCCTGGGGGAGGGGAGTTTTTCTACATCCCCCTATGCAGAAAATGGCTCTTTTTTTCAGTGCTCTTTACCCTTGTGAGCACGGTTGCATTCGCGCAACATGAGGTAACCGGGACGGTGGTCTCCGAAGCGGATAACCAACCGATTCCCGGTGTCAACGTCCAGGTGGTAGGCACCAACCTGGCGGTGAGTACCGACCTGGAAGGGAAGTACACCATCGAAGTGCCCAATGCGAACAGCGTACTCGAATTCTCTTTTCTTGGAATGCAGACACAGCAGGTCGAAGTACAGGGCCGGAGCATCATCCGGGTGGTTTTGACCGAAGACGTTGGGCATCTGGATGAAGTAGTGGTCGTGGCTTTCGGTACCCAGAAAAAGGCCAGCGTCGTGTCCTCGATTACGACGGTGAATCCACAGGATCTGAAGGTGCCTTCCAGTAACCTGACTACCGCGCTGGCGGGACGGGTTGCCGGGGTGATCGGCTTTCAGCGGTCGGGCGAACCGGGAATCGGAACGGACGATGCCGCCTTCTTTGTCCGGGGGGTCACCAGCCTGAGCTACAACGTGCCGCTTATCCTGATTGACGGAGTGGAACTTACCGTCCGGGATCTGGCCAGGCTCCAGCCGGACGACATCGCTTCGTTCTCCATCCTAAAGGACGCGTCGGCCGCCGCCCTGTATGGCGCCCGCGGTGCCAACGGGGTCATTTACGTGACTACTAAGGAGGGAACCGAAGGTCCGCCCAATTACGACATCCGGGTGGAAAGCTACCTGTCCACTCCCACCCGGAAGCTGGAAGTGGCCGATCCGGTGACCTATATGTTAATGCATAACGAAGCGGTCCGGACACGCGATCCCCTGGGGCTGCTCCCTTATTCGCCTGAAAAAGTGGATCAGACCATTGCGGGAAGCAATCCCTTTCTGTATCCGACTACCGACTGGCACAGCGAATTGCTGAAGGATTACACCATTAATAACCGTGTGAATTTCAGCGTAAACGGGGGCGGCAAGGTGGCGCGTTATTACGTATCCATTGCGGGAAGCCAGGACAACGGCATTCTGAAGGTTCCCAAACTGAACAACTTCAACAACAACATCGATTACAAGCAATTCCAATTGCGGTCGAACGTGAATATTTCCCTGACCAGCACCACCGGCCTGAAGATGAGTTTCAATGGGAACTTCGACGATTACAACGGCCCCCTGTACGGAGGAGCCAAGATGTACCAGAACATCATGCGAAGCAATCCGGTCCGCTTCAAGGGATATTACGAGAAGGATGAAGAGCACCAGTATACGAACCACATTCTTTTCGGAAACCATGTGGATGGGTTATTTATGAATCCTTTTGCGGAAATGGCAAGAGGATACCGGGAGACCGGGATCTCAAAATACATCGCCCAGGTGGAGATAACCCAGAACCTGGAATCGTTAACCAAAGGCCTGTCGGGTGTGCTGAAAGTACACGCCAACCGGGAATCGGGCAATAGCATGCGGCGCTTCTACAATCCGTTTTACTATCAGGCCGGCAGGAATCAGGTGACCGGACAGACCCGGCTGACCATCCTGAACGAAGAATCCGGTACGGAAAACCTGAATTATCAGGAAACCGATAAATTCGTGGAATCAGCCACCTACATGGAGGCATCCCTCACTTACAAGCGACTCTTCGCGGAAAAATACGACGTGTCGGGGATGCTGGTGTACACCATGAATAACAGGCGGTTTGCCAATCCGGGTAACCTGATCGCCTCCCTTCCCTTCCGGAACATCGGCCTGGCCGGACGGTTTACGCTGGGTTACCTGGAACGCTATTTCGCGGAATTCAATTTCGGCTACAACGCCTCGGAACGGTTCCATAAAGACTACCGGTGGGGATTCTTCCCCTCGGCCGGGGTGGGGTGGATCGTTTCCAACGAAGCCTTTTTCGAAAATCTGAAACCGGTGGTAAGCCTGCTGAAATTCAAAGCCACCTACGGCCAGAACGGGAACGACCGGATCGCCAACGAATTCGACCGCTTCTTTTACCTGTCGCTAGTCAATCTGAATAACGATACGAGGGGCTACACGACCGGTACGGATTTCAACAATTTCCGTCCCGGCATTTCGGTAGACCGATACCAGAATAACCAGATTGCCTGGGAAATTGCCGACAAAATGAACCTGGGTCTGGAATTGGGCCTGTTCGATAAACTCACCCTGGAAGCCGATTATTTTACCGAACACCGAAGGAATATCTTTGCCCGCCGGATCACCTCCTCCACGCTGGGCCTGGAAGCCGACGTGTTCGCCAACATCGGGGAAACCAAGGGACGGGGAATTGACGGCCGGCTGATCTACAACGATAATTTCGCAAACGGGATGTGGATCCAGGGCATGGCGAACTTCACCTATGCCACCAACAAGGTGATTTCCATCGAAGAACCCGATTATTCTGCCACCCCGTGGCTCTCGCGGGTAGGGCATCCCATTAACCAGTCCTGGGGTTTTATTGCCGAGCGTCTTTTCGTAGATGACAAGGAAGTTGCAAACAGCCCGCTGCAAACCTTTGGAGAATACCGCGGAGGGGATATCAAGTACAGGGACATCAACGGCGACGGGCGGATCACCGGACTGGACCGGGTTCCCATCGGCAACCCGGTGGACCCGGAGATAATATATGGATTCGGTCTCTCGATGGGATACAAAAACGTCGATTTCTCATTTTTCTTCCAGGGCCTTCTGAACGAGTCGTTCTGGATTGACGCTTATGCCACCTCGCCCTTTGTCCGCTACACCTACAACGACGATGACGCTAATATCGTTAGCTACACATTGGAAAACCAGCTGCTGAAAGCATGGGCCGACAGCCACTGGTCGGAAACAAACCGGGACGTATATGCCTTATGGCCCCGTCTGTCGGAACAGGCGGTATCGAATAACCTCCAGCACAGTACCTGGTTTATGCAGGACGGTTCTTTCCTCCGGTTGAAGTCGGCCGAAATAGGATATTCGCTGCCTGCAAACCTGCTGGACCGGTTTAAAATTCAAACCTTCAGAGTGTATGTTGCCGGAACCAATCTATTGACTTTCAGTAGTTTTAAGCTGTGGGATCCCGAAATGGGTGGAAACGGTCTGGGCTATCCTACCCAACGGGTATTCAGCGCCGGGATACAGATTGCTTTGTAAGATCACTGAAATTAACACTTGAATCATGAAGATATTCAACTATATCGGCGCGGTCCTGGCCCTGGTGCTCATGGGATCCTGCCAGAAATACCTGGACATTGTCCCCGACAACGTGGCAACACTGGACCATGCGTTCAGCAACGAATTCAACACCGAGCGTTACCTGCTTACCTGTTATTCCTACCTGCCGAACGAGGGAGGAATCAATCAGAATCCCGCCTTGAACGCGGGCGATGAGATCTGGTATCCCGATCAGCTGCGGAACGATAACGGACCCGTTGTAGCCCAGGGATTTCAAAGCGTGACTTCTCCGCGGTTTGATTACTGGCGGGGTTTCAACGGGGCCCAGAACCTGTATCAGGGGATCCGGGCCTGCAATATTTTTCTTGAAAACGTGGACGGTGTACTGGGACTCAGCCAGAACCTGAAAACCTTATGGGCTGCCGAGGCCAAGTTTCTGAAGGCGTACTACCATTTTTACTTGCTGCGGATGTATGGCCCCATCGTCGTGATGGACGAATCGGTTCCCGTAACCGCGGATTTCGACGAAATCCGCCAGGAGCGGAATACGCTTGACGAGGGGTTTGCCTACGTCGTGCGCCTGCTGGATGAGGCGATGGAAACACTTCCGGAGACTTTGCAATTTGCCAACAGGGACATGGGAAGGGTTACCAAACCCATTGCCGCGGCCGTCAAGGCCCGTGTTCTGATCGAATACGCCAGTCCGCTTTTCAACGGGAATCCCGTCTATCAGGGCTTGGTCAATGCGGCCGGGGAGCCCCTTTTCCCTACTGCATACGATCCGGGAAAATGGGAAATGGCCGCCGAGGCCTGTAAGGAAGCCATCGAGATCTGCCACGCGGCGGGGATCAGCTTGTACCGGAAGTCTGACTACACCAGTCCCTTTCAGCAAAACGACACCACCTTGCTGAAAGCCGCTCTGAGGAGCCGGGTTACCGAACGCTGGAATCAGGAGCTCATCTGGGGACATACGGCCAATTCGGACAACACCCAGTCCCAATCCATGCCCCGGCTTTACAATTACATTACCAATCCGGTTTCCTCCAACCACGCGCCGCCGATCCATATCGCTGAAATGTATTATTCGGAAAACGGGGTGCCCATTGAGGAGGACCGCGATTATCCTTACGAAAACCGGTTTTTTCTCAAGACGGCCGAACAGTCGGACCGTTTCCACGTAGAACCCGGTCAGCAGACGGCGGTGCTTAATTTCAACCGGGAAACCCGGTTTTATGCCGATCTGGCTTTCGACCGAGGTGTTTGGTTCGGCAATGGGAAAGAGCTGGATACCGATCCCTGGTACATTCACTCCAGAAGAGGCGAATTCGCTTCCATTTTCGAGATCACCCAATATTCCGTTACCGGGTACTGGCCGAAAAAACTGGTGAACCTGAAATCGGAGGTCCGCGGAGGAAATCAGTTTATTCCCTACCGGTACGCTTTTCCCATTCTGCGTCTGGCTGATCTTTATCTCTATTATGCCGAGGCGCTGAACGAAACCAGGGAAACCCCGGACGCGGAAGTGTACGAGTACGTTGACCTGGTCCGCGAGCGGGCCGGATTGAAAGGGGTGGTGGAAAGCTGGGCCGCCCATTCCCGGAATCCCGACAAGCCGGCCACCCGGGAAGGGATGCGTGAGATTATTCAGCGGGAACGGCTGATTGAAATGGCCTTTGAAGGAAAGCGGTTCTGGGACATCCGCCGATGGAAACAGGGGATCGCGTATTTCAACAAACCCATCCGGGGGTGGAATGTGCTGGAAACCGCCGCAGAGGACTATTATTCGGTTCGGACCCTTTTTACCATGTCCTTTTCCGAACGGGATTACCTGTGGCCCATACCGGAAGACGAACTTGTGAATAACCCGAGTCTTGTTCAAAACCCGGGATGGTGATCTAAAAATCGAAATATTATGAAAACGTTTCACTTACCATTATACATTCTGTTGCTGCTACTTGCTTCCTGCAAAGAAAAGCTGGGGCATGATCCGGTTCTGCGCGACAACACCCGCCCGGGTCCGGTGCAAAACGTCCGGTTTGAGCCGATAAACGGCGGCTTTGATATTTACTATGATCTGCCGGCCGATAAGGATATCCTTTATGTGAAGGCCGAATACGTCGATTCGAAGGGCCGTACTGCAACGGCCAAGTCATCGGCATATGGCAACTGGATCCGCATTGAAGGCTTCGGTGACGTATCGGAAAAGACCGTCACCCTGTACGCGGTGGACCGCTCGGAAAACCTGTCCGATCCGGTATCCTTCAAGGGGACGCCGTTGGTGCCGCCGCTGGATATCATCAAGGAAACGATGGAAATCACCGAGGATTTCAGCGGCGCGCGTTTTACCTGGGTGAACGAGCTACAGACACCCATTGCCATCCTGCTGTACGCTGAAAACGAGAATGGAGTGCTCGAGTCGGTCCGGACCGTCTATACTTCCCAGCGGACGACCAGTTTTTCACTGCGGGGCTATGCATCGGAGCCCACCCGGTTCGCCGCGGTAATCCGGGACCGGTACGACAACTTCACCGACACGATTTATCCGGCCACGCCCGACCGGCTGCTCACCCCTTTGTTTGAAGAGCAGCTAGACAAGGGGAAATTCCGCAAGGTCGTTCTGTCTGACGATACCAACTGGGACGCCTGGGAAGGGTATTACGAGGGCTGGTATGACGAAAGCCTGCACGACGTGGACGGCATCGCCCACACCCAGGGGGACGACCCCTTTCCCCAGATCTGGACCGTGGACCTGGGCGTAAATGTAAAATTGAGCCGCTTCATTGTGCATCAACGGCAAAATCAGGGATGGGCATTTTCGCACGGAAATCCGAGGCGATATACCGTGTACG
>Ga0207873_1003098_pt1 | contig 12604 bp, 10 predicted proteins | sample BGWIniCompost_FD_187373 | JGI IMG/M metagenome (GOLD analysis project Ga0207873, IMG submission 187373) | Cellulose adapted compost microbial communities from Newby Island Compost Facility, Milpitas, CA, USA - BGW Initial Compost (SPAdes)... ... | reverse complement strand
ATTAATAACTGCTGTCCCTGGGCTGAATATGCTGCAGCAGGAAGAAGAGCAAGAGCAAAAGAACAATCATCAAGACCTTTGCGCTCACCTGGGAAATTTATTGAGGATCTTCACAATGCAGGTGTTGAATATGATGTTCTCGGTATTCAGATTTATTTCCCTCATCGTGATCTTTCTGATATCATGAGAATGATAGAGAGGATGGAGAAATTCGGAAAGCCCATTTACATTACGGAAATGGGTGCAAGTTCAGGTTATTCTGAGCAAGCTGTGAAACTTGATGAAATGGATATTATTGATGAACCTTACCAATGGCACCGAAGATGGGATGAAGAACTTCAGGCAGACTGGCTCGAGCAGGTTTATACTCTTTATTACAGTAAGCCAAATATTAAAAGTATTAATTGGTATGATTTCTCTGACTTCCGTCCTTATATCAAAAACGGAGGATTAGTAAGAGAGGATTGCTCAACCAAAAGGTCTTTCCATAGATTAAAAGAACTGCTTGCATCCTGGAACAGGCTGCCATCGGGTACTTAATCTGTTGATCTTTTCGGAGTAATTATTAATGGGTCTTATATTCAAAAAAATTTTCTAATCTTTTTTATAAGAGCATAATTAGTTCAGGTACACATAAACAAAGTATGAATGGATAAAAATGAAATTAGTTACGGTACTTTTATATCTTTTATTATCTTCAAATATTTTTTCTCAATCAATTGATCTTTTTAAAAGAGATGCAACTGTCTGGGCAAGAGAACAAACAATTAACGGAAAACTTATTAATTTTTTTCAGCCGCAGGTTGTAATTAATTTTAATGGAAATAACATAAACACAACAGTAAATTCTTCAGACAGCACCTTCTCCCAATCTTTAATTTTAAATGAAGGATTAAACACGATTGTTGTGTCTGCAGATGCTGTTAAATCTGATACTTTAAAGTTAACGCTTGGATTTAACATTCGTCCCGAGGTTTTTGCTTATGCAAATGTAAACGGCAGAGATGTTACATTGAGAGGAACAGTTTTGGAAAATCCGGACACATCTGTTTTAATGTTTCTATGGATAGAAGATCCGGATAATCCTGTTTCTGTTTCAATCACAAATCCTAATGATACTATAGCTTCATTTACTTTAGCATCAGATGCACCATTGGGTGAATATTATTTTGATCTTTACACTTACACATCAAATGGTGATACTGTAAAGAGCAGAACATTTGTTACAGTTGATTCAAATGAAGTAAGAGCTTTCGATATAAAAAATGATTATGCATCCTGGATTGACTCTGCTGTTATCTATGAAATTACTCCCTACATTTTTGCAAACGGCAACCAAAGCAATCAAAATGATTTTAATACAATAACATTTCATATTCCTGATTTTGTAAGGCTTGGTGTGAATACAATTTGGCTTCAGCCGGTTTACAAAACTTATTTCGGCGGACAGGGGTATGATGTTACTGACTATTTTAGTGTAAGACCTGATCTTGGTACTGAAGAAGAATTAAGAAATCTTATTCAAACTGCAAAAGCTCATGGTTTAAAAGTAATGTTTGATTTTGTTCCTAACCATACTTCAATCAGGCATCCTTATGCCTTAAACTCAGTTACGTATGGTGAAAATTCTCATTACTATAATTTTTATCAGAGAGAATTTGACAATGCCCCATACTCACAGCATTACAATATGCATCCCCAGGGATTTGTTTATTATTTCTGGCAGGATCTTCCTAATCTTAATTATGATAATTCCGAAGTTCAAAAATGGATTACCGAAGCTGCTCTTTACTGGATAAGAGAATTTGATATTGATGGTTACCGTTTTGATGCTGTATGGGGAGTTAATGCACGCAATCCGCAAATTATGAAAGATCTTCGTCTTGCAATAAAAAGGATAAAACCTGAATTCCTTATGCTTGCTGAAGATAAAGCTACAAGGCCTGAAACGTTCGATGAAAATTTTGATGTTGCTTATGATTGGTATCCTGAGGAAAGCTGGGTTTCTCACTGGACATGGCAGACTGATTATAACCCAAATGCAAATCCAACAATTTTTAATTACAGCAATCAAAGCCAGAGATCTCAGTTATTAAGAGATGCAATTACAAATCATGGAAATGGTTTTGCACCTGATGCAAAAGTTCTTCATTTTATGGAGAACAATGATCAGTTTCATTTCATAACTCATCATGGATTGGAAAGAACAAAACTTGCTGCTGCACTTCTTTTCTCTCTTCATGGAATTCCTTTAATGTATAACGGGCAGGAGATCGGAAAAGGGGGACATCCGTATCAGCATGAATTTATTTTTTATCCCGGTTATCCTCTTGATTATGAAGATGTACATGGTTTATTTCCTTATTATCAGAATTTAATTAAATGGAGAAAATCTCTTCCTGCACTTTATGCCGGAGATTATGAAGAACTGAATGTCTCTCCCGATGATTATCTTTTTTCATTCAGGAGATGGAAGGGTGATCAGAATGTAATAACGCTATTAAATTTAAGATCAACCGCAGCTACCGCATCCCTTGAAATTCCTGTAGATGAAATGAATCTTGATTCTTCAAAAACATATTACTTAACTAATTTGCTTGAAGGAGATTATATTGAAGGAAAACCTTCAGAACTTGCTCAGCTTAATATTCCTTTAAACCAGTTTTCCGCAAAAGTTTATTTACTTGCCGATTCTATTGTAACAATAACAGGTGTGGATGATATTGCTGCTGATCTCCCTGAAAATTTTGAAGTATTTCAGAATTATCCCAATCCATTTAATCCTGTAACAACTATTAAATATCATCTTCCTTCAGAAGGAAAGGTTGATATAAGAATATTTGATATTCTCGGAAGAGAAGTCGAAACACTGGTTAATGAATTTCAGCGGGCAGGTTCTCATTCAATTCAATTCAATGGAAATAATTTATCAAGCGGGGTTTATCTGTACAGGGTTCAATTTAAAGAGCAATCATTTACAAGAAAGATGCTGCTTTTAAAATAATATCAGTTAGTCAACTCTATTTATTCTAAAATCTTCTTTAACTCATTTAATAGTTTTTCTAAATGAACATATTAATTATTGGCGGTACCGGGTTTATCTCAACGAAGCTTGTTGAAAAGTTACTTCAATCAGGTAATAAAGTTATTGTTGGTAACCGTGGTAAATCAAAAAGAAGAATTAATGGAAATGAAAATCTTATTTATGAAACAGTAAACAGAAGTAATGAAAACAGGTTAAGAGAAATTCTTAACAGTTACAAAATAGATGTTGTATATGATATGATTGCTTATCATCCTGAGCAATCAGAAATAATGGTTAAGATATTTAAAGGCAGGGTTCACCGATTTATTCACTGCAGCACTGTTTCTGTTTACATGGTTTCTGATGAAGTTCAATCACCGGTTACTGAAGATCAGGATAAAAGAAAATTAATGGATTACAATGAAAGAAATCCTTTCGGAATGAGTTATGGAATTAATAAAAGAAAATGTGAAGATGTTTTGTGGAGTGCTCATGGAAAAGATTTTCCCGTTTCAATGCTTCGTCCGACATTTGTATGCGGACCTCACGATCCAACAGGCAGAGACTGGTTCTGGATCGAACGTATACTTGATGAAAAACCCTTATTAGTCCCCGGCACCGGCGAATATAAATTTCAGCTTGTTTATGTAGATGATACTGCACAGGCATTTCATGATCTTATTTATAATGATAAATCAATTGGGGAAGCATACAATGTTGCTGCAGATGAAATTATTACACTTAAATATTATTTAAAACTTCTTTCAAAAATTCTTAATAAAAATCCTGAAATGATTTTTCTGAAAGAAGAAGAATTTGATACTCTTCCATTCAGCAGATATCCTGGTGCTGATGTTTTTCCTTTCAATACGAGGAGAAATGCATACTTTAGTCTTGATAAGATTAAACGCGATTTGAATTATAAATCAACACCAATTGAAACCTGGATGAGAGAAACTGTTAACTGGCATTTGAAAAATGTAAATGAACATTCCGCAGGTTATGAATTCAGAAATGATGAATTGAAAGTAATTAATTTTATTACCAGACATTAAAATTAGAATTAAAATGGATAGAGAAAAATTAAAACAAATATTAAAAGATGAGATAAAAAAACGAGACGGCATTATTCCCCTTGAACCTGCATGGGTAGCAAGAGATTTTCTTCCTCCGGGAAAAAGACTTGGACTTTCCGAAGACCAATATAACCTTGGTGAAAGAGGAGGAATTTGTGAAAGATGGATAGGTTCAACAACAAAAGCAGATAATAAAATTGCAGTGCCGAATGAAGGTCTTAGTTTTCTTAATATTGATCTTAATGAAAAAGTAACTTTGAAAGATGCAGTTGAACTTATTCCGGAAGTAATAATGGGAAAAGAATATGCTGCTTCTCATAAAGGCTTGGGACGGCTGCCCAAAATTTTTGATTACGAATACCGTCTGCCTTTTCACATTCACCAGATGCAGAAGCATGCAAGTCTTGTTGGACGAAATTCAAAAGAGGAAGCATACTATTTTCCCGAAGGTTTAAGCATGGGTAAAGAACCCGACACTTTTTTTGGAGTTCATCCATATATTGCGAGAGAGAAAAAATATGATCTGCTTCTTCCTGCAATGGTTGAGTGGAAAGATGATTCCATACTTCAGTATGCACGTGCTTATAAATTAATGCCCGATGATGGCTGGCATGTTCCGTCGGGTGTTACACATGCACCAGGCTCTGCACTTACAATTGAACTGCAGGAAGATTCCGATGTATTTGCAATGATGCAGGCAAAAACAGGAGGAAAGATTATTGATAAAGAACTTCTTTTTAAAGATGTTAGAAAAGAAGACCGTGAAAAGTATGGAGAAAAAATTATTTTAGAAATGATTGATTGGGAAACAAGCGGTGATCCTTTCTTTTATGAAAACAGGCATACTCCTCCTGTTCTTATAAATGAAACCAAAACAAAAGATGGTGAAGAATACTGGATATTTTATAACACAACTAAATTCAGCGGAAAGAAATTAGTTGTTCATCCCAAAGGAAAATTTGTTTCTAAAGATAAAGGTGTTTATAATATTCTTGTGTGGAAAGGAAAAGGTAAGTACGATAATGTTGATATCGAAGCAGGTAACTTTAGTAAAGATGAATTATTAATTTGTTATGATGCGGCAGTTAAATCTTTAACTGTTGAAAATACAGGTGATGAAGATCTTGTTATATTTAAATTCTTCGGACCGGATATTAATGATGATGTGCCGATGCTGAAAAAATATCAATAATTTTTAGGGGAATTATTTGAATTTAATTGATGAAATAAAAGTAAATGTTGTAAGAGGTCATATAGATTCAAATGCCAAGTATCCTCCTGATCTTTCCGGAAAACCCGGGGTAAGCGAGCTTGTTCAAAAAGCTTTAACAGAAAATATTTCTCCTTCTCAAATTTTAAATGATGCTCTCATTGCGGCTATGGAAATAGTCGGAGCAAAATTTTCTGCAGGTGAATATTTTGTTCCCGATATGCTTCTCTCTGCACAGGCAGTTAAAACAGGAATGAAAATTCTTGAACCACTTCTTGTTGGTGAAGAATCAAAAAAAGCAGGTACGGTAATTCTCGGTACTGTTAAAGGAGATATGCATGATATAGGCAAAAACCTTGTAAAGATGATGCTTGAAAGCGGTGGGTTTGATGTTATTGATCTCGGAATAAACACACCTCCTGAAAAATTTGTTGAATCAGCAAAGCGATATCCCGATGCTGTTATTGGAATGTCGGCTTTACTTTCCACAACAATGATTAATATGAAGGTATCAATCGATGCTCTGAGGTCTGCTGGTTTAACAAATAAAGTTATAATTGGTGGAGCTGCTACAAGTAAAAAATATGCAGATGAAATTAAAGCTGATGGCTACTCTAAAGACGCTGTACAATCAGTCCAGGTTGTTAAAGAATTAATGGGGTTAACTGTTTAATTATGCCTCTTTTAAATTTATCGGATCCATTACCGGATTGGAGCGATCTCGATTTTATTAATCTTATTGAATTAAAAAAATCAAAAGATATCTCCTTACTTCAAAAATCTCCTAAAGAAAAATTTTTCATTGGTGAAGGAGAATGTAATTTTTCTTTTAATGAAGAAAAAAGAAAAATGATGCTTGGAGAGTTTGTTGAAATAAATAATCCGGGTAAGGAGATAAACATTTCAGCAGATGAAGATTCAACAATCATTCACATTGGGGGCAGGTGGAATGATGAAACAGGTTCCTGCGGAGTTTTTAAAATGAATAATTCCGGTTCACCTAAAAATATTGGTGACCCTGTTGATTATAAACGTACCACAGAATTTGATAATCATTTTCATGATTGTGATGAATACTGGATAATATTTAAAGGCTCCGGTCTTGCTGTTTCCGAAGGTAAAAAATATAAATTACTTCCGGGGACTATTCTCGCAACCAAAGCAGGAGATCATCATGATCTTCCTGAAGTTTATGAAGAAATTCATGGTGTCTGGTTCGAAACATCCCTCAAAGGTAAAAAAAGAAAAGGACATCTCTGGATACATACACATGGTTGAGGGAATAATGGAATGTTGGAATAATGGTATAAAAAATCTTATTCTTAAATAATCATTAACTATAAAATACCTCTTAATACTTAATCATCTTAATCCTCTCTTTAGTTAAAAACAATGAAATATCGTTCACTTGGTAAATCAGGTTTAAAAGTTTCTGAAATATGTTTTGGTGTAATGACATTCACCGGTAAAAATGGTTGGACTCATCTTGGTATTCTGGAACAGAAAGATGCTAATCGTTTGACCTCAATTGCAATTGACAAAGGTGTAAATTTTTTTGATACAGCAGATGTTTATTCACTAGGCATTTCTGAAACTATGCTTGGAAAAGCTTTAGGTAAAAAAAGAAAAGATGTTGTAATTGCAACCAAAGGTGAAGGAAGAATGTGGGATGGACCAAATGGTGAAGGACATTCAAGAGCTCACTTAATTCGTGCCTGTGAAGATAGTCTTAAAAGATTAAACACAGATTATATTGATCTTTATCAGGTACACTCATTCGATTTTATGACCCCGCTTGAAGAGATGATGAGTGTACTCGATTCTCTTGTAAAATCGGGTAAGGTAAGGTATATAGGCATTTCTAATTTCTTTGCCTGGCAGATAATGAAACTTCAATCTATTGCAGAAAAAAATCATTGGGAAAAATTAACAAGCCTGCAGGCATATTATTCTTTGGTTGGAAGAGATCTTGAATATGAACAAATACCTCTCTGTGTTGACCAGGGGATTGGCATTCTTGTATGGAGTCCTCTTCATGGAGGAATTCTTTCAGGTAAATACCGTAAAGGAAAAAAATGGCCTAAAGGTACAAGATTACAAAAGCCCGGTCACCATCTTCCTTATGATGTTGAGAAGGGAGAAAAGATATTAAATCTTCTTGTGAAGTTTGCAAAGGAGAGGGGAGTGAGTGTCAGCCAGGCAGCTTTAAATTATACTTTGAGAAAACCGGGAATCACATCTGTAATAATTGGTGCAAGAAATGAAAAACAATTGATTGACAATATTAATACAAGCAGCTGGGAATTGAGCGAGGATGAAATTACAAAGCTTGATAAGGTAAGCGCCCCTTCAAGAATTTATCCTTACTGGTACTTTGATATCTTTAAAAAAGATAAAATGGAAATATATTTTGATAATCTATTCAGGGGAGAAAATAAAAATGGAATATAGAAATCTAGGCAGAACAGGAGTGAAAGTTTCACCTCTTTGTCTCGGCTGTATGATGTTCGGAAGAAAAGCTGATGAAAAACTTTCAATGGAAATTGTTGATAAAGCAATTGATTATGGAATAAATTTTTTTGACACAGCAAATGCATATCAAAGAGGATTAAGCGAGGAATATCTTGGCAAAGCTTTAAAAAGAAACGGTAAGCGGGATCAACTTATAATTGCAACAAAAGTTCATGGTTTTATGAATGATTATGATCCAAATGCCGGGGGAATATCAAGAAGACACATCATTGATCAGTGTAATCAATCATTAAAAAGACTGCAGACAGATTATATAGATCTTTATCAGCTTCACCGTCCTCAGTCCGATATTCCGATTGATGAATCATTAAGAGCATTTGACGATTTAATAAGAGCAGGAAAAGTAAGATATATTGGCACAAGTACTTTTGCACCATGGCAAATTGTAAATTCAATATGGGTATCGAAGGAACTTGGCTTAAACAGGTTTGTTTCAGAGCAGCCTCCTTATCATTTACTGGATAGAAGAATAGAACGTGAATTAATTCCTGTTGCATTGCAGTTTGGTATTGCACTTCTTATATGGTCACCGCTTGCGGGAGGATTTTTAACCGGCAAATATAAGAGAGGTGAAAATAAACCGGAGGACAGCAGGTTTAAAGAAAGTTCTCCCTGGGCTGATCATCATTTTACAGAAGAAGCTTTTAAAGTACTTGATGTTTTAATTGAAATTGCAAAAGAAAAAAATTGCACACCATCTCAGCTTGCAATTGCATGGACAATCCGGAGGGAAGGGATAACAAGTTCAATTATTGGTCCTAAAAATTTAGAACAGCTTAATGATAATCTTGGTGCATTAGATTTAAAACTTTCAGATGATGATAATAAAAGATTGGATGAAGTATCTAAACCGGGAAGAACAATTCTTTCATATTACGAAGCAGACTTCAATAATTATAAATACAATTAATTATGCAGAAAATTTTACTCGATACAGATATAGGCAGCGACATCGATGATGCCGTTTGCCTTGCCTATCTGCTTGCAAATCCTGACTGTGAACTGCTCGGAATTACAACTGTAACCGGTGAACCTGTTAAAAGAGCAAGCATGGCTTCAGTGCTTTGTGAAATTGCAGGAAAGAACATTCCAATTTATCCCGGTTCTGCTAATCCATTATTAATTCCTCAGCTTCAGACAAAAGCAAAGCAGGCAGGTGCATTAAAAAAATGGAAACACAAAAAGGATTTTCCTAAAGGAGAAGCTGTTGAATTTTTACGATCAACCATAAGAAATAATCCGGGTGAAATTATTCTTCTTACAATTGCACCTTTAACAAATATAGGTATTCTCTTTTCTGTTGATCCTGAAATTCCTTCTTTGCTTAAAGGTTTGGTTTTGATGTGCGGGAATTATTTCAGAAAAGCAAAAGGATATAATAAGATTGAATGGAATGCTATGGGTGATTATCATGCATCTGCTATTGTTTATAATGCTAAAGTAAAAGTTCATCGTTCTTTTGGTATTGATGTTACATCAAAAGTAACAATGAAAAGAGATGAGTTTAAAGAAAGATTTTCCAAACACGAACTTCTTAAACCTGTTATTGATTTCTCAAAAGTATGGTTTGCTGAATGGCCTATTGTAACTTTTCACGATCCGCTTGCAGCAGTTGCAGTATTTGATAAAGGTGTCTGCGAATATCAAAGAGGAAATGTCGAAATTGAACTAGAGAAAAAAAATCTAAAAGGATTAACAAGATTCACTCCTGATAAAAAAGGAAAACATGAAATAGCAGTAAAAGTTAATCCCCAAAGATTCTTTGAAAATTATTTTAAAGTTTTCAAGTAAGATAAATCTCCGAAGTATTAGCATGGAAACATGGATGAACCAAAAAGAAAAGAGATAATGAATTGAAAATCATAAATCGTTAATCATTATTCTGAAATTAATGCAAAAAGTATTTTTATTCATCCTTTCAATATTATTTTTATTAAACATAAGCTGCAGTAAAAGTAACGACGATTCTTCACACAAAATTAAAATTCATTTCTGGCACAGCTTTGTTGCAAGAACAATTCCTGCACTTAATAACCTTATTGAAATGTATGAAAAGGAAAATCCTCATATCGAAATAGTTGCACAGTACATCCCGAGCGGTGATCCGTTGATTCAGAAATTAGTAACGGCAATTCAAAGTAATACTGCACCTGATATTTCCTGGATACATTCCGATTTCCTTCACAAGCTTGTTGATGCTGATGCCATTTATAAAATGGAACATTTCATTAATGGTGAAGATGGGTTATCCGAAGAAGAGATGAATGATATTTTTCCGCAATCGCTTCAATCAGCAAAGTGGAGAGATACTTTGTATGCTATGCCAATGGAAGCAACAACTCTTGCCTTAATCTATAATAAAGATAAATTTAAAGAAGCTGGACTTGATCCCAATAAACCTCCGCAAAACTGGGATGAGCTTTATGATTATGCAATTAAACTTACAAAAGATAAAAATGGTGACGGCAAAACAGATCAATATGGTTTTTATGTGCCGGCGTTTCCTGCGTCAGGTCCCTTAAGTGTGTGGATGGTTTTGCAGTGGACTCCTTTCCTCTGGCAGGCAGGAGGTGAAGAGATAAACAAAGATCAGACAAAAGTTTTGTTTAACAGTGAAGCGGGTGTTAAAGCACTTTTATTATGGAAAAAACTTTTTGATGAACAAAAGTTTACAAACTTTACACTCACTCACGATTTAGGTTTTATCTCAGGTACAATTGCAATGATTATGGATGGTCCCTGGGATCTTCCTGAATTAAGAGAGATAAATAATTTTGAATGGGGTGTTACCTGTCTTCCGGCTGGACCTGTAAAACAGGTAACTTATCTTGCTGGCGAACATCTTGCAATATTTAAACAAAGTAAAAATCCTGATGAAGCATGGAAATTTGTAAAGTGGATTATTAGTCCCGAAGTGCAGGCAAAGTTTTCACAGGAATCAGGTTATCTGCCGATTAGAAAATCTGTTTTAGAAATGAAAGAATATAAAAAATTTCTTGAAACTGATCCTGCAATGAAAGCTTTTGTTGAGCAGATTGAAATAAGTCAGGCAAGAGCACCAATAGATTATTTCCGTGTTGAGATAAATCAAAATATTGCTGAAGCAGTTGAAAAAGCAACCATAGGTAATGTTGATGTAATAAAAGCGCTCGATGAGGCAGCAGAAAAATCAAACAGATTATTACAGCAGGTCAATGCTACCAGCTTTTAAAATAGTTGCATAACTAAATGAATGAATGATTATATAATTGTTAAAAATTATGTAGCCGGCTTATAAGCAATAAATAAAGAAAAATAAATTTTGATTCCATTTTTAAATATCAAACCTCCGGGGTTTTCAAAAAACTTCGGAGGTTTTTTATTTCAGGATTAACTTCTCTTTGAAAAATAATTATCTTACTTTGAAATTATTTAAAGGAAATAAATGATAATCGGTGAAAAAAAATTTCAATACAAATGGATTGAAAACTGGGCAAAAATTCCTGATACAAAAAGCGGAAGAGAAAACGGCAGAACTCATGGTGTTGTTGTTTTAAAGAATGGAAATGTTATTGTATTTAATCAGGCTGATCCCGCAATTCTGATTTTCAATAAAGATGGAGAATTAATTTCTTCCTGGGGCAACAGGTTTGGCGGTGCACATGGTTTAACCCTGACAGAAGAAAATGGTGAAGAATATTTATGGCTGACTGACCAATATTCAGGCGAAGTTTTAAAAACCGATATAAATGGTAAAACAGTTTTAAGTATGCAGAAGCCAAGATTAAAATTATATGAAGAAAAATTTTATTCACCTACATGGGTTGCTGTGTTTGAAGAAAGATTCGGAGGAAACGGTGACATCTGGATTACAGATGGCTATGGAACAAACTTAATTCACAGATTCAGCAAAGAGGGAACTTATATTAAGACAATTAGCGGGGAAGAGGGGAAGGCGGGTTTGTTCAATTGCCCTCACGCTCTATTTTTTGATACAAGAAAATCTGAACCTGAATTATACATAGCTGACAGAGGCAACAAAAGATTCCAGGTTTATGATGCTGAAGGAAATTACAAACGAAGTTTTGGCAACGATTTTCTTAACAGTCCCTGCGGTGGAGTTGTAAAAGATAATATACTTTATGTTCCTGAGCTTTTTGCAAGACTTGCAATTCTCGATGAAGATGATAAACTGATAACTTATCTGGGCAGCAATGAAGAAGCAGTGAAAACAAAAGGCTGGCCTAATCATCCAAAAGAATTAATTAAGGAAGGAAAATTCAATAGCCCACATTACATGGCAGTTGATGATGAAGATAATCTGTATGTTGTTGAATGGATTGTGGGCGGCAGGATCACAAAACTTGAAAAGGTATTGATATATCAATAAAGCACAATAAAAAGTCAGTAATCAACAAGAATCAATTTGAATTATATAGTTTATTTCGGATACCAATATTCAATTCATAAGACAAAAATAAAAAAGGAGCAGGGATATGAATGCCGTAGCTGATTTTAAAATTACTGATGAACAGAAAAAGCAGTACCAGGAGGAAGGATATTTTATTTTACGAGATGTTATATCAAAAGAAGATATTGAAGTGCTTCGTAGTGAATGTACTTCTCTTGTTAAAGAACAGGAAGCAGAGATGGATAAACTCGGTACTGATGTGCTTAATTTAAGTAAAAGAAACAGCCGGTATTTTATTTTTCTTGCTTATAAAGATCATCCGGAGCTTGGCAAATTCATCTTCTCTGACCTTATGGCTGAAATCTGCAAAG
>Ga0207873_1003096_pt1 | contig 12609 bp, 10 predicted proteins | sample BGWIniCompost_FD_187373 | JGI IMG/M metagenome (GOLD analysis project Ga0207873, IMG submission 187373) | Cellulose adapted compost microbial communities from Newby Island Compost Facility, Milpitas, CA, USA - BGW Initial Compost (SPAdes)... ... | reverse complement strand
ATTTGCATATCGAGCAGGGTTCGTCAGCGAATGCGATCGCTTAACTTCCGTCAATCCCGGCACGCCGTTCATTTCCGTAGCATTAGAAGACGTTACCGATATGGTTACATCAGGAGCCGAAGCCGTATAAGCCATATCCATATACCACTGAGTATAAACAGAAAGGGAAGCACCGGGTGGAATCTGCAACGTCAGAGAATTTACCGCCGTAGCGTGAAGATTGTTAATACTGACGCCTGGAATCGTCGTGAAATACATGTTGGGAGTAGATGAAGTCAGGGTAACCTGAGCGACCTGATTGTTTGTAGCACTGGCTGTAATGCTGAATGATCCGGTAACATATTTTCCAACCATCACAACAGAAGGCGAATCAACGTTCCATGTAGAAACCGAAATACCAACCTGAGAGGAGGGAGGTGTTCCGGTAGCCACCGCATGGAAAGAAACCGATTTGTAAAACACTCCCGAAAGAATGTTTCCATAATTTGTGGGGTAGTTGAATGAAAAAGTAAAGATGATAGACTGGCTGTAATCTACGGGACCGTAGGGATAGAAATAAACATTGAACCAAAACCCGCCGTTCGGGTTAAAATCATATCCCACGTAGGGGGTGTACACATACCAGTTACCATCGTTTATTGCAAGACGGACGCCACTAAATGTAATAGGTATATTCCCTGTATTCTGACACACAAGATCCCTAACCACGATACCATTTCCGACAGAAGTGGAAAAATTGCCCGGATTATCCAAAGTAGCCGAAGCGGTTCTGACAAACGCCGGAAATGAGATGGAAACAGGAATGGAAATGTTGCCCGTTCCCGGACTGAAGGTAACGGGAATTGATACCTGTTCCGTTTTAACAGGGAGTGTGTTCGGAAAAGCAAAAACCTGAAATGAAAGGGTTGTTTTAAAGTTACTGATCGAAGTAGGGATAATTCTATTTTCAGCAGCATTCACATCGTTAATGTTTGAAGTGGTAGTGGGGTTGCCGATGAAATACTGGATTATGTTGTTAATATAAGAAAGGGTTATGGGCACCTTTACAATAAATTCTTCATCCGAAACAATTCCACCAGAAAAAGTGATATACGTTATAGCCGGTGCCGTGTAGGGGTAAGGATAACTTAGAATGGACATAGTTGATATTCTGTAAAGAGACCCCATTTCTATATTGGAATAGCTCCACCCGAAGCTGTTAGTAGCTGAAACTGTGTAGAAAAACACGATAGGCGGTGCTGTGGAAGCAGAAAGTGGCTCAACTTCATATATTTTCCTGAAAATCTGATATGAATGCGAGGGGAATGATGGTGCGCTGAACATAGTAATATAGTAATTAAGTGCACTATCAAAGTTAGAACGAAGTAAAATCCTGAAAATGTTGTGAGAAATTGAAGGCGTAGAAACCGTGAAACTACCGGTAAAACCAACTTCCCATCGCGGGGTGCCGAAAATGTCCCCTACGTAAATTCTGTAAGCATCATTAAGGTTAAGATCGGTTGTGGCGGAAGCAGAGTAAACGGAAAGCGTGTAGGCAAGAAAACTGTTTTCGGGGTATCCCGTAACAAAGGAAGATACGCTGATAAGATTCACACCCGAAATGGTGCCCGAAGTGTTGGATCCTTCCCAAGAGATGCTGAAAATAAAGTAAAGCTCTCTATAACCATTTGCGTCGAATGTAACAGTATCGACATCCCTGATATGCGTGTCAAAATAGACATCGTATGTCGAAGGAGCCGACTGAGAAAATCTTACGCGAGAAATACTGAAATAAAGATCGCTGTTGACGTAATCGTAATAAATATATGCCTTTGCGGGGTGCGAACCGGCGTTCGTCAAAAGCCCCGGAAACTTAAAGCTAAAGGTAACGTCCCCTATGTAATTAGAAGCGGAAAACATATTTTTTATTTAAATAACCTTTACCCCCCGGTGAACTACTCCATCTTGTAGAAGATGGAGCTTCCTGCTTCATCGGAGCTACCCGCTCCTCCACAGGCATAAGTTCGGGTCGTTCCGACCCTACCACCCTTAAGGCGGGCAAGACCTGTGGTATTTTCTCTTTATTTCCTAAAGCTTTGAGTTTGATTTCTAATGCTCTGTTCCAGTAGAACCTCACACAACCAAAAGTTTTCTCTAAGAGTTCTTTTTGTTTTTTGTTAGGATATATCCTGTATTTGTATGCTCTAAACATCTTGCTTTTATTGTAATACACCACTGAATTTTGTCAATAGGCAATTCATTTCCACCCTGTAGAGGATGGAAACTTCTTACCTAAATTTTGTTAAAAACTTCGTGGTATAGTTGAACCATTTTCTTGAACACTTTGGAAAACCTATAGCGGGAAAATTCCACCCCACAAAACTCACAGATCATCCGATGTACAACCCCCAGAAAAGGCGTCGTGATAATATCCGGATCATATTTCAGAGAAAGCGCAATATTTTTAACAATAAAAACTTCGTCTTCCTGAAAATGCTTGAGTAAAGTTTCTTCGGAAGCATTTAAAAACAGATTGCAGAAATGCTCAAAATCAATCTGCAGATTAATCTGATCGTCTATCTCATAACTCAACTCTTCCTTTTCATCCAGACCCTTGTAGTCTTCGGTGGTAGGATTATCTGCATAGAAATCTGAATGATATCCAACTTTGTTATAATAGATTTTGTTGTTCAAATTGATAGCATAATTGACAATGATGACGCTGATATAGCTGAATACTCTTCCCTTTTCGGGAGAATAGTTATCGAGTTTGGAGAACACATAACTTACAATATCATGCTCCCATTCGCCGTGGTCATAATATGAAACAAGTGAAGTGAGATTGAGTCGGTTCACTATCTTTCGTACCATCCATCGGAGTTGCTTTTCGACAAGAGGAAAAAGAGAATTGATTTCGGCATAATCCCTAACCTGAAGTGCTCGAATAAGGTTGAGAAACAGGCGTTCATGTTCCGCCCTGAAATATTTCTTATTCTTTTGTTTCTTTGTTGTATTTACATGTGTGAACTTACCCTCCTTTCTACCTATTTTGATGTCTTTTAGCCCTTTTGTCTTAACTTGTATCATTTAACAGCAACGTCTACCGTATAGTTTTCAAAGTTAATTGTATATTCCAGCTTTCTTACCGCACCCATACGGTTTTTGAAGATTTTACCGAATCCGACGTGAATATCGGGGGTTGAGTTCTCGCTATCCGGAATAAACGCCATCCCGAAGTCGATTTCAAAAACTTTTGCAAATGAATCGGCAATGTATTTCTCAATGAAATCGACGTCGGCTTGCTTTGAAAGGGAACCGCGATTAAGCTGAGAGGCGCTCCATACTGCTGTATTATATACCTTTGCAATGAGACGAAGTTTCCTATAAATTTTTTGCAAAAGCAGATAATTTTTCTCTTTGTCGGTTTCCACATCATAAATAAGATCGGCATAGTCAATCAGCACAACGTCGGGGTTATACAGCGCAATATAGTGCTCAATATCTTCCATCGCATTACAGAAAACAATCTTCAAAAGATTATCCTGAGAAAACATAAGCTCTTTCATTATTTGATAAACGTCGCGATAGGAAGAAGCGCGTCCTTTGCAATAAGGTGCAAACATCTTTAAAAACCGCTTCATCACATATTTTTGGTCAAGCTCCAGAGTGAAATAAATCACGCGCTTACCCATTCGAAAGGCATGAAGACCAAGTGAAACAAGGAACCATGACTTACCCCACCCCGAAGGAAGCATAACGATTCCAAGCTCTCCCCGTCCAAGCCCGCCCGCCATATTTTTGTTTACATCCTCCCAGGGGGTGGGAATGCGTTCTTCTTTAACAAAAAGTTCATTAAACTCGCTGGTTGCAAGATCGAATTCCTCCACCAGCGACACCCCACTATCCTCCACCACACGTATGGCTCTGACAATTTCTTTCAACGCGGAAAGGTCATCCTTCTCAAGATATGAAAGCGTTTTTGTTATAGAGGATCGAATGTAAGAAGACTTGAGATACTGAATGATACGCTGATAATCGGCGGGGTCTCCCTCCAGATCTTCGCTCCACTCAAAGTGATGGCAAAGATTTCTTTTAGAAGGGAAATTACTATGACTTTTGAAATAATCATATATGTACTCCGCCACCACGCGCACCTCCGGATTGGAAATGCGGCGGGGGTCCATGTTCGATATGATTTTAAGGAAGTTTTTCTTTTCAAGGAAATGAGACTTTTCGATAAGATAGATAAATCCACTTTTGACCGAATCGGAAATGTTCTGGGGGGTTTCCGTCATCTCCGTCGTGTTGTTTCCAGAAATCGCAATAACTTCCATATATTTTTCAGGTTTGGTTTACTGATAATTCTTCAGCAGTTCGGTAATGTGTTTATTGAGGAAAGATTTGACTGCTTCCTCATCAACAATACGCTTTCTATCATCTATCTCCACATAGCATTTGGGTAACGCATAGAGATAGCGCCCGATTCCCCACTTAACCGCTGCACGTTTCAAAGCATCTGAAGCAGCACCCTTCCACCCACTCTCAGGGTTTTCGATATTTCCAGTTCCCACATCACTTTTTCCTACCCATTCATCATTGATACGAAGGTAAAGGGTACACTTCATGACACCTTGGGTTACCATTTCATAATCGTCTCGCCAGTTCTCAGGTCCCAGAACCGAATCGAGACGATCCATGACGTCTCGTGATGAAATGTAAAATGCCACCACCCCCATGTTCCGCCCTTCCCGCGTCCGGAAGGTTCCGGTAACGCGATAGGAATGGCGATCAGGGTGGAAGGGTTTCATAAGCTTCTTCAGAATCTCTTTCATTTCGGGGTTCATCATAGTGCCCTCCATTTATAGTTGTCTTTGCTTTGTCAATGGGGTTAACGTGGAAAAGTGTTTCTCGATCCGCCGGAAATATGGCTTTTTTATGAAAATCACCTGAATATTTGACCGTGAGCGTCTGCATGACGGCAAACGTTTGTGGGAAGGTATTATGCGCTGGTGTCAACGGTATGTCATGGGTGTCATGAGAATTACGCTGAACATATATCACGGTGTATAGGTTGACCAGAGCGCGTTATCGGTAATCTGTTTCTCATAAGACTTGCGATGAAGAATATATCCTCCGTCAAACGGAAGGGTTTTCTGTTTGAACCCGTTCTCAACAACAATGCGGTCATGCACCTTACCATACCACTTACCCTTCCCTGCAACGGAAAGACGGGTCTGGTAATCCGGAAAATTGATAGCCTTAACCTTTCCGTACTCAGGAACATCTATCATAACATACCGCCACCCATATTCTTTAATCAGATCATCAACCCGTTCCTGAGGTTCTATAATATTGATACGCGTAACCTGATAAACCCACGCCCGCTTGCTGTCAAGATAAGGTTTTACTTTCTCAAAAAAGTTATTACACAAATACTCATCAAAATCAACCCACAAAATCCATTCACCTTCCGGAATGACTTTCAGCACGGCATTTTGAAATGCCGCAAAATCGGGAGCAGCGGGGGTATCGTCAACAATATGTTCAAATGGAAATTCCTTATATTCCTCAAACGGTTCAAAACGACTATCCTGACTCAGGATAAGTTTACATCCGTGTTTTACAGCCTCTCTAAGAGAGTTTGCCAGTTCAGGTGTAATATTCCTTTCATTTCCGTGGTGTAGTACAAAGTACAACATGGTTTTTGTTTTTATTGGTTATAGATCAAAATAGCATTGCAGACCGGCACAACCTTTCTCTCCCTCAAAAACGTCGGAATCGGAGATCAGTTTCAGACGCGGGGAGTCGGGCGTGCCGTTTAGCTGGTGTTTGATTCTATCAAGGTACACGTGGATTTCGCCCATCATGTTGGCATACTTTTCCCTGGGAATTGCTTCGAATGGTGCCAGTTTATAGCCATTCTCAACCACCGGAAGAATCGTGATTCCCGAAATGTTTCGCTCATTTTTGAGTTCGCGACTTACAATCTCCACTTCCCCTTCATCTCTTACATAAACCGTAATCGATACGTTGTGTGTGTTTTTGCCGCGATTATGCGAGGGTTCCACCCAGCCCCTCATGATCTGGTTGCGAAGACGCACCTGAAACATGGGATCGTGCGTAAAGTGGCGTCGCGCCCGAAGCGGAAATTCGATCACTTTCTTATCGGGATACACTTCATCATCAATGATAAACGGATAATCCTTCAAAGCTTCAACCAGCATGTGGTTCATATCCACCCGGTTTCTCCGGATAAAATATTCGGAATAGGGTGGGTGGCAACCCGGAGAAACCCCGGCAAGCAGCGACACCGTGCCGGAGGGCTTGACCAGCGTAATGCGAGCCGGGTTGTTCAACCCGAACCAACCGGCAAATTGAGCCGCCATGAATTTGACATGACCTTTCGAAGAAAGCTTCATGTACTCTTTGAGCGCATCCAGATTTTCGTAAATGCCGGTCAGCGAAACGCCAAGCAGGTTGTCTTCTTCGGTGCGCTCTTTCCACACATCGCGAAGGAACTTAAAGTCGGTAAACGTAGACTGAAGCACGCCAATGAAGATAGCTGTGTTCAACACATCCACGATCTCACTCTGATGAACACGGGGAATGGCGATCTCCGTAAGGTTGCAGAAATTGCGATAAAGAGAAGCTTCACCGCACGGGTTCGTGCGATAATGTTCGTCGTTGGTTACAAAGACGCCGGGTTCACCAGACTTCCCACAATAGGCTTCCATGAAAATATCCCGAAGATCGACGATCTCCCCGCGCACCCCGCGAAGTTTATCGCCGTCTCTATACAACACGACAGAGTTGTTGGCATACCAGCGGTTCTGAGGGACTTCGCCGCGCGTGAAATCCTTGCAGCGAAGCATTTCTTCATCATCATAATCGAAAAAGACGATCGCCGCCATTCCACGCACGTTCGCACGATTGATAATCATGCCGAACGTTGTAATGAGATCATGTACCTCGATCGGCTTGAGTTTCCTTCCTACTGCTCTGTCGAAAATCTCCTTTACCGCCTCGATTGCTTCTTTGATGGGATTGTTTTTAGTATAACCAAATGCAGCATTGTAACGCTTTCCAATCACACTTCCCTCCGGTCTCAAAAGAGAATAGTCAAATACAATCTTCGGGTGGTTGGGCGTAAACCGCGCATAGAGATAACGCTTGAGCGCCGAGCACCATCCCTCGATCGAATCCTCCACCTGATAGGTGATTGTCTGCTCCTCACTTTCGGGATATACAACAGGAAGCTGTTCGATATATTTACGCTCCACGCTGTATCCCACACCCACGCCACACAACATCAGGTAGAAAAGCTCCGCGATCGAATCAATGGAATCAACGGGAGTATAAGAGCAATTGTAAAGACGGGTGTGGTTGTAAGGAACCATGCGCGAAAACTGCACAAGGCGCATCGAGGGAAAAAGCTTGTGCTGGCGGAAATACTCGCCGAACTTCTCCACGTACTTGTGCGCCTGCTGGCGATAAATGGGTTTGCAGACTTCCTCGATTCGGGCATGAAACACCGCCAACACCTCTTCCAGCACTTCCTCGAAGGTAAGACGACGCTGCAGCGTCAGATCGAAGAAAGAATATTTGGAATTAAAAGTTACGTCGAACAGCAAATTCCGAACAAACTGCTCTTCACGTGTAAAGTAGGGTGCGCCGACTTCAGTATAGTACGACATATCCACTCCTGTTTTGGGGTTAAACTTTCCACGGGGTGATATTAAATATCTACCCCGCCAAAATGGTTTTGAGACAAAAAAGGGGGATTTTCGGGATAAATGCCCGAATTCCCCCGGTTTATCCAGAATGTGAAATTTTTATGCCGCCTGTGGTTCTTCGATCGACTCCAGTGCGTCAACCAGAAATTCATAGATCGTATCGTCGGTTTTGAAAGCGTCTCTATGGCTGGTAATCATCTTTGAGACTTCACCGTAGTTCCGCAACACCCAGTCGAGCTTTTCCGCCGCATCCTGCAAATTGGGTTCCGCCACCATCGTTTGCGGGTGGAAGAACGGATGATCGTGCGGAATGTTGGGAACCACCTTCGGGAGGGGTACCATATTGAAATCCACCCCCAGCACATCACGAAGCTCCGAAGGGATATAATCCCGACGGAAGAAGTCGACGTAAAGACAGGGTTTACCCAGCAGCATCATGTTGTGCAACAGGTAATCCCACGATTCTCCATGCGAAAGGTTGATTCCACCATCCACCATATCCATCACCGCACTCAGCTCTTCCACCGTCAGTGACCCAAAAACGAACATAAGCTCTTCCGGGGTAACGTCGATCGATCGGTGAAGCGGAAGCCGCTTATAGGCTTTCTCACCTTCCATCCAGATAAGCCGCTGAAAGTCGTAAAGTATAAAAGAATTTGTTCCGCCCGCCAGCGCCAGAATTCCAACCCGCCCCACCATTTCAATAAGTTCGGGTAAAATCCTGATGTTCTTTCGATCTACTCCCATAGGTGCAAAAGTCAGAAACACCCGTTCCAGTTCATAGGATCGACGGATTTCATCGATCTTCTTTCGAATCGCACCAATCACATTTTTACGAACGTTTTTATTCCCGAAGTTCGAAGTATAGTAAACTTCATCTACCGGGTTGGGTACTACATGAATGCGGGAGAGCACTGCAGCACCCATTGCCGGATGGATGGGCTGGGAATTGATGATTTCTTCCCAGATCCTCTTGATTTCGAAAGAAGGAAACACAAGGTGCGCGGTGGGAACCTGAAGCATGAAGTTGAAAAGCTGCTGGAACAGATTCGGATGGAACGGTTTCGTTTCCACCATCGCATTGAAAAAGAGCAGGTGTTTCGCTCTGAAGATGTTGTTCCAGTAGCGATAGTCGTAGGGAGAAGAAACCATGATCGCAACATCGTACACCTGATCATACTTCTCCTGAATTCTCTTCTTGATTTCATCATCAAGGTGGGTGGTTTCTGAAAACGTACCCCACCGCAATACCATCACATCAAAATCGATCAACCCCTCTTTTTCCATTCGCTTCAGAATGCGATAAATTCCGCGACTTACGGTTCCATAGCCACTAACAGAGCGAAGCGGCGAAACAAGAAGCACCTTCTTCTTCATAGCACGACAACCTGTCTTGTGGTTTTCTGGTTATTCTTAATGGCACGGCTAAGGGATTTCTTAAACTCTTTTCCGAGCACCTCTACATCGAAGTGCATGGTGATGTACTCAACCGATTCTTCATAAAGTTTTTCGTAATCCTCACGATTCCTCAGCGCCAGCGCTTCATCGAACTTTGGAAATACGTCCCGAATCGGAACCCTGTCGTCAAGAATGTAGGGAGTAGCCGGCGATCCCTGAAAATGACGATAAGGCTTCACCATCCGCATCATATGGTTCTTACGGGGAGCATTATCCGGATCCTTTCCGTTTTGACGGAGCATATCGAGATACTGATTGAGCACCTGACGGTGCACTTCCTCATAAATCTTGCAGATTATATCTTCATCACTTCCATCCGCCACCTCATAATCCATTTCGTAGAGGGAGTACTGATCTGCAATACCACCCGTCATAGTAGCAACCACCGGGGTTCCACACAGCGACGCCTCAAGCGAAGCGATCCCGAACCCCTCATTAGATGAAAGCTGCAGCACCACATCGGCGCCGTTATAAAGCAATGCGATTTCCTCCCTTGAAAATCCGCCGTTGTGAAATACTTCGTCATTGGAAATGAAAACAATGTGTTCCCGAAGGTCAATATCCCGGTAGTGGAAAAACGAATTGATATCGGCAAGAAACGCGGGAATATCCGTTCCCACCGGTACAACCGGGTCAGACTTTATAATCAAAAGGTGATGTTTCCTGTAGTTTTTGAGCATGTATACCAGAAAAGCATAAATGGTATCCATCAGATTCTTGCGTGAAATATTTCGATTGTTGTAAAGCCAGATCACGCTGTCATCAAACATCCTATCTCCGACAAGTCCCCGCACAAATTCACGTGCTTTCTTGCGATCCATGCGTTTGAATACATTGGGTTCTACCGCATGCGGAAGATAGAATACCTCCGGATCGCGATACATGGTGATTTCATACGCCTCCACATACTCCTTCGCAAGCTGCACGTTGATCGTCGATTTCATCGAAATTCCGATCACTTCATTGCAGGTGTGCCAGAAGGGGATGTTGTACAGAGGAGCCGGAAAATTATCCCACACATGATAATATACCAGCGGGAGATTCCGCTCGATAATCCAGTAAGAAAGTTGTTGCATAAAGGGGTGGTAAGCCCACGGATCGGTAAAAATTACAAGCACATCCGGCTTTTCATCTTCCACCACCTTCATCACGAACGCCGGATCATCCGCATATCCTCGCGGAGAATTGATAAGCTTGACTGGAGTGTTTCCAATAACGACGTTTTTAGTCTCTCCAGCCCTTGGCGACCGGGGCGGGTGCACCACAACCCAGCGATCGGTTGCGTCAAACCCGTACTTGATAATGTTGTGAAGCTGATGACCCACCCCCGTTGGAAACGTAGGTGCGTCGGTAAATGCGAGTACTTTCATAGTCTCCTCTTTCTTATATTTCTGAGGAAAAGTTCATGCAAAGGATCATAGTAAAAAAATTCATAAAAGTTCCACAGAGTATCCTCCGTAGAAAAATTTTCTATAAAGCTTTTATCCCTTTCTCCAAGATATTCGTCTCCAAACCTGATCACCTTCAGATTATTCTCGAACAGTTCCTTATCGTAATCTTCCTCCGTAAATCCTTTCTTTTCAAGATACTTTTCGCCTTTTCCTTTTTCCAGAGATTTGGGAATGTTATCGCTTTTGTCTCCAAGAAGTGCTTTAGTGGTAAGAAATCCGTAGCGGGGTGTCTTCACATCACTACATGAAAGAGCGTTGATATAAACCCTTTCTCTTATATCCTCTTCATCCCATAGCTGGTAATAATCTTTATCCGTTGAGACGATGTTTACGTCGATATTGCTTCGTGCAATCTCACGCGCCAGATGTGCGATTACATCGTCAGCTTCATATTCGGCAATGTAATAACAGGTAAAGTTTTTCAGAAAATCTCTGAGCATTACCCGGTTGTAAAAAAGAGAAATGGCAAGTGCATATTTGAAATCGGTGATTCCAAGATCGCGCATTTTAAACCGCAAGTCCTCAAAGTGGAACTTCAGATATTTCAGAAATCCGGGGAAAGGAACCACACCGTATTTTCCCTCAATGTATTCATAGCGGTGCTCTTTGTACTGAGGAAGTAACTTCTTTCGGAGCGGGTGTCGGTCATAGTCGTCAATGATCATACCCCGCTTCCATTTGAGGAAAAGCTTGTACAGAATCCCCGGAGCGTAGCATGAAAAATAAGCGCCGGGATAGTTTTCAATGACGAACTCTTTAAGATGCGGGTAATTATCCCAGCTGATCTGATAGGAGTCGAAAAACTTGAAAGAGTAAGCATAATACTGATTTTTGAGATCGATAAGATTGACCATATTCCTCAGTTTTTCATCCATTAACGCCCTTCTTTATTTGAAGATTCCTCGAGGATTTATTTAAACAAAAATGAAATGTTCTATCTGAACGACACGGCACCGAATTTCAGATTTCCCGATGACCCGGTAAAACTCCTGATCGATAAGATAAAACTCCTGCTTTTCATCGAGCAGGGGACATATCCCTACGATCCAGAAAGAGGGATCGGTATTCGCAACATTCTTTTCGAGAATTATGATTATGATGAACTGTTCAACCTGATTGCCTCCAACCTCGAACCCTACGACATAGATACTATAGACGTGAGTTTTGACGAAGCCACACACCTTCTCAAAATCGTTGTGCAGATTAACCGCGAACAGATAACCCTGCAAATACCGTATGAAAGAGCTTCTTGAAAAAATCGAAACGCTTGATCCCTCAAACCTGATTGTGTCTTCTGTGGAGGGAAACGGACTCCTTATGAGCGAAATCCCGTTAAACGAAAAAACCCTTCGGGAAATCCTGGAGCGCGGGTATCACCTCTACTATATCATCGAGCCGGAGGAATTTCTCAACGTCAAAAAGGAAAACGATTATCCAAAAGATTTTTACAACCTCCCCCTTTTCGCGTCCACCGGGGACGCACTTAACTATTTCGGCGTGCACCTTAACTCCTCCGATCTCAAAAAACTTAAAAAACTTCAGATTGACGAATTTCTTGGAAGCGGCTGGGAACTTCACCGAATGAAACTTCAGGGGGTATTTGGAAAGCCGCCATATGGATTCGTCGAAAGGGGAATTCATTTTGACGTTCCCTACAGCCTCTCCGCACTCCGAAAAATGCTTTTCAAAGGGTTGCTTATCACTTTCGAGCAAACCGGAGCCGTTTTCACCCGAAAACTTGCGACATTTGTCAAAACCGTCGTTGACGAAACGTTTGACCGGTTGCTTCGATATGATTCCTTTTTCCTTTCAAGATGGGAAGCCAGCGATAGAGTCTACGTCGTAAACCTGATCGTAGATACATTTCCAACCCGTATTCAGATGATGATAGAAGAAGATCTGAATCAGGATAGAAACCGTTTTATGAAGCAACTTACTGAACTCTATTTTGGTGCACTCAACGTTCCTCAAAACGGAAAAATCAATGA